>Ga0310813_10000002_pt1 | contig 366607 bp, 319 predicted proteins | sample YN3metagenome_FD_203086 | JGI IMG/M metagenome (GOLD analysis project Ga0310813, IMG submission 203086) | Soil microbial communities from experimental microcosm in Duke University, North Carolina, United States - YN3 | ecosystem: Engineered > Artificial ecosystem > Soil microcosm >... | reverse complement strand
ATATATGACACCCAATACTTGCTGACGTCTTCTATTACAAAGACAGATAAACAATTAGAGGTAGTCAAATAATTTAAAATTCAAAATTGACTTCTCTTACCGAATAAGAGGCTCCCACAGCGGATAAGTATCGGATTCAAACTCTTCACTGCCACTTGGGCCTTTTGCGAGCACCATCAGTTCGGTATCTTCCAGGGCAAAATAGGCATGCTTTTCCATGGGTATGGTCATATACATATTCCCTTTCCCTAAAATGGTTTTAGTAGGTTCATGATTACCAACCTGCGTCACCAGCATGATCTTTCCGCTGATGATGTAGTTATAATGGGTAGTATATTTGTGGTAGTGATTTCCTCTTACAAACCCTTTTTTGCAGGTGATGTAAGATACTGAATTGATGGATGCTTCCTTGATCAAATCCATCATTATTCCTTTCTCATCGGAATTCTTTACTTCTTGGCGGTCAATAATTTTCATGTTCATTCTTTGAAGGCTTAGGCAAAAAACATTAAGCAAGACTACCTCTGCTGGAAGCCTTGTCTAAAATCATAACAAAGTTTATTTCTTAAAATAAAAAACTAAAAGCAGCAGCCTGAAACACCTGGATCCTTGTGCAACCAATGAATTAGCGGCGGTCAGGACTGCTGATTTTATCTGTTTAGCTAATATAGTATTTGGTCTCTATCAGCTTGTTCCTCATTGTATCACTGTACATCTATATAGACTTCAAAAAGGCGGTCTTGGTTGCCCGGGAATTTTAAAAAATATCATTCCTATTAAAACATTCCTTCTTCAGACTTCGTTTAAGAAATAAACTAATATCAAGAAAATCAACAATTTAAATAAAAATATCAAATGATTAAATTTTAATAATCGGATGTCAGGCAACTGGAATCCAATTTAATCAGTCTATCTTTATAAAGGATTAGGATTTATAAAGTGCAACCGAATGCTTGATGCAGAAATAATAAAAGAATGCATTGAAGGAAACAGAATCGCGCAGGAAAAATTGTATAATTTTTATGCCTCTCGTATGCGTGGTATTTGTCTTCGTTATGCCAGTTCTGTCTTCGAAGCAGAGGATATTTTTCAGGATGGGGTAATCAAAGTATTTACACACCTGAAAGATTATAAAAACCAGGGAGGATCCTTCGATGGATGGATACGCAGGATCTTCATTAATACGGCCATTGATTCTTATAAGAAGAATAAGGCTTGGAAAGATCCTGTTTCATTCGAGGATCTTGTAGGCGAGGAGAGCATCGTGATTGAGTTTGTTGATCATCTGGATGAAAAGCAGCTCATGCATCTTCTCTCACTATTACCGGAAGGATACCGTATGGTATTTAACCTCTATGCAATCGAAGGATACTCACACAAGGAGATTGCAAAAATGCTTGGAGTAACTGAAAGTACTTCAAAATCACAGTTGTTTAAAGCTAGAAAACAAATTCAATATTTATTGCAAGAAAACGTAACCACTAGCAATGACAAAAGAAACCTCTGATATTGATAAAGTTTTCAGGGATCGGCTCTACGATCATAAAAGTGAGCCCAATCCTGAATCCTGGAAGGCGATCTCCTCAAAGCTCGACGGACGTTCAATCTTTTTGAAAAGAAAAAGAAGACAGATCCTCTATGCTGCTTGCGCTGCCTCTTTGTTTATCCTGCTTGCAGGTTCCTGGTTCTTTTTGGCCGACCAAAACACCCCTTCTTCCTCTCCTAATACTGCCGTATTAACTCCCGCACCAGTAAAGGTGGATACCGCTTTTACTGAAATTGAAACTAAAACAGAAACACAAACAAAATCCGAAGTAAAACCTAAGATCGTTTTACCTCCTGCTCCGGCTTCTCCTCAAGCTAGCATTACCTTTATTGAAGAACATTCCACCGCAGAAAAGAAAGATATTCACCTGCCCGACGGTAGCCTGATCGTACTGAACCATGATAGCAAGATCCGGTATGATCAAAACTTTAAAGAAAACCGCGAAGTTTACTTATCCGGAGAAGCTTTCTTTGATGTAAAACCTGATGCCAGCCATCCTTTTGTAATTCACGGCAACCTCTCCCAAACAGAGGTAAAAGGCACCTCTTTCATTATCCGTTCTTATGTTGAGGAAGGCTATGATGAGATCAATGTAACTTCGGGCAAAGTTTCTTTTGGAGAAACAGTAGAAAAAGGCAACGATTTGACTATTTTAGCAGGCAATAAAGGCACATTGCAAAACGGGAAGATCCTACAAGCTGCCATCAGCGACCTTAACTACAACGCCTGGTTGACAGAAAAAATCGTCTTCAAAAACACTAAACTAAAAGAGGTGTTTAAAGTATTGGAAAATTGCTACAATATTACCGTCACTGCCAAAAATGCCAAAATCCTGAATTGTGAATTTACAGGTGAATTTGAAAAATCCGATATTAACGATATTCTACAGGTATTATCTGTATCCTTTGATTTGTCCTTTAACAAGAACAGTCAAAACTATACTCTTTCCGGAAAAGGGTGCCGCTAAAATTCTGATCTTTTTTCTTTTTTTTCAACTTCTTTCATTCAGTCTTTTTGCTCAGCAACGCCTGGAGCCCTTACCCACCGAGCCTCCTATATTAAGTACTCAAATTACCCTTTCGCTTAGAAAAGTGACGATTCAAAAATTACTGGATACTCTTTCTACAAACAAAGACATCAAATTTTCATATGTCAATTATGAGTTGCCTCTGCAAACCACTATTGATATCAATGTGCAAGATACTCCTCTCAAAACTATACTGGATTCAGTGTTGTACAACCAAGGCATTCAATACATCGTGGTATCCAAACAAATTGTCTTGAAAAAAATTAAAAAGACTTCTTCCTACAATGATTCTTTTTCAAAGAGCAATTTTGTAAACCGTTTGTCGATCGGCTTGTTTGGCGGTGGTGGCATTTGTTATCGAAGGCTGCACGAGAAACACGCTGGAGGACTTGCCACTAGGGTGGTAAGAAATGATATCGAACATCCGAGATTAAATTTTGCCGGAGGTATTCATCTCACTTATCAATACAGCGCACACCTGTCGTTTCGCTCAGGAGCCACTATTTTGAACATGGGAGAAAAAGGGGCAAGCACTTACGTGCTCAGCACCGATTCTATTCTCTCTTCCACCACTACTACCAATAATGGTAATGGCAGTTCTAATGCTAATTCCAATGCCAATAAAGGCAACCCTACTACTGATACTCAGATCCAAATGATCAGCAGTATTTATGCGGGTGAAGCATCTTACAAAACCAATTACAATTTTCTGATGATCCCTTTAATGGTAGGATATACAATTGGCAAAGCTCCTTGGTTGGTCAGTATGTATACAGGTGGCAGTGTTGGTTTTCTTGTTGGTCATTCTACTTCTTTGCGTGGCAATTCGGATTATTATGAAACTGTAACGGCACTGACCAATTATCCTTTAAATAAATTCGTTTTCGCCCTGCCTGTCATCATGGAATTAGAATGGCGCCTGAACACTCATTGGAGCGCGGTAGGAGCTTGTTCTTTTTATTATTTCACTTCCTCTCTATACACTTCCCTACAACTTGTGAGCGAAAGGCCTTACAGCGTTAATACTACGCTGGGGATTGCGTATCGCATTTCTAAATGATCCGCGGCAATTTTTAAAAGATACCAGATGCCAAATAGTGGGTAAGAAAAAGCCTTGCAAAATTTGTCTCATTTTATCCGGCATCCTGTATCTTTTAAAATAAAAAAAGCCCACAAACCACAAGGCCTGCAGGCATACTAGGAAACAAAAAAACATCATTGATTAAAGGGAAGCTTGGAATGACTCTTCCCGTTTTTTTTATTTTGTCGAGTCCGGTTCAGTTCGCTGAGACGGGCAGTTTGTTCCTGTCGATATTTCTCTGCTTCTTTTTGATTCGCCTTCCTGTTTTTCTGATTCGCATCGATGAGCCTGTTGGCTTCATTGGCGTGATATCCTTTCAGTTGTCCTTTCTCGTATTCAGTCAATCGGTATGGTCCTGTCGCACATGCGTAAAACAAAATGAAGCCGACCATAGTCGCAATCCATAACACTTTTCTCATCACACACCTCCTTTTCTTGTTCTATCTGATATACGTAATAACCTGATTATTAGTTGCTATTATAAACTACCGGGGCAGCACAAGTGAGGAGTGCGAGTATAGGGAAAAGCTTGTTTTTGTATCAAGCTTGGCGTTTGTTTGGTAAATATTAATAAACGTATTTTGTCGCTATAAAAATAAAAAATCATGTACTACTCTTTGTTATCCTCCCTGCTCTGTTGTTATGGTTTGTTTTTGATCCTTTGCGGAATCGTATCGGTGATCTTTATCGGCATGAAAGCCAAAACAGCCTTGATCTCCGGAGGCACGTCCGGCGGGCTTTCGCTGATGATCTCGTATTTTGCCAGCCAGCAAAATTCCTGGACTCCATATGCCGGATTCTTTTTATGTACAGCACTGCTCATCGTATTTTCATGGCGTTCTTCCAAAACACTTTTTCGCTTCGCTGAAATGATCCGCGAAAATCACCCCGAAACCAATGGCAAAGGGATCGCGTTTCTCATCATTAGCCTGATGGCCGTGGTGACGATCTTTAGTTTGATCCTGCAAATTGTTTGGTTTAACGTTAAAAGTTGAAAATTAGAATTTAAACTTATAGAATTACCCTTTTAAGTATTAAGACTAATAATAGATGCAAGATACCAGATGCCGGATACCAGATAGTTTAGATAAAAACAACTCTGTTTTAAATAAGCTAAAAGACAATGTCATTAAATTACTCTCGCATTTATCCGGTATCTGGCATCTCAAATAAGTATTAATATTTAAGAGGGTAATTCCATAAACTTATATTAAAACGAAGGCACAAAGACACCAAGAATCTTTGTGCCTTTGTATTAATTGTTTATTTATTGATTCTATCTGGCATTATCTCAGCTTCCGCCTAGTATTTGATATTCAGGCAAATTCTTTGTAAATCGCAGCAGCAAAAATCAATAATTCACCTAATAATAAGACGAGCGACAATGAGTAAAAAGAACAGAAAAGTAGATTCAAAAGAAGTAGGACTAGAAGTAGGACTGATTTTATTTAAATATTTTCTGAATACAGAATACCTTCATTACGGTTATTTTTCTGACGGGCTTGCCACTGAAGTACAGAACCTCTCCAAAGCTCAGATCAATTATGCTGAATTTTTAAAAGGTAATATTCCTGCTGGTGTAAAAACTATCCTCGACGTAGGATGCGGTTCCGGACGTTTCGCGCTGGAGCTTTCCAACTCAGGTTACAAACTGGATTGTGTGTCACCAGGCACCATCCTGACCGATCATGCACGCAAATTGCTGGGCGATCGTTGCCATATCTTCAACAGCAAATTTGAAGATGTAGTGACCGACAAAAAATACGACATGATCCTTTTCAGCGAAAGCTTCCAATACATCAATATGGATTCAGCATTTACCAATGCGCTGAAATTCCTGAATCCGGGAGGACATATCATGATCTGCGATTTCTTCAAAACCGATCCGGAAAACAAGAGTATGCTTGGCGGTGGACATCAGTACCACGAGTACCTGGAAGTGATCAAAAAATATCCTATCACCGAACTGAAGTCACAGGATATCACCAAAGAAACTGCTCCCACAATCGACCTGGTAAATAAACTTTCTTCTGAAGTAATTCACCCGATCTATAATCTTCTCTTCATGCTATTGGAAGACCGATACGAATGGATTGCAAAATTCATCCGTTGGAAATACAAGAAAAAACTGGAAAAGATGGAACGCAAACATTTCCAAGGCCAGCGAAACGGAGAGAACTTTATGAAGTACAAAAAATATATGTTCTATCTCTACAAGAGCAACTAAAATTAATTATGAATTATGAGTTATGAATGTTGAGTTAATCAATAATTCATAATTCATAACTCAACATTCATAATTTTAAATTATCATGCCGCTTACTGCTTCCTGGAAAAAACATACTCTTATCTTCCGCTTTGAGGCAGGCACTTCCAGAGGAGTGCTCACTACAAAAGATACCTGGTATCTTCAAATCCACGACACCGAAAATCCTTCTATAGTTGGGATCGGCGAATGCGGCCCACTGAAAGGACTTAGTCCTGATGATCGCCCGGAGATGGAAGAAAAGCTCCGGGAATTTTGTGCAAACATTTCTTCCCTTTCTTTAATAAATTTTTCTACCGCTACATTACTTCAACAATTTTCACTGCACGAATATCCTTCCGTTTTATTTGGCCTGGAAACAGCGCTGCTGGATTTACAGCAAGGCGGCAAACGTGTGATCATTCCTTCCTCTTTTTCTTCGGGGCACACCAGTATTCCGATCAATGGGCTGGTGTGGATGGGAGATGAAAAATTTATGCGCATACAACTGGAGGAAAAAATTGCGCAAGGCTATTCCTGCATCAAGCTCAAAATAGGCGCCATCAATTTTGATTCGGAAATCGGATTGATCCAATCGATCCGAAAACATTTTTCACCGGAACAAATTACGATACGGGTAGATGCCAATGGTGCTTTCGGTTTTGAAGAAGCAAAAGAAAAATTAAAAATCCTTTCCGATTATTCCATCCACTCGATCGAACAACCGATCAAAGCCGGACAACCAGAGCAGATGAGAGCTCTGTGCGCACAGACTCCACTGCCTATTGCGCTTGACGAAGAATTGATCGGGATCAAATCATTGAAAGAAAAAAAACAACTGCTTGATTTTATTCGCCCACAATTTATTATTTTAAAACCTACGCTTGTAGGCGGACTCAGCATGAGCCAGGAATGGATCAGGCTGGCCGAAGAGCGAAACATAGGCTGGTGGATCACTTCAGCCTTAGAGTCCAACATCGGCCTGAATGCAATCGCTCAATTCACCGCTTCTCTGCCGATCACAATGCCACAGGGCTTGGGAACGGGACAACTTTATCACAACAATATTCCTTCACCGCTTACGATCAAGAATGGACAGCTCTTTTACCAACCTTCGTTGAATTGGGATATGGCAGTATTAAAGTGATTTAGAATTCCCCTTTTAAGTACTAAGATTAATAATGGATGCAAGATACCAGATGCCGGATACCAGATAGTTTAGATAAACAACTCTGTTTTACAAATAAACTAAAAGTCAATGTCATTAAATTACTCTCGCATTTATCTGGCATCCGGTATCTGGCATCTCAAATAAGTATTAATATTTAAGAGGGTAATTCCAAAGTGATTTAATTCAAAAATTATCTGGCATCCAGAATGCGGTATCTGGCATCTATTTAAATATTTCCCTAACTTTATAACTTAACAACACGCCATAGAGCTGATGGAAGAAAACATTCATTCAAAAGGTAGTTTCCTGTTTTTTGATAAAGATTATGTAGCCGAATTTGTATACGGAGGTATTGACGGCGCCATTACTACTTTTGCTGTTGTGGCAGGCGCTTCCGGGGCCAATCTCAATCTATCTGTGATCATCATCCTGGGCGTGGCCAATTTACTGGCAGATGGTTTTTCTATGTCGGTAGGAAATTATTTTTCAACCAAAGCTGAGCGCGATAATTACGAAAAACATAAATCAATCGAATACTGGGAGATCGAACACATGCGCGAGCGTGAGATTGAAGAGATCCGAGAGATCTATGCCAGAAAAGGATTCAAAGGCGAACTTCTGGAACAGGTAGTAAACACTATCACGGCCAATAATGATGTGTGGGTAGACACGATGATGAAAGAAGAACTCGAAATGGTAAAAGACGGTAAAACACCAGTAAAAACAGCCACCGTTACCTTCATCGCCTTTGCACTCATCGGATTGATCCCTCTCCTCTCCTATCTTTCTGCATGGATATTTAAAATGGAATCAACCCATCTGTTTTTATATTCCTGCCTGCTCACAGGCGTAGGACTTGCCATCGTTGGATATTTTAAAAGTTTAGTGACGGAGAAAAATAAATTTATGAGCATTGCCGAAACCCTTGTACTGGGAGGCATTGCAGCAGGGCTTTCTTATCTTGTGGGAGCTGTGTTGGAGAGAATGTTTGTATAGTTTTAATCTTGTCTTAATATAAGCCACAAGTTTACTACAGATTTCTGCCTCATATTTAGTTCAATTACCCTCTTAACTATTAATACTTATTTGAGATACCGGATGCCGGATGCCAGATACCGGATAAATGCTACAGTAATTTAATGACATTGTTTTTTAATTTATTTGTAAAACAGCGTTGTTTTTATCTAAACTATCTGGTATCCGGCATCTGGTATCTCGCATCCGTTTAATCTTAATACTTAGAAGGGGAATTCTAATTTATTTTATTCACTCTCTAAACTATACTTTTATGGTAAAGCCCACTATGCTCAAAGCAATAGTAATGCTCTCAGTTGCCTTGCTATTAAGCTCATGTCTGAAACTTAAACCTTCAGTAAGAATCATTAACAATTATCCCGATGACATAACTAATCTTAAAGTCGGTCCTGCCGACTTTGGTACTGTCACGGCCGGTAGTACTACTGGTTACATCGAAGTTTCAGAAGGATCAAATACACTTTCCGGTACAGATGCAGAACATCCGACAATCCAATTGACGGGTAGCCTCTCTGTTGATGGGAAAGGGAAACATAAATGGACGATCACCATTTCTTCGAGCGGAAGTTTGTCGATCGTAAAAGATCTGTAAAATGCTACCAACGGCCAGGAAGAAAATTCTCCTGACCGTTGATTTTTATAATTTCGCTTAATTATTTTTTCATTCCCCGATTAAAACTTTAATTTTACTGCGTATAAATCATTCCCAATTACAAGTAAGATTCATCGCTTTGGTTCATGAACCCAGAACAAATTTCGATCAAGGATTTTTTTTACGAGCTTCCTGCTGCCCGCATTGCGCAGTACCCGTTGAAGGAAAGAGATCAATCCAAACTGCTTGTTTACCATGAAGGGAAAATCACAGAATCCATCTACGCACAACTGCCGCAACATATTCCTCCTGCTTCGGTATTGATATTCAACAATACAAAAGTGGTGCAGGCCAGAATGTTTTTTAAGAATAACAAAGAAGAAAATATAGAGCTCTTTTGCCTGGAACCTGCTACAGGAAAGGACATGGCAATTTCCATGAGCACTTGCGGCAAAGTACAATGGAAATGTTTGGTGGGAAGAGCCTATAAATGGAAAGAAAAAATCATTCATTTTTCCTCACCTGAAATTTCAATACAAGCGGAGATCGTAGGACGCACATCGAGTTCGTTCATCATCGAATTTCGCTGGGAACCTCTGCAGCTAAGCTTCGCAGAAGTACTACAACGCTCGGGAGTCATTCCTATTCCTCCTTATCTGAAAAGAACTACCGAAACTTCCGACCTTGAACGCTACCAAACTATATACGCCCTGCACGAAGGATCTGTAGCAGCGCCTACCGCTGGCTTGCATTTTACTGAAAGTTTATTGACACAATTGGTTTCGCAAAATATTCATCCGCTTTACCTTACGCTGCATGTAGGCGCTGCTACATTTAAACCCGTGAAAGCCGAAACTATGGGCGAACATGAAATGCATTCGGAATGGATCGACGTGCCAGTTTCCAGTATAGAAAAAATCCTTTCTGCGTTGAACAACACCCCGCTAATCACGGTAGGCACTACTTCACTGCGTACTACGGAATCTTTATACTGGCTCGGTGTAAAAGAAATTTTAGGATTGAATGAAGCATCTGATATTCCTGTATTGGAACAATGGGATGCCTATCAATTGAAAAGTAAAAACATCAGTCCACGCCAGGCCTTGGAAGCTCTGTGCGAGCGAATCCGCCGTACGAAATCCGATCGCCTGATCGCCAAAACAAGTTTGCTGATCGTGCCAGGATATTCGTTAAAACTAGCCGACGCACTGATCACTAATTTTCATCAGCCGGAAAGTACCCTGATGCTGCTAGTGGCTTCTATCCTGGGAGAAGACTGGAAAAAAGTATATCAGTACGCATTGGATAATGATTTCCGGTTTCTTAGTTATGGGGATGGATCGTTGTTGTGGAGACAGAAAAAATTATGAATGTTGAATTATGAGTTATGAATGAAAATAATTTAATTCATAACTCATAATTCAACATTCATAACTAACCTCACTTGGCTCGCTCAATAGTATACTGAACAAGCTTTGCCAGAGATTGGCGGTAGATGGAATCGGGGAAAGTATAAAGAAGATCGAACGCTTCTTTTTGGAAACGGTTCATCGCTTCGGTAGCATATTCAATGCCTCCAGAGTCTTTTACGAATTGGATCACTTCCGCTACTTTTTTAGGTTTGTGATTTTCGTTTTTAATAATATTTACAATTCTTCTTCTTTCCAGCCAACTTGCTTTATTGAGCGAGTGGATAACGGGGAGTGTCATCTTGCGCTCTTTGATGTCAATGCCTACTGGTTTGCCAATCACATCGGCACTGGTATAGTCGAAAAGATCGTCTTTGATCTGGAAAGCCATTCCTACTTTTTCTCCAAATAAACGGGCATTGGCAATATGTTCGGGAGAAGCATTGACAGATGAGGCGCCTACACCACAGCAGGAAGAGATCAGAGAGGCCGTTTTCTGGCGAATGATATCGTAATAAATTTCTTCGGTAATATTGAGGTTTCTCGCCTTTTCTATTTGCAATAATTCTCCTTCGCTCATTTCTTTTACAGCATCGGATACGATCTTCAGCAAATGAAAATCATTATTGTCAACCGAAAGCAGCAAACCGCGCGATAGTAGATAATCGCCCACCAGCACTGCAATTTTATTTTTCCATAAAGCATTGATGGAGAAGAAACCTCTGCGATAGTTGGCGTCGTCTACGATATCATCGTGTACTAGTGTCGCGGTGTGCAACAGTTCGATGAGTGCGGCGCCGCGATAGGTAGAATCGTTCACCTCACCGCAAAGACGGGCGGTAAGAAATACAAACATTGGGCGTAGTTGCTTGCCTTTACGTTTCACGATATAGCTCATGATCGTATCCAGCAGCATAACCTTTGTTTTCATAGAATCTCTGAATTTGCTTTCAAAGTGTTCTATATCTTTGACAATGGGAGCTTGTATTTCTTTTAAATCCAATGACATCAGAATACAAGTATAGTTTATTTTTTTGGTTTTAACCAATCGAAAATTCGGCTTATATTTGAGATATCAGATGCCGGATACCAGATACCGGATAAAAAAATTACCAGGTAGATTAAAATTAAATCTTTAGTATTATTCAACTTATTCCTGGCATCTGGTATCCGGCATTTGGTATCTATTTAAAAGGTAATTTCCACTTATGTTTTTCGTATTATCCAAGATCTTATTTTACCTCGCCATGCCGGCTACATGGATCGCCGTATGCCTGCTGTGTGCTGTGTTTTTAAAAAATCCTGAGCGAAAAAAGAAAGCGCTCTATGCCAGTGTGATCATGTTCTTCTTCTTTGGCAACCTAGCCATTATTGGAAATATACTTTATCTCTGGGAACCAAAACCTGTAAAAATAAGTGAACTGGCTGACTATGAATTGGGGATTGTGCTGACAGGAGTAGTCAATCTTGAAATGGAACCGCACGACCGTGTTTACTTTAACAAAGGTGCCGACCGTGTGCTGCATACCGTTCAGTTGTACAAACTTGGAAAATTGAAAAAGGTCCTCATTACCGGTGGCACGGGTAAAGTGATTGGAGAAAAAATTTCCGAAGCGCCCGAGTTGAAAAAAGTAATGCTCCTTTGCGGTGTGCCCGACAGCGCAATCATCCTGGAATGCGATTCGCGCAATACTCATGAAAATGCAATCTTCTCCAAACGAGTGATCGATAGTCTTGGGATAAAAGGAAAAAAACTTCTGATCACTTCTGCCTTTCATATGCCCCGATCTAAAGGCTGCTTTGATAAAGCGGGAGTTGAGACCGATATTTTTCCCACAGATTTCAACGGTTATGCAGGCTTCGAATGGACACCTGATCTATGGCTCATCCCTTCTGAAAAAGCTTTTACAGGCTGGTACATCGTGATCCGCGAATGGATCGGCTGTGCGATGTATAAACTGGCGGGATATATTTAGTAATATTTCGACACTGCTGACAAAGTTCAGGACGGCAAAAGCAGCCGTATTGTTTAACGGCTAAAAACAGTTTTTACATTCACAAACTCTTTAATCCCTGCTTCTGAAAGCTCGCGACCGTAGCCGGAAGATTTTACTCCACCAAAAGGCAAACGCATATCAGAACGCACGAAATCGTTGATGAACACCATTCCACTTTCAATCTTCGTTGCCAATCGTTGTGCTTTCTCTTTGTTTTTTGTCCAGAGTGATGCTCCCAATCCATAGTTGCTATCGTTTGCAATGCGGATCGCGTCTTCTTCTGTTTCTGCAATGATCACGCTAAAGACGGGGCCAAACAATTCTTCTTCATAGGCTGGCATTCCCGGCTTCACCCCGGTGAGCACGATGGGCATAAAGAAATTATCGCTTGTGCCTTCTGTATTTCCGTAAATTATTTTTGCGCCAAGCGCTACTGATTTTTTTACTTGTTCCAATAAATTCTCCTTCAGATCTTTTCTCGCCATAGGGCCAAGATCTGTCGTGGCTTCCAGGGGATCACCGGCTTTTAATTTTGGTAAACGTTCGGTCAGCCTGGAAAGAAACTGATCGGCGATTGATTTTACAAGGATAAATCTTTTGGCGGCAATGCAGCTTTGCCCGTTATTTTGCAATCTTGCTTTCACCGCCAGTTCAATCGTATGATCCAGATCAGCATCTTCGAGTACTATGAAAGGATCGCTTCCACCTAGTTCGAGTACCGTTTTCTTCAGGTGTTTGCCTGCTTCTGAAGCTACGCTTACCCCTGCACGCTCGCTTCCGGTAAGGCTTACAGCTTTGATTGCTTTCTGAGCGATCAAATAACCGGTGGTTTCATTTTGAATTTTGACTGCCTGAAAACTTCCTTCGGGAAAACCTGCTTTTTTGAAAACATCTTCAATAGCAAGCGCGCAGCCCATTGTATTGGGCGCTAATTTCAGGATAACTGTATTCCCAGCCATCATCGCTGGACCTGCGCAGCGGAATACCTGCCAGAAAGGAAAATTCCATGGCATCAATGCCAGTATGGTTCCAAGTGGTTCGTAGACTACATAAGAATCTTGCGCATCGGTACGGATGGAAGTAGCACGTAGAAAAAAGCTTGTTTCATCTGCGTAGTACCTCATTGCCGAAGCACATTTTTCTACTTCTGCAATGGCCTCTTTCAATGGCTTACCCATCTCCGCAGTGATAAGTTTTCCGTAATTTTCTTTATCAGACAAAAGGAGATCGGCAAGTTTATTGAAATAAGCAGCGCGATCAGGAATTGTTTTTTCTCTCCATGCCAAAAATGCTTTCTCTGCTTTCTGTACGATCGCGTCGAGTTCTTGTGTGGTGTGCTCAGGATATTCGGCGATCTTTTGTTGGGTGTATGGATTGATGGATTGTAGCATGATGTTGATGTTTAAAAAGGATGCAAGATGCCGGATATCAGATACCGGATAAAATATATTGAGCACAAAGTTAAATCTCTTTTGTATTAACTTATTTTAAAAAAAATAAATTCCTTTATAAAACAAAAGATCCGGCTTTATGTCGGATCTTTTATTATCTATTTTATCCGGCATCTGGTATCCGGCATCTAGCATCCCTGGTAGTATTACGCTTTGATCCTGTATATCCAGCCAAACTTGTCTGGTGACTTGCCCAGCTTGATGTTCATAAGCTCGTCGTTTAGTTTGTTCGAATATTTGCGTGTGTTTACCGGAGGTAGTTCGTAATCTTTTCCATCATGATGAATTACCGAGATCTGTGTGATCGTCGCAGCAGTACCGGTTCCGAAGGCATCCTGAAGTTTTCCTTTTTTCATTGCCTCTACTACTTCTTCTACGCTTATTTTTCTTTCTTCTACTTTCATACCCCAGTCTCTTGCAAGCGTCAAAATACTATCACGTGTCACGCCGGCCAGGATGGATGAGCCAAGCGGAGGAGTGAGTAGCGTATCGTTGATGACGAACATAACGTTCATCGTACCAGATTCTTCGAAGTATTTATGTTCTTTAGCATCTGTCCAAAGTAATTGTTGATATCCTTTTTCTCCTGCTAGTTTTGCAGGCAACAGAGAGGCCGCATAGTTTCCACCGGTTTTGGCAAAACCAATTCCACCGTCTGCAGCGCGTACGTATTCGGTTTCGATGATCACTTTTACTGTTCCTTTATAGTAGCCGGAAACAGGACAAGTGAAGATGATAAATTTATAAGAAGAAGAAGGTTTTACTCCGATGAATTCGTCGGAGGCATACATGAAAGGACGTATGTAGAGTGAGCAGCCTTCCTGGTCAGGGATCCAATTCTTATCAAGCTTCACCAATTCGGTAAGTCCTTCCAGAAATAATTCGCTGGACATTTCCGGCATGCAAAGACGGTCGCAGGAAGCGTTCAGACGCTTAATGTGTGTATCAGGGCGAAAGACAAGGATATCACCGTTGTCTGCTTTGTATGCTTTCATGCCTTCGAAAACAGACTGCCCATAATGGAGCACTGACGTAGCAGGGCTCATAGTAACGTTTTGAAAAGGAGTGATTTTTGGACTTCCCCACTGACCTTTTTTATAATCTACCACAAACATATGGTCGGCATAAACGGCACCAAATTCCAAATGTGAAAAATCAGTTTCTGCTAATCTAGACTTTGTGGTTCTCTCAATCGCGATGTTGGATGTGTTATTTGACATTATATTTAACTCTGAAATACTGTAGTTTGTAAAGATAAATAACTTTATTTGCAATATCAAAATAGTTATGTTTTACACTGGTTTTGTGAAGACGTAAGAAATTCATCGATCCTAATGATTTTCTAATTGGTCAAGAACATTCCTCCGGGTATTACAGTTGAGTATCATTATAATTTTACAATATGATAAGCATTATTTCTTCTACCAACCGGCCTAATTCCAGGACTTTAAAAGTGGCTACATTTTATAAAGAACTCCTTGATAGTAAAGGAGTAGAATCCAGGATCATTGACCTTGCCCTGTTGCCGGAAGATTTTGCCTTTACCGCTTTGTATCATAATCAGGGGAAAAATGAATTATTCAACGTCTTTGCCCGCCAGGTAAATGAATCCAAAAAATTTGTTTTTATAGTACCCGAATACAACGGATCTTTCCCTGGAATTTTAAAAACTTTTATCGACGGCATGGATTATCCCGATGGATTTAAAGATAAAAAATGTGCCTTGGTAGGTATCTCCGCCGGAGCCCTGGGAAGCTCACTTGCCCTAAGTCATCTTACCGATATTTTCAATTACATGAACATGTATGTACTCCCTTCCAAACCACGCATGGCCAAGCTAGACAGCGTATTCCGCGAAGGGAAGATCATCGATAAATTTCTTGCCGAATTGGTGGAGAAGCAGGTGGAGGATCTAATTAAATTTTGAATTAAGAGTTATGAATGTTGAATTATAATTAATTAGTTATCGGTTATTTGTTACTCATATTACAATGATTTATGATCAATAACTTATAACATTTCATTCATAATTCATAACTCAACATTCATAACTAAACTTTTACACATTTCACCTCTATATTGAACAAATTTAAATCGCATATTGTATTACAAAAATTACAAACTAAATCATCATGACATTTATGAAAAACCTTTTCCTTGCCTCAGCCATTGCTGTTGGCAGTATTTTAAACGTACAGGCTCAAAGCCCTGCCCTGAAAACTCCTGCTCCTAGCCCTACCCAGACTTTGAAGCAGGATTTTGCGCTTTCGAGCATTTCTATTGAATATTCCCGCCCTAGTGTAAAAGGCCGTACCATTTTTGGCGATGTAGTTCCTTATGGTAAAACCTGGAGAACTGGTGCCAATGCTTCTACCAAAATCACTTTTGGAGAAGATGTAAAGGTAGAAGGCAAAGCTGTACCTGCCGGTACTTATGCGCTCTACACCATTCCAAACAAAGACAGCTGGGAGATCATGCTTTACAAAGATCTTTCGATCGCAGGAAGAGTAGCTGAGTACAAAACAGAAAACGAACTTACCCGTTTTACTGTAAAACCTACTTCACTTTCTCAAAAAGTAGAAACGCTTACACTTAATGTAGCCGATGTAACTTCCTCTACTGCAGTGATCGAGATCACCTGGGACAAGGTGCGTGTAGCATTCACCGTGGTAGCAGACATCGATTCTAAGATCATGAAGAATATTGAAACTGCTCTTGCTACCGACAGCCGTCCATACTTCCAGGCTGCAAACTACTATTATGAAACCGACAAAGATCCAAAGCAAGCACTGGATTGGGTAAACAAAGCAATCGATGCAAACCCTAAAGCATTCTGGATGATCATGCTGAAAGCAAAAATCCAATTGAAACTAAAAGACAATGCAGGCGCGATCGCTTCTGCAGAGCAGGTAAACACATTGGCTAAAGAAGCTCAGAACGACGACTACCAGGCTATGGCTCAGAAGTTGATCGTGGAAGCAAAGAAGAAATAATCTGAACCTTGATTCTCAGGATTAAAAGAGTTACTTGATTTTGATTCACAAGATCTGGTCGATAAAAAAAGAAGGTAGAAAATTTCTACCTTCTTTTTTTATGATCTTTTCTACTCACTGTTATCTTGAAATTATTATTCTGAATTATTAATTATCCGACGGTCGGCGCATTTCTTCTGAATCACAAAAAGAGCTGAATCATGAAAATTAAAATCAAGTAACTCTTTTAATCCTGAGAATCAAGATTCAGAACTTTTTGTAATACAAGTGCTATTAATATGACTAACAAACACCCTACTACATTCAGCCATAGAAAGGTCATCAGTTCAGTAAGCCAGGCGTAGACTACAAAACTTTCTGTGATTATTGCAGAATAAAATACAGCGGAGCCTTCTACTTTTTTCAGATAAAAAGCTACCAGGAAAATTCCTAAGATCGTACCGTAAAAAAGCGAACCGAGAATATTAACAGCTTCGATGAGATTGCCCATTTTACTGGCATAAAGAGCTGCAAGGATACAGAAGATCCCCCATCCTATCGTGGCCCAGCGGGAAGCGTTGAGATAAGTTTGTTCCGAAGCGTCTTTTACCCAAAGACGTTTATAAAAATCTATTATCGTAGTAGAGGCCAATGAATTCAAGCCACTTGCCACCGCGCCCATGGAAGCCAGAAGAATCATAGCAATTAGAAGACCGATCACGCCCACTGGTAATTGTTTTGTGACGAAAGAAAGAAAAATATAATTACCGTCGTTTGTATCTGCTTCCGGATCATTTTTTTTTATCAACCCAATCACTTTGTTGCGAATCTGCTGGCTTTCCTTTTCAACTTTCTTCAGCTCTGTCCCCGCTTTGTCGACCGCTGCCTTGTCTTTCTGATCCATTGACTGGAGCAGGGTTTGAAGATGCTCACGTTTTTGCTCCTGCGAATGATTGTAATCTTTTTCCAGTTTGCTGTATTCCTCGTGGTATGTGCTCTTGCGCAGCCTACCTTCTTCAAGTTCATTAAAAAAAACCGGTGGTGTATTAAATTGATAAAACACAAATACCAATGTACCGATAAACAAGATCATAAACTGCATCGGAATTTTCAACAGTCCATTCATGATCAAACCAAAACGACTCTCCGTAGTTGACTTCGCTGTCAGATACCTTCCCACCTGCGATTGGTCGGTGCCGAAATAGGATAAGTGGAGAAAAAACCCTCCGATAATTCCCGACCAGATATTATAACGATTGTTAATATCAAAACTAAAATCAATCGCATTCAGACGATCCATTTCTCCTGCAATATGAAGGGCGTCTGAAAAACCTACTTCAGGCGGCAATAAACTAAACACCATATAAGCCGCCAGGAATAAGCCCGCGAACATAATGCACATCTGCAACATTTGTGTATACGACACAGCTTTCGTTCCTCCATAAGCGGTGTAAAGGATTACAATACTTCCCATGAAAATAGTGGTGTAAAAAATTTCTATATGCAAGATCACCGAAAGAATGATCGCCGGTGCGTAAATCGTAAGTCCTGTGGAAAGTCCGCGCTGGAGCAGGAAAAGAAAAGCAGTGAGCAACCTGGTTTTATTATCAAATCTTTTTTCCAAATACTCATAAGCTGTATAAACATTGAGATCGCGGAAGATTGGAATAAATGTGACACACAAAACAATCATTGCCAAAGGAAGTCCGAAATAGAACTGTACAAAGCGCAGTCCATCGGTATAGGCTTGTCCGGGTACAGATAAAAACGTGATCGCGCTTGCCTGTGTAGCCATTACGGAGAAGCCAACTTGGTACCAGGGCAATTCCTTGTCGGCAAGAAGAAAGTCTTCGATATTTTTACTTCCTATACTTTTCCAGATCCCATACGCTACGATCATTACAATCGTGCTGACCATCACCAGCCAGTCGGTTGTGCTCATCGGAATGAAATGGTAAGAAGGTATAACAAAATAATCGCTAACAACTCCACGCCGATCACCACAAGGTAAGCACGCTTCCAGGTTCCGAAGAGGGGGACTTTTTCTTGTTCTTCCATATGATGGGCTTTATTATAGTTACAAGTATTGAGTAGTGAATATGAATTACTCATTACTGTTGCTCTTGCTGTCCTGCATTCTGTCAGCAAGAGCAACAGCAACAGTAGGGAGTAATTTTATTTATGCTTTGGCAAACTCAACAAATTTGCAAACAATCGATATGCTCCCGGAACGCCTGCCGGAAGCTCCCGGAAGAAGGCTAAACCTGTATAGACAAAATTTCCTTTCCCATAGGAAGCAATGATTAGACTTCCTTCGCTTGGTTTTTCATTCGGGTCATTCATGGAGAAAATGGTTTCGTAATTTTTATCAAGTTCGGTGGCAAAATAAATTCCCCGCTCTTGTACCCAGCCTTCGAAATCTTTCGAAGTAATTTTATTTGGATAGCTCAACACCGAACTTTCCGGTTTCAAAAAACGAACCTCCGCGGTCTCATTCGTGACGCGGTCTCTGGAGATAATGAACGGAAAAGGTCCGATCTTAGCCATTAGCGGGCCTACACGGCTATTGGTATTGTATTGCACAATAAGATTTCCCCCTGCCGAAACATATTCCATCAGCTTAGCATAATTTACCTGCAATCGAGTATTCGTATTGTACGCTCTTACACCTGTTACGATCGCGTCGTATTTGGAGAGATCATCTTTGGCAATCATTTCATCGGTAAGAGTTGTTACATGATAACCAACTTGTGTCAGGCAATTCTGTACTTCATCACCGGCGCCAGGAATATAGCCGATATGAGTGCCTGTCTTTTTAAGGTCAACATTGATCAGCAAAGCTTCCGCATCACTGAGGATAAATTGATAAGGGATATGATCATATTCGATCCTTTTGATGCTTTTATTGTACGAAATATTTTCAATCAATATAGAAGCGCTGAGTACGCCATTTACAGCGGAAGCAGAAGGCGTAAGAATCGCTTCCACAATTGCTTCATCACCTTTGGAGGCCAGGCTGAATGAAGGCTTGACAACTTCTATTTTCCATCCGTTGGAGATCATTGTTTTGATCTCTCCTTTTACGTTGGCTGTATTTGCTTTTACTACCAGTTGAATGGTTTTAGATTTATTGTCGGCAAATGCAAAGATCTTATCAGAAATATCGATCGTAGCCGGAGGCAGGATCTCCAGCGGTCTGTATACTTCTCCTTTCACCGGATCGGTGGATTTGTATACGATTCCTCTTTCTATTTTCAAATTCAGATCAGCGATGGTAAGATCAAAAGAAACTTTCAACGGAATATCATTTTCCGGTTTCCCGATCAGCAATGGATCTTTAATGATGAATAATCCCGGCGCATGTGGTTCTTTCAACCAATATGGGTCTGAGAATGGAGTACCTGTCGGTATTTTTTCTTTGTGGTTAAAAGCATACAGTTGATTTAGTTTTAAATTCAATGTAGTAACAGAATCGGTTTGTTGCCAATAAGAAATTTTATTCAGCTTTACCTCGTTGTTGCTACGATTTACTACTTGTGTCAAAACGGAAAGTTCATTTCCCGGAATTGCAATATAATCCGAAGCCGCTGCTTCCAGCCATAGACCTGCGCAGGCGAGGATCAATTCCTCTGTTTCCTTTAGTTTTATTTTTTTCCAATAGCGAACATTAGGATTGCTTTCGTCCAAGGCTTGGATTTGTTTATAAATGCGAATCAGTTCAGGCACCGATTTATCCGGCTGCTGTGCATTAAAATGACTAATGCATTCTGTGATCTTTGCAGAAATTTTTTCCGCGCCGATTCTCTTCCAGGTTTGGTCAATGCCTTCAAACCAATCTGTTTTTACCGAATCTCCTTTTAATAATTTGAAATATTCCAGTTGTATGCCTCTTGTTTTCGCAGAGCCAAATCCTTGGCTCTTATGCATGGACCTACTTTCCGCGGCAATCTCTCCGTAGCCTTTACCCAGTAAAGCGTTGTACGAACCAATATCTATTTTTAATTGATTGGCAGCAGTAGTATTGAGTCCGCCGAAATTAAAGGTATTCCAGAAAACTCTTTTTACTTGCCAGGTTTGTACATATTTCAATTGCCATTCAAAACGCTTTGGATCTGCCGCTGCATCGTATGCTTCTACTGCCAGGATTGCAGAAGCTGTGTGATGGCCGTGTCCACCTTCACCGGTAGTAGGAAAGCGACAGATAATTACATCGGGTTTAAAATTTCGGATCACCCATACCATGTCGGAAAGAATGCTGTCTTTATTCCAGATCGAAAATGTTTCTTCCGGATTTTTGGAATAACCGAAATCATTGGCGCGTGTAAAGAATTGTTCTGCTCCATCGTTGCGTCGTGCAGCCAGTAATTCTTGTGTACGGATCAATCCAAGCGTTTCTCCTTGTTCTTTGCCGATGAGGTTCTGTCCGCCGTCTCCACGTGTAAGCGAGAGATAACCCGTGCGAAGATTGCGCTCTTTGGCCAGGTAAGCCAGGAGCCGTGTATTCTCATCATCGGGATGCGCTGCTACATATAGTACGCTACCGGTAGTGTTTAATTTTTTTAAGGAAAGTAAAATTTCCGAAGTACTAAGCGGAGCTGTATTTTGTGCTTGTGAAGTAAGGATGATACTAAGGAATAAAAGTGTAAACGCTGCAAGCTGTCTCATAAAGAATAAAATTATAGAATATGAAAATAATGAATAATTCTGTCTGAACCTTGATTTACGTGATTAAATGATGAACATGATTTCTAAAATTTAAAAAAGTTGTCATTGCACAAGTTTCCTTCTGAATGACCGCTTCTATCGATACTAGTCTATTCTGCAAATTCTCAAATCCTGTAAATCCTGTTCCAAAAAAAGAGACGCCCCGTTTCCGGTACGTCTCCTCATTAATTACAGGTATATAAAAAATTTAGTCGACGTTGTCGTGCAAAAATTTATTATTACTCAACAACTCGTTGTCTTCATTTAAAGAAAATCTGGAAATACTTTTCTCCGAAGAATGTGGCTGCTCCGGCAGATCTACTTTTTTTCTAAGGTAAGCAGGTACTTCCAATTTTTGTTTGAATTCTTCCGGATCTAAATTTTGACTAACCGTCAGGTTGTTCAAACGTTTGATACGTTCCTCGGCCTGCTCTGCCAGTTTCTTTTTAGAATCCTCGGAAACCACGATTGGCTTGATCTCTGTGGTGGTCTCGCTTTTCAATTCGAAAATATATTCTCTGCTTTCTACAGGTGTTTCTTTTTTATTGAAATCAAAACGGGTACTTGGGAGGTCTTCTTTCAGCTCGTAGATTACTTTTTCTTCTTCCTCCTGCTTATTCACCTCTTGAATCTTTTCAGGTTTTTCGAAAGTGTAAATGATCTCACTTTTCTTCGCTACCGGCGCCTGAATATCAAACATGGTAATTTGTTTGCTTGACTCAAGATCAATCACTTTTTTAGAATCTTTTGCTTGCGTCGGTGCAGTAGCATCAAAGCCTGTAGCGATGATCGTCACGCGAATGGCGTCTCCCAGGGAAGCATCCAATCCAATACCCGGGATCACATCTGCCTGGTCGCCTACTTTTTCAGTAATATAATCCGTGATATCAGTCAGCTCGTCCATCGTGAAATCAGCAGAATCACCATAGGCAATTGACAGCAACATATTTTTAGCGCCAAACACATTACCTCCATCGATCAGCGGAGAGTACAATGCTTGTTCGATCGCGCGGATCGCTCTTCCTTCGCCGCTTGCGATGGCAGAACCCATCACCGCCGCGCCGGAACTTTTCATCACACGCTCCACATCGGCGAAGTCTACGTTGATCTCGCTTTGTACGGTGATCACTTCCGCAATACTTTTTGCGGCAGTAAGTAATACATCGTTGGCTTTGTCAAAACTTTCTTTGATCTGTAGTTTTCCATACAGTTCCTGAAGTTTATCGTTGTTAATGATGATGACCGTATCGCAACATTCTTTCATCTCGTCGATTCCTTTGTTGGCCTGGCCTTTTTTGCCAGAGCCTTCCCAACGGAATGGAAGTGTCACGATCCCGATCGTAAGAATATCAAGTTCGCGGGCGATCTTGGCTACCACAGGAGCTGCTCCTGTACCGGTACCACCACCCATTCCGGCAGTGATAAATACCATTTTAGTAGTGTCGCTCAGTATGGCGCGAATGTCTTCTTTGTTTTCTAAGGCAGCCTCACGGCCTTTGTCAGGGCGGGCTCCGGCACCAAGTCCTTTCGTAAGGTTGATCCCGATCTGGATTTTATTAGGAACTTCACAAACCTTCAGGTGTTGTGAGTCGGTGTTGCAAACCAAAAATTCCACATCACGGATTCCCTGGCGATACATGTAATTGACTGCGTTGCTTCCGCCGCCACCCACACCGATCACCTTGATGATGGATTTGTGCGAATCTTGTATATCGAATTTATAAATACTCATAGGGCAAATCGTTTAGTATGAATTAATACTCTAAACTGTCGTCTATATCTCCTGCCAAAAATCCTTTTAGCTTATCCTGGAATTTATTCAGGTTAAGATCGAAGGTTCTGGAAGACTTTTTAGACGTTTCTTCTTTTTTATCTTTATCGTTTTTGGATTCTCTTTTTATAAGCTCGGAATATTTATTATCCCGATCGTCAATTGAAGTAAAGCCGGAAAGCACCAGACCCACGCCAGTAGCATACATCGGGCTTTTCACTACTTCTACTTTGCTTTTGCCGAGGTGTTCGTTTGGATATCCGATACGCGCATCCATTCCGGTCACCAGTTCAAACAATTGTTTGATGTATTGTAATTGCGCGCCACCGCCTGTTACTACGATACCACCGGCTAGTTTACCTTCGTAGCCGGAGCTTACAATCTCTGCAAATACCATCTCGATGATCTCTTCCATTCTGGCCTGAATAATATGTGCCAGATTTTTCACAGAGATTTCTTTCGGCGCCCTGTTGCGCAAGCCCGGGATCGATACGATCTCGTTTGGATTAGCTTCGTTGGCCAGTGCGCGACCGAATTTTGTTTTGAGTAGCTCTGCTTGTTTCAGCATCACGGCACATCCCTGTTGAATATCGTTGGTGATCACATTTCCTCCGAAAGGGATCACGGCGGTATGACGGATAATATTGTCGTGGAAAATAGCCACGTCAGTAGTACCACCTCCGATGTCTACCAGCACAACGCCCGCTTCTTTCTCTTCGTCGCTCAACACAGACAAACTGGAAGCAATTGGCTCCAGGATCAACTTGTCGATCTCAAGACCGGATTTGATAATGCATTTATTGATATTGTTGATCGCATTGGTCTGTGCGGTGATTACATGGAAGTCTGCTTCCAGTCTTACACCTGACATACCTACTGCGTCTTTGATCCCTTCCTGGTAATCTACGGTATACAACTGAGGCATCACATGGATAATCTCACTTCCGTAAGGCATTACGGTTTTGTACATATCGTTGGTCAGGCGGTCTACGTCGGCTGGCGTGATCTCATCGTCGGTAGTGACGCGCATGATGCTACCTCTATGCATAGAGCTTTTGATGTGCTGTCCTGCAATCCCTACGTTCACAACTTTTATATCTACACCGGCCTGTAATTCTGCTTCTCTCATTGCTTTGGTGATCGCATCCACCGTAGAGTTGATGTTCATCACCATCCCGCGGATCACACCTTCGGAAACTGATTTGCCTAACCCGAGGATCTCCAGCTTGCCATGTTCATTCATACGACCAACGATCGCACAAATTTTTGTAGTCCCGATATCGAGTCCTACTACCAGCTTATCATTTTTAAAATTCTGCATAAATTTATTCGCAAATAAGTTGATTCTTATATTTCAAGTTCACGGTCTGATATGTATTCCAGCCCTTGGCAGGAATAATTTTCGAGTAGAACAAACCGAGTTTTTTAAACTTCGTCTCCAACTCGTCCGGCTTTCCAAAGTAAATGGTTTGCCTTCCTAATTGGGGATATAAAATGACCTCACCCGAACGGTCAATGCTGATCTGGGCTAGCTGAGCTTTCCAGAATTTATTTTCGTCGATGGTTTTTAACAAATTAAAATAGGATAGCCCGTCTTCACTTTGCAGGAAGTCTTCGGACAATAATTTCGGAGCGTATTCTCCGTCGATAATAATAACTCTGGAGGTGAATTTTTCAGAAGTAGAGAGAGTCGTGCCATCGCTCCCAATGTAAGCATGTACGCCATTGGGATAAATAACTCTGGCGATGGGTCTTCTTTGTTTCACTAAAACTTTTAAGTTTCCTTTGTGATCTCTTGATACCTGAGCATCAGATACAAATTTAAAAGATTTGATCCTCATCTCAATCTCTTTGAGGTCTAAATGTTGGTATTTTTTATCCACAATCGGATCGCCCCCGTTGGAGGTGATCAGGTCGAGTACATCGTTCTCTTCTACAAAATAATTGTTGCCTTCATGATCGATCTGAATCTGCACGGTCTTCACTCTCTTATCGGCTTGTTTGTTTTCGACAAAGCCAATAAGGATCAGCAGCAGCCCTGCAAGGCCGGTGTAGAGGATTCCCTTTTTTATTTTCAGTTTCTTGAACATGTTTTTACAAACTATATTTATCGGTCAGCAATTCCCTGATCGGTTTTACAAACGTATCAATATCGCCCGCTCCTACCGTGACCAGTACGTCGGTCTCTTCTTTCTCCAAGACTGACATCAACTCTGTCTTCGAACAAAGGATTTTATCCTTCAAGGTTACTTTATCAAACACCACTTTCGAAGTTACGCCTTCGATCGGAAGCTCACGGGCTGGATAGATATCCAGCAGGATGAGCTTGTCGCAGAGTGAAAGGCTTTCAGCAAAGCCATCCATAAAGTCGCGTGTACGACTGAAGAGGTGTGGCTGGAAGATGCAGGTCACTTTTTTTGTCGGATATAATTTTTTTACCGATTTCAAAAATGCCTCAATCTCCGTTGGATGATGCGCATAGTCATCGATGTACGTAATACGGTCCGATTTGATGATGTATTGAAATCTTCTTTTTACGCCTTTAAAATTTTCAATACCCGCCTTAATTTTCTCGGGTTCCTGATCCATTTCCAGCGCTATTGAAATCGCGGCCAGTGCGTTCTCCACGTTGTGGAAACCAGGCATGAGCATTGAAATACTGCGGATGGTATGTGTTGGAGAAACATAATCAAAAATGAAATGACCATTTTCTACTTTCAGATTTTCGGCCCGGATATTGAAACCATTGTATCCGTAGTTTTTGATCTCAACACTTTTTGGTTGTCCCACATCCAGTCCATCTTTTAGAAAGAGCTTCCCGCCTTCTTTGATCTGCGAAGCGAAGAGAGTGAAGGATTTTTTCACTTCTTCTTCTTTCCCATAAATATCAAGGTGATCTGCATCGGTAGAGGTGATCACGGCAATATTTGGATAGAGCGTCAGAAACGAACGGTCAAACTCGTCGGCTTCCACTACTACCACGCCGTTCTTCTCCCCTATTAACAAATTCGATTCGTAATTCACAGTGATACCACCCAGGAAAGCATTTACTTTTACACCACAGGACTTAAGCACATGCGCCGTCATGGACGAAGTAGTGGTTTTGCCATGTGTGCCAGCTACGGCTACGGTGAACATATCTTTCGTCAGCAAGCCCAGTACTTGTGAACGCTTCATGATGGTATAACCACTGTCCTGGAAATATTTTAGTTCTATATTATCTTTGGGAACGGCGGGAGTCAGGACTACCAAGGTTTCATCTTTTTTATAGAAAGCTGTTGGTATGCGCCCCACCTGGTCATCATAATGAAGATCCATTCCTTCTTCTTTCAAGCGAGCGGTTAATTCAGTAGCTGTTTTATCATACCCCCCTACTACAAATCCCTGCGCGCGGAACCACCTGGCGATGGCGCTCATGCCGATACCGCCGATGCCGAGGAAGTAGATATTTTTGTAGTTTGTGATCAATGTTATTTTATTTTATCAGTTTCATTATTTGTTTTACTCGTCATTGCGAGGAGTTTCCGACGATAGTCGGGAGCGACGAAGCAATCTGTTTGCTACGAAGCCGAGTCAGTTTGTTTCAACAGCTTGTTTCAAATCAACAAGGCTGCGTAGTTAGCGGATTGCTTCGTCAGTCGGCCTTACGGCCTTCTTCCTCGCAATGACGGTTGACTTTTAAATCAATTTCAATACTTCACCAGCTATATCTTTCGCTGCTTCAGGCTTTCCCAGTTTAGCAATGTTCTCACTGTATATTTCCTGTTTCTCTTTGTTCTGCAATAATTTCAAAGCCGCCGGGATCAACACTCTTTCCGCCTGCTCATCCTTTATTATCTGCGCGGCGTCTACATTCACTAATGCCATCGCATTTTTAGTCTGGTGATCTTCCGCCACATTCGGGGAAGGTACCAGGATCACCGGCTTTTGCACTAGGCATAATTCAGAAATGGATAAAGCTCCTGCTCTTGAAATCACTATGTCTGCAACAGCATAGGCGAGATTCATATCTTTGATGAATTCCAATACTTTTATCTTGTCCGTATTCTTAGCCTCTACAACTGCTTTGCATTCCTGGAAATAAAATTTTCCTGTTTGCCAAACCACTTGTACTCCTGCTTCGATCAGCATATCCAGGTTGGCGACGACGCTTTTATTGATCGTTCTCGCCCCTAAGCTTCCGCCCATAATGAAGATGGTTGGAATATTTTCCTTCAATCCAAATAGGGATAGCCCTTCCTGTTTTTTCAACCTGTACTCCAGAATATCTTTGCGCACTGGGTTTCCAGTGTAGACGATTTTTTCTTTTGGAAAAAATCGCTCCATTTCCGGATACGCTACACAAATGGTTTTCGCTCTTTTGGACAAAATTTTATTAGTCACCCCGGCGTAAGAATTTTGCTCCTGGATCAGTGTTGGGATCTTGTTTCCTGCAGCGGCGTATAATACAGGTCCGCTGGCATATCCGCCTACACCGATCACTGCGTCGGGCTTAAATTCTTTTACAATATTTTTGGCCTTACGAAGACTGTTCAATACTTTGAAAGGGAATAGAAGATTTTTCATTGTAAGTTTCCGCTGAAAACCCGCTACCGGCAATCCTACGATCTTGTATCCCGCTTGCGGCACTTTTTCCATTTCCATTTTTCCTTCTGCACCTACAAACAAAATTTCTGAAGCAGGCAATGCTTCTTTCAGAGCATTTGCAATCGCAATGGCGGGAAAAATATGTCCGCCTGTGCCACCACCACTGATGATAAAACGATATGTCTTATTATTCTCCATCTTCTTGTTCGTAGTCTGGTTCTTCTTCCTCTTCCTGTTTTTCCGTCAGGTTGTCTTCCTTTATATCTCCTCTGCTTACGCTAAGAATAATTCCCAGGGAAATTCCTGTAAATAATAAGGAGGTTCCTCCCATACTTAGCAATGGTAAAGGCTGTCCGGTGATCGGTCCTAATCCTACCGCTACGCCCATATTAATCATGGCCTGGATCACGATGCTGAAACAGAGTCCGGCGGACAGTAATCCTCCGAAAGCTCGTTCGCTGTTTACTACTGTTTTCATACCTCTATACAAAAGCGCGAGATAGAGGAGAATGACGATGACACCAAAGAGCATTCCCCATTCTTCCAAAATAGTAGCATAGATAAAATCGGAGTAAGGGTGTGGAAGAAAATCTTTCTGAATTCCATTCCCAGGTCCCATACCAAAAAAGCCTCCACGCCAGATGGCGATGAATGCTTGCTCTGCTTGAAAAGGTACATCTGTTTCAACAAAGAAATTGGTGATCCTTCGGGTCACTGTTCCCAATCGTTGTCCTAAGGCTAATCCAAATAATCCTGCTACTCCGCCTACAAGGCAAAGTAATCCTAATTGTTTCAACGGCACACGGCCGATGTACATCAACAATAGACAGGTAGCGAATAACATGATTGCCGTAGAGAAGTTGGAAAGCGCGATCAAGCCGCAGATAGCCGAACACCAGAGGATGGCAGGCCAAAGCGATTTGTTCATGATTTGTTCTACGGATTCAATGGTGAGTGCTTTATCAATTTCTGATTGTCTCTTGGCGAGCATTCTTGCCAGCGAAATGATCAGCGCCAATTTTGCAAAGTCGGAAGGCTGGAAGCTTTGATTGATGATTGGAATATGAATCCAACGACTGGCTTCGTTTACTTTTGATCCGAAGAAATATCCATAAAGAAGCACCAAAGGCGAGGCCCAAAGCGCGATCTTGCTGATACCCCAATACAATTTATAATTCACTTTGTGCGAAAGCCAGGTCAATGCCAGACTGAGGAATACCAACATAGAATGCTTGACCAGGAAATGCTCGGTATCTCCACCTGTTTTTTTATAAGCCAATGATCCGATCGCGCTGTACACTACTAATATACTGAACAGCGAAAGGGTAATGATGATCACCCAAAGAAAGGGATCACCTTTCAGATTTCTATCGACCCATATTTTTAATCGTTCGTTCATGTTGTTCTTAACATCTATTAATTGGATACCGGATACCAGATGCCGGATACCAGATATTTTATTTCAATTTTATCCGGTATCTGGTATCCGGCATCTGGCATCCAATTTTTATTTCAGTCTCAACACTGCCTGTTTAAATTTTTCTCCTCGATCTTCGTAGTTTTTAAACAGATCAAAACTTGCGCAACAAGGAGACAATAATACTACATCCCCGCTCTCCGCTCGCTCAAGGCACATTTTCGCACAGGCTTCTACATCCTGCGTTTCAGCGATCTCGGGGATCATACTTTTGAAGGCTTTGAATAATTTTTCGTTTTCTTTTCCCAGGCAAACGAGCGCTTTTACTTTTCCTTTCACCACAGAATTCAGTGCACTATAATCATTCCCTTTATCAACACCTCCGGCAATCCAGATGATTGGTTCTTTAATTGCATCCAGCGCGTAGAAAGCAGAATCCACGTTGGTCGCTTTGCTATCGTTGATAAATTTCACACCGTTGATCTCGGCTACAAATTCCATACGGTGTGCAGCATTTACAAAATCTGCCAGCCCTTGTTGGATAGTTTCTTTCTTTACTCCCATCCGACCTGCTACCAAGGCGGCGGCCATGGAATTGTAGAGATTGTGTTTTCCTTTTAATACAGACTTTGTATTATCAATTACCATCACATCTCCTTCGTTGTGCTCATCGTTGGCGATGTCGAATTTTGGATCGACGTAGAATTTTTGTTCGTCGCCCCAGGCTGCTACGCCTTCTTTTTCTTCGATGGAGAAAGGAAGTTCTTGTGCATCCGTTTCTATGTCAAACAACTCGTCGAATAATAGTTCACTGTCTTCTCCGTAAATAAAAGCGCCGGAAGCGTCCATATTTTGAATAACCCGGAATTTCGACTTTACATAATTTTCCACTTTGTAATCATAGCGGTCCAAATGATCCGGTGTGATATTGGTAAGCACAGCGATGTCTGCCTTGAATTCATACATTCCATCCAACTGAAAACTACTCAACTCTAGTACATATACATCGTACTTATCTTCTACTACTAGCTCTGCAAAGGAGTTTCCAATGTTTCCTGCCAGGCCTACATTTAATCCGCCTTTCTTTAAAAGGTGGTAAGTGAGCATTGTGGTAGTGGTTTTTCCATTGGTACCACTGATGCAAATCTTTTTCCCTTTGGTATAACGTCCGGCAAATTCTATTTCTGAAATGATCTTGATCTTATGCTTCTTTGCCTTTTTGATCAGCTCGGATTTGTCAGGAATACCGGGACTTTTTATAATTTCTTTTGCTTCAAAAATTTTTTCTTCCGTGTGTTGTCCTTCTTCGTAGGGAATTTTATTTTCTTCCAGTTTCTTTTTAAACGAATCGGCAATTTTACCCGAATCCGAAACAAACACCTCGAACCCTTTTGCCTGAGCCAATAGCGCAGCGCCTACCCCGCTTTCTGCTGCGCCTAACACCACTATTTTTCCTGACCCTACCATTTAATTTTTATATCCTTTAACTTTTTTGTCTTTCTATTTTATCTCATTTTCAACGTAGCCAACGTCAAGATCGCCAACATGATCCCTATGATCCAGAAACGTGATACGATCTTGGCTTCATGGAATCCGCTTTTCTGGTAATGATGATGTAGTGGCGACATTTTAAATAATCTGTGTTCGCGTGCATATTCAATCCCGTGTTTCTTCTTTTGGTATTTAAAATAAGCTACCTGCAACATCACCGAAACGTTTTCTACTAAGAAAACTCCGCACAATACCGGGATCAATAATTCTTTACGAATGATAAGCGCCAGTACAGCAATGATACCACCCAGCGTAAGACTTCCTGTATCGCCCATGAATACTTGCGCAGGGAAAGAGTTATACCAAAGAAATCCAATACAGGCGCCAAAGAAGGCTGCACAAAAGATCACGAGCTCGCCTGTATTCGGGATGTACATGATGTTCAGATAATCGGCGAAGATCTTATTTCCCGAAACGTAAGCGAGAATCGCCAACGTCACTCCGATGATCGCTGATGTACCAGCCGCTAGTCCGTCGATTCCATCGGTGATGTTGGCACCATTGGAAACTGCGGTGATGATGAATATCACTACTAGGGTATACCCGATCACATATCCATTTTCTCCAAGAAAAAAGAAAATAGAGGCATAATCCAATTCATTATTTTTCATGAACGGAATTGTAGTAGTAAGTGATTTGGTATCTACAAAACAAGCTACATCGGAAGCATTGTCGCAGTAGGTAGGATCCACCAGGTAATTTCTTATCAATACACTTTCATGATAGAACAGCGTCAGTCCTACGATCAACCCCAGTCCTATCTGGCCAATGATCTTAAACCTTCCATGAAGTCCTTCTTTATTTTTCTTAAATACTTTGATGTAGTCATCCGAGAATCCAACAAAACCCATCCACACGGTAGTAATAATAAGAAGGATGATGTAGATGTTGTTTAGTTCTGCAAAAAGAAGTGTAGGAATCAAGATTGCAGCAATGATGATGAGACCTCCCATTGTCGGAGTTCCTTTTTTCTGCAATTGTCCTTCCAATCCAAGATCGCGGATGCTTTCACCGATCTGCAATCTTCTAAGCATACTAATCAGCCTGTTTCCGAAAAGCAGGGAGATCGTGAGCGAGAGCAAAGCCGCCAGTACCGCCCGGAAGGAGATGTATTGGAACAATCCGGCTCCCATCAGATCAAATCGTTGTTCGAGATATTTGAATAGATAGTATAACATTAGTTTAACTGATATTGTAGGTTAATTTTATAATCGTTACTCTCAAGACTCAAATAATTCAGGATATTGATAATTTCGTTGATCCCTTCCACTGCTTCTTCACAGCAGGTATGTACCATGTTTTTCATCTGGATGAGTTTCAACCAGAAACGTACCTGCGCGGCATTGTGCAGGGCTTCGGAAAGTTTACCTACATTGTCTTGCAGGGTAATGGCAGCAAAGGCTTCTTCGATATTTTCGCGGATCACTACGCTGCTTTTGAGGATCTTTTCCGCCAGCTCGTATTCTCCGTTTTTTAACAACAATACATACAAGTCCATCACCTTAAGTGAAAAACGGAATGTCTTGTCTACAATTCTGTAATTAATCATTTTGCCTTTTTTTAAAACTACTTTCCTAATATGTCGAACAATTCTCTGACAGCTTCTTTGTCATCGAAATGGTGTTTTACGCCTTTTATCTCCTGGTAATCTTCATGTCCTTTCCCGGCAATGAGAATGATATCTCCCTCCTTGGCCAATAGACATGCGGTCTTAATGGCTTCCTTGCGATCCAGGATCGACAAAGATTTTTTCTTATTGGTGATCGAAATTCCTTGTTCCATCTGATCAATGATCAATTGCGGATCTTCGTCTCTCGGATTGTCAGATGTAAGGATCACGCGATCACTTAGTCTGGTAGCGATGTCGGCCATGAACGGACGCTTGGTGGCATCGCGGTTTCCGCCGCAGCCGATCACGGTGATAATCTGTTCTTTTCCCTGCTTCAAATCGTTGATCGTATCCAATACATTTTCTACTGCATCCGGTGTATGTGCATAATCCACGATGGCGGTGATTCCTGTTTTGGAAATAATTCTTTCAAACCTTCCTCTTGCAGAATCAAGATTGGAAAGTTGGGTAAGGGCTTCGTCCCTGTCTTCGCCGAGCAATACAGCGGTAGCATAGACTCCTAGTAAGTTGTAGGCATTGAAACTGCCGATTAGTTTAAACCAAACTTGTTTGCCATCGATATCCATTTCCAATCCTGTAAAAGAATTGGTAAGTAACTTTGCTTTGAAATCGGCAGGGGTTTTCAACGCAAAAGTATTTTTCTTAGCTTTTGTGTTTTGCATCATCACCATACCGCGCTTATCGTCTGCATTTACCAGGGCAAAGGCATCTGCACCTAGTATATCGAAGAATCCTTTTTTTGCTTTGATGTATTCGTCAAAGGTTTTGTGATAATCGAGATGATCGTGCGTGATGTTGGTAAATATCGCTCCTGCGAAATGAAGTCCGTTGATCCTGTTTTGTACTACTGAGTGGGAGCTGACTTCCATGAAACAGTGTGTACATCCTGACTCAACCATTTTGCTCAGGAAGTGATTCAGAGAAACCGCATCAGGTGTGGTATGCGTGGAAGGTATTACTTCCTGGTTGATCTTATTTTCAACAGTAGAAAGCAACCCTGTGTGGTACCCAAGATTCATAAACAACTGATGTAGCAAGGTTACCGTGGTGGTCTTACCGTTTGTACCTGTTACGCCTACGAGCTTTAGTTTGGAAGAAGGATTTCCATAATAATTGGAAGCCATGATCCCTAAGGCTGCGCTGCTGTTTACGACTTGCACATAAGTAATTCCAGGCTTCAGTACTGCAGGCATTATCTGGCAGACGATGGCTACTGCACCTTTTTCAATTGATTTTTCAATATAGTGATGTCCATCTACTTGTGTGCCTACTGTCGCTACAAAGAGACTTCCTTCTCCTACTAATCTTGAGTCAAAGAAGATACCGTTGATCTCTCTATCAGTACTGCCTGACACGGAGTAGAGCGATACCTTGTATAATATATCTTTCAGTATACGAATCATTCGAGATAAATATTTATATAACTACCTTTTATAGCTTTACTACCGGGTGTTTGCGATTGGCTTTGTACCCGGCCCCTTCCTTGTATTCGTACTTTCAAGCCACTGTTCTCAAGCAGGAACAGCGCGTCTTTTAACGTCATACCACTTACATCTGGCACAAGTTCTTCTTTTATTTTACGGTTGTTCCAGATCACTGCGTTGTTGGCGGTTGTGGCGAAAACCCATTCTTCGTCGGAGCCAGAACGTGTATGATTTGAAATTCCAAGTTCATTGCACAAATAATTCAAATCATCGAAATAACCGGAGCGGATCAGTGGAAACTCTTGATCGTTTGCAGAAGCTATTTTCGGTTCGGTGGCTTCATGCAGTTCCAGGTCTACAGCGTACAGTTTGTCTGCAATTTCTTTAAACACCGGAGCCGCCACATCAGCGCCGTATTGCTGGAACCCGGCCGGACTATCGATCACTACAATGCAGCTGTACTTAGGTTTGTCAGCCGGAAAATAACCTACAAAAGAGGTGTAATAGGTTCTCACGTACGCACCGTTCTTTATCTTCTGAGCGGTGCCGGTTTTGCCCGCTATTTTATAGATCGTGTTGTTGATATTACGTGCAGTGCCATGTTCTACTACACCTTCCAGCATAGCACGTACTTTATCGAGCGTTTCATCTGAGCATACACGCTCTTTGATCACTGTAGTGGAATATTGTTCTACTATACGATCGGCCATTTTTACTTCTTTTACAATGATCGGTTTGATCATTTTTCCGTTGTTAGCAATTGCGTTGTAAAATGCCAACGTATGGATTGGCGCCATCTTTAGCTCATATCCTACCGACATCCATGGAAGGGTCACACCACTCCAGCTTCTCGACGATGGACTTTTGATATAAGGTTTCGCTTCTCCGTTCATTTGCAGGCCAAGCGGTTCAGACAATCCCATACCTCTTATATAATCAATGTAGCGCTGAGGATTGGTGCCGAATTGTTTGTAGATCATTTTGGAAACACCAATGTTGGAAGATTTTTCGAAGATTTGCTGTACAGACAAACGTCCATAGCCACCTTCTTTAGAATCTGTCATTACACGGTCAAAGAATGTATAACGTCCGTTGCCACAATCGACCGTATCGGACAATTTTATTTTATCATTGTCTTCAAACAGCGCGATCATGGAAGCCAACTTAAACGTAGAGCCTGGATCGGTCAAGCCTTGCGAAGCGATTGCATAGTTATAATTTTCTGCGTACTGTCCTTCGCCTACTTTTCCCAGATTGGCAATCGCCTTGATCTCACCGGTGGCCACTTCCATCAATACTACGCAACCGTATTCGGCATTGTGCATATTCAGGTGTTTGAACAAAGATGCTTCGGCCACATCCTGAATATTGATATCGATAGTAGTTTGGATGTCCACGCCTGGTTCAGGAGGTACCTCATTTTTATTGTGAATTGGTTTCCATTCCGTACCAGCCATTCTTTGATAAAGTCCTTCTCCATCCTGACCTGCCAAGTATTTGTTATAACTATATTCCAGACCAGCACCCGAATTGTTTTCATTCACAAATCCAATCGTACGCATTGCTAGGAAGGAAAAGGGTTTGAAACGTCTATCTATTTTTTCAAAGATCACTCCTCCCTTGTATTTGCCTTCACGTATAATAGGCCAATCGGACATCATCTTTTTTGTTTGATAATTGATCATCGTTTTATTGATGATCAGATATTCCTTATGATCACGCCGGGCGTTGCTTATTTTTCTATAATATTCTTTTTGAGAATGATCTTTAAAATAATTGGCCAATAACATCGAAAGCGAATCAATACCTTTGTTCTTTCTGAAAATTTCATCGCTCGCCACCGTAGGATCTATTGCCAGCCGATAGAAGGGCAAGGAAGTAGCCAGGAGACTGCCGTTGTCGGAATAAATATTTCCTCGGGTAGCTTTTACTACTCTATATTCAAAAACTTTCTGATTCGCAATTTTTTTCCATCTACTACTCTGTAGAATCTGAATCTGCGTAATCTTATAGATAATAGCGCAAGAAAAGATCACGATCGCTACAAAAGCGATGCGGGAACGAAGCACTATGTCTCTTTTAATATTCACTTTTCTTTTAAATTATGAATGTTGCGTTGTGAATTACGAGTTATAAGAATTCAACATTCATAACTCACAATCATAACTTATTAATCTTCTTTCTCTATTTCTATTTTATAAGGTGGAACCAAACTCTCTTCCAAACCCATGGAGACTACGCTCTTGGCCACTTCCGATTGTTTGCTTTTAAACATCAGGTCTGCTTTCAGCGTAGTGTAATCGGCTCTCAAGTCTTCTACTTCTGATTTTGCCTTCGCGATATTTCGTACTACTTTATCAGCATAGTGTGTATTGGCAATATAAAAGATCAACAAGGCCATGATAAATGCGATGCGTGGCACCTGGTTTACAGGAATTCCGGCAACCATCACTTTATTTAGTCCCAAAGAAGACTCGATCATTTGGAACACCGTACGGGTAGGCGCTCCATTACTCTTCTCCTTCACAGGAGTTTCTTCTTCTTTTTTTCTATAAGTATTTTCTGCCATATTCTATAAATTTTGAATTATGAGTTATGAATTATGAATGATTTGTTTTTATAATTCAACATTCATAACTCATAATTCATAACTTTATTCCAATTCTAAGTTTCGCGCTTCTCGCTCTGTTATTCTGTTCTACTTCTGCTTCGCTTGCTTCTACCGGCTTTCGTGTAAGGGCTTCGAAAGGTTTGGAAAAATTTCCGTAGACATCTTTTTCCGGTTCGCCGTGAAACAATCCTTTTGCGATAAAATTCTTCACCAATCGATCTTCCAGTGAGTGATACGACATGACCACCATTCTTCCTCCCGGCTTCAGCAATTCGGCCGATTGTGTCAGCATTTCTTCCAGGGCTTTTAGTTCATCGTTTACTTCGATGCGCAGCGCCTGGAAAACCTGGGCGTAATATTTATTTTCCTTTCCTCGCGGCGCTAATTGTCTGATTCCCTCTTTCAATTGCTCTACCGTATTGATCTTATTATTTGCGCGAAGCTTTACGATCGTGGCAGCGAGTGTTTTGGCATTGGTCACCTCGCCGTACATTCCGAAAATTTTATGTAGATCTTTTTCAGAATAAGTAGCGATAATATCTTTGGCGGATTTCTCAGCACTGCGGTCCATCCTCATGTCCAGCTCGGCATTGAAACGCGTGGAGAATCCACGTTCGGCCGAATCGATCTGGTGAGACGAAATCCCCAGATCGGCCAATAGCCCATCGATCTGGGTGATCCCATTCAGTTTAAGATAGCGTTTGAGGTAACGGAAATTTGCTTCTATTAATGTGAAAGAACTTTCATTGATCTGAGCAGCATTTGCTTTTGCATCCTCGTCCTGATCGAAGGAAAAAAGTTTGCCGCTTGTAAGATGTTTCAGGATTTCTTTCGAGTGACCTCCTCCCCCAAAGGTTACGTCGACGTAGATACCGTCCGGCTTTATGGCAAGCCCTTCGATACATTCCTTCAACATCACGGGTATGTGATACATAGTAATTATGAATTTTGAATTATGAGTTATGAATTATGAGTGAAGTTATTGTAGTTATTATGTTTTAATTCAACATTCATAATTCATAACTCATAACTTATTCATCATTTAACTTGTCTCCCAGGAATTTTTCGGCGAGTTTCGAAAACTCTTTCTGGTCTTTGATCAGGAACTGATCGTATAATTCCGGATTCCAGATTTCTATTCTGTTTCCCATTCCAACCACGATAACTTCGGTTTCGATCTGGGCATATTTGGTCATTGTTTTGGGTAGTACAAATCTTCCGTTGCTATCAAGCTCCGCTTCTGTATTTCCACGAAAAAAATTCCGCTGAAAATTTCTGTACTCTTCGTTGAATTCATTTAACCCGGATACTTTTGAAAAGACCTTCCGCCATTCCACTTCCGGATAAACCACCAGGCATGTCTCAAACCCTCTGGTGATGATAATATTATTTCCCGAAGCGGCAGGTAAATTGGCTTTCATTCGGGCAGGAAGTATCAGCCTGCCTTTTGCATCCAATTTACATTCATACTCACTTGAAAAATAAGACATTACTTTTTTGAATTCGAACTCATACAAATTTAACGAAGAAAAATGAAAAAGCAACCACTTTTACCCACTTTACCCCACTTGTGGATAAATATAGGTTAAAATCAGGCTGTTAGGTACCCTAGGGAAGGAATATCCGGCATTCTATTTTTATATAAAAAATTAAAAATCAAATACTTAAACTAAGTGACTTAAAAGTGGAGTGGAAAACCATAAATGCAGTGTATAAGCTCGTGGAATGGACGTGGGTAAAATGAGTACAATCTTTCCATTATTACTGGTTTCATTTATTTTTCCAAACTTTCTTCCTTTCCTTTTCAGTTTTAAGATTCTCCCATTACTTTTATAAATGCTTTCCATTTGCATTCCGGTTTATAATCATTCAATTGTTTCACTTGTCCATACTTTGCACCGGCAATGCCTTAGTTGTTCTATTCCATTTGAAATCATTTGTCTCGACGACGACTCGGCGATCTTTTTTAAAGAAAAGAACAGGAGTATTATTTCTTTTGCCGAAGTGACTTATGAAGAGCTAGATAAAAATGTAGGCCGCGCGGTGATCCGCAATTTATTGGCGCAGAAAGCGGAGTTCAATCATATTCTGTATGTTGATTCTGATGTTTTGATCGCGTCGGATAATTTCATTTCTTCCTATCTCAATTGTATCCGCCAAGGAATCGCTGTAGTGATCGGTGGTATTTTGTATGATGCTGGTAGTGTAACCTCCAACACACGTTTACACTATACCTATGGCACAAGCCGTGAATCAAGGGCTGCAGCATATAGGAAGAAAAGTCCTTATGCTTCTTTTCTTACAGGAAATCTTTTGGTAGAAAAAAAGATCGTAGAGGAAATAAAATTTCTTCCTTCCCTGAAAGACTATGGACATGAAGACACTTTATTCTGTATTGAATTAAAAAAACGATCCATTCCTGTCAAGCATATCGACAATCCTGTGATTCATGAAGGTTTGGAAACAAATGAAGTTTTTGTAGACAAACATCTTACTGCTGTTCGTACGCTTTCATCTTTGATCTTGCAAGGATATGATATGAGCGGGATCTCGCTATACGAAGCGTATCGAATGCTAAAAAAATATTTTCTTTCTGGTATTTTTATTTTTTGCTTGAGGCCTTTCAGAAAAAAGATCCATCAATCGCTGATCTCTGGCAGAAGTAACAGCTTGCTGTTGTTTGATACATTACGTTTGTATGAACTTTGTATTGAGTTGAAAAAATCTCAGAAAAGCTGACACAACGCTTGGGCTTTTTTCTCCGAAGAAGTTTGTCCTAAGATAGTAGCTCTCTCCACTACTTTTTCCTTTGTATAAGGTTCCTGCATCAACTGCACCAGTTCATTGCGTAGTATGGACTCCGAATCGGAAACATGGCAGGCCTTGGTATAAGAAAACCCTTGCACCATATTGGAGTTTACCAGACAGTGGCGTCCATGATAGAGCACCGGATAGATCTTCATCTTGCTTCCGCAAGGCATGAAGCTTACCAAAATATTTACCTGCGCATTGCGGATCAGTTCATCCAGCTTTGTGTCGGAAGGGTTGGCTATGATCTTTACTTTTTTCTCTTTACAGAAACGTTTTAATTCACGGTCAGGATTTTTACCTGCAATCACAAAAGGTACTTTGGTATCTTTGATCACTTCTTTGACCAGGAACATTGCCGCTTCTTTATTATCAGGTTCTGTGAGGTTGCTATGATATAATGCATAGGTTCCTTTTCCTTCTTTGATATCAACGGTACTAAAAGCGGAGAAAGGCTCAATGTTTAAAATTTCTTTTCCGGGAAATAATTTTTCGTAATAAGCCTTATGCTTTACATTCAGCGTGATCAGTGTATCGGCGTGGGCGAAAATCTTTTCAAATTTTTTCAAACGGATAGATTCCATTCGGAAAAATGATTTGGTAAAAAAATTATGCGCGATCTTATAGAGATTGAAATAATACTGCGGCTCTACATCCTGGATGCGTACCATTTTTTTCCTTCCGCTGAGCTCAGGTGCATCAAGGAAATAGCAGCTATGAATTCCTTCGAATAAAATTGGATAATCATTTTGAAGCAGGTTGAAAAGAAGATTGCCGGAGCGACGGGAATTGACGATTTGAGGAATGGAGGAAAAGCCTGAGAGGAAAGTGTCCCGTTTATAATAGTATACGTTTTCGCAGAGTTCGTATAGCTCTTCCGAATACTTTTTATTCCTGTTCATAAAACAATGAAGATTGATCTTCACGCCTTGTTCCGACAGGGCTTTTACCATATAATAAATGTCGACCATGCCTCCATAATCCGGTGGATAAGGCACGTCATACGCCACAATATTTAAATGTTTTTTTTCCAAAGCTGCTTAATATACTTCGCTTCTATTCTGAAAAAAAACTTTTTCAGAATCCAGCATCATCCCATTCTCTACTTTCAATACTCTTGCCGGGTAACGATCTATAAAGCTATGCTGGTGAGTAGCCATCAAAACGGCGGTGCCGGTTTTATTTATTTCCAAAAAAAGTTTCATAATGCTGTCAGCTACTTCCGGGTCAAGATTCCCGGTAGGCTCGTCAGCAAATACGATGAGAGGTTCGTTGATCAGAGCGCGGGCAATCACGATACGTTGTTGCTCGCCACCGGAGAGTTGGTGTGGATATTTGGATGCTACTGATCCGAGTCCAACGCGCATGAGCACTTCGGCCAGGCGGTTTTTCATTTTGCTCCGATCTTTCCAGCCAGTGGCTTTCATTACAAAAAATATATTTTCTGCTACACTCCGGTCGTTGAGTAGTTGGAAGTCTTGGAAGACAATTCCTATTTTTCTTCGCAGATAAGGGATTTTACTTTTTTTGATTTTGGAGATATTATATCCTGCCACTTGTACTTCACCTTTAGGGTTGATGAGATCGGCATAAAGCGTTTTGAGCAGGGAGCTTTTTCCGCTTCCGGTTTTTCCGATCAGGTATACAAACTCACCTTTACGAATGGCGAAGTTGAGATCCCTTAGCACCAATACGTCGTCGTGAAAGAGACTGGTATTTTTAAGTGAGACGATAGGATCGGTTGAAAATTCCATTTTACAATTCCAGCTTTTGAAGTTTTCCGAATGGGATTTCTTGAATTAATCTGTTTAGAGCTTCTTCTTTTCCTTCCAGTCCGTATTTCTTCAATAACTTCACTGGTCTATCCGCTCTGAAATACGCCACAAGTACGAAATTATCATCTCTAAATTGTATGTAATCAGGAATTTTAGCTTTCCCTTTTACTTTGATAATGTACATGTTTAGTCTGTTTTTGATTTCTTCAACCATACCACAAAGATAGGCAATAATTAAATAATTATGAGGGTTGAATTAAATTATGAATTATGAATTATGAATTATAAGTTATGAGTTAAAAATGAGACGAATATCCCCACTCAATAATTTAAAATTCATAATTCATAATTTAAAATTTATTATCCGTTTGCCTTCTTGTGGTCAGCCAGAAATTTAGCCAATCCTGAATCGGTCAATGGATGGTTCAGCAGGGAAGTGATCACGCTAAGCGGGCAAGTTACCACATCGGCTCCAAGTTCTGCGCACTTCAGCAAGTGCATAGTATGACGTACGGAAGCGGCAAGAATTTCTGTTTCGTATGCGTAGTTGTCATAGATCAATCTGATCTGAGAGATTAACTCTAATCCATCTGTGGCGATGTCATCCAGACGGCCTACGAAAGGAGAAACATAGGTAGCACCAGCCTTCGCAGCAAGCAATGCTTGTCCTGCAGTGAACACCAGTGTACAGTTGGTTCTGATTCCTTTTTCTGTAAAATATTTAATCGCTTTTACGCCATCTTTGATCATTGGTACTTTCACCACGATCTTAGGATCAATCTTTACCAGCTCTTCGCCTTCTTTGATCATTCCTGCGAAGTCGGTAGAAATAACTTCTGCACTGACATCTCCGTCTACGATGTCGCATATAGCTTTATAATGTTTTCTTACGTTGTCTGCGCCGCTTATGCCTTCTTTAGCCATAAGAGATGGGTTGGTGGTAACACCGTCAAGCACACCCAGGTCATGAGCTTCCTGGATATCTTTCAAATTTGCCGTGTCAATAAAGAATTTCATAAATGATGTTTGTTTGTATTAGTTTATTTAACAGTGATCAAAAGTAAGGAAATAACTTGAAAATTCAAGACTTGATCGATGCCGGATGCCAGATACCGGATACCGGATAAATTTTGAATTATGAGTTATGAATTTTAAATGAAAATAGCCAATAGGTATTTTTATCCAGGATCAGGTATCCGGCATCTGGTATCTATCAAATTAAGGGGAAAAGAATGAAAGAAGGTAAAAAAAGGCAAACCAATATCGCACCGCTACAACCGTTTACCCTTGCTTCCTTCCGAACCTGGGGGAGTTGACAGGAGCTGGTCGTACCGGCTTGCCGATACAAAAGTAGCTATTTTCTGATTGAATGCAAATAATTATCAAAGTTGAGTAAAAAAGATGCCGGATACCAGATGCCGGATGTCAGATAAAATAATTCTTTACTTTTAAAATATAACTGAAGAGATATGCATGATTTCAATCATACCTAGCGTCAACAACACCAAAATAAATCAGATTTTGGAAACGTATAATTAAAATTCAAAATTTATCCGGCATCTTGCATCCGGCATCTGGTATCTATATTTCTTCATAATTTCCAAGGCATGACCGAAAAGCGATTTACAGTAGAGCAATACAAATCCGGCATCCTCAACGGCGACCGCGCTGTGCTGGGGCGCGCAATCACGTTGATCGAAAGCAGCCTGGCCAAAGATGAAGCGCTTGCAGCCAAACTGATCAATAGCATTTTACCCTTTACAGGAAAATCATTTCGCATCGGGATAAGCGGAATCCCGGGGGCAGGAAAAAGTACCTTCATCGAAGCGCTTGGTACTCACCTGATCGCAGAGCAAAAAAAAGTAGCCGTTCTCGCCATCGACCCTTCCAGCAAACTTAGCGGTGGCAGTCTCCTGGGCGATAAAACGAGAATGAATGAACTCGTGCGCTCTGAACTGGCCTTCATACGCCCTACTCCAGCCAACGAAACGCTGGGCGGCGTGGCTGGCAAGACCTACGAAACCATCCTTCTCTGTGAAGCCGCAGGCTTTGACTATATATTAATCGAAACGGTAGGTATAGGACAATCGGAAACAGAAGTTTTCAGCCTCACTGATCTCTTCCTTCTCCTGATGATCTCGGGCATGGGTGATGAATTGCAGACGATGAAAAAAGGTGTCATGGAACTGGCGGACCTGATCCTGATCAACAAAGCTGACGACAATAATAAAGAAAATGCACTTGCCGCAGCCGCGGAAATTAAAAATACCCTGCACATCTTTTCAAATACCGCTGCCAAAACCTCGCCTACCGTGATGACCTGTTCCTCCAAAACCGGCGAAGGCATAGACAGCATAGCCACCTGGATGGAAGAATTTAGACAGAACGCACAGGCCGACGGGCGTTGGGGAAAGAAAAGGGTCAACAGTACACTACACCGGTTGTACAAGGAGATCCAATACAACCTGGAAAGAGATTTTTTCAATACACCTTCTGTACAGAAAAAATTAAAATCTATTGAAAATGAACTTGCTGAAGGCAAACTAACCTCTCACGCCGCAGCGCTTCTGCTCCTGAAAAATTATAAACAAAAAAAATGATTTCTCCGGCTGGCTGTTTTTTATATTTTTACGTACAATTGAAAAAAGAAGCAACCTTCAGATTATAAGATTATGCTCATGACCAAAGATCACTATACGGACCAGGAACATGCAATATGGACCGTGCTTTATACCCGCTTGCTACAATTTTTACCGGAGACTGCCGATTCCACGGTTTTCGAAAGCATTCAAAAACTAGGCTACCCTTCTGACCATGTACCAGACCTTGACGAAGTGAACAGCAAACTTTCTGCCATCACCGACTGGACAGTAGTACCGCTGTCTTCAATGGTGGAAGACAATGAATTCATTGCCATGCTGGCAGAAAAAAAATATCCTTGTCGTACCTGGCTGCGCACTCAGGAGCAGCTTGATAATGACATCGATGAATACGATATGTTTCACGATATTATCGGTCATACGCCTTTGCTTACAATTCCTGCATACTCCAACTACCTTACAGGGCTAGGAAAGCTTGCGCTCGAAAATCTGAAAAATCCTGAAGCCATTTCTTTGCTGAAAAAAGTATATTGGCACTCGATCCAGTTTGGGATCATTGCCAAAGAAAATACTTTAAAAATATACGGAGCACACTTACTTTCTTCCAGAGGCGAAACCATTTTCTCCATCAGCGCCGGCGTACCAAAATATGATTTGAACGTAAGCATCATGATGGACACGCCCTACAAAAAAGGCAGCTACCAGGAAAAATATTTTGTGATCAATTCTTACGAAGATCTCTACAACAGTCTTCCTACTATTAAAGCTGAGCTGGCGAAACGCGCTTAATGTTTAATTATGAGTGATGAGTTATAAATTATGAGTTAATTTTGTTACTCATAATTTGTCACTAGCATTTTCAATAAACGAATAACATTTCACTCACTCATAATTCATAACTCAACATTCATAACTACCATGGAATTCCGTCCCGTAAAATATTCACAAACTACTATCACCGAACTCATGATCCCTTCCTACGCCAACTTTGGCGGTAAGATCCACGGGGGGATTTTGCTTTCTATGATGGACAAGGTAGCGTACGCTTGCGCTTCTAAACATGCGGGAAGTTACTGTGTCACTGTTTCGGTGGATACAGTAGATTTTATGGAACCGATCGAAGTAGGTGAACTAGTTTCGCTGCACGCTTCCGTCAACTATGTAGGAAAATCTTCCATGATCATCGGCATCCGGGTGGAAGCAGAAAATGTGCTTACCGGAACAAAAAGACATACCAACACTTCCTACTTCACGATGGTAGCCAAGGGGCTGGACAACAAGCCCAAGGAGGTGCCTGCCTTACAACTCGAGACCAAAGACGAAGTACGCAGATTCCTTGAAGCGATCAAACGCAGAGAGCTCAAGCATGAATACAAAACTCAATTGAACAACGAGAAAACAAATCTTTCTGTGGAAAGTGAAATGAATAAACTTGAACATGAAAGATGCGTGATCAAATACAAGTAGTGAAATTTTTTTTCCTATATTTATTCCCAAATACATTGCAGTGATGGAAAGCAAAAACAGAAAATACACTCAAATTCTTCTCATTTCTTTTTTTCTTGGTTTTCTTGGTGTAGACCGGTATCTAATGGGCTATAAAAACTGGTGGCTCAAAACCATTACCCTTGGCGGCTGCTGCGTATGGGCGCTGATCGACCTGATCAACATTGCTACTTTTAAAATGAAAATGGCCGATGGCAGAGCGCTTGAATAAATGGCAAAAGCTGCTGTTTCATTATGCTGTTTCTAATCTTCTCTTTGTCTTAACCGGCGGGTATTTTCTTTTATCTCTCCTGCTTCTTTCCTTTTGTAATCTCGACATCGGCATTCCTTGTTTATTCCGCCTTGCTACAGGTCTCTCCTGCCCCGGCTGTGGCCTTACGCATGCTTTTGCACACTTACTAAAATTAGAATTTGCAGAAGCATGGGCACATAATAAATTATCCTTTATTGTTTTCCCCGCAGGCGTTTATTACCTCATAAAAGATTTTATTTCCTTCCGAAAAAGTTGTGATAGCTGATTGAATGCTATATATTTATAAGGAATGAAATATTTACAAATTTTCTTTAAAGAGTTCTATATGAAAAAACATTTGTATAAAATTTTATCTTCTGCTTCATGCCTGTATTTGTCTTTCAATTGTTTTGCACAAAGCATTCCATTGGGACAACCGATCAACACTAATAACAGCGATGAATACAATCCTTGTATAAGTGGCAATGGACGTACGATGATTTTTGAGCAATTGTATTTCAATGAAAACAAACCTTATGTACAGATAAGCTACCAGAAAAACGGTGCATGGTCTCGTCCTGAACAATTACCAGGCGCTAACACAGAGATCACTACCATTACAAACGGTGGATTTTTTCTAAACGAAAATGGCAACATCATTCTCTTCCACTCTGCGCGATACGGTGGTGTAGGAAATAATGATATTTGGATGATCGAAAAAACGATCATTGGTTCATGGTCGGTTCCTAAAAACTTCGGTAAGCCGGTCAACTCTGCCGTAGCGGAAACAGATCCATCACTTTCTCCGGATGGAAAATATTTATTTTTCACAAGACTGATCAACGAAAAAACACCGGATGGAAACCCTTGCGGAAAAATCTTTATGGCAGAACGCGCCGGTAAGGATAGCTGGAAAACCCCGGTAATGCTGCCTTCCCCAATTAACATGAACTGCGAATGCGCCGGAAGGATGTTATCGGATAACAAAACATTCCTCTTCTCCTCCATGCGCGGCGGGGGCAGCGGCGGATACGATATTTATAAAACTGTTCAGCATCCCGATGGTTCCTGGGAAGAACCAGTACCCTATTCTTTCATCAATACACCCAAAGACGATCGTTATGTTTCTGTACCAGCGGGAGGAAGTTTGATCTACCATTCTGCACCAGCAAAGACTGGTACGGGATTAGATGTGATGAGGACAAAAATTCCAGACAATCTGCAACCTGATAAAGTTACGCTGCTGCAGGGCAATGTTAAAAATGCGTCTAACAACCTGGTATTAGTTCCCAAAGTAGTAGTAACCAATACCGCTAATAATAAATCGCTTACCTATCCCGGCGCTGCCGATGGTAGTTATACAGCCGTCGTACCACAAGACGGTGTATACGATGTAGCCATCATGGCCGATGGAGGATTTTCTTACCGATCATTACTGTTCAAACCCAACAAACAGCCGAAGTATGAAGAAAAAATAGTAGACGCGAAACTTACGCCAACCACACCAGGCACTATTTTTCCTCTTTCAAATCTTGCTTTCGTAAACAATACCGATTCCCTGGAAGGCTACTCTATGGCGGAGATCAATCGCCTGGTCATTATGTTGAAAGCAAATATTACCATGAAAGTGGAGATCGGAGTGCATACTGTGGATGTAGAGGAAGATACTTTACAACGAAAAAATCTTACTGCGTCCATTGTTGATACCATCGGCACCTACGTGGATTCTGCTACCGGACACGATATGTATCGTTTTAAAACAACGTACAGTAGTGATAATACCAAGCAGCAAGCAAAAACCATTATCGCTATCCTGATTAAAAAAGGAATCCCTTCCGAACGTATTATTCCAAAAGGATACGGAGACAAAGTACCACTCTCTCCTCCGCCCGCTGATAAAGCGCTCAACAGGAGAATTGAGTTGAAGGTGATTCATGAATGATTATGAATGTTGAGTTATGAATTATGAGTTAATTGTGAATACTTTAACTCATAATTCATAACTCAACATTCATAACTTATTTACCTGGCTTTATTCGTCTCAATCCAAAACCTGGCCAGTAAAATAAAATAAGAAATAAGCAGCGGTCCATAGACAAGGCCGAGTACGCCAAAGACGGGAATTCCGATCACTACTCCCAGTATGGTAATCAGTGCGTGTACATCGCCAATTTTTTTAGACAAATAAAACCGCACAACATTATCGATCGTACTTACTAATAATAATCCCCAGACCATAATTCCTACTCCACCAACCACATTGCCTCCCATGATCTCTAATATTCCTGCCGGTCCGAACACTAGTGGTGCGCCGATGAAAGGAAGGAAACAGATAAAGAAACAAATTATTCCCCAGAAGACTGCTCCATTTATACCGAAAATCAAAAAACCAATGGTCAGCATTGCTCCTTGTATAAATGCGATCAGTCCTTGTCCAAGGAGGTTGGAATATGTGATATTCACCAATTCTACTCCAAGACGCTCCGCATGATATTTTTTGATCGGTAAATATTTGACCACTACTTCTTCCATTTTTTTATGGTCTCTGAACATAAAAAACAACGACACATACATGACCGCCAGTTGCAATAGAATGTTGGTGGCTATGTTCAATGCATTGGAAAGTAAGTGCAATATTTTCGACTGTGCGGATACAATAATTTCATCCAGACTTTTTTTGTCGGAATATTTCTGGATCAAAGGCCAGATTTTTTCTCTTATAATTCCAAGTTGCTCCGGATGTGCTCGTACGGAAATTACTTTTGAATAAAGCATCCAACACAAAATGGTAAAAGGAATAACGATCAGAATAAAGGAAATGAATATCACAAAAAGTGTGGCAGGCACCGGTCTCCAGTTGCTCTTCTCCGTAAGACGCAGATAGGTAGAACGGAACATCGCATAGAAAAGGATCGCTCCCATTACCCCGTCCAGAATGGCTTGTGACATATAAGCCAGTATTAACCCAAAAATAATCAACAGAATCAGTAAATAACTTTGCTGTGAGTAGGCATGTTTCTTCATGTAGGTAATCTCAATACTAGTACTTCCGGCAAGATAAAGACAAAAGCAGGCAAACCATTTACAGGTTTTCGTCCGTATGTTATATGATGTAAATAAAGTTATGAGTTATGAGTTATGAGTTGAATTAATCAACTCTGCGGATTCATTCATAATTCATAATTTGCCACCCTTTCTATTTAAAAATATAACGGTCGTATTGCTTATGTCTGCAAAACTCTATTTATTTAACCTTTCTATACTTACGATCTTGCTCTTTTCCGAGTGTCGCAACAAAGAATTTATGGACGATCCTATTCCTTCTGAAACTACCACCATCAATACCAGCCTTCGTTATCTGGCGTTGGGTGATTCTTATACCAAAGCAGAATGTGAAAAGCCTTCCAATTCTTATCCTGCTATGATCGTACAAAAATTAAGCGCCCAAGGAATCAACGTGCAGGAGCAAAAAACCATTGCCCAAACCGGCTGGACTACTGCTGATCTAAAAAACGCTATTACACAAGCAGGCTTAAAAGACACGTTTGAATTGGTTTCTTTGCTCATCGGCGTCAACAACCAATACCAGGGAAGATCGCCCGAAGAATACCGTGTGGAATTTCTTGAACTTCTTCATACTTCCATCGCCTTTGCAGGCGGTAGAAAAGATAAAGTATTTGTACTTTCTATTCCCGATTACGGATACACTCCATTCGGCAGCTCCAATCAAGCATATATCTCCACTCAGATCAATCTTTTCAATTCGATCAATAAAGCGATCAGCGATTCGCTGGGCGTAAAATATTTTGACATAACTCCTATCTCAAGAAATGCGCAAGCAGATCCTTCGCTCATCTGCACGGATCATTTGCATCCCTCTGCTAAGATGTATACGCAATGGGTTGAACTGATGTATGCTGATCTTGTGTCTATGGTGAAGTAAATATAATGATACCACTACTTATGAGTCGTGGCTATGATCCGGACAGACTTTTTTATATGTAAAAAATAATACCTATTTTGGAAGAATGTTCGTGAAGAGGAAATGAATTATTTTTCTATTAATACTATCAACAGCTCTTTGAAAAAAATCACTCCGGTTTTTTTATGCCTGCTCTTGTGGCTTGCCAGTACTTCTTTGTCTTTGGCACAAACCAACGGAGCTTTTGAAAAAACAAAGCGTGACAAGTCTTATAAAAAAGGCACTAACATTGAATATTATAAAAACGGAAATATCAAATCTATCAGCCAGTATAAGCGAAAAATTTTCTGGTATTACACCGACACCTACTGGACCATTAAAGAGTACGATATGGAGGGCAACCAGGTGCGCCTGATCAAGAAGATAACGCAAATGGCCCGGAGGGAAAATACCGAAAAAGTAATCAAAGAAGAGGTTCACAATTATGAACCGAAGAAGGAGAATACTTCAAAAGAGAACATCAGGCCGGAGTGATAATTATATCCGCCAGCCTGTAGATGAATTAATTTATTCGGCCATTACCAAAAGTTTGTAACTCTGACGAAAAATGAAACGGGCAAAATTATCCCTGCTTTTTATTATACTCTTATCATTTGTATGGGCCTGTCACCGCGGCCCACACGGAGGTTGCGGCACTTGTCCCAGCTTTGATCCAAAGTCTTACAAAAAGAAACTAAAGTCGAAGCGATAAAATTTAAATTATTGATTCAATTAAAAAAGTCTCCAACAATTATGCGGAGACTTTTTAATTTAAAATTTAAAATTAATAATTACTACCTCACTGCTTCCCTGACACGAATCAATTTCTGTAACAAAGATTCCAACAGATCCAGCTGCAGCATATTAGCCGCATCCGATTTAGCTTCGTTGAGTCTTGGGTGTGTTTCGATGAATAAACCGTCTGCCCCTACTGCGATCGCTGCTTTGGAGATTGTTTCGATCATAGCAGGTTTACCACCGGTAACACCGGAGGTCTGGTTCGGCTGTTGCAAAGAGTGTGTGCAATCCATTACTACCGGCACGTCGAAAGCTTTCATCTCTACCAGGTTTCTGTAGTCTACTACCAGGTCAGAGTAGCCGAAAGAATTTCCACGGTCGGTAAGAATTACATTAGGGTTGTTGAGTGATCTTACTTTTTCTACTGCAAACTTCATGGATTGTCCGGAAAGGAATTGTCCTTTTTTAACATTCACTGCTTTGCCTGTCTGAGCCGCTGCCACAAGCAGGTCTGTCTGGCGACACAGGAATGCCGGGATCTGCAATACGTCTACATATTCCGCAGCCATTGCGGCTTCGTGACTTTCATGTATATCGGTCACTACCGGCACGTTGAATGTATCGCTTACTTCTTTAAGAATTTTTAGCGCCTTCTCATCGCCAATACCCGTAAAGGAATCCAGCTTGGTGCGGTTTGCTTTTTTATAAGAACCTTTGAAGATATAAGGGATTTTATATTTGTCAGAAAGTTTTACAATCCGCTCAGCTATTTCCAGGGCTATATCGCGGCCTTCTATGGCACAAGGCCCAGCCATCAGAAAGAAATTACCGCTGTCGGTGTATTTAAGTTTTGAGATATTGATCATGATAAAGGGATATTTTTTACAAAGGAAAGAAGATTAAAGGAATTTTAAATTTTAATTTTTGAATTTTAAATGAATTGTTTTGTGGAAATGCACCGGATAAACTCACTATTGGCATTTCGTCTATTCTGGTCCACAATGGAATTAAGCGTATTAAAATTTGAAAAAGTCCAATTTATCTTTATTTTTACAAATAGAATTGCACCTTAAACCTAATTTAATTCAAATGGCAGAAACAAAAAAGCAGGCTGAGGAGCCTAAAAAAAGCGGAAGCAATAAGGGATTATTAATCGCTTTTATCATCATACTCGCTGCAATAAATGGAATTCAATTGTTTTTTAACCTTACCCAAAACAATACCATCAAAGAGCAAACTACTACAATAACCGAAAATAAATCCACCATCGATAGTTTGAATGTACAGCTGGATGCTGCGATCAAGGAGCTTAACGCCAAAAAAGATGAGATCGCTCAGCTTGGTGGCGATACTGTCCGCCTGGGAGAGCAAATCCGCCAATTGATCCTTGAGAAAAAACAACTTCAGGCATCAAGCTACAACTATCAGAAAAAGTACAACGAGATCAAAGATCAGATCGAAGCGGCCAACAGGATCCGCGAAGATGCTGACAAGGAGGTAGACAGACTGAAAGAATTGCTAGCAAAACAAGATACGATCATTACTAACCAAAAAGTGACCATCGTACAGCGCGAAGATTCGATTATCAAGATCACTTCAGAGAAAAACAAACTGGCCGAAAAAGTGGCCATCGCTTCTGTGCTCAGAGCCGATAATTTCAAAATAGAAGCCCTGAATGCTAAAGGCAAAGCCGATAGCGACGGAGAATTCAAAGCGAAAAAGATCGATAAGATCCGCGTTACATTTACACTTGCGGAAAACAAAGTAGCGGAAAAAGGCGGCAGAGATGTGTACTTCCGCATGATCGAGCCAGATGGCAGTGCATTGTTTGACCTTGCCAACGGTGGAGGCAGCTTCCAGTTTGAAGGCAAAGAAATTTTCTACACGATGAAACAAACCATCCTGTTTGAAAACAAAGGTCAGAAAGTAACCTACGAATACAAAAAAGGAACCCCATACAAACCGGGCAACCACAAGATCGAGATCTACTGCGAAGGATTCAAGATCGGTGAATCTTCCTTCCATGTGAAATAGATATTAACTGCAATCGCAGTTTGAAAACCCCGTTCAGTCTTTACTGGACGGGGTTTTTCATTCAAACTCAGTACTGTTGCTGTTGCTCTTGCTGTCAGATTGCAGGACAGCAACAGTACTGAGATAGTTGGGTAGAGAGAAATTCATTTTTATCCAGGATCCGGCATCCAGCGTCTGGCATCTTTCCGGTTTTTAAGTTAAATTGCACTATATTTTAACAGTGAACATGGCAGTAAGTAAAGAAGATGTATTAAAAGCACTGAGTACCGTGCAGGAGCCGGATCTGAAAAAAGACCTGGTAACGCTAAACATGGTGAAGGATGTGGAGGTGAAGGGTAATCAAGTAAGTTTTACCGTAGTGCTCACTACTCCTGCCTGCCCCTTAAAAGAATTGATCCGTTCTTCCTGCGTGGAAGCCGTACAAAAAATAGACCCTAATCTCCAGGTGGTCGTAAATCTCACAGCCAACGTAACTTCTACCCGTTTGAACGGACCGCTGTTGCCGGGAGTAAAAAATATCATTGCCATTGGTTCGGGTAAAGGTGGTGTAGGAAAATCTACCGTCACAGCCAACCTGGCGATCGCACTGGCCAAGACCGGCGCCAATGTAGGCTTGATTGATGCCGATATCTTCGGTCCTTCACAACCTATCTTGTTTGATCTTGAAGATGCGCGACCTACCGTTGTACAGGAGAATGGTAAAAACTGGATCATCCCAATACAGCAATACGGTGTGAAACTTATTTCGATCGGTTTCCTGGCGCCTGCCGAAAGCGCAGTGGTGTGGAGAGGCCCGATGGCCAGCGCTGCACTAAAGCAGTTTCTGGGAGACTGTAAATGGGGCGAACTAGACTACCTTCTTATCGACCTTCCTCCGGGCACCAGCGATATTCATCTTACCCTTGTACAAACTGTACCGGTTACCGGTGCGATCATCGTTACCACTCCTCAGAAAGTGGCGATCGCCGATTCGCAGAAAGGCGTGAGCATGTTCCGGCAACCGCAGATCAACGTACCGATCCTGGGCGTGATTGAGAACATGGCTTGGTTTACACCGGAAGAACATCCACAGGAAAAATATTATATCTTTGGCAAAGACGGTGGCAAAGAGATGGCAGAACGAAACGACTGCGCTTTGTTGGGCCAGATCCCATTGGTACAAAGCATTCGCGAAAGCGGTGATGCAGGAAGACCAAAAGTACTCGACAGCGATCTTGTAGCCGAAGCCTTCCAGGAACTTGCTGAAAGCGTAGCTCAGCAAATAGCGATCCGCAACGCCACGCGCGAAACCACCAAGCCTGTAGAAATCAAGCTATAATGCAGGCGCTTGTAACGATGGAATTTTAATGAACTGATTGATGTTTTAGAAAATATGGAAACAACCCTCACAAAAAATGAACTTATCAACCGTGTGGAAGTAGCGCTCAACACCATCCGCCCTTATCTGGAAGCAGACGGAGGAAATGTAAAGCTGCTCGATATTTCCGAAGACATGATCGTAAAACTGGAAATGATGGGCAACTGCGGTTCCTGCCCTATGTCTCCTATGACCCTGAAAGCAGGCGTGGAAGAGGCGATCAAAAAAGAAGTTCCGGAGATCAAAGGCGTAATTGCTGTAAACTGATCTTATCCTTTTAAAAAATCATAACATTTATTCAATGAAAATTGGAATATTTTTCGGAGGTCAATCCAGAGAAAGAGAAATCTCCTTTGCAGGTGGCCGCACCGTATACGACAACCTGAATAAGAATCTCTTCGAAGCCGTACCGGTTTTTGTAGATAGCACAGGAAACTTCATCTTGCTCAACTGGCAATACATTTACAAAGGCACCATCCGCGATTTCTATCCTCCGCATCAATTCACGCCTCCTTCTCCAAACGGCTTCCAGGTATACATGGAATCGCTTGGCAAATTGAATCCTTCCGAGCTGGCGCGTATTATCAATGCGGTAGGTACTCGAATCGAACCTAGAAATTTTCACGAGCATTTTGACTTTGCTTTTCTTGCGTTGCATGGCCCTTACGGGGAAGACGGCAATATTCAAGGCATTCTTGAATGGTACAATATTCCATATTCCGGTTCCGGCATTCTCCCCTCTGCAATCGGGATCAGCAAAGCGGTACAACAAAGCCTGCTGAAAAACGCAGGATTCAAAAGACCTAAAAATTATACCCTGACAAAAAAAGAATGGTTCTCTAATTCCGATAAGGAAAAATTATTGAACCATTACAAAAATGATCTTGGTTTTCCTTTCGTAGTGAAAGCGCCGAACCAAGGATCTTCCATCGGCATCAGCATTATTCAGGATACTGATCTTAAAAATTTTATTTACGCAGTAAACAGAGCATTCTTCCTACAGCAGATCGAAAAATCTGATTGGGAGCCAATGACGCACGAAGAGAAAGTACAATACCTGCGCACGCTTACCGATATCCGCGACGGCATCGGCATGCCGGTGATGGCCAATGACCGCCAGATCAATCATCCGGAAGAATTGCTCAATTATATCAACGAACAATTCAATCATAGCGAGATGACCGTTTATTTGGAAAGTCTCGACAACGAAGAAGAGATCCTGATCGAATCTTTTATCAAAGGAAAAGAATTTTCCTGCATTGTGATCCAGGATGAAAAAGGAAACCCGATCGCGCTGCCTCCTACGGAGATTGTGAAAGGAAATAATTTCTTCGACTACCGCTCGAAATACCTGCCAGGCATGTCGCGCAAAGTAACACCGATCGATCTTCCGATCGAGCAGATCGAAAGGATCCGCACCGAATGTGAGAAACTTTACAAAGAACTAAACTTCAACGTATATGCCCGTCTCGACGGCTTTATCACGCCAGGCTGGGATATTTTCCTGAACGATCCGAACACTACTTCAGGAATGCTTCCTTCTTCCTTCTTTTTCCACCAGGCAGCAGAGATCGGCATGAACCCATCGCAGTTCCTGACTTACATCATCCGCACTTCGCTGGCAGAAAGAATTCGCACAGGAAAGAAAACCTATCATATTAAAAAGCTTTTATACGATCTTGACTCCAATCTTGATCGCCTGAACTCTTCGATCACAGAGCGAATCAAAGTAGCGGTGATCATGGGAGGATTTTCTTCCGAAAGACATATCTCGGTAGAAAGCGGAAGAAATATTTATGAAAAACTTGCGTCCAGCACCAAGTACGAGCCGGTCCCTGTATTCCTTACAGGTAGCGAGGAGAACCACGAGCTGTATATCATCCCCGTAAACGTGATGCTGAAAGACAATGCGGACGATATCAAGGAAAAAGTTTCGCATAAAGAAGATAAACATCCGGTGATCAAACAGATCATCAAGGAAACCAAAAACATTACAGAGAAATACGTTCAGAATTATATTTCCGAATCAAAAGCGATCTCTTATCAGGAACTTGCCGAACTCGTAGACGTAGCATTCATTGCGCTACACGGAAGACCTGGGGAAGACGGATCGGTACAGAATGAGTTGGAGAAATATCATGTTCCATACAACGGCTCTGGTATTGAAAGTTCTAAAACTACGATCAATAAATTTGAGACCAACCGTATCCTTCGTGAAAATCATATTCCGGTGGCCAATTCCATGCTGGTCTATAAACAGGAATGGGAAAATTTTTACATGGATCTGATGGAAAAGATAGAACATCAGTTCGTATATCCATTCATAGCCAAACCTTCCGACGATGGCTGTAGTTCGGCAGTGAAGAAGATCAACAACCGTGAAGAATTGGTAGCTTATGCCAAAATGATGTTTGGCTGGGACGGCATCCATGATTCGGAAAGCTCGAGAATTTTGAAATTAAAATTCAACGAAGAATTTCCGCAGAAAAATTATTTCATGATCGAAGACATCATCCGCCGCGATGGAGGAAAACATTTCCTTGAGATCACCGGAGGATTGATGACACGCTACGACGAACAAGGCAATATCCAATACGAAGTATTCGAACCTTCTGAAACCCTTGCTTCCGGCGAGGTATTGTCACTGGAAGAAAAATTCCTTGCAGGCGAAGGACAAAATATTACACCTGCACGCTTTGCAGGTGATGCAGGAACCTACCATTATATTTCCGAACAGGTAAAAAACACCTTACGCAACACCGCAAAGATCCTGAATGTGCAAGGATACGCGAGGATCGATGCGTTTGTAAGAATTTATGACAACAATACCGCAGAGACCGTCATCATCGAAATCAATTCGCTACCAGGTATGACGCCTGCTACTTGTATCTTCCACCAAACGGCACTCAATGGATACAAGCCATACGATTTCATTGATAATATTCTTACTTTTGGAATAGAAAGACAGGAAAAAACAGAGGCAGAGAATTAATCGTTTTTAAATCAGTTTTGAAAACCGAAACGTTATTACTCAAAACATTCAGAACTATTAAGTAAATATGTTGAAAGCAACTAATAAAAAAGACATCTTCATTCATTTAGGAATCATTGCCGGTATCAGCATCGTATTGGTCCTTCTATTTTTCTATATATACCTTCCGATCACTACCAATCACGGAGAAACTATTAAAGTACCCGATCTGAAAGGAAAAACATTGGAACAAGCCGATGATCTGCTCAGCAATTCACATTTGCGTTACCAGGTGAACGACTCCAGCTATGTAGCCGGAGCAGTACCGTTTTCCGTACTTTCGCAACATCCTCTTCCCGGTTCGGAAGTAAAGGCCAACCGTAAGATCTACGTAACCGTAACGGCTAAAAATCCTCCGATGGTGCCAATGCCTGAGCTGAAAGACAAATCGCTCAAAGCTGCAGAAATGGAGCTAAAAAGCCGCGACCTCGTGCTGGCTTCCACACGCCCGGTGCCTAGTCCTTTTGCCAACCTGGTGATCAAACAATATGTAAAAGGGGAAGAAATTGCAGCAGGAACCCATATTCCAAAAGGAACTTCTGTAACCCTCGATATTGGAAACGGCGCCATGACCTCTGAAATCGAGCTGCCAAACGTGATAGGCATGAATATTGACGATGCAAAAGCATTGCTGACCGAACAAGGATTGCTGATCGGGCTTGAAAAAAGAGAACAAGTAAGCGGAAAGGATAAAGATCAAGTGATCAAGCAAAAACCTGAATACAAATTAGGCGCTAAGATCCATATGGGCGAAAGCGTAGATTTGTGGTATGCCGAATAATGAAATCACCTTTTTTTCGTTATACGTATTAAATAGTAAAAGATAGCCGGATTATTCCGGCTTCGTTTTTAAGAACTCAGGACTGAATTTCAGACACTAAAAGCCAAATTCTAAAGAAGATCAATTTGAATTTGAAATTTGTTTTAGGTGGGTTTTGAAATTTACAGTGATAGTTAAAAATAAAAGCATGATAAAAAACTACGGCCTATATTTTTTCCTTTTGATCCTAAGCATTGCTTCCTTTTGCAGGACGGCGGAGGCTCAATTGATCCATACCGGGCTGGTAGATGATCCTTTTCGCGCTACAAACAATTCTACGAATGGTTCCAATCTAAGAATAGCAGCTACCCAAGCTTATACCGATACCTTACGCCTGCCCTTCTTTGAAGATTTTACGGATATCGTAGTTTCCATCGACTCCATCGTGATTGACAACACTACAGATTCTATTGTGAGAATCTATGACAGTGCTTTGAATGCTTATGCAGACAGCACACTGATCGCTGTAGGGTTTACTAAGCCGCAAGGAAATTCTACTACTGCTAAGCTGGCTAGTACTCTTTGGTACATCAAAAAAATTGGCACCAATGAATTCATTCTTGATTCATCCAACAATAATGTAAACAATGTTTTAAAGATCAACGTCGATACCATTATCAAAAACGGATTCTGGAGACTCTCCGAACGGTTTTACTATTCTGCTTATCTTGACTTGCTGAAATGGATGGACGGTGGTGGTACGTATATCAATAACCGTTTTCCAAGCGAACCTGTCAGTCCCAATGTAGCTACCTTCGACGGACTCAACGCCAACGGTGATCCCTACAATACCATCAATGTTTTTGCCAAAGGATATACCGACAACCTCACTTCGCTTCCAATTGATCTCACCCCTTATACTCCTATCGACAGCATTTACCTAAGTTTTTTCTGGCAAGAATCCAGTGTGGGCGATGCTCCGGAAACAGAAGATTTTATACAGCTGGAATTCAAAGACAGTACAGGTGTATGGAGTGTGATGCAGAAAATTAACGGGAACATTCCGTACATGAATGCTTTTAATATCTCGATGAATGCAGTCATTGATCCTGTTTATTTTCACAAAGATTTTCAATTCCGATTCCGCTCCTGGGGAAGAGAGTCAGGACCTTTTGATGTCTGGAACATCGATAACATCTATCTCAACTCCGGCAGAAGCTATAAAGACACGCTCTTCGACGATAAATCGATTGGAAATCTACCGGCCACTTTTCTGAAGAATTATAATGCAATGCCTTATAACCAATACTTCGCCAATGCTGCGACAGAGTCCGGCGATATGAATTTTACCGATAACAATTTGGGAAGAGACCGGCTCAGCCAGGAATTCTTTTATGTAGTGGCCGACTATATAGTACATCCTGACAGTATCCTTTTCAGTCGCGATACTTCTGCTTTCCACCAACCGGATTCCATAAACGTTCCGCACAATAGCCAGCGTACTTTCTTCGATGTCTGTACACCTGATGTATCAAGCCTTAGCTCGTTTGGACATCCGATCTACATCGAGCAGACTTTTCGGATCTCGCTGAGTGATACACTAAATATTTTGTTTGCAAATAATAATAAATTTAGCACCCGAACTATTTTCTGGGATTACTACGCATACGATGACGGATCCCCTGAATCCAGCGTAGGATCCGATCAGCAAGGATTAAAAACTGCCAATAAATTTACGATCAATCTCTCCGATACGCTTACCGATATTGATATCTATTTCACCAAAAGCAAAGGTCCGAACATGGCCGGACGATCTATTCTTATTTCTGTCTGGGATCAGAACAGAACGCTTGTATACCAATCAGCTGCGCAGGTTGCCTATGGAGGATTTGTACGGTATCATCTCAACTCACCTATCGTGATTCCTGCGGGACAGGATTACTACGTAGGTTTCCAACAAAACTTCAACGATCTGCTTACAATCGGTTACGACAATAATTACGATCACTCCGACAAAGTGTATTTTAATTCGGGTGGCAGCGATTGGAATGCCTTCAATATGCAGCCCGGATATTCACAAGGAAGCATGATGATCCGTCCGGTGTTTGACAAACATGAAACATTATTTTTGTCTGCCACACCAGCAGAAGAACCGCTCAATGCATTGCTCTATCCAGTGCCGGTACAAGATGTTTTAAAGATAGAAGGCAAGATCACCAGCCTTACAGTGTATGATCTTACCGGAAGAAAAATAGCCGGCAAAACTTATGAAATTTTACAGGAAGACAAACAAATAGATTTGACCAATATTGTCAACGGCCTTTATATTGTTGAGTTAAAGCAGAACGATCGCACAATGATCCAAAAGATTATTGTGCAGCATGGATTTTAGACGAACGGTTATTTCGTTTAGTTTTTTTTTACTACATTTAGTTAACTACAAACAGCACAATCTTTTAACGTCTTTAAGGTGAAAACTGACAATACACGTACGGAAGACCTCTCGGCACTTCGTGAAGAAATAGAGAGACTAAAGGAAGAAAACGAACATTTAAAAAATTTTCATCACAATGTTTTCAGTGTTCACCTCAACAAAGAGTCTTTAAATCAATTTGATTTTCTCAACTACGCGCTCAACAATACCACTGAATCCATTATCACCATTACTTCTAAAGGCGACATTATATATCTCAATGACACCACTTGTAAAAGACTCGGCTACAAACGATCCGAACTTTTAAATAAAAATATCTCCCTGATCGATCCTACCTTCGGGCCTGATATCTGGGCTTCTTATTGGGAAAAATTAAAAAAAGTAAAAACATTTTCCTTCTTCTCTCATCAGAAAACCAAAGACGGTACACTGGTTCCGGTAGAGATTACTCCTACGTATCTTCAGTACAACGGCGCTGAGTATTGTATTTCATTTGCCAAGGATCTTAGCGATATCAAAGCAGCAGAAGAAATTATTTCTCAGACAGAAATGATGCTGAGTACGGTGCTTGTCAACAGTTCCGAATCCATTGCCCTGAGCGCTGTAGAAGGTATAGATGAATATCGCCTTCTTTATACCAATGCCACTAATCTCAAGCATATCAATGATCAGTGCAATACAAATTTTACAGAGCGCGACCTGGTAGGAAGAATGCACGACGATCTTTTTCTCAACGTATACAATTGCTCGCAGGAAGAACTTAATTTTGACAATCAAAAAAAGCGGGAAGCAATCCAATCGGGCAACCGAATCTTTTATGAAGAGCGCTTTCGCTCCGGCGAAGAAATTTTACACCTGGAATCCTGCGTTACTCCTATTTTTAACGAAAAAAATATCTGTACACACGTACTCTGGAGCGCGCGCGATATCACGGAGCGCAAGAAAGCAGAAGAAGAAAAACTTATCCTCCTAAACGAAACGCTGACGCTCAACGAAGAGCTCAAAGCCAACGAAGAAGAGCTTCGTCAGATACTGGATTCTACCATTGAGCTGAATGCACACAGCGAACAAAACGAATTAAAACTAAGAGCAATCTTCGACAGTACACAAAGTATCAATTACTTGCTCGACCGCGCAGGTAATATTTTGTGGTTCAACAAGCCTGCCAACGAAAACAGTATGCGCCGCTTCAACCGCGGAATTGAGCTGAATAAATCGATCAAAAATTATATGGATGCTTACCTCCATGAAAAATTTGACGTCTTGTTTACACAAGCTATGCGGGGAGAAACGGTGTTTAACGAATTAAAGCTGAACAGTAGCGGCGGCAAAAGAACATGGATCCAGACCACTATGATGCCTGTGTATAAAGACCAGACAGAATTGATCGGGATCTCGATGAACGTAACCGATATTTCCGAACGAAAAAAACGCGAGGAAGAATTAAAGCAGATCAACAAAGAACTGATCTATCAAAACGAACAGCTCAATCAATATTCCTACATTGTTTCGCACAACCTGCGTGGCCCGATCGCTACGATCCTAGGGATCACCAATGTATTCGAATCCAAGCAAACCACACCTGAGCTAAAAGACGCGCTGATCAAGCATATTCAGAAGTCTACTTATCATCTTGATACGATCATACGAGACTTGAATTTTATTCTTTCCAATACAAAAGAAACCGATCATACGCGCACCACAGTAGAGCTTGAAACAGAGCTTTCCGTCATCCAGGATTTGTATAAACTCCAGATTGAAAAAGCCGAAGCAGAAATAGATTTCAATTTTTCAAAAGCGCCCACCATCTTTGCCATCAAGAGCTTTATTCATAGCATTCTTTCCAATCTTATTTCAAATTCTCTAAAATATAAAAAGCCTAACGTGCGTGTACTGATCTCAATCCGTTCCGAACGGAAAAAAAATATTGTAGTGATCACTTACGTAGACAACGGCCTTGGTATTGACATGGAGCAACATCGCGACAAAATTTTTGGATTTTACAAACGCTTCCACACCCACGTAGAAGGCAAAGGCATGGGCCTCCACCTGATCAAAACACAAGTGGAAATGATGGGCGGAAGAATCGAGATCGCCAGTGAAGTTAATAAGGGTACGGCTTTTACGATTACGTTGAAGCATCAATAATTGAAACCGTCATTGCGAGGAGTCCCGACGATAGTCGGGCGACGAAGCAATCTGTTTGTTATGCACCCTCATCAATTTGAAACCATCCGTAAAAATCAACGGGCTCAGGCTTCGTAGCTAACGGATTGCTTCGTCAGTCGGCCTTACGGCCTCTTTCCTCGCAATGACGATTGTATTAGGATACTGGTGCCACCACTCAAAGTGGTGGCACCAGTCATAACTTTTTACTACTAAAACTGAATCCGATATCCCAAATAAGGAAAGATCCCCAACTGGTACGCTGTTTTTACTTTTTTCTCATCTTTATCCCAATACTGCTCTAACACGTTTTGTGTGTTTAGAATATTGTCTGCCGCGATGAACAGGTTGTGCGTAGCTTTCGGGCGGTTTACGGAATAGGAGATTTTTAAATCCGTGCGAAAATAATCTTTGAGTCGTTTGTCATACGCATGCGCGAAATCGTATTTGGTTTCGTTGGCTGCATTCGACGCCTGCTCATCGATCGGCACGTAGCGGCGACCGCCAGACCATGTTGTTTTCAAATCGATGGAAAATAATTTTCTATTATCATGATCCAGGTGAAATTCTTTTCCCGCCAGGAAATTGAATACATGCCCAATATCAAACACTGAACTCCTCCACACACCATCCCCTGCGCGGTATTGGGATTTCAGCAAGGAAACGTTGGTCAGAAAATAATATCCTTTGTTGAAATACCGCTCCAAAGTAATTTCCAATCCGTAGTTTCTTCCTTTTCCTTTATTGGAAGAACTATCAGGCCCGACGTCTATTCCGTAAGAAGCTCCCGTGTTGACAATCGAATAAATCCGGTACCAATCCTGCATCCCACTGCTGACAGGCACACTATACAAATACTGGTAATAAGCTTCTGCTTTGAAACGAAGATTGTTGGTGATCGTTCTTTTGTAAGAAGCTACAAAATGTACGCTGCGCATGAAGTCCAGGTTTTTGTTTGGCTGGTAATATTCTCCTGTGGTAGTATTTTTAAATCTCGATTGATAAATAAACAAAGGCAAGGTCTGGCTATGAAGCCCGGAAGCAAGACTCACCGAGTTTTTATCGTTGATCGTATAAGCCACGGCCATTCTAGGCTCCAGCGATTTTCGGTTATTGAGCATAAATTGCTGGTAATACAATCCCGGATGAAGACTTAGTTTGTCAGTCACGCGAAAATGATAGTGAATAAAAGCCTGCCCCAGCCAGGTACTTCCTTGCTGATTCAGCGGGGTGTTGAAGGTACTATCGTCATAGTCAAAATAGGTTTGCTTGTTATTATAAAACATATTCCGCATGATCACGCCGGCTTTTACAAAATGCCTTGGATTGAATTTGTGCGACAAGGTATAATTTGCCAGGTAATGGCCTTCAAGGCTGGAAAATTCAAGGTCTACAAAAGAATCGCCGCTGCGGTGCACATCGTGTTCTTTGTATCCAAGTTTGCTACCGGAAGCTGAAAGTGTAAGTTTCCCTTTTGTTTTTTCTCCGAAACGATGTTCGTTGGCAATACCTGAAGTAAACATATTGGAATAAAATACCGAAGGATAATCCACCGTAGGATCTGCTACAGAATCCTCCGGATGTTTTACTTTGTCGTCCAGATTGATGCTGCTCTTACCCATAATGCCCCATACTGTAAAAGTACCGAGGTGTTTGGTAGGAAGATTTATTTTCGTAGTGAAATCCTGGTACTGCGGTACACCGTTGGCGCCAATGCTGACGCCGAGTTTCTTCAGCGCTTCAAAAGTGAAGAAACGGTAGCTTGCCATATAAGAACTTCCGTTCTTTTTCGCGATCGGCCCTTCGGTTGTAAATTCAAGTCCACTCAAGCCAAGTTGGAAAGTGTTTTCGCGTTTCTCATTATTTCCGTTACGCATCTTTACATCAAACACGGCGGCGGTTTTATTTCCATATTCTGCAGGAAAAGCGCCGGTAAGAAAATCAGAGTTTGCAAGCAGGTTATTATTGAGAATGCTAAACGCACCGCCACTGGCGCCCATTGAAGTAAAGTGATTTGGATTGGGAATGTCTACTCCTTCCAATCTCCAAAGTACCCCTACCGGAGAATTGCCTCGCACAATAATATCGTTTCGCTGATCGCCGCCACCAGCCACGCCTGCGTAGTTGGAAGCCATACGACTCGGATCGCTTCGCGAGCCTGCAAAACGGTTGATCTCATCAGTACGCAAATTAGTAACGCTTCCGGTGATCAGGCTGTTATTGGCGTTGGCTTTATCTTTTTCGCCCTGCACTACCAATTCTTTTTCTTCGATAATATCTTCCTCCATATAAATCTCGAGTACGGTTTCCTTACCGGAATTTATAAGTTGGTTGGATAGCAATGTGGGTTTGTAACTCAGCATCGCTACTTTAATGTCATAACGACCCACAGGAACTTTTTCAATCTTGAATTTTCCATCCGCATCAGTCACTGCTCCCATCAAGGGATCTGTGCCGAGGATCATGATCGAAGCATCGGCGAGTGGAGTGGAAAGATTTTTGTCGTACACTACTCCTCTTACAGTTTGAGTATATATTTTGTCCTGCGCTTTCGCGGAATGCAAGAACAGGAACGTTAGGATAAGGCAATAGAATATCTTTTTCATAGTTGGATATGAATGTTTGGGATAAGTGATCCTGTTGTTAACAGTCTTCAGACTTTAACAAAGAGATAAATTAAATATTGATTTGAGTTGAGTTGATTGAATGGAAAGCTTGTGAAGGATTTTTTGCAATTCCCCGGGATAAATCCCGGGGGAATTTTAGAACCCGGGGAAATTTTAGAATCTGATCCCGGCGTTGAAGCCAATCCACATTTGCAGGTTTACATCTTTTTCTCCTTTAAAAGTATGGTTGTAGAATGTATACGGAGCAATGTCTGAGCCTGGCTCTGAATGTCCTTTCAGGTATTGTGAAGAGACCATCACGTTGAATGCAGGACCAGCATAGATCGTAGTGTTTTTCTGTCCAAGTCTAACACCAAAGGTAGTGCTGAGGCGATTCAGTGTATTCAACTCCGGGCGGATCTTTTCTGCTTGCCAGATATTCATCGTAACACCTTCAATGTTTACAACACCACGATTGCCGAGTGCGAATTCAGTACCCAATCCGTAACCAGTACCAAAGCGGAATTGGTCGTTTTTATATTGTGTACCTACAGTGAAAATATTGTACAAACGTCTTACACCTATTTTGAAAGCAAAGTTTCCGTAAAGCGATTCGGTGCCATAGATATCGTATCTCCTGTAACCTCCTTTTCTCACAATACTCAGCAAACCGATCGGCACACCTTCTATCGTATCTGCTATATTGATGATCCCAAGCTGAACTCCTTTCACTTTTTTAGCGGTATTTATAAAACCTGCGGCTTGTACTCCCTTCACATCGCCACTGTTGATGTTGGCGAAACCTGCTACCTGCATGCCCGTGATGCTGTCGCGACAAACATTCAGGAAGCCCGCACCCTGGAAACCAAATACAGAGCCATTGTCTACGTTGCAGAATCCTGCGCCTTGCATACCGGTAAAAGATCCGTTGACTACGTTTGCGAAACCTGCTGCCTGGAAAGCTTTTGTAGTATCGCCGCAAACATTGATCACTCCTGCCAGCTGCATTCCTCTTGTTTCATTTCCTACCACGTTAGCTACTCCGGCCATTTGGATGCCGTGCATGTAATCGGTTTCAATATTGGCAATGCCTCCCATTTCCAGTCCTTGCAGCCCTGCGGAATAACCACCAAGCGCGTTCAACGAAAATGCATTCACTGTTCTCCCGCAATCCACGCCGTTTGTACCCAGCGGACTCACAAACGTGATCTGGAAAGGTCTGTATAAATAGTCGTCTCGCCTGTCGGATGTAGTGGTGTCATTTTTCTGCAAAGTATCGGCAGGCGTAGGAGTAATATGAGCAGTATCTTTTTTCTTGTCGGGCGCATACATAAGTTTGTAATATTGCTCCTTCATTTTTTGTTCTATATAATTGTATTTCATTTCCAGCGTGCTCGTTGAATTCCCGCCCTTTCTACGCAAGCTATCTTTGATCAAAGCAAATTTCAATTTCAGCAATTGGCGCTCGATCTTGAATTTTCTGCGCAGATCTTTTTTGGATGGATGGTATTCGTCTTCCGTAAGCAAAGGCACTTCCATTCCTAATTCATCCGGCATCGTATCGATGATAAAATCCGCGTCGCTGCTGGCCAGGAGATCTTCCTGGTGTGTTTTCGGATCGTAAAGTATTGGCTTCGCTACATCCACCGTATTCGTGTAATGACCGGTTTGGACTCTGTATTTCTGCAAGGCAGAAGAATTTTTGCGCACACCTTTTTTAAATACGATCTGTTCGCCGATCACTTGAAATGCTACATCTGTTTCTTTGAACAAATCATTCAGCGCATCTTTCAGCATTACGTTTTTGATGCTGATGCTTACTTTCTTTTTTTCCGGTACGATGTTGCTGGAGTACGAAAAATTGATCTCGTATTTTTTGTGCAGGTCTTTCAGGATCTGACCTATTTCTGTTTCCCTGTATTGAAGGGTTACTTTTTTTTCCAGCACCGGAGACTGTGCGTAGAGCGTGCCGCAAAGACAAAGCAGTAGCACTATAAGGTTGAAGTATCTCCTCATTTTCATAATATTTTAGTTTAGTAAATTCTACGTTTAATTTTTATCGCATCCTTTGCCAGTCAGGATTATTTTGGGTCCGGCGATTTTGTAGGATGAATTGGTTGAAACAGCCAGTACTTTCATTACTTCATCTACAGTTGGTTTATCAAAAGTTCCTGTAAACCTACAGGAGAGCAGAAGCGGGTTGTGGACTTCTATCTCGGCACCGAAATATTCTTCCAGTGTTTCTACCACAGCGGAGAGTGCTGTATTGTCGAAGGTCAGACGGTTTTGTTTCCAGGCCATGAAATTCGGGTCGTTGATTTCATGTACGCTTAGCTGGGAAGAGTGGTCAAGTTCTCCCTGCATTCCCGGAATAAGAAAGATCTGATTTCTTTCACGGTGCTCAAGTTCGGCCATGGAAACTTTTCCCGTTACTACCTGTACGATCTCTTTAGGTTCGTCTTTCACAGAGCGAACGCTAAAGGAAGTACCCAGCACCGTGGTCACGGAACGTATGCCGTATACTTCAAATTTTTTGCCCTCCGATTTTCTTACTTCAAAAAACGCCTGTCCTTCCAAATAGACTTTTCTTTCTTTCGAATTAAAATCCGTGAAATAAGTCAGGTGACTGTTTTTGTTAAGCAAGACTCTACTGCTATCGGGCAGATAGATTTCTTGTTTGTTGTCGAGGGTCGCAAAATTCACTGCTTCCGGCGCGTTGAATAAGGTGATTCTTATCAGTGCAAACAAACCAACTATTACCAGAATAGCAGCAGCTATTTTGAGTGTGGTAAACCTGCTGTTGAGCGGAATTTCTTTTCCTTCTGATGATATACCGGCATTAATCGTTCTGGCCTTCAAACTTGTCCACGCTGCCTTCGTATCAAAATCAGGAAATTCGTTCTTTTCAACAGCAGTTTTTTCCCAACCCGATGTCATACCTTCATAAAACGCACGATTCTCCCCGCTCCTGTTGACCCATTCAAGGAGCTTGGTTTTTTCTGCCTCTGAAAGCTCGCCGCTGAGCTCTTTGGCGATCAGCTCAGAGTAGAAATCTTCGTCCGTTTTAGTTAGTTTTTCTGCCATTCTGATACTAAGACAATATTTGAGGTGGTTACCCCTATGCGATCTTTAACTTTTTTACCTTTTTATAATCTATTGACTTTTAAGTTATGAATGTTGAATTATGAGTTATGAATGAAATATTTGATAATTCAACATTCATAACTCATAATTCATAACTTCATTAACTTTTCCCTAAAAATCCTGAGCGCCTTTCCCATCTGGTTTTCTACTGTTTTTACCGATATTCCCAGTGTTTCAGCGATCTCTTTATAGCTGAGGTTTTCGTAGCGGCTCAGGATAAATACTTCGCGACAGGCTTCGGGCAAAATAGAAAGCGTAGCGTTGATCCTGAATTCCAATTCTTCTCCGTGGATCTTTTGTTCTGTATTGAAATAATGGTCGGGCAGGTTTGAAGCGCCGTCTTCCAGAGAAAGTTTAGGATAGCGCTTGTTCTTTTCTAAATGATTGTACGAAGCGTTGATCGCGGCACGATAGAGATAGGATTTCAGGGAAGTTTCTATTTTTAATTCATTTCGTTTTTCCCAAAGTTTTACAAAAACCTCCTGTACGGTATCTTCTGTGAGCGCTTTGTCTTGCAGGATACGGAAGACCATTTTGCACAAAGGGGTATACCATTTCCTGAAAAGCTCTTCGTAAGAACTTTCATTCAGCAGTGTTTGCGAATCGGTGTTTAGTATTTTTTTGAAAAACGACATGTACCCTTTCTCGGGACAAATTAAATAAAAATAATCTGACAATAACTATTTTTCAGTTCTATAATCTATATAGACTTTTGTTTTTCAATATAATAGAAAAGGGGGATTTTGAATTATGAGTTATGAATTATGAATAATTTCTCTCCTGTGCCAGCTTTTATATATTACAAGAAAAAACCGCTTACGCCGCTTACGGCAAGTCCCAGCATTACTCCTGCCAATATTTGTGCAGGCGTATGCGCATTGAGATAGAGTCGCGCACTTAATAGTAATCCGGCGAATACGATCATTCCTGTGATCGGATAAAATAAAAATGAATCCGGTATTTTATTATTGATCGCACCAAGCAACCCAATCATTCCACTGATACCTACTGCGTGTACGCTGATCTTCCAATAATTACTAATGACAGCGGTGAACAAAATGCAAACAGTTACGCAAGTCATTACTACCAGGATCACATCGTTGAGCTGTGGCACCTGGCGTACAAAATAAATGAGGATCGAATAAAACATTCCGATGATGAGAAATGGGAAAACTCTTTCCTTTCCGGTCTCCATAAAAAAATTCTGCACCGACCAGCGCGCATTGCGGATCATGATATAAAGTATCAATAACAGGAACGGAAGAAAAAACGTAGACAGAAAGATCAGACTGATCAGAAATCTTCTTCCTTCCAATGTGTTGAGTGGCGCTAAGGCAAGCGGAGCGAAATAACCGATCAGCAAAAAGATATAGGTTGGAAATAATAAAGGATGAAACAAAGCGGAAATACCGTGCGAGAGCCCTCTCCATAAAATCACTCGCTGTTTTAATTCTGAATATTTTTTCACGCTAAAAAAACTATAACTCTTTTCTTAATCTTGCCACCGGAATATTTAATTGCTCACGGTATTTTGCCACTGTTCTTCTGGCAATATTGTATCCTTTCTTATTCAGCATTTCTTCCAGCTTCTCATCGGAGAGCGGGCGTTTTTTATCTTCGGCCTCGATGATCTCTTTGAGAATATGTTTTACCTCACGGCTACTAACATCTTCTCCAGAATCGGTCGCTATTCCTTCAGAGAAGAAATATTTAAGCGGATAAATTCCGAAATCTGTCTGTACTGATTTACTATTCGCCACACGCGATACGGTAGAAATATCCATGTTGATCTCACTCGCAATATCTTTCAAGATCATCGGGCGAAGTTTGCTTTCGTCGCCTTCGAGGAAAAATTCGTATTGATATTTAACGATCGCTTCCATCGTGATCAGCAAAGTGTTTTGTCTTTGCTTGATGGCATCGATAAACCATTTTGCCGCGTCGAGCTTTTGTTTTACAAAGGCTACGGCCTCTTTCATCTTTTTATCTTTGCCTGTAGACTTGTCGTAAGTATCAAACATTTCTTTGTACGAACGGCTAATCTTCAATTCCGGCGCGTTGCGCGAATTAAGTGTAAGCTCAATCTTTCCATTATTGTTGGATAAAAGAAAATCCGGGATAATGTATTGCGATTTTACATCGTTACCCTCTCCTCCGCCTGGCTTAGGGTTAAGCTTGGTAATAATCCCTACGGCTTCTTTTAATTCTTCGTCGGAGATATTTAATTTCTTTTGGATCTTGTCGTAATGTTTTTTTGTAAACTCTTCAAAACAATCGTTTACAATTCTATCCGCGATCAGCACTTCAGGATCTAAAATATCTTTTCGTTCGATCTGGAGCGAAAGACATTCTTGCAAGCTGCGTGCACCGATGCCTGCGGGATCAAAGCTTTGGATCTTGAAGAGAATACTTTCTACTTCGTCTACAGAAGTTTCTATGTTTTGAGAAAATGCCAGATCATTCACTATAAGTTCCAACTCGCGGCGGATATAGCCGTCTTCATCAATACTTCCGATCAATTGTTTAGCAATCTGATCCTGGCGTTCGTCGAGTTTTAAAAATCCTAATTGATTGATCAAAGAATCCTGCAAGGTGCTTTCGGTGGCCATGGGCGTTTCGCGTTCTTCCTCGTCTTTTACAGGGCCATCGCCCTGCATTTTATAACCGGAAATATCATCGTCGCCAACATACTCGTCCACATTCAGATTATCGCCAAATTCTTCGGCTACATATTCCTCTGCTGTTCCCTCGTCTTCGTAGTCGTCATCGTTTTTGTCCAGGTCATCTTTGTCTTCATTTTCCTCGTCAAACGGGTCGTCCAGTTCTCCGTCTACGTTCAGATCTTCTTTATCTTCCTCCTCTTTTCCTTCTTCTAGGGCAGGGTTAATTTCCAGTTCTTCTTCTATACGGGAGTCCAGCTCGGCAGTAGGAATCTGCAGCAACTTGATAAATTGTATCTGTTGCGGCGACAGCTTCTGCGTCATGATCTGATTTAAACCCAGTTTCTGCATATAGATTTACTTAATAGTCAGCCTTATACCTCAATTGTAATAAAATATAAGGCTTAATTTACATTTTTTATGCCAGAAAAGTCTATTCGGTGGATATTTTTAGGTTCGCGAAAGAAAATATACCTTTGGTGTTTCTAACTACGCTGGTTGTAACGAAGACGAGCTTCGAATAATTTGGATGCCGGATACCGGATGCCAGATACCGGATAAATTTTTACGACAATATTATCTGGCATCTTCTGATATGCAGCTCCATTCTACAATCAACACGAATAACATTATTATTAAAAATGAAACGAATTAAAATCAAAGAGCTGCTGGAAAGCAAACCTGTAGGACAAGAAGTATTGGTAAAAGGATGGGTGAGAACAGCCCGTGACAATAAGAATGTTATTTTTATAAATCTCAACGACGGTTCCACGATCAATAACGTACAGATCGTAGCAGAGCCGGAGAATATCAGCAAAGACATTTTAAGTTTGATCAAAACAGGCGCTTGTCTTGGCGCGGTAGGTACAGTAGTAGAATCAGTAGGTTCGGGACAAAGTGTAGAGCTGAAATTAAAATCACTCGAAATATACGGCCCTGCTGATCCGGAGCAATATCCGCTTCAGCCGAAAGAGCATAGCCTGGAATTCCTGCGCGAGATCGCGCACTTAAGAATGCGTACCAGCACATTCAGCGCAGTGATGCGTATTCGCCACGCGATGGCTTTTGCAGTGCACAAGTTTTTCAACGACCGCGGATTCTTTTATCTGCATACTCCTATCATCACCGGCTCAGACGCTGAAGGTGCGGGCGCGATGTTTAAAGTAACAACCTTCGATCTGAAAAATACACCACGCACTCCGGAAGGTAATATTGATTTCAGCGAAGATTTCTTCGGGAAAGAAACTAACCTTACTGTATCGGGCCAGCTGGAAGGCGAACTAGGCGCAATGGCGCTTGGACAAATCTATACCTTCGGTCCTACGTTTCGTGCGGAGAACTCCAATACTACACGCCACCTCGCAGAGTTTTGGATGATCGAGCCAGAAGTTGCTTTCAACGAACTGGAAGACAACATGGATCTTGCAGAAGATTTTCTAAAGTATTTAATTCAATATGCATTAGACAACTGCAAAGATGATCTTGATTTTCTGAACAAACGTTTTGTAAAAGAAAACGAAAAGAAAAAACAGGAAGAGCGCGATGAGATGAATTTGTTGGAGAAATTACAATTTGTAGCAACCAACAAATTTGAAAGATTGCCATACACTGAAGCAATCAAAGTATTGCTGGATTCTAATTACTATAAGAAAAAGAAATTCAAATACCCTGTGGAATGGGGCGTAGATCTTCAGTCGGAGCACGAGCGTTTCCTGGTAGAAAAGCATTTTAAAAAACCGGTGATCCTTACCGATTATCCTACCGGTATCAAAGCTTTCTACATGAAACAAAGCGAAGACGGCAAAACCGTTCGTGCGATGGATGTATTGTTCCCTGGCATCGGAGAGATCATCGGCGGTTCGCAGCGGGAAGACGATCTTGAAAAATTGATGAGACGTGCTTCCGAAGTAGGAATTCATGAAAAAGATATTTGGTGGTACCTGGAAACAAGGAAATATGGCAACGCGCCACACGCCGGATTTGGCCTGGGCTTCGAGCGATTGATCCTGTTTGTGACCGGTATGGGAAATATTCGCGATGTGATCCCGTTTCCTAGAGCTCCTAAGACTGCGGAGTTTTAAGCAAACTATTATTGGCAATTTCAATGAAACTAAAAAGCGTGTAGATATTTAAAGTCTACACGCTTTTTTTAATTATTTATATCTGGCCTTAAATAATATCAACTAAAGATCTCTTTCCTGTCTTTCAAAAAATAAAGATTAGTAAGAATACTTCCGTGAAAAAAATATTTTTTAGAAACTAAAAACCTGTAAACCTCATGTGAAGCGGGATCCGAAGGATCAAAGTCATCCGCTTCTACTACGATTAGTTTAGGAGAATATTTTTCAAGATCTATTGATTGCAATATATTCAGATCATTTCCTTCCGCATCAATTGAAAGTAAATCAAACACTTCAGGAGCTTTGGCTTGCTCAAGAATTTTGGTAAGCGAAATGGCTTTCATTTTTTTCCTCGCCACGATCTTATGTCCCTGCTCCTGTGCGTGGCGGATATGTTCCGGATCGGCGGAGGAAAGTGTATTATTATCCAGCGCTACATAATCAATTTCTTTTTCTTCATTGGATACAAAAGCACAAACGGTTTGATCGTGCGGGCGGATACGTTTGTGTTTGCGGATCAATTGTTCGTTCGGATCGATGCAGATTCCCCGCCAGCCGCGGCGGTAGAGCAAAAAGGTGTTGGAAAGAAACCTTGGGTCATTGCAACCTACGTCTACGTAAAATCCATTTTCTGTAATGATCGGCTTGAGCAAAGATTCTATAAGCCGGTCTTCCGCTTTGTATCCGTAGCTGATGCGGATGCTTCTTCCGAGAAATAATCTTAACAAACCATGCAAAAAATATTTAACCGCAAGAAAAAAAGAAAGAGGATTTCTCCAGGTGAAAAATTGCGGAAAGCTCATCGCACACTCACGGATCGCTAAGCCCGCAATTGTAAAGCGCGCGCGACTGTATGCGCTCTTATACAGATAAGGCGAAAGGATCTTTTGTGCCTGCTTTTTCAATTTTCCACTCATGTTTGAGTTTAAAGTTAAAGGTTGAAAATTTAAAGTATAAACACTTCAAACCTTCAACCTTTATCTATTTTAATTTGAAATATAAATCTTGAGTTAAGAAACTTCAACCTTTATATTCAACATTTAACCTTATTTAAACTTTGCCAATACATCTTCTGTCATTCCGGTAGTAGAGAAACCACCATCGTGCATCAGGTTTTGCATCGTTACTTTCTTCGTCAGATCGGAGAACATAGCGATGCAATAGTTTGCGCATTCTTCCGCGTCTGCGTTTCCGAGTGGAGACATTTTATCGGCAAATTCCATAAAGCCACCGAACCCTGCAATTCCTTTACCGGCAGTAGTAGCCGTAGGTGATTGGGAAATCGTGTTCACACGTACTTTTTTCAATTTACCATAACGGTATCCGTAGCTTCTGGCAATAGATTCCAGTGCCGCTTTGGCTTGCGCCATATCAGAATAGTCGGGAAGTGTTCTTTGTGCTGCGATATAAGTAAGCGCCAGGATGGAGCCCCATTCGTTCATCGCATCTTTTTTCTCTGCTACCTGCATTACTTTGTGGAAAGAGAGCGCAGAGATATCCAGGGTTTTCAGAAACCATTCGTAGTTAAGATCGCCGTATTCTTTATTTTTTCTCACGTTAGGGCTCATGCCTATAGAGTGTAGAATAAAATCGATCTTACCGCCCAGAATTTCCATGGATTTGGTGATCAGGTTTTCCAGATCTTCCAAAGAAGTAGCATCGGCCGGGATGATTTGAGAATTGGTTTGTTCCGCCAATTTGTTGATCTCTCCCATACGCATCGCAATTGGTGCATTGGTCAGTACAAACTGAGCACCTTCTTCATGTGCCTTCAACGCTACTTTCCAGGCGATGGAGTTTTCATCCAATGCTCCGAAAATGATTCCTTTTTTACCTTTTAATAAGTTATAAGCCATTTTTAAAACTTGTTAGTGTTAGATACAATACGTAAAGTTACGATTATTCGGAATAGTACAAAATTCAAATTTTAATAGTCGTGATTGGCACTAAGGGTTCGGACTCGTGTGCCACTGCTATACCGATAGCAACTCTTTCGCGCTCTGGATAGCCGTTTCGCTCGGTTTGCTTCCTCCGATCATTTGGGCAATTTCTTTTACACGTTCCTCTTCTGAGAGCAATTTCATTTTGCTGATTGTCTTATCGGAAGAATTATCCTTGTAAACATAATAATGCGCCTTGCCCTGCGCTGCGATCTGCGGCAGGTGGCTGATACTGATCACCTGGTGACTGGCAGCCATTTGTTTCATCATCTTTCCTACCTTGATCGCTACTTCGCCGGAAATACCTGTATCGATCTCATCGAAAATAATGGTAGGAAGAGCAGTCTTATCTGCAATAATGTATTTGATGCAAAGCATGAGTCTTGAAAATTCACCGCCGGATGCGGCAGTTTTCAATTCCTGCGGGGCAATACCTTTGTTGGCGCTGAACAACAATGCTACCTGGTCAATTCCCAAATTTCCTGGCTCTGTTTCCTTGATGTCTACAGCAATGGAAGCATTAGGCATTCCTACTTCTTTTAGCAAAGTCTCCAGCTCTTTCTTGATCGGCGCTGCAGCTTTTTGCCTTGCTTCGCTGAGTTTTTTTCCTTTAGCGTAAAGTTCTTTGTAAGTAGCTTCCATTTTCTTTTTGAGCGTAGCAATATGCTCGTCCAGGTTGAGTGTATAAGCCATCTTCTGCTCCAGCTCCTGCTGAAGTAGAAGCAACTCTCCTACTGTTTGTACCTGGTGCTTTTTCTGCAAGGTATAAAGCAGGCTCAAGCGCTCCTGCGCAGCCTCGATGGATCGGGGATCGTGCTCTACTTGTTCGTTTTCATTTTCAAGTTCAGCAGCCACATCTTTCAATTCGATCAGCACCGATTGAATGCGATCGCGGAGCTGTGTATAGGTGGAAGAAAGATTGCTGATCTGATCGAGTTGTTTGCGCACATCTTGCAGTTGCGTAATCAGATCCTGTTCGCCGCTGCCCGACAAGGCTGTCTGAGCCGCGTCCAGCCTGGATTTTATATACTCGGCATTTTCAAGCACTTTGAGCGCTTCTTCTTTTTTCTCCTGCTCGCCTTCCTCGAGTGAAGCTTCTTTAAGTTCGTGCAGAAGATAGCTGTTATAGTCAAGTTGTTTTTTCTCTTCCGCCGCGCGACTGGTGATGTCTTCGTATTCAGCCTGGATATTTTTGTATGTTTTAAAAAGCTCTTTGTATTCGCCGAGCAAATTTTTATTCCCTGCGAAAGCATCTAAGATAGAAAGCTGGAATTGTGTATTTCCCAACAGCAGCGTTTCGTGCTGTGAATGAATGTCTACCAGCGAGCTACCCCATTTTTTCAATACATCGAGGTTTACAGGTGTATCGTTGATAAAAGCGCGGGATTTTCCATTGGCGCTGATCTCGCGGCGGATGATGCATTCTTCCTCGTAGTCGATGTCGGCTTCTTCGAAAAATGATTTGAGATCGTAGCCCGCAATGTTGAAGGTACCTTCGATGATACATTTTTCGTTTTCGTCGAATAATACTTTGGTATCCGCACGGTTGCCCAGCATAAGCCCAATGGCGCCGAGCATAATGGATTTACCTGCGCCAGTCTCTCCGGTGATAATGTTCAGTTCACGGGCAGGAGCTATTTCCAGATGCCTGATCAAGGCATAATTTTTAATGATAAGATGTGATAGCATACTAGTAGTTCGCTTCGAATTACAAATTAGTTTTTTTTCGGGTATTATTCACTAAAAAAAATCAGGTCTAAAAAATTTTGTCAAAGTTATGATGTTTTACGACTTATCGACATTAGTATGAAAGATCATTTATGCACCATACTAATTACTTCCATCAAAAAATCCACCTGCCGCTCATTGATCAACCTTTTTGCTTCATCTAATTCAAACCAACCAGCTTTATCGATCTCCGGAAAGCTTTTCATTTTTCCTGACCTGGGAGGCCATTCTATAGAAAATGTATTACTCACTATTGACGTCGGATCCAGCTCCTGGTGCAGCGCCCAGCAGTGTACTACTTTTCCTCCTTTTTGTGTGACAGGTTTGAGCGGCATAAGATCGCCCGAAATTTGATGGCCTGTTTCTTCTTTAAACTCTCTCAAGGCACAAGCCAACGGCTCTTCGCCTTGCATGAGTTCTCCTTTGGGTACAGTCCATACACCTTCCTGTTTCTTAGCGAAAAAAGGGCCGCCGGGATGTACCAGAAAAAATTCTACCTTATTTCCTCTTTTGCGGTAAAGAAGAATGCCTGCACTTTGTTTCATAAAAAAATAGGTTCTGCTTTATAATTTTAGCGAAAGCTGCTTTAAAATCAAAAAATGATTAACAAACATTTAAATGAAAGTACAAACGAACGGTGCACGAGAGCTGTTAATTTAGTTGACACCATTCCTTTTTTTGACTATCTTTTATTTTTTAAACTCTTAAACTTAAATTTAAAAAACCATGAAAAGAAAAGTAATTTTTGCTACCTGTGCGTTTGCGCTGTTTGTTGTCTGCTTCGTACATGCTACCATCAACAGCTTAACGGTCCGTTACTATAACAAAGATTCTAAAACCTATGTCTTTGATGCCAAGATAGCGGGAAGCTCTACCAAAGTTGAATTCGGCGGAAGCCGTACTGCCAGTGTTACCATTCAAGGCGGGAGCAACTCTGCGGTGATCAAAACCAGCTGCGGAGAGGTAACCTTGAAAGACGGCGATAACATTGAGATCCAGAATGGGTGTATTACAGTGAAGTAAGCTCATTTTTAAAAATCCTGACTGTAACAGACAATTGTCAGGATTTTATGTTTCCTGCCGGCAAGCGGGCACTGGAGCCGGCAGGAAACGTAGTTCCAGCCATTTCTTTGGCCTTCTATAAACAATAGTGTATTTAAATAGGTTAAGCCAATATTAAGTGCTAGATTGCAGTGCAAAAAAGACATCCCTCGGCTTTTATTTCTGCTTATTTAAAAATATCCAGATTTTTGTTGTTAGTGCACTTCCTGCGAAAGAATACTTGAATGTATTCATCATCATTATTATTTATTTATTTTAAAAAGTTAACACTATGCAAAAAGGCATCGTAAAGTTTTTCAATAACTCAAAAGGTTTTGGGTTTATTAAGTCGTCTGACACGGGCGAAGATATCTTTGTACACTCTTCAGGACTCATAGATGAGGTTCGTGAAAACGACGAGGTTCGCTATGAATTGGAAAGAGGCAAAAAAGGCATGAATGCTACAAACGTGAAATTATTGCCAGCGCAATAATCCTGTCATCCATATTTTAAGGCAAGGAACCATCTTTAGGTGGTTCCTGTCTTTTATAAATAGAATTAATTATGGTGCGAATATAAATTCGCATGCGGAAGTATTTATTGAAAAGAACATTCTAAAAACTCAATAACAAATATGCCAAAAAACAATAACTCATTTATAAAAAAGCAGAAAGAGCAAAAGAAACAAAAAGACAAGCGGGAAAAAAATGAAAAAAAACTAGAACGAAAAAAGAATTCGTTAGGAGGCACACTGGAAAATATGATGGCATATGTAGATGAATTTGGTAACATCACATCCACTCCTCCAGAAAAGAAAAATATTCCCCCAAAAGAATAGTACACCCGGTACCCGGGCATTAGAGCTGAATCTTCCATACTCTTATTTTTTACAGGAGATGATTTTTTAATTCCTCATTACAATAATTTCATAGTTGTTTACCACAGATCCTTTGCAAACTATGAATAATAAGGACTACACACATAAGTATACATTACCCCAGGTTCTCCTGTAATCATATGCGACAATTTAAAATAAACAAACATCAGATCACTATTCATGATGATCACTCCGTTAGCAAATATCTAAATGAAATAGGAAAGATAGCGCTCATAACTGCAGAAGAAGAAACTACACTCGTGCAGAAAATAAAAGAAGGAGATCATCAGGCTTTACAAAAACTTATAAGATCCAACTTGCGTTTTGTTGTTTCGGTAGCCAAACAGTTTCACGGAAGAAACAATATGACGCTTGGAGATCTAATCAACGAAGGAAACTTAGGATTGATGAAAGCCGCCACCCGCTTTGATGAAACGAAAGGATTCAAATTTATTTCTTATGCAGTTTGGTGGATCCGGCAAAGTATTATGCAGGCAATGTCTGAGCAAGCCAGAATTGTGCGCCTGCCTATGAATAGAGTAAGCGCTCTTAATAAAATATCCAAAACCTATGCAGTGCTGGAACAACAATTTCAACGCGAGCCGTCTTTAGCAGAATTATCGGAAACACTTAGTTTAAGCGAGGAACAAGTGAGTATGGATATAGGATCCAATGGACGCCATATATCATTGGATGCACCATTTATCTATAATGAAGAAAGTAGTCTGGGCGATATACTTCCCAATAACAATGAACAAACCACCGATTTTTCTTTGCTGAACGATTCGCTTAAAGACGATATCCGCCGGGCACTTGCCATACTTTCTCCACGTGAAGTGGAGGTTGTATCCTATTATTTTGGACTTAATGATATACCATCGCAAACACTCGAAGAGATAGGAAGTATATTGAACCTGACACGTGAAAGAGTGAGACAAATAAAACAAAAAGCAATCTTCCGGTTGAAAGGAAAATTATACAACTCCTACATAAATGAAGGGTATTTAGTCTAGTTTATTCAACCGTCGCTTGCGTCTCGCAAGTGACATATATTTTGTAGTCCTCCGGGCGATCTTGCGAAGCCTGCCGTTGAAGTTACAAAATATTTTAATAAGCACTACCTGGCTTCATGAAATACAGTCCCAACGTAGCTTCCAGCATACTTACACTTTTACTAAAACAAATCGTTTTCCTCGATAATCTTTTCAAATGCGTCCGAACACTCAAATTATTCCGCTCAATTTTATTGATCTTGTATTTCCCAACTTTATGAATTGATTCCGGTATCAACGTTTTATAACTCTTCAATCCATCAGTATAAATCTTCTTCGCTTTCGCTAACAACAAAGTATCTACTACTCGTTTTAAGGTTCTATTATTTCTTTTCCCAACTTTAAAATCAACTACCTCTTTTGTAGCTCTGTCGATCGCATATACAATCCAGTATTTCTTTTGCTTATTCCCAACAAATGTTCGCATCTCATCTAGTTCGTATTCACGGCCAAACAATATCACTCGTTTCTCTCTTTTATATGACTTCCACAATTCTCTGATCGTTTTTATCACCTTAGTCGTAGACACTTTTAATATCCTGGATATACTTCTTATACTACAACTCTCATTGGTTAATTTTTCTATATCTTTTTCTATCCCTTGCTCACAACCTAAATAAACATATACTTCTTTTTGACATCTGTGACAACTTTTACAACGAAAACGTTGATCCCCATTTCTATACATCCCAAACTTTATACAAGCTCCTTCACAAGATTTGCATTTCATATTTTTACCTCCTTTTCTGATACACGTTAGCCATTTCCTTTGTTTATAAGGCTTCCAAAAGACCCTAAAAAAAATCGGATGGTATCATATACCATCCGATTTCACTTTCTTATTGATTTTAAAGTTATTTTAATATCTCATTTTCACCAATTTATTATTAAAACAACCTTTGTAGGACACTACCAAAAAAAATCGGATGGTATCATATACCATCCGATTTCACTTTCTTATTGATTTTAAAGTTATTCTAACATCTCATTTTCACCAATTTATTATTAAAACAACCTTTGTAGGACACTACCACTAATATTTCAAAATAAATATCCTATATAAATAGAATAGTCCTAATATTAAAAGAATTATCCCTCCTAAACGTAAATTTTGAATTAAGAAAAAATTTTTATTTTCACTTTTTTTGTAAAAATACAGGCTCGCAAAACCTCCTCCAAAAAAAAGAATTACATTAATTACATCTAACATATTTTTATATTTAAGTGTATATATATTATTCAGTTGCCCAATTTTTTATTTTATCTAGCATCAAGTCTCCACCACCACCTACAGCTGCCTTATAAACAGCATTAGATATCCTCCTATCAATTAAACCGCCTGTTACAATTCCTACTAAATAAAATCCTACTTTAGTTGTTACCATTTTTGCTGACACGTTAGGGTCAATTATATCAAGAATTATATCAACTCCATCTGTAACCAAAGAAATTTTACTACCTAGACCAAGAAAGAATATTCCTGCTTCTGCTGTAACAGGGGTAACAAGTAAAACTAATCCTCCAACTTTCATCCCTGTAGCTACTGTGCCTAGAGCATCATTAAATTCTCGAATAAACTTAATATCTGTTAAGGCATTGCCCATTGAGATCAAATCACGTCCCATATAGGTATTCCAAAAATCTGACCTGGAATTACCTGATCCTGTAAGATTATAATATGAGCTTCCCCATCCAGTACCGATCCCCCTCATAAAATCTCTCGGTACACCTAAATAAGCACTTAATCCATTGTCAGCTGTTACAGTAATTTCGTCTAACGATCTTGCAGATGCCATTTGTTCTTCTGTCGGATCATCATCTCCCAAATTAGCACCATTAAACGACATTCCATAACCTGTACCATTGGATTTAGCAAGACCACTAGCAAGATCTTTATCGAATCCGGCAAGATTTTCTTCAAAGTTGTTACTAGCACTATTTCCTCCTGATCCACCATTATAATAGTCTTCTCCACCGTAATTAAAATTCTCATTAAACCCCGTCATTGTTAAATTTGATAGAGATACTCCTTGAGATCTAAGTTGATTACTGAGCTTTGTAGATTCGTCTTCTTCTGGAATTGGAGTAGGTTCATCATCATCCTCTCCACCTGTAGGATCAATACTACTAATAGGATTATTCCCCATTGCCATATATGGACTAAAATACTGACCCATCGGATCTGGCACCATCCATCTCGCAATATCTGCATCATACATTCTCAGATCAAAGTTTATCAGTCCAGTTTCATCATCACGTTCTGTATACTCACCCTGATAGCAATTATTCCGGGGATTCATACTCGGCGTTAAACTTCTGCCAGGCAATAATCCCCCATGAGGATAATAATCACTATAGCTGAGCACTTCAACCGTATGAAGTGTTGTATTTTTATGAATGGTCGCCCGCACATTCCCTAAATGATCTTTGATCTCATATTCGTATTCTGCCGTAGCATACTTATTTACCATTCCTATCCTCGATTTTCCATACACATAAACCTCTTCCTGCACCGCAGCACTACCCACCGTCACAGAATATACACTCAGCACAGTTCCTTGCGCATCGTTCACGTAGTAGGTATGTGAGACAGCATTGTATGGAGAACTTCCATTGTATTGTGTCTTTCTTATTCTATATCCTTTCTCATCGTATAAGAAAGTAGCCAACGCTTGAGTCTTAGCAGCATCTTTATAAACTGCGGTCACTTTGCCAGAATAATCATAGTTCATATAAGTAGGATTAGCACTCAATGAATTTGTAGCAGCAGTCATTCTTCCGATCACATCATAAGTATAATTTCTCGTATCTGACGGAACACTGTTTTGCGTTTTTTGCAAACTATTTTTATTAGTGTTGTAGATGTAATTAATATAATCTTTGGAAGCCGTGGAGCCGCTCTGGTCGTTTCTTCGCAGTGTCTGGAGGTTTCCATTTTTATCATAAGTAATCCCATACACTCTGTAAGCATTAGTACCAGAGGCTGTAAACTGGTTTGTAGTCGTGCTGTGCGTGCCAAAATTAGCTTCCGTTAATTGATACTTTGCATCATATTTATAAGCATACTGCGCCATGGTAGAGAGCGACTGGTTCCAGGTCCAGGAGCGGATCGTACCGTTGAAATAATTTTTATACCCCGAAGAGGTAAGGTTAGAAGTAGTCTGGAATTTCGTACCGCGTATATAATCGTTGTCGTAATATTCCAGCATCATCCCAAAGACATCTTTGCCGAAGTGACTGTGCGCGCCGCTGTAGCTGTCCTTACCCACATCACTACTGTCGAGGTAAGGATGGTTAATAGCTTTCAGCATGCCGTTAATAGTATATACATAATCCAGGCCTTGAAGCGTATCTCCAAGCTCTGTTCGCTTCAGCGGACCGTGGAGATAATACTGGTATTCGGCTTGTTCGGTAGCGGTGCCGCCGCTTATACTCGTTTGCACCTTTTGTAACCGCTGCATCTGGTCGTAGAGATAGAAATGGTCGAGTCTTTCCGTGCTTACGTTTTTCTGATAAATAGTTTGCACAAGGTTGTCAGAGGCATCGTAGATATAATCCATTGTTTTTACACGATCAGCAGCGGTGGAAGAAAAATCCCCGCCCATCGTATTACTGGTAGTCCCCTGCATTTGCTGAACAGTCCATTCCAGTCTTCCCTTTTCATCGTAGCTGTACCAGGTATAGAGATTAGCGTTGGCAGACTGAGTCACTCTGCCGTTGACATTGCGTTGCGTATAGCCTGTCGCTATGCCGGAAAGCGAGGAAGGTGTATCATAAGTGAGGTCGGAAATAGTGCCACAATTTCCATTACAGATCGTAGTTGAATTTGTTTCCAATACTGTAAATACATTCGAGTAACCAGAAGGAATAGAAAGTCCTTTATAGTTACTTTTCATATCCTGGAAATAAAGATCGTTAGGCGTCTGGCTTGCTCTGGAAGTATACTCTCCTGTTTCAACTACGCGTTTGGAGTTGTCATAAGTGATATAAGAGAATCTATTATTTGCCCGCTGCAAACTATCCTGTGAAAAACGAAGGCTACCGTCTTTCTGATACACGTAGTAGCTGCGTCCACGATCAGGATCAAGGGAAGACAAAAGCCAGTTTAACGTGTTGTAAGTATTAGTGGTGGTAAAAGAAGGATTTGCAGTACTTGAGCGCACTACACCATTGGGAGCCGTTTGTCCAAGCAGTCTTCCCGCATTGTCGTAGTAAGAATAGGTATAGTTTCCGTATTTATTATAATAGGAAATATTTATTGTTGTACTAGTTGATGAGTTGGTATTAGTAGTTTGGTGAGTATAGCTGATCCTGTAAAAACCAGGGGCTACCGAAGAAGAAAAGCCAGAGACAGTTCCATTGTATACCGATACTCCGGTCTCCAGGTTCATGATCATTACATTTGATGCGGTACCGGATTGTGTGATCGCCAGATGATTGCCCTGTTGCAAATGAACATCCACAGAATTATTGATATTATTGATATCCGTACTTTTTACTTTCTTTCTTGAAAAACCTGTACTGGTATTGTTGATATCATAGCGCACATAAAAAGGAGTATTAGAATAGATCCTGATACTATCTCCGGCGTTCAGTCCTTTGTAAGGATTGCTGTTGGCCTGTCCAAACCAGTTAGTGCTTGTGCTATACTTATATATTTCTACATAACCTGTATTTTCAATCCGAATATTAGAAAATGTCGTTCCGGATGGTACTTTCAAAGTATAGCTCGAAAATTTAGCTTTAAGCGCAACTGTTACCTGGAGTGAATCGGTAGTGCTGGCAAGGCATTGCGCAAGCACCTGACCCGATTTGTTTGAATAAGTAATTGATTCCGTTCCGTTCTCATCTTTGGTTACATGCTTTAATACTTGTCCGTTTAGACTGCTCCCCGCACTTGCAGAAAAGTAATTATTTTTCAAAGTATAATAATGATCTAATTCACCATATACAGGTAAAGCAACCATCCGTTGCTCATGACCGGCGCCCATGCGAAGAGAATCGGCTACTCCGCTGCTCCTGGTTACTCCTCCGATCATCATATCGTTGTAATCATTGCTGCTAAAAGGCCGGGAAGAAGTAGCAACATATGCTTCGTAAGTATTACTGCTGCTATAATATTTTCCCAAGGCAGAGCTACTGGAAACAGTAGAAGGAATATTAAGTGTGGATACGCTATCAAAATCTTTATAGCTGTAGGCAACACTGCTACCATTTGTGATAAAATCAGAATGATATGTAAAATTGACGCTATCTGTAATTGGCGCTGCCAGTGTAGCAAGACCAAGCCGTCCATAAGTATCGTATACATTTGCTTGTGCCAATATCTTATTTGCAACAATATTTCTTTGCTGCGATTGTTTTATTCTTCCAAGATTGTCGGCAAATATTTTTTTTTCATCTATCAATCGTCCATATTCATCGTAGCTTCTTACGGTCGTCCAGTTCATCGTCGTATCACAAGTGCTGCATGTCGCGGCATTTGCACTGGTAAAGCCAAGTGTAATATTGCCATACGTAGTAAGTGTATTAGAAGTAACATTTCCCTGAAGATAGGAATAGGTAAGACTGTTGGAACCCTGGTCCTGCCATTGACTGCTAATATTTTCTACTACATGCGCCACATCCGGAAATATAGGTTTTGGAGTTACGCTTGTCCAGTACAGGGTAGCTTGTACGGTAGAGCTTCCCACAGGTCTTGTCAGATTCCAGTATCCCTGGATCGTGCTTTTGATCGGTGAGTTGAAACTTGCAGGATTAGGCGGTGTAGCGGCAAATGCCTGTGCCTGGAATACATCAGTGCTAGAAGAAGGTGCTGTAATAGTAAGCGGCATATAAACTCCGTTATCACCTATTGGGAAAGTGAAAGCAGTATTTCCTACTTTTGCTAAAGGCCCATCGATATAACAGGAAGCGGACCCGCCGGTGAGCGTAGTGGCAGCATTGATCGTAAAGACTGAACTCCCCCCCATAATAATTTTTCCTCCGGTAAGTGTCAATGTGCCCGAAGCTGTTAAGGAAGTATTAAACGTAACAGATATATTGAACGGCTTATTGATAATGAGTATTGGCATTGTCAGGCTTGTATTTCCTGAAATAGTTTGTGCATTATTTCCTATCAATGAAATTGTGCCACCACCATCGCCAAAAGTTGGACCACTGTTGGCAGTCATATTTCTATAAAATGGATTTACTCCTGCATAAGCAACTTTTAAATTCCCTGTACCTGATTTTACGAATGTTGCTGCCGAATTGTACGTATCATTTGTAGTTCCGGCAAGGCGAAGTTCTCCTGAGCCGGAGTTGGTAATGGAAACACTACCGTTGAATGTATTTCCTCCTGTATTAATATTGGCAGACGAGCCGGTTTTAGTGAGTGTAACAGCGTTTGTAAAAGTGGACCCGCTTATATAAATATTATCGCAGGTAGCGGCAAGACAATTGGTAGTATACACATTTGCAAAACTGGATGATGCTACACTCGCAAGAGTTCCTGAGGAAACTATCGGACAGTTAATAGTTGCGTTACTAATAATAGTACTGTCTAAAACAGTTAACAAATTGGTAGTACCATTAATCGTTCCACTGGTCATAGTTAACTTATTAACTGTTAAATTACTTGACATATTGGGTGAAATAGTAGTGGTAGATATACTAACATTATCAGCTGCAGCTGGTACGCCATTAGGGCTCCAGTTGGTTTCTGTAGCTACATTAGCATTAGTAGTACCGGTCCATGTATAATTCACATTCAGGCAAGCAAAAAATAGATCCTGGCTTCCTGCACTTGTCTTTGAGTTTGATCCAAAAGTAGCCGTGCCTTGATAAGTTCCGGCAAGGAACATACGGTTGTTTACATCTACAATAATATCTTGCCCCTGATCATCGCTTGTGCTTCCTGCTTTTATTGAAAATAAAGCAGTCCCGCTATCATTGTATTTTGCCAGAAAAATATCAAATCCGCCTGCACTGGTAAGCGAGGATAGACTTCCAAATGTAACCGTACCGCTAAAGCAACCTGTTACATAAATATAATTTCCGGCATCCACGGCTATATCATTTCCGATATCGTTCGAAGTGCTCCCTACAGAACGCACCCACAAAGGTGTACCGGAAGAATTATATTGAAGGATAAAAATATCCTGCCCACCTGCGCTGGTAATATTGGTGAGACCACCTCCAAATCTTGTTGTACCTTGATAATAGCCGGTTATTGTTACATTACCATTACCACTTATTGCGATACCAGTTCCTGCGTCGGCAGATGTTCCTCCCTGTACTTTAAGCCATTGCTCTGTTCCTGATGAATTATATTTCAATACTAAGAAATCGGTGGAGCCTGCTGAAGTAGCACTGAGCGTTCCAAACGTCACATGCCCTGTTACATTTCCGGTGATATAAACATTTTCACTGTTATCAAGTTTTAATTCAGTAGTTACATCCCCACTAGTGCCTCCTCCACTGCTCGCCCACTGCGCCGTTCCTGAACTATTAAGTTTGGTTACAAATATATCTGCTCCTCCACCAGAAGTTACATTGTGTCCGTTAAAAGATACTGTACCGTTGAACATCCCTGAGAGATAACTATTTCCTACACTCGTCACTGCTATATCAGAAGCAGCATCATCTCCCGTACTTCCAAAACTTTTAATCCAGTTAGCTGATCCGGTAGAAGTAAAATTTAAAACTACAACATCTTGTCCTCCTGCATTGGTAACGGTTGTTGAGTTAAAGGTAATAGAGGAAGAGGAGTAATAACCCGTTACATAAATATTTAAATTATGATCTACTCCAATTCCTCGTCCTACATCGTTTCCCGATCCGCCCACTTTTACTGCCCAAAGGCCATTCCCTTTTTTATCAAATTTGGCTACAAAAATATCCTGGTCTGAGCTTCCTCCTGTTGCTGTAAGAGCTGTACCAGCGATCGTTGCGCTTCCTGTGAAATAACCTGTATAATAATTATTCCCTAATGAATCGGTCGCAACCGAATGATAATATACCTGGTCGGTTAACGTTCCGCCGCCGCTGTTTACCCATTGCCAATTGGGTTGAGCAAAAACATTCAGGCTTGTCGATATGACTAGTAAAAGTATCCACAGAAGATATTTGAAATTATTTTTCATATTTTTAAAAATTTCGAATTCATTTTTAATTTTTTTTACAGATGAATCATTTTCAGTATATGATCCTATTGTCGTTTCCCAAAATTGTATTGGTACTCTTTCTGTTTGATCTCCCCGTAAATTGTTTCTTTATATTGTCCGACAGGTCTGTACGAATTATCATAAGTTCTCTTCGAATAAAAATTATTTTCATCGAGTGTGTGAGTAACCTGTCCCGAAGCTTTGTCATAAACATTTGTAGTGACTGTCTCACTCAATGGGTAAAAACGGAAATCATCGATGTAAGCTATTATGTTTGATGGATTGGTAAAACCAATATTTAGAATATAGTTAGTATAAGAGCCAGTAAGCGTAAAGTCGAGAGTCAACTGCTGCCACTGACCTGCTACCACAGGAGATGTTACTGTAGCGGGGGTTATGCTACCCTGGTTTGGCGTAGAAACAGTACTCCCTGCAGAAGTTAAAAGATTGTAGTACATCTGTACAGAAGTATTACCATTATTGTATACCCATGCTGTAATTCTATATGGCCTGCCCATCATAACTCCTCCTGTATCAATTGGTACTTTGTATATAAAACCTGAACCATATTGTGTTAAGCTCAAAGAGCTTTTACCAGTATGCGCTACAGTTGTATCCTGACCACCTCCAAGACTCAGGCCTAATACTTCTCCTCCAAAATAATTAGAAGCACCATAAATAGTTTTTGAATTAAGATCTTCAGCTCCTGAATAAGCGAACTCTGAATAGTTCGTATTATTCGCTCCTTCCAGTGGATAAGTCAAATCATATCCATACTTCACTGCAGTATAGTTTCCGTTGATATCCTGCTTCTCGATCGCGTTTGAGAATTGATCGTATTTGGTGATCGTACTTACCTTTTGCCAATTAGCATTAGGTGAACCGCTCCAGTTGAAGTCTACAAAATTTTTATAGGAGCCATTTGCATTCATAATTGGAGATTTCCATGCATAGGAAGACTGAGGTCTCCAGATACGATCATCCTGCACGGTTGCTGAATTGTCAGTTGAGATAGTACTATCTGTAAAGAATCCTGTTGCCCCTAACACTCTTTTGCTCCAGCTATTACTCCAGGTATTCACCGAGCAGGATAAAGTATCGATCGCGTTTGCATAATTAGTGGAATCCACTTTATAGGTATAGGTAGCTGTGAGAGGGCTCAGCATATTTCTATTGGTACTACTTGAAAATTTCAATGCCATTCCACTGTATTGAGATTTTGTATAAGCGGGAACAGTTTTCTGTTTGAAATAATCTCCTTCACTACTTTTAGAAACTATCTCTGTTGGGTTTCCACTGTAAAAATCATACTGATAAAAATTCTTCACCGAGCTGATATTTTTCAAATAATCGGAACTAGTTACTCTGCTTAAAACGCTTGGGTAAGTCGACTTGACAGTTACAATCGCTAATCCTTTATATGCCACAAATGGATACACATATTCTCGTTCTTCATGAAATACTTCATCGAGTCTTCCTTGATTTGACGGAGGGGAAGAAGTATAACTATAAGTGGTCTGGCTTATTATACTTCCATAATTATCGTATTCTGAATAATTTAATAATTGACCTACTGCAGAAGTATAATCACTGATAGTCAATTTATGCGTTGTCCACTGTCTCCCTGATCCATCAGTTCCTGACAATACATTTTGATCACTACGGTTGATCATCTCCCAGGTATATGGTTGATAATTATATTCCTCGGATTTCAGAGATGTGCTGTTATTCCCTACATGGGATACTGTGACAAATTCATACAATACCCAGGGTGATACGAAATCGGTATTAGCCAGTGATTTCATACCAATATTATTAGAAGCATTCTGATATTTACCAAGTATTAATGACCATGTTGTGCCATAGGTATCTCCATCCAAATAAAAATTACCAGGAATAGTAGGATCGGTATGGTAAGGCAAACCATCTACCGGTGGTACATTGATCATATCCTCAATGATCGGAATAAAAGGAACAGTTCCTGAACTTAAACCATTATAGCGACTTGTATAAGAATAATTAGTGGAATAAGTTTCAATGCCTCCTTCTTTTATTGTTATTGATTTAACTCTTAGACCTCCTCCATAACTCACTGTAGGAGTCGATTTGAAAAGGAAAGAGCTGTTGTTATTAAAAATAAAAGTAGTATCAGATGGATTATTGTTTAAGAAATCATTATAAATGGTTGCTATAGGATCATTTCTTGACGAAAGGGTTCCCAGATATACCCCTCGTATCAATCTGTTGGGTACGTCTATATAGGTAATCTTGAAATCATCTGATCCCTCTGTTGTAGAGGCATGAGTTCCTAAAGTGGTTATTTTAACTGTATCTCCATATTGAAATTTTCCATCGATGTCTTCAGGAAAAGAATATTCAAACAATCCAGCCGTATCCAGTTTAGTAAATTGAATTACCGGTGAACTGGCAGGCCGAAGACTGCCTGTATTTATATCCGTGTACCTGAACTTTTGGTTAAGACTAAAAACCTCCCCTTGCATCAATTGAGATCCGTAATAAGAATCGGATTCATAATTAACCTCGATCGTAGAGCCCAGACCTGTGGTGATTTTTCGCAACGACCAACAATCGGCCGCCTTGCCCGATACATAAGATGTTTTATGGTCTTTATCAAAAAATTCATTCAACGATACATCACATTTGAAATATCCCCACTGATCGCTGAAGGAGCTTATGTAATGTTGGGTGTTGTCTATATAATAACTATAATCCGGATTTTTGGTTTGTATAGCGGTAGCAGCCGTAGACAATTGACCACTTCCTGGCATATTGCTTCCCAGGAACATTACTGAAAAATTGGAAGAAGAAGTTGTAACCTTGAGAAGCGCAGCGTAATATTTAACTCCAGAGATAGTGAATGAAATAATATCGCCTACGACAAAAGGATTCGGTGTAGTTGAAACCGAAATCGTCCCAATCTTACTTACTGCTGTATTAGCAGGATAAGAAGTAATCTGAACAGAGGCCGATTTAGCATTTGATAACTCATATCCGAATTCGGTAGATGGCGATAAAGGGGTATTATTTTTCCCATAATTTCTTACCGACAATAAAGTAAGCTTACCATTTCCACTGCTGCTATTAAGAGCATTTTTGCAAAGACTGTAATCGTATGTAAGTTTAGATTCTTTTAGAATCTGAATTGCATAATGTGCGGCAGTAGTTCCGGAAATAGTATTAATATCCTCTACTGTAATTACGCTGTTATTATAACTGGCATTGGCAGCCTTTATATTTTTGAGAGCTGTGTAAACGTTAGAATAAGACCAGCCCATTCCTTGCGAAATAGTTTTGATCCCATCGTTATGAAATAAAATTGCAGAATTTAGTTTTAATGCCGTTGATGCTCCGTTAGCATCTAGGGCATCGTTACGTGATGCTTTGGAGAATATTGCCGTGTGACTTCTTGTATAAACTGCATCAAGAAAATATAATTCCATATAACCTGCTCCGTTTTCCTGTACACCGCCACTTATGTATTCATAATAAGCCGGAGAAGATGTGGTAGTATAAGGATATCTGTAATAATAGTTTGGAGTAACTTTTCCATAGCTGAAATTGGTCCATTGCCCAAGGTCTCCTTCGTCTGCATAACCATTATTATTTTTATCTACATAATCGGGACCCGTCACCGTTGTAAGCAACCAGCTATAGGCATAAGGCCCGGAACAGTTTGCAGTTCTGACAGCATATACCCCCGAAGAAGTACTTAGTTTTTTCGTATTGGTATTATCGTGTGAATAGACAGGCAATGCATAGTGATAAGTCATACCTTCTTCATTTGTCACAGAAAAGCCACCTACACTTCCTCCTATGCTATTTGCACCACCGCCAAAATTAATTTGTTTACGTTCGCTGGTCGAAGAGGCGTATCCTCCATTTTCTAATATATAAGATGGATATTCCAGAAACCCTGCTGCCTTTGCAGTTCCCGCAACGATTTCACCATTTGTAAAATAATCTACATGTTTCCCTCCTGCTAGACGCATTGTCGAGAAATCAAATCCATTAGGATCTGGTACTGTATAACCGTAAGCCACACCGTTTACGCCAAAAGACAAACTTGGACCAGAGGAAAATGTAAATGCATTGACACTAGAGGTTGTAAAGCTGTTGGAGAATTCTCCTTTAAAACGGAAGTATTGTTTATGTTGACTAAAATTCCTTAAGATCGGATAAGATCTTGTTGCCGTAAAAGGCGCAGATAAAGTACTGGGTATAGAAGATCTGAAGAGCGTTCCATTTTCAAGTATCGCTGGCTCAATTTGTCCCGACAACCCTTCTGCCGATACATTGTATGTATCATAACTTGGCATACTTCCTCCGTTCAATACTTCCGGCGAATTTGGAATTGTTGAACCGATTTGTTGATCCTCGCTATACATTGCATGGCAATCAAAGGTAGTAGAAGCATAAGAACTATAGGCAGAAGCCGAGTCGGCATGCAATACTCCATTCTGTCTAATTGAAGTAGAACTTGCTTGGAAAGGTATATAAAGAGCTCTACCGGCATCCATATTCGCTATAGAATAACCCATAGAAACTGCCGCTGGATAACTTGCATTTGTGCTCACCGATGGATTCATTGATTCAGTAATATCATAAGATTGCCCACAAAAATCATCTGGTATATCATTCACTTCCCTTGTGATGGCGCCTACATTGAGGTTCCACCCTAATCCTGTCCAGGTAGCATTTTTATCATTTTTAATTCCACCTTCATAAAATAAATGGATTGGATAACTGCCTTCCGGACCTGGTACGTCAAACAAAGGAACATCATAGTGAAAATCTCCTGTCCGTGTATCAACCATATCTGTATACCCAGCAGGCATAAAGGAATCATATTCATCGGCAGTGATACTTCTTGCCTGAAGCATCAGCGGAATAAATAAATGAGAGAAAAAATTCAGCAATAGAAATGCTGCTATCTTCTTTTGATATTTTCTTATTTTCATAATTATAGAATAGTACATATTCGATTTATTAGTATGAGGTTTATACTTAAGATTTTTTTTTTAAAGAACATGGTGCAATATTAATATTGCATAGTGCAGTATATCTGCATTCGTATTTTTAACAGAGCTATTGGCTTATAATAAACACTTATTATCGAAAATTTGATTTAAGCGTTTTTTAAAGCATAACATGACCTTAAGCAAAACTTTTCGTACTGCTTAATTGCTGATCTGCTATAATAATTTTAATTCTATTCTAAAAGAGTACCGATGCTCTCAGGAAGATTAAAAAAATAATAAAAAAGTTGGTGTTCGGTGAGTTCAAATAACTATCATGGCGTAAACATATATTTGTGATTATAGTAATGCAAATTTTTTAAAAAATATTTTTTCACTAATAAATTTTATGCAACTGAACACCTGAATATCCATATAAGCCTTTAGTCACAAGGCTTGAGCGATATTTTTTTTCAGAAAAATTTCAGAAATAAACATTCAAACATATTAGTTGCATAAGTTTTTTAAATTATTATTTAAAAAAATGCTTTACAGAATACACGTACTAAAAATCAAAACTTCGCTTCCCAGTCTACAATGATTTCATATATATTTTTTATATCGAGAGAATGACGGCGGGGAATTTTATCTTCTATTAAAAGTTGATCTCCTTTCTGGTAGAGAATTGTACCCAAAAATGATACTCCATCGCGCATCACCAAACTAGCAGTCTTTCCCGAAAGGCTCGGCAAGATCGTTGGGAATTGATTATAAAAATATCGATGAAGCCTCTTTCCCATAATAATTGTGAGAAATTAGTCTTGAGTAATGAGTATAAAATAAACTCACTACTCAAGACTTAAAACTGTATTACAGTCCAAATTCTTTTTTTACTTTGTCTACGTAATCCAATTTTTCCCAAGTGAACAATTCCACTTCTACTTCTTTCTTGGATTTATCAGGCATTTCAAATACTTTTTTCACGGTCTCACTCGCTCTTCCCATGTGGCCATAGGCAGCAGTTTCGGAGTAGATCGGATTTCTTAGTTTCAATCTTTGCTCGATCGCATAAGGACGAAGATCAAACAACTGTTCTACCTTCTTCGCGATTTCGCCGTCCGATAGTTTCACTTTTGCAGTGCCATATGTGTTCAGATAAACACCGCATGGTTTTGCTACACCGATCGCGTAGGAAACTTGTACCAACACTTCGTCGCATAGACCTGCAGCTACCAGGTTTTTCGCGATGTGACGAGTAGCGTATGCAGCCGAACGGTCTACCTTAGAAGGATCTTTTCCGGAGAATGCTCCACCACCGTGTGCTCCTTTTCCACCGTAGGTATCTACGATGATCTTTCTTCCTGTAAGGCCGGTATCGCCATGCGGACCACCGATCACAAATTTCCCTGTAGGGTTGATGTGGTACGTGATCTTATCAGTAAATAATTTTTGAAGTTCTGGTTTCAGCTGAGCCTTTACTCTTGGGATCAAAATGTTGATCACATCTTGTTTAATCTTAGCCAGCATTTTCTCATCAACATCAAAGTCATCGTGCTGTGTAGAGATCACGATAGTATCAATACGGACAGGGGTGTTGTCGTCTGAATATTCTATAGTCACCTGAGATTTAGCATCCGGGCGCAGGTATTTGATCTCTTTGTTTTCTCTTCTCAACACTGCAAGCTCCAAAAGAAGTTTGTGAGCCAGGTCAAGCGCCAATGGCATGTAGTTATCGGTTTCTTTGGTAGCATACCCAAACATCATTCCCTGGTCACCCGCTCCCTGTTCTTCAGGATTTTTTCTTTCTACACCTTGGTTGATGTCGGCAGATTGTTCGTGAATCGCAGAAAGGACACCGCAGGAATTTGCTTCAAACATGTACTCCGATTTTGTATACCCAATCTTCTCGATCACCTGGCGCGCAATCTTTTGTACATCAAGGCTAGCCTTGGATTTCACTTCACCAGCAAGGATCACCTGTCCGGTTGTTACAAGCGTTTCGCAAGCTACTTTAGAAGAAGCGTCGAAAGCGAGAAAGTTATCTATAAGAGCGTCTGAAATCTGGTCGGCTACTTTGTCAGGATGTCCTTCGGATACCGATTCGGAAGTAAATAAATAAGGCATACTTTTAAATTATAAATGTTGAATTATGAATTTTAAATTATATAAAGGCGATTGCGAAATTAAGGGAATTTAATACAAAAAGAAAATATAGTTCTGGGATATGGCATATTATTGATTTACAAGCTTTAATAAGATACGAGGTACCGGATGCCGTGTAATTATAAGGCTTGTAACCTGAACTTCCAAATAACGAAACGGCCACAAAACACCTACCGAAAAGTGCCTGCAGCCGTTTGCTCTACCACTATTTCCAAACTCATTACTGTTGCTATTGCTCTTGCTGTCCCTACGTAATAAGCTGCAGGACAGCAAGAGCAACAGTAACAGTAGTGAGTGTTTTTAAGGCTTCAACCCCAGGGCTTTCACATAACCTTCGTTGGGAAAACAATTTTTGAATTTTGAATTTTCTACAAACTCATTCAATGCAATTTTTACTTTTGCAATATCCGGACGATGGGAACGGATATTGGAATAGCGGCTGCGGTCGCAAACAGCGTAGGATACAATGAGTGGATATGATTCCGGCTCTTTGAAATTCATAACTCCCTTAGTATTCTTCATCTTTTTATAAGGCCAGAAACACCAGCTGATCTCATTTTTTTCCAGCAATTCGCGGAAACTGTTTACCCATTCATCTGTGTTCTCACCGGACTCTCCAAGGTACAAAGGCACATTATATTTTTTTCTAAACTCAAGATAACTCATGATCTCCCCTTCTGTCACCGGCATCCAGTATTTATGAAAAGTATATACCAGCTTGGAATCAAACGGAGCGCCGAAGACTCCGAAGTTTGTATCCCACTGCGCTCCGCCCAGGAAGATCAGGTGATTCTTATCCGACTCACGGATCGCAGCTACGATCTGCTTATAGAGTGGTTCTAGCTTTTTATTCAACTCTTCTTTGTTTGAAAAATAATGCGCGATCGGTTCGTTGAGTAAATCATAGCCTAACACCGTGGTGTTGTCTTTATAACGCGCTGCAATTTTTCTCCATATCTCGATCGTTTGTTTTTGTGCAGAATCGCTTTCAAATAAAAAGGGATATCCTTCGCTATCGTCGATATTGTCACCCGTTTGTCCACCCGGTGCACAGTGCATATCCAGCTGCACCCAGAGCCCGGCTTTGGTGCACCAGTTCACTACTCTATCCATGTACAGGAATCCTTTATTTTCTCCATTCAGATAATCTTCGGAGGTAAATAATTTATAATGAAAAGGAAGGCGAATATGATTGGCGCCGGTTTTCTTGATGTATAGGATATCTTCTTCGGTGATGTAAGCGTCCAGGTATTTGTTCCAAAACTTTACCGTCTCTTCCGGTCCGATCAGTTCGCGGAAAACTTTGTCGATCGCGGCAGGTGAATTTACATCGCCGAATTTGAACATATATCCTTCCGGTACCAACCAGTTGCCGAGGTTTGTTCCTTTCAAAATAATTTTATTCCCTTGCGGATCTACAATGTCTTTTCCTTTTACCGACACAAAAGATTGCCCGTAAACAAAAGACCCAACACAAAAAAATACCGATGCCAACGCCGTGCACACTCCTTTCAATAGTAATTTCATTCGATTATTTTTAGAGATTAAATTCCTTTCTTGTCTAAGCTCTTATACCGGCTGTTTTACGCTCGGCAAATCCTTTTAAAAAGCTTCTTGCTTCTGTGCTACAGCCTGGTCTGCTCATTAGACAAGGTCCATTAGTTTAAATAATAAATGCTTGGCAATAGAAGCCACAAAGCGGCTTTTTTATTTTGTGAAAGGAAGGTGATTTAACTGTTGAATAACCGGGCTTTATACCGTTAGCTCGCCACCGGAAAGAATGGATTTCTGCAAATTAATGGGTTCTTATAAGATGTAGTTATTTTAAATAGCAAGCGTACTAAGTGTAAGAAAATTGTACGCTTTTACCCCCATAAAAAATCAGCATCGGGTGTGAATGATGAGTGTGGAGGTACTCAAAATTACTACTCATTGTTTTTTATGTCCAGGCTGATTTTCGCTCTCTATTTATACTTCATATTGGCCAATTCTATGACTGCAAAAGAAAAATAGCAGGCTTTTTATGAATATCCGGCAAATGCTGGGGCCAGTCCTTTACCTTTTTTGTTTTGAGGAACTGTGTTTCCGCCGTAAGATCGGCCGCAATGCAAAATTGGGTTTCTGGGTGAAGCGCTGGTAGGATCTCTTCCAGCATTTTCATATTGCGATATGGCGTTTCAATAAAAAGCTGCGTCTGGTTTTTGATCTTGGAATCCTTCTCCATCGCTTTGATCACTTTGATCTTCTCATTTTTATCGATCGGCAAATAACCGTGGAAACAAAAAGACTGTCCGTTAAAACCCGAACCCATCAAAGCAAGCAAGATACTGGAAGGACCTACCAGGGGCACTACTTCCATATTGATTTTGTGTGCGTGCGCTACGGCCATCGCACCTGGGTCTGCAACGCCCGGACAGCCTGCCTCAGAGAGAATTCCTATGTTTACACCTTGAGGAATAGAGTCAAAGTCTTTGCGAAAAGTATCTTTGCTCGTGTCTTTATTGAGTTCAAACATTGTGAGACTCTCAATAGGTTTGCCTGTTTTCAATGAGCTGATGAAACGCCTCGCAGTTCTTAGTTCTTCAGCGAAATAAAAATCTGTATGCAGAATGATCTCACGGATCTGCGGTGACAGCACGTTTTCAGCTGTATGCTCTGCAAGCACAGTAGGAATAAGATATAGTTTACCAGGTAAAGTCATCGCGGGCAAAGATACCGAATCGCGCCATAGATGCTGAATACGAAGGATTTTTTTTCAACTAAAACATTCTTTCATTTTTTCTTGAAGAATATTTATGTATATGAACTTCAACCCTTTACACAGTTCTATATACTAAACTTCTGTTATCACGGTTTTAAATGCACAGAACAAGCCCGTTAAGCCTTCCAATTGATTTTATTTTACACCGAAAATATGTAAAATTGCACCCTGTTAATGATTGTTAACATTTTTCAAAGAACATGAAACACATAAATTTTCTACTGATTGCATCGGCTCTTTTGTGGGCTGGCTGCAAGTCTTCTCAACAAACTTCTGTAAGCAAATCTTCCAGCACTTCCAAAACTTCTACCGCGTCGAATCAACCGGTGCTGGCTAAATTTGGCGACAATAATATTTACACTCCCGAGTTTGAGTATGTATACAAAAAAAACAACGCCAATACGCCTGACGCCTATACCAGTCAAAGCTTAAAGGAATATTTGGATCTTTACACCAATTTCCGTCTTAAAGTAAAAGAAGCTGAAGTAATGGGTTTGGATACTACTGCTGCGTTTAAAAAAGAACTGGAAGGTTATCGCAAACAGCTTGCACAACCTTACCTGACAGAGAAAGGCGTTACCGACCAACTCTGCCGCGAAGCGTATGAGCGTATGAAAGAAGAGGTCAATGCCTCTCATATCCTGATCGAAGTCGGTCCTGATGCCGATCCGAAAGATACGTTGATTGCTTACAACAAAATCGTTGAGATTCGTCAGAAGGCAGTAGCAGGAGAAGATTTTGGAAAACTTGCGGTGCAATATTCTCAAGATCCGTCGGCGAAAAATAACAAAGGAAACCTGGGTTACTTCACTGCGCTTCAAATGGTGTATCCTTTTGAAGATGCTGCCTACAAAACCAAAGTAGGAGAAATTTCCAACCCGGTAAGAACCCGTTTTGGTTATCATATTCTGAAGGTAAACAACCGCAGACCTTCACAAGGTCAGGTACACGTAGCCCATATCATGGTGCGCGCCACCAGCGGCCTTCCTGTTGCCGATTCATTGGCTGCTAAACAAAAAATTGATGAGATCTACAAAAAATTAAAATCAGGAGAAAAATGGGAAGCAATGGTGAGTCAATTTTCTGATGATGTAAATTCTAAAACCCACGCAGGTGAATTGCCTTGGTTCTCTACAGGCCGTATGATTCCTAGCTTTGAAGAAGCTTCATTTAAACTGGTAAATCCGGGTGATATTTCCGAACCGGTACAAACTCCTTACGGATGGCATATCATCAAATTACTGGAAAAGAAAAAACTGGAAACCTACGAAGAGCTTGAGCCGACCATCAAATCGAAAGTAGCCAAAGATTCCCGCTCGGAGCTAAATAAAACAGTGCTTCTGCAAAGACTTAAAAAAGAAGATAATTTTGTAGAATATCCAAAAGCTGTAGACGCCGCTATTTCTATGGCCGATAGCACCCTGATCCAGGGAAGTTTTTCAAAAACCACAGATGAAAAAACAAATCAGACTTTGTTTACCATCAAAAATGAAAAATATACTACCGCCGATTTCTTTGCTTACGTAAAAACTACGCAGAAGCCACGTAAAAATATTTCTCCTGCTCAGTACATGAGAAATCTTTACAAAGATTACAGCAATAGCAAACTTCTTTCATACGAAGAAAATCACCTTGAAGAAAAATACCTGGACTACAAAATGCTGGTAAGAGAATACCGCGACGGGATCCTGCTTTTCCAACTGATGGATGACAAGGTATGGTCAAAAGCGATCGAAGATACTGCAGGATTGAAAAAGTTTTTCAAAGAAAACAATAACAACTATACCTGGAGCACCCGTGCACAAGCTACGATCTATAATGTAGCCGATCAGCAAACATTGGATAAACTGAAACAGGAATTAGGAAAAGACAAATTCCTGGTAAAAGAGCCAAATATTCAACCCGTTCGTTTCCCTGCCAATAAAGTTGATCTGGACAGTGATCTGAAAAAGAAAATTAACCAGGCCATTGGCCCGATGCTTAAAGACAAATCGATGGTACTGGAATTAGGTGGAGGAAGAGAATTTGGAGAAGCAGCCAGCCTTTCCAAAGCACGCGCCGATTCTATAAAGGCATACCTGGTAGAGCGCGCGATCGATCCGCATAGGATCATCACCAAAGATCTTGGCAAAGCGGCTCAAAGAAAAACATCTGCTGAAAAAGACGCTGACAGACAAGTGACTTTCACATTCTACTCTACTTCGAAAAAAGCGCTTGAAGCTCAGTTTAACGAAAAAACACCACTGACCCTGCAAGTAACCGATGGCCTGTTTCAAAAAGGCGAACAAGCAATTCTCGACTCTGTAGAATGGAAATCAGGTACGTATACCATAAAACAAGACGGTCGCATCAATTACATTGTCATTAACAAAATTGAGACCGCCAGAAACAAGACATTTGAAGAAGCACGCGGGCTGGCTATTTCAGACTATCAGACCTATCTTGAAAAAGAATGGATCGCTGAACTGAAAAAGAAATATCCTGTAACAGTGAATGAACAAGAACTTCAGAAGCTTATAAAAAAATAAACTAAAATTCTACCCGCATTACAGAAGCCTCCATGTGAAAAACATGTAGGCTTCTTCTTTTAATTTAAATTCAAGATTTTGACTATCTGTCAAACCTATATGGTCTGTTGAATATATTTTGATGGTATGAAATCTTAAAACCTTATAGGTTTGGTTAAGCGAATAGTCGTAATTCAGAATTTAAAATTGTATATTCGTACTTTATAGAAGCTTAAGGCGTTAACAGGTAATGAACCGTTTCATGAAATGTTTTTTATATAGAACTTCCATCCTTTTTGGAATACTATTTCTTATGATCACCGAAGTGCAGGCACAAATGTTGGACAATGCACGGGTATTGGACAGGATCATTGCGAAAGTAGACAACTACATTGTGCTTCAATCAGAGCTTGATATTGCCTATGAACAATTCAAAGCAAACCTGGAAGGCGCGGCACCGGAAAACATTGAATGCAAAGTATTGGAAACACTTATCATCAATAAACTTCTTCTCGCCAAAGCAGATATTGACTCAGTAGTAGTAGAGCGCTCTGCAGTAGACGAACAGCTCGACAGAAGAATGCAATATTTCATCGCGCAAGTAGGTGGTGCCGATCGCCTGGAACAATATTATGGAAAATCCGTCGATGATCTGAAAACGGATTTGCGCAAGCAAGTGAAAGAGCAGATGATCATTCAGAAAATGCAGGACAACATCACCAATAAAATCAAAGTGACGCCTGGTGATGTTAAAAAATTCTACAACGGAATTCCTAAAGATAGTCTGCCTTATTTTTCTACGGAAATAGAAGTAGGCCAGATCGTGAAGAAAGCTTTTGTAAGTAAAAATCAAAAATCGCTTGCACGCAAAAAATTAGAAGAGATCCGCCAGCGGATCATCAATGGAGAAGATTTCTGTGAGCTTGCAAAGATCTACTCTGAAGATCCGGGTTCTGCAAAACTTTGCGGTGAGCTAGGCTTCTTCAACAAAGGAGACCTTGTACCACCTTACGAAGCAGCAGCACTGAAACTAAAGCAGGGTGAGACTTCGCAGATCGTAGAAAGTGAATTCGGATACCACATCATTCAACTCCTGGGTCGTAAAGGGAATGAGTACAACTCACGTCATATCCTGATTAAAGCTACTTCTTCACAAAAAGATATTTCTGCTTCCGGAGAATACCTCGACAGCCTGAGAACCGCTATCCTCGCGGGAAAGATTGCTTTTGAAAAAGCTGCGAAAGAGCTTTCCGATGATAAAGCTACCAGTAATAACGGAGGTATGTTCCAGGACCAAAGTACCGGCGACACCAGAATTCCTTTGGAGAATGTTGATCCCGCCTTATTTTTCGTAGTTGATACAATGCATGCCGGAACAATTACCAAGCCTTTTGTTTATCAAATGGAAGACGGTGTAGAAGCGATGCGTATTGTTTATTTCAAATCTAAGATCCCTCCGCACCAGGCAAATCTCAACGACGATTATCAAAAAATTCTTACCGCTACACAGGAAGAGAAAAAGAACAACGCCATCAACGAATGGTTTGATAAAACAAAAGGAGAAGTCTATATTGACATTCACAAGGATTACAAACATTGTCAGATCTTACAAGCTCAATAAATATAATGGAAAAATTCACCTCGGACGTAGAAGCCGCCAATGCTCTTTTTGAAGCGAATAAAAAATTAAAAGCTGAAATTTCTAAAGTGATCGTAGGACAGGAAGAAGCAGTAAAGCTTATCCTTACTGCTGTTTTCTGTCAAGGCCATTGTCTGCTTGTAGGTGTTCCCGGTCTTGCCAAAACATTATTGATCAATACCATTTCCAAAGCTCTTCATTTGGATTTCAAACGTATCCAATTCACTCCCGATCTGATGCCTTCGGATATCCTGGGTTCGGAAACCCTTGATACTAATCGCAATTTTAAATTTGTAAAAGGTCCTATTTTCGCCAACATCATTCTTGCAGACGAGATCAACCGTACTCCGCCTAAAACACAGGCAGCCTTGCTGGAAGCAATGCAGGAACAATCGGTGACTATTGCCGGACAAATTTATAAACTCGATAAACCTTTCTTTGTATTGGCTACACAAAACCCAATTGAACAAGAAGGTACCTATCCCCTACCCGAAGCGCAGCTCGACCGTTTTATGTTTAACCTGAAGCTTGATTATCCAAGTTACCTGGAAGAAGTAAACGTGGTTAAAAATACCACCTCAAATTACAGTGCTGTTGTAAATCCTGTGCTGAATGCGGAGGAGATCACGATGTTCCAAGAACTAGTGAGAAAAGTTCCTGTAGCCGATAATGTGATCGAGTATGCTGTGCAGCTGGTGCATAAAACCAGACCAGGAAGTGAACTTGCCGCATCTATTACCAATACTTATCTCGAATGGGGAGCAGGCCCGCGCGCCTCACAATTCCTGGTGTTGGGTGCTAAATGCAATGCTTTGCTCAACAACAAATATTCTCCTGACATTGAAGATATAAAAGCAATCGCTCTTCCGATCTTAAGACACCGCGTAGTAAGAAATTTCAAGGCAGAAGCAGAAGGTGTGAGTGTGGATGATATTATTAAGAAACTTCTTTAATAAATTATGAATGTTGAATTATGAGTTATGAATTGAAATAGTTCATTGCTTAATTCATAATTCAACATTCATAACTCAATTTATTTGTAGAACATTTTTTCCCCTGCTTCAATCGGCATACTTAGCTTATTTTCTTTTGGAGGTACAGGACAGCTGAAACGATAGTTGTAGACGCAATAAGGATTGTAAGCAAGATTAAAATCAATGATCAAACTGATAGTATCACGAAGTTCCAGGTCCATATAGCGGCCTCCGGTATAGGTTTCCGTTCCATTGGTCTCATCGTAAAACGGAACAAAATAATGCTTATCCTCAGCTTTTAAAGAAGCTTTTCTAAATATGGTGAGTGTATCTTTTTTATCGTTTATATCAATGACTGCAAATGCGTGACGCCAGTATTTATTGCGTTCTCCATCGTTGCTTACCATCTTTATAAAAGAAGAATCCTTGATCATGATCAGCTTTGCCCTTGATCTGAATTTTTTATCGGCGGGGTAATAATGAAGTTCCTTAAAATTAATTTGATCTTCTATAGGCGAATTATTGGCTGTTTTGAAATGATCGTTTTTCTGTTTGCGAAAATTTTCAATATCCTGTTCGTACCGATCCTGCAGCCCGCTTTTGATCACGGAAGTGAGGATAAACCCTACGGAGATAATAATTCCTGTGACGATCAGATTTCTTGTTTTTATTTTATAAGATCCTACCTTCATCTGCAAAACTATAATAATCGTTTTCTGTATAAATTAAATGATCAAGCACCGGGATCTCCAACAATTTTCCAGCATCCTTTATTTTTCTGGTCAGCACGAGATCGGCATCGCTGGGATTTTTATTGCCGGAGGGATGATTATGTACTAAGATAACAGCGCTGGCCAGATTTTCCAAAGCTGTTTTAAAAATCAATTTAGGATCTGCGATCGTACCGGAAATTCCTCCTGTGCTGATCACTTTTTTCTTTAATACCTGGTTGGCTCTATTCAAAAGCACGATCCAGAATTCTTCATGGATAAGATCCATCAAATGTGGTTTCATGAGATCGTAAAGATCTTTGGAAGAATTTATTTTTTCTTTTTTGTGTGGATCAGTAGCCTTGCGCCTCCTACCCAGTTCCAATGCGCTAATAATGGAAAGCGCTTTGGCTTCTCCGATGCCTCTGAATTTTTTAAATTCATCTACCGAAAGCTTTGAGAGCTCGCCCAGATCATTGTTGACGGTATTGAGCATTAGACGTGAGAGCTCTACAGCAGACATTTCATCGTTGCCCGAACCTATCAGAATAGCGATTAATTCGGCGTCTGACAAAGCTACCTTGCCTTTTAACATGAGTTTTTCTCTTGGTCTATCTTCTTCTGCCCATTGCTTGATCGAAAAATTATTTTTTGAATAGCTGTTCATAAAAATAAAAATTAAAAAATTGGTTGTGAAAGAATAAAAATAAAGCCTTATGGAAAAATTTCCATAAGGCTTCAATATAAGAATTTAATATAAATTATTTCAAGCCAGCTACCAGATTAGCTAATCCTGATTTTTTATTGGATGCGTTGTTTTTGTGAATAACACCATTCTTAACAAGTTTATCCAACATGCTCTGTGCTTTTTGGAAAAGCTCAGTAGCCGCTTTTTTATCAGTAGCAGTTCTTACTTTTTTAAGTACAGTACGCGCAGTTTTCAACTGGTATCTGTTTCTTAATCTTTTAGCCTCGTTGCCTCTGATTCTTTTTAATGCAGATTTGTGATTAGCCATTGTATTATAATTATTTACTGTTCAATCAATTTTAATGGAATGCAAAGGTAGGTATTTTTTTATTAAATCCAAAAATACCTGTAAATCAAATTAATTAACTTTACATCCATTGATTTACAGCTAATTAACTGCTTGTAATTGATAAACTTCTTCAAATGTGGTGTTTCCCTGCGTGTAAATATGATAAAATAACCCGTCGGCAAATACAGCTCTGTCGGCAGTACAAGGACTGGTAGTACCTTTGCAAAAGGTAGTTTCAGTGCCATCACTCCAGCTCCAGGTACCAGTGGCGTATTGTGTCGGGCTTCCGGAGATCTCTTGTATTGTCATAAACGTTCCGGCCTTTGTAATAATCACAGTAGCTTTGGCAGTTCCAGCTACAATAGCATTTTTAGTCTGAGTATTTTCTACTCCATTCATATACATAGTTACCATAACCCAGGTCTGGCACAATGAATCTGTACGAATATCGGAAGCTATAGAAACGGACGTTTGGGTAGTGAAGAGCGTAACATCCGTAGACGTACCCGTCAGTCTTAAAGTGAAGTTCATTTGGTTCCCCGTTTTCTGGGTGATCGTTACCACACCACAGTTCGCAAGCGTGATTTGCTTATGTACAGAATCCGCTGTGTAGGTTCCGGTAAGAAATGTACCATCGGTTTTGGTAATGATATAGGTATAACCGTTCGTAAATTCGAATGAGTTGTATCCACTCGTATTTGCATTAACGGCGCTTATTTTAGCACTCCCATCGCCCACAATCCATTTGCTCGAAATAGAAGATACAAAGGTTGGAGAAGTATTGGAAGTGTTATTATTTGTATTGTTGTTCGTTTGTTGATCCAATGGTTTTGGATCATCTTTTTTCTTGCAGGAAAAAACAACTAACACACATGATAGTACGAAGATGCCAAGACTGGCTCTTAAGAGATTTTTTTTCATAGCTATTTTACTTTGGATTTGGAGATTATTTATTCTACAAGTATACTTGTTTTTATATTTTTTTAAAAATTTATTTTTATAATTATGAAACCTACTTTTCACTTTTTGATGATCGTATTTGTTTTTTCCCCTTTCAACTCATTCGCCTGGGGATTTTTTGCACACAAAGAAATTAACAAGCTCGCCATATTTACACTTCCTCCTGAGCTGTTTGGCTTTTACAAAAAACATCATGAATTTATCATACACAATGCTGTAAACCCCGACAAGCGGCGCAACGTGATACGTGAAGAAGCCTGCCGCCACTATATCGATCTCGATGCTTATCCGGATACAACCGCGATTCCTTCTTATTGGAAAGAAGCCGTTGCAAAATTCTCTGAAGATTCTCTTCTCAAACATGGGATTGTGCCCTGGCATATACAACATATCAAATACCAGCTCACAGAAGCGTTTCGTCAAAAATCAATAAGCAGAATTTTACGGCTCTCTGCAGACCTTGGGCATTATGCTGCGGATGCTAATGTGCCTTTGCATACTACTTCCAATTACAACGGGCAACTTACGAACCAGCATGGTATACATGGTTTCTGGGAATCCAGACTACCTGAGCTTTTTTATGAAGAGTATGATTTCTTTACGGGAAAAGCATTATACCTGGAAAATGTATCAGACGCGGCCTGGCAATGTGTATCACTTGCACATGCTGCTGTCGACAGCGTATTGCTTTTTGAAAAAGAACTGAATGCTTCTTTTCCGGAAGATAAGAAATATGCTTTTGAAGAACGTAATGGCGTTACTGTTAAAATGTATTCCGAAGCCTACGCAAATGCCTATCATCGCCAGCTCCACGGGCAAGTGGAAAGAAGAATGCGCGCTTCGATTCTTTTTGTAGGAAGTCTTTGGTATACTTGCTGGGTAGACGCCGGACAGCCTGATCTCTCTGCGTTATACGACGATCTTTCCGAAAAGGAAAAAGAAGAAGTAGAGCAAGAGAAAAAAACAGAAACGAAAGGTGATACTTGTAATCATTAAAAAAGTTCAGCCTGGAATCATTATTGATTCCAGGCTGAACTTTTAACCGAATATAAATTCAAACATTACTCCACAATCATTTTCTGAGTACCGGCACCTTTATCTGTTATGATTTGAATGTAATACATTCCTTTTTGAAAATAGCTTACTATTTGTTCTGTATCGTTTGCCAACCTTCTTACTTGTTTTCCTGAATGATCATAAATTATAATATTGTAGATCTGTCCTTTTACATCTTCCAGATCTAACTTAAAATTACCTGTATTAGGATTAGGACTAATCGCAATCGTACCGATAGAATTGCTAACCGGATTTTGTATTGCAGTAATGGGCAATTCCGAAATATTATTTGAATAAATAGTATTAGAAGGTGTAGCTGCAAAGATCCTTGTGCTGGATGCTGAAAAAGAAATTGCATATACATCGGCATAGTCAGGTATATACAACAACACATTAGGAGCAGCCCATTGCGCCCCATTGCTTGTTGTGATGTACACTCCTCCCTTATAGCCCGCCGCCAGGTATTGTCCGGCAGAACATAAAGATAAAATGTTCAACGTAGGCAATCCATTGTTTACTGCAGTCCAGGATGCTGATGCTACCGGACTAATAAAAATACCATCGCCATTTGTAGCGGCAAATACATTCGTACCCTGCACAGCCAGAGAAGTCACGTTGGTATTGCTAAGGCCGGTATTAAAGGCGGTCCAAGTATAGCTATCGGCAGTTACGTAAACACCATGGCCATTGGTGCCAAGGAAAGTAGTGGTGCCATCTGTAGCGAGCGAAGTAACATCAGCTCCGGGGTATACTCCTGAAGCGATCGTCCAGTTAATAGAAGCCTGCGGAGTGTAGTAAACTGCTCCATTGCCAGCAACCGCTATAAGCGTAGAGTTGGTAGCGATGATCTTTTTGATGTTCATCTGAAGACCTGTATTGGCCGTTGCCCAGGACTTTCCTGTATCAGCGCTTACGAATACCCCGCCATATTGAGTGGCTACATATAATTTTGTACCTGCAAAAGTAAGACTGGTTATATGCAGGCTGTCTGTAAGATTGCTGTTAGCACTTTGATAAGAAGCAGCAAGGTCGCGGCTTACGTAAAGACCTAAATTAGTTGCTACAATCACGAGATTGCCGGAATTATAAACAGCGTAGGTATCAAGATTATTAAAACCAAGATTGAACATTGACCAACTGATCGTAGAAAGTGAAGTGCTTCTGTATATTCCTCTCTTAAAGTTTCCGGCGTATAGTTTATTATTAAAAACAACAACGGCATTCACAGTATCTACAAGTCCGGTGTTTGCTGCCGTCCAGGAAACACTTGCATCCGGGCTTGTATAGACGCCGGCATTTGTAGCGGCATACACAAGGCCTGCATTTGTTGTAAATCCATTTATAATAGTATTGCTCAAGCCTGTATTGGCCTGGCTCCATACCGGAGTGTTCACATTGGCGGTAAAAATTCCGTTGTCAGTACCTGCGAAAATAGAAGTGCCTGAAACTGCCAATGCATTTACTGAAAGGTCTGTAAGTCCTGTGTTTGCTGCTGTCCACGAGCCTCCATTGTTGATACTGGCAAATACACCTCCTCCATCGGTTCCGGCTACTATCACGGTTCCATTAGTTGCAAAGCTTGTGATCGCATAACTTGTATTAACTCCGGAGTTGGCAGATGTCCATGTTTTCGCGGAGTCTGAACTAACAAAAATACCTGCACCGTTTGTACCTGCGAATAGGTACTGTCCAACCGTGATCAATGCTGTAATATTGGTATTGGTAAGGCCGCTGTTGGAAGCGCTCCAACTTGTTCCTTTGTCTTTTGAGACAAATATTCCTCCATCGGAGGTACCGGCAATGATCTTCATTCCAGAAGTGGAAGAGCTGAGGCCAATAGAAGTAAGGGCGCTTACATGCGGAGAAGTAAGACCTGTGTAGTTTGCGTATGACCATGCTGTGAGCGCCTGGGTCTTGCTCCAATACACGCCTCCAGTGGCAGAGCCTGCATACAAGAGAGTATCGGCAATTGTAAAACAAGTGATATTCCCTCCTACAAAAGGGCCTTTTGAAGTCCAATGTGCAAAAGAAGTAATCGGTATTATTGTAATCGAAAAAAGAAGAAAACTGATATAGATCGTTTTGGTATAGATTTTTAATTTCATTGCTGTAATAAGTTTGTTAATGATTTGACATGGAAAAAGATTTATCCTGTAAGGAAATTTTCCGGATAAATTATATAAGGCATGTCTGGCAAGGCGGATGAAAGAAAGCTACAGCAAATACAAAAAAATAATAGCTGAAATAATGGCTGAAATTTTTAATCAACTTTTTGTATCGAAGAAAAGAATACTCTTCTATTGACAGTAGAGGAAGCCACAAAATTTCAGATCTTTCTTTTTCAGGAAAGCGTTGTGTTTCGTTCTTCTGCTCTTTTTTTAGCGCGTTCTCGAGATAACATTTTCCCTGACAACATTGACCAGGTTTATTACGATTTTCACAAATATTCTGAGCTATATAATCTTTGTTTACATCGTAAAAAGCAAGGATGATCATACGTCTGTTCCCATGAACTAGGATTGCCAGCAGTAGTACGATCGTAATTGTTTTTCTCATTTTTACTAGAGGATTCATTATTCCTCGTAATCAAACATAGCGGGGATGTTATTTGCAATAGTAGTGGCAATGCCTGAAGCATTATCGGAAATGCTGTTTACGGAAAGATTATTTTCGTCGCGGAGATTAACGCCGTTGAATAATTTGCTGTAGTTGACAAGGAGATGTACGTAAGTGACTTGATTAGAGATTACCGTGTAATTTTTAGTAGGCATACTCACTTGCTTGTAATTCGCGTTTGTACCAAGTTTATAAGAGAACGGCTGCATCTGTGGAACCGTGCCGTTGGCATTTACAGTAGTGTCTATTTTTCCCTGGAAGTTTACAAAAACATAATTATTCTGCGTTGCAATATTGGTAAACCACATGGAGGAATCCCGCAGCATAGAAGGGCTCGAGGTTGTAGGAGTTTTGGAATTTTCAATCGGGTCGAGACCCACACTGAAACGAATTGATTTGTACTGACCGGCGGGAACATTGGCTACAAAGTAAGTTTCGGTATCAAATGTTTTAAGCACAATCGTATCCTCCAAAGAATAAAACGAGCCATCTGATTTCACAAGCTGGATATCGGAAAGATAAAGCTGTGCCTTGCTTACAGAGATCTTGCGTCCATCATCGCGTGTATAAACGATATTATATCCATCTACTTCGGTGATGTCGTCAATATAAGTATGGAGGTGAAAATAAAGCGGCCCCTTTACTACCGAAGTTTGAAGTTGTTCGTCGTCGGAATTTTTAGATTTTTTACACCCGGCAACCAGTAATAGCACAGCAGCCATGAAGAGTAGATTTATTTTTATAATTATTGTTTTCATAATTGTGATAATCGTTTTTTTTGAAATTATTAAACTTAAAAAGCATACTGCCAGCCGGCATTAATATATGCTTTGGTATTCATTTGAATTCCGTTTACATATTGATAAACAGGAATTCCTACTTCCAATCCTATTCGATTTCCTTCCAGAAAACCTTTGGGGATTAAAATGTTTACCCCAGCAAAAGCGCTAGTCCTATAAGCACCAGTGTTTGTCACATCTGCATCGGTTTCGGTTGTTCTGTATAACGCAATAAGAGGATCGTATCCATTGATCTTTCCTAAAGCATCGCTGTTAACCCGGATCGAATTGCTGATCCATTTATTCCAATTGTGTGCAATCCAACCGGTGGCTATAAACTCGTTTCCTAATTTATAGCCTGCTTTGTTGTAATTAGTTTTTACATCACCGGTGACTTGTAATCCCCAGGAGAAAATATTACTCTGCCCCGTGTAGGTGAGTCCGGGAAGTACGCTGTAGGAGCCAGTTCCCAGCTGCATGCAATAGGGATAGCGCTGCCGCTCGCCCATCATATTCGTACCGCTAAGAGAAATATTTCCTGTAGGCAGGCTCAGGCCTCCGCTGAGCAACAGTTGATGATTGTCGCCTTTATACAAAGAATAGAGTATATATAATTTTGTATCGCCAAACCCCGAAGTCCTCGAAGTCGCGGTCATCTTCGTATCCGACATATCCATCATACTCATAGTTGACATATCCATCATACCGTACATCATCATAGACATGTTCATAGAATTATTTACATAGTTGAGCATTCCCATTAAAGTTATTTTTCTGCTCAATCCGTACATGGCCATCAACATGTGCATCTGCATGTTCATTCGATCGGAGCTCATGATATAGTTTTGGTAAATATCATTTTGGGAAATTCTTTCGGAGCCTCTCAAATTACCATTCATATACATTCCCATATAGCGGTACGAAACCATCCATTGACGCGGCTCATGAATATGATCGATCATTACTCCTATCGGTGCATGAAAATCCGGACGATCATGATCGCAGCCACAATTGGTACAGGCAATAGTATCTTGTGCTGTTAATTGTTTTGGCATGAAGCACCAAAGCAACAGGATCAACAGCAGACTTTTTATTTTTTTCATCGTAGGATCTTTTTGTTTAGCCGACGCAAATAGTAAGCATGACATGCTTTAATTATTTTTTGCCTTTTGTTTCATCCACTTTTCAATCAGATCAATGCTACACTGATCCAAACGACCCATAGGCGGCATTGGATTGGATTGAGATACAAGCTCGCTATAGACTACACTATATCTGGGATTGATCGTATCTACGTATCCGCTTCCATGCTGCATTAGCTCCGCATAAGATTTGCCGGCTTCCAGATTGAAATTTCCCTCCGGATTATTTCCGGAGTGACAGCCTGAAAGGCTACAATTATTAGTAAGGATTGGTTGTATATCCCTGCTAAAAGACACTGTATCGGGCAATGTTTGGGTACATACATTATTGGGGTGTATGTCTTCTACATTCCGATAAGTGCAGTGTTGACAGCACAAAGCAATGACAAGCAGAAGAAACTGTAATTTATTTTTTACAAGATTCATGTTTTACTTAAGACAATACAGAATATACGCTTGCCCGGATGATGTCGATAAATGATCAACATTCACCCTACAATTTCTGTAGTATTCTTTATCAAATTATAATTGGGAAAATCAGATAGCAGAGAGTTATTAGTCCGGAAATAAACTTAATTATCAGGACTCAATACTCACGCTCAACACTATGATTGCGGGGGTTGTAGGATCTCCGAAAGCGGAAAAGAAAAATAAGAAATCAAATAAAAAGACTTTCCTGACTCGGCCACAGGTTGCAAAGGCTTGATAGAAAAAGAAACAAAAGAAGATAATAAGCCTGTGCAGTCTTTAAGCTCTTTAAGAATAGACGCCAGTTTGGATTCCTGTTTGTCTTGTTCTTTTAATTTCTTCTTCAAATAACATTTTCCTTTGCAATGCATGGAAACATTATTTTTATTTTCACAAAGCGTTTCCGCAATGTATTTTTGATTAAGATGAAAATAAGCCACAATCCCTGTTTTAATGCTGCATTGCAGCAAAATCAGGAAAGCAAAGAATATGGCGACAATTTTCTTCATCTAAACAAAGATACGGTTGGACTGTTTAAATTCAAAATTAGTTTTTTATTAAACGGTTTTAATGTCTTATACCCTACCTTTCGTTACCAGGCCTCCCGGAGGCCAGATGCCGGATACCAGTAAGAAAACAGTTAAGGCTTGGATTTTACCTGGCCTGCTACTGCGAAGCCATGAGAATATAAGTTCTAGTTCTTAGCAAACATCCTTCCCATATCCATGGTAATGGTGATCCAGTTTTTGCCTCCGGCGAGTGAGTAGGTGGAGCGGGCAAAATCAAATTCGAATGCTTTTATTTTTAGCATGAATCCCCAGGAAAATCCTGCGGTACCGGATTTATCTTCCAGGCGCATTTCACGGCGACGTTGAAAATTATAAGCCAGGCGCGCGTGTAATCCTTTTGTAAGAAGTAATTCCGTACCGATCACAAAATGACGAAGGGCCTTGTCTGTAAATGTTTTTTTCTGCTCGATCACATTTCCATCCAGATCGTATTTTTTGTTCTGCGCAGAGTCAAGATATACGATGTCAAATTTATAAAGATGATGTGCGGTAAGAGAAAAACGAAGCGGAATATGTTCGAGCTTGTATGAAGCGCCAAGCTGTACATCAAATGGCGCGCGGGCTGGTGCATTTTTATCGTATTTTTTTATAGCAAAACCAATATTTTTAAAAGCCAGTCCTACCGTAAAATCGCGCACAGGATGACGGAACACTCCACCGGCATCCATCATCAAGGCATACGAAGTGTAAGCCGGAGTAATAGAAGAGGCTACGTATTTAAGTGTGCCTCCCAAGGAGAACAATCCGATCGTATGTGATTTGGATACCATTATTGCAACATCTTGCGGACGAAACGTACCGAGTTCATTGCCCGACTCGTCGCGCTCTACCATGCTTCCATAATTGATGTATTGGATCCCCATCGCAATTGTACCAATCTTTTTGAAAGGATGCGCATAGGTCATAGAACCGCCTTTGATAGAAGCGAAGAAAGGAATATAGTTTACCGACAATAGACGATTCATTGTATCGCGCAGCAAGGCTGGATTTTGCCAGACCATATTTACATCCCGGTCATAAGTAGAAAGGTTGATGCCTCCAAGCGCCGCCACATGCGCATTGCCGGGCATGTTGACGAATTCAAAGGAATTTCGTCCTCCCGTTTGTGAAAAAGATTTTTCACAGAGAATAATGAAGATAAAAAGTATAAATGCGGCTTTTTTCAAGGAATTTAAAGTATCCGGCCTTAAACTTAAGATTTATTGGATTGTCATTCAAGAACCGAACGAAAAAAAGCCTGTATTATTTTATATGTCAAAGCTTCCATTGCAAAGTTCCTGCCGGCGAGGACGCCAGTAGGAGAACGCCAACTCGAGCATGACAGCAAGAATGAGGGACGTATATTTTTATAGCTTTTTTTAAATTTTAGAACGAGATTGCTTGCAGGCAAAAGGAATTACTAATGACCCTGAAATGGAAAATATTGAGTTTAGAATAGGACAAATTATATTACTCTTGATAGGACTGGGTTTTATAATTTCGGGAGGAAGTATTGTTGTCACAGCAGGTATTGAGATCGTAAAAAATACTCGCCATGATTATATTTTAATTTCTCCGAAAATGATCTTTTTGGGAGGAATTATTTTAATACTAATATCTCTTATACCATTAACCGCTTACAAGATTTTAAAACCTTCGCATCCTCGCTTTATACGTTGGGGGATAGTAATAATAAACATAGCAATGGTTTTGGTTCTTGTAGGTCCGTTCTTTTTTCACTAAAAATGACCGCTTATAAAATTTCTTTTTTGCTGCCATTTTCGCCAGCAAAAAGTAGAGCTCGTTATTAAAAAACGGATGCCAGATAAAATATTATCTGGCATCCGTATCCTGCATTTAGCATCTATTATTTAGCATTTTTTTTCTCCTCACGAATACTAAGATCCATCGGAGCTTTTACTTTTTCTTTTAACAACGCGATCTTCAATACTTCATCGGCAGTTTCTACATAGTGGAATTGTAGCCCGTCCAAATAGGAAGCTGGAATATCGTCTATGTCTTTTTTATTTTTTTTACAAAGCACGATCTCTTTGATCCCTGCACGTTTCGCGGCCAGGATCTTTTCTTTGATCCCTCCCACCGGAAGTACCTTTCCTTTCAGAGTGATCTCGCCGGTCATGGCCAGTTTTTGTTTTACTTTTCTTTGCGTAAAAACAGAAGCCAGGGATGTTAACATTGTGATCCCTGCAGAAGGTCCATCTTTCGGCACCGCGCCAGCTGGCACGTGGATGTGCAGATCGAATTGATCAAAGATTTTATGATCTATATTTAATGAATCGGAGATCGAACGCAAATAGGAAAGCGCTGCAGTGGCGGATTCTTTCATCACTTCTCCCAGTTTACCTGAAATAGAAAGCTTGCCATGTCCACGATTCAGTCCTGCTTCAATATAAAGCAATTCTCCGCCTACGCTTGTCCAGGCAAGGCCTGGCACTACACCGGCCATTTCTTCGTTGGAATAAATTTCTTTGTCAAAATCTTCCGCACCCAGGATTTGGAATAAATGCCCTGGCTCGATCGTTTTCGGATATTCTTCTTCTAATACAATGCTCTTGGCTACATAACGGATCACTGCTGCGATCTTTCTTTCCAACGCCCGCACACCGGATTCGCGCGTGTATCCTTCGATAATTTTCACCAAGGCTTTTTGACTGATGTTGACGTCTTTTACTTTGATGCCGTGTTCAGACTTTTGTTTCGGGATCAAATATTTTTTAGCGATCTCTGCTTTTTCTTCCATCGTATATCCAGAGATCTCGATGATCTCCATACGGTCGAGCAGCGCGGGCTGTATGGTATCGAGCCTGTTGGCTGTAGCGATAAAAAGGATTTTAGACAGATCGTATTCTACTTCCAGATAGTTATCCTGGAAGTGGGTATTTTGTTCCGGATCCAGCACTTCCAATAAGGCAGAAGAAGGATCGCCTTTATAATCCACCCCTACTTTGTCGATCTCATCGAGTACAAAGACGGGATTGGATGTTTGGGCTTTTTTAATTCCCTGGATAATTCGTCCCGGCATCGCGCCAATATAAGTTTTGCGATGGCCGCGTACCTCTGCTTCATCGTGCAAACCGCCAAGCGCTACTCTTACATATTTACGATCCAATGCTTTCGCGATTGATTTGCCCAAAGAAGTTTTTCCTACTCCCGGAGGACCATACAGACAAAGGATTGGTGACTTCATATTGTCTTTCAACTTAAGCACAGCCAGGTATTCAATGATCCTTGCTTTTACTTTTTCCAATCCGAAATGATCTTCGTCCAGGATTTTTTTCGCATGCTTCAGATCGAAATTATCCTTGGTCGTTTCTCCCCATGGCAGTTCCAGCATGAGCTCTACATAGTTCATGGTAGTAGCATATTCCGGAGAAGAAGGATTGGAACGTTCCAGTTTTTTTAATTCTTTCTCAAAATGTTTGGCTACGTTTTCTACCCAACGTTTTTGTTTTCCTTTTTCTCTAAGCTTATCAATTTCTTTGTCGTGCGATTCTTGTCCCAGTTCTTCCTGCATCACTTTAATTTGCTGGCGCAGGTAGTAGTCACGTTGTTCCTGGTTGATATCAGAGTGCACCTTGCTGTGAATTTCCTGTTTCAACTTTAGCATCTGGATATCTTTGTCCATCAGCTGCAGCAAGCGTGTGATGCGGTCGGAGCCTTTATTTACTTCCAGGATGGATTGTTTATCGCTGACATCTGCATTGAGATTGGAAGCAAGGAAATGTGTAAGAAAGCTTGGGCTCTCGATATTGGTGAGTGCAATATTTGCTTCCTGCGGAATATCGGGATTGAGCTTTAATATTTTTTGCGCCGAGTCTCTCAGCGTTTGCAATAACGCTTTGGATTCTTTCTTGTCGAGATCACTGAAGTCTTCTGTGAGTACCTCTATTTTGGCAGTGAAGAAAGGATCAGAGTCCAGGATCTGTTCTACCTTAAATCTTCTTTGACCCTGAATGATAATAGTTGTATTACCATCCGGCAACACCAGCATTTTAAGGATCTTGGCTACTGTTCCGATCTTGTAGATATCATCTACGCCGGGCTCTTCGAGCTTTGCATTCTCCTGGGCTACTACGCCGATGATCTTATCGCCCCGGTAAGCTTTTTTTACCAGCTTAATAGATTTTTCTCTTCCTACTGTAATAGGCAATACTACGCCTGGAAACAGGACTGTATTGCGCACCGGTAAAAGTGGCAAAATCTCAGGCACTGTGTCCTTATTCATTCCTTCCTCGTCTTCAGCTGTAAGCAGCGGGATAAATTCTTCTGAATCTTCTCCTAAAAAACTGGAAATAATAATTTGTGGGTCTTGATTTTTATTTCTATTCATAGCAAAATCTCCCTTTTATTTTTAAATGTCAAATTGACATTTTTTAAGATTAATGTCCTGATTTCTCAAGGGTTATTTCCTGTAGAAACGGGGAATTAAAACCTATGTCAAATGAACCAACACTTTGAATTTCAATAAGCTTTTTGTATTTTTGACTGTATCGTACGCAAATACATACTAAAACCGTGTTAATTGCATTATTATTGTACAATACATGTGCCATAGCTATAATACGGTAAAACCGTACCAGAGTATTGAATGAAAAAACTCTTTTTACTATATATAAGTTTTACAATTGCCTGTTTATTTCTCTCAAACATAGCTATTTGCCAGAAAGGGAAAAATAAATATGTAACCCGTGAGGTAAAAAAATCCAACTTTGACACAATAGCTGTTAAAAAGTCAGAGTTTCAGTTCGATTTCAAAAATATTAATAAAATTCCTTATTACTATAATGCTGAAGAACTGGCTTTAATCAAAAAATACGAGCAGAGCCATGATTATGTGAAATTGCTTCCTGTCATGGAACGATATGTTTCAAATTTTGGAATTGAAAATTTCAGCAAAGATAGTGAAATGCTCTGGCGACTCGGAAATTTATACGAATTGCTGGAACAAAATGAAAAGGCAAAATATGTATACCGCCTCTGCCTCAAAAATCACGCAGGTAAAAACTACCGCAATATTCTTAAGATGTACGAAACCCAGACAACACTGGAAAGCGATAACTACGTGCCTTTGGAATATTATTATGAGCTCGTAGAATACCGCCGTCTTATCGACACCCTGCGCCCGCCTAAAAGCGTTTTCCTAAATATGGGAGAACTTGTAAACGACGATCGTTATCCTGATTACGGACCAGCGATGAATGTAAACGACAACGTATTAATTTTTACCAAACGAAAAAAAGAGCTCACTCCTACCAAGCTTGCCTATCGCGAGAACGAAGAACTTTACTTTGCTAAAAACTACGATGGCTTCTGGGACGAGGCACAACCTTTTTCCAATGTGATCAACTCGCATTGCAACGAAGGCTCTGCTTGCCTGAGCCGCGATGGAAAAACACTTTACTTTGCCCGTTGCAAAGTTGCCGACTTTCAATACGACTGCCGCGACTGTATGGGAAGCTGCGACATCTATGTGACTTATCTGCAGGAAGACAGTACCTGGACGATCCCAAGAAATCTTGGACCAAATGTAAATTCAATTTACTGGGATTCTCAACCTACCTTATCGCACTCAGAAGATACGTTGTTCTTCGCTTCCGACCGTAAAGGGGGGATTGGACTTGCGGATATTTATTTTACCCACAAACTTCCCAATGGTACCTGGTCGCCCGCGCAAAACATGGGCCCTACGATCAACACACGCGGGAATGAAGTAAGCCCGTTTTACCATCCTACTCATCATGTATTTTATTTCAGCTCCAACGGTCAGTTGATCAATTTCGGAACTTTTGATTCTACCGAACATGTGTTCCGCACTTTTGATATTTATAAAACAATTCAGCTGGAAGGAAAATGGCAGGAGCCTAAGAATATCGGGCCATTGGTGAATGGGAAAGGCGATGAATATTATTTTACCATTGATTCAAAATCAAAAGATCTTTTCTACGCACGCTCGGAAGAAGATAAAATTTCCAACCTGGATATTTTCTCCTTTCCTCTTCCAATGGAAGCGCAACCTCTCGCCAACATCAAGCTTAAAGGCTCCCTCACCGACTCCACTACCGGCGATCCTTTCAAAGGGATTGTGTCTGTAATCGACCTGGACAATGGCGTGGAAGTGGCACCGAAATTTATCCGCCCCGACGGTAGCTTTGAATTTGATCTGATCGATAAAAATGAATATTTGCTGATCATTCAAGGTGATGACTTTTTCCGCATTGAGAAAAAATTTACGCTCGACGGCGATACCAGCATTGAGATCAAGACACACCCAATCAAATACAATAAATGGACCTTCGAACATTTGGAGTTTGAAAACGGAAAAGCAGACATTCTTCCCGACATGGAAATTGACCTTGACAAAGTTGTGAACTTCATGCTCGATCACCCTTATTTTAAATTAAAGATCTCCGGTCATACCGACGCGCAAGGCAACGCCGATCAAAACCTTCGACTATCGCAAAAAAGAGCCGATGCGATCAAAAAATATATTGAGACCAAAGGACATATTGAAGAAGGACGAATTGAAGCAATTGGCTATGGAAGCCAGAAACCTATTGTAGAAGAAAAAACGGATGAAGACAGAAGTCTGAACAGACGTGTAGAGTTCCAGATCATCAAACCTACCAAAGAAGAAGTGGAGCAACTAGAACACGAAGATCAGATGGAGCTTGAACGCCAGCTAGAAGAACAGGAGAAGGAGCAGAATGTGCCGATGAACGATAAATAAATTATGAGTTATGAATTATGAGTTATGAATTATGAGTTAAATATACTTGTTAGAAAATTTCATAATTCATAATTCATAATTCATAATTCATAACTTCTACTGAAATTTATATCCAATCCCATACACCGTACTGAGATAATCTTTGCAGCCGCTTTGAACTAATTTTTTTCTCATATTTTTTACGTGCGTATATAAAAAATCATAAGAATCTGCCTGATCCATATGATCGCCCCAGAGGTGTTCGGCGATGGAATCTTTTGGAATGACGCGGGCTTTGTTGGCGATGAAAAATACGAGCAGGTCGTATTCTTTTCCTGTAAGCACAATTTCTTTATCGTTTACATAGACCTGACGGGAATCAGGATTGATGCGGATCTCATTGAAGATAATTTCTTTCGAGCCTTGAAAGCTTCTTCTGCGAATCACTGATTTTAGTCTTGCGTTCAGCTCCGAAAGGTGAAAAGGCTTGGTGAGATAATCATCCGAACCAATCTCCAATCCTTCGATGCGATCTTCCAGCGAGTTGTTTGCCGACACGATGATCACACCAGATTGAATATTCCGTTTTTTAATTTCTTTGATGATATCTAACCCTGTACCTCCGGGAAGCATGATGTCTACCAGGATACAGTCGTATTCATAATCATTGATCTTATCGATGGCTTCGTTGAAAGTGGCAGCTGATTCACAGATATACCCTTCGTGGCTCAGGTAAGTAACGACCGATCTTCGAAGTTCTTTTTCGTCTTCAATAATTAATACTTTCATATTGATCTATAATGAAAAATCTCTTTGTTATGCCCTTCTTTGCTCAAGGTAAGAAATTTATTGTTTATAAAAAATCCTATTCTCCTCCTTTGCTGGTGTCCCCGCCAGCAAGTCCAGTCTCATATATACAAGCTGTTGTATGGAAGAATGTTTTGCTGGCGGGACAGCAGCGAAAAAGGAGAAATATAGATGTTTTGTAAAATGGCAGGCACGAATAGGATCCCCACGCCAACCAGGCGTCAACGAGGGTTCTTTACCTTTTAATCATTTTGCCATTCACGATCTTATTGATAACCGTCTCACGAAGGTTTTGGCTAATGGTTATCTTTGCGTCTCCCATGTTGAGCATATTTCCTTCGATGCTCTTTACTTTGCTCATGTTGACGATAAAAGATTTGTGTACTTTTATAAAAATATCTGTAGGCAATTGCTCTTCCAATTTTTTAATAGTAATGTACACCATCAATTTCCTGGAGGAAGTATAAAGCATCACATAATTCATCATCGCTTCGGCGTACAACAAATCATTATAAACTATTTTTTCGATCTGGTTGTCGCATTTGATAAAAAAGTGATCGTTCTCTTTTTGTGATGTGCTCAAGGCTGTTTTTTTAGATTCACTTGCTTTCGCTGCTTTATTGCAAGCCTTAAGAAATCTGTCGAACGCAATCGGTTTCACCAGATAATCCAGTACATCCAGCTGATAGGCTTCTACGGCATAGTCCGCATAGGCGGTAGTCATGATGATGCTTGCAGTGGTGTTTGAATTTTTCAGAAAGTCAATTCCATTAATCTTCGGCATGTTAATGTCAAGGAAAATAACATCTACTTCTTCGGCTTTCAGAATAGTCATGGCCTTCAAAGGATTTTCCGCCTGGCCTACGAGTTCCAGGAAATCGATGTCCTCTATAAATTCCTGCAATACCTTTCTGGCTATAGGTTCATCGTCGATGATAATACATTTTAATTTCATGACAAGTGGATCGTTAAAGTTGTTTCATATAAATGATCTGTTTCTTTCGTCGTTAATTCATGCTTGCCAGGGTATGAAAGCGCCAATCTTCTTTGCAAGTTCGCAATTCCGATACCTCCTGTATTCTCTAAGGATGCAGCACGATGCGGCTCCTTTGTATTGGAGAAATAACCGTACAAAATTTTCTCTTTCGTAAACAGTCGGATCGTAATCTTATTTTCATGGTCGGTAGAATTGCTTACAAATTTGAAAGCATTTTCGATCAGTACTACCAACAACAAAGGCACGATTTCCAGGCCGTCTTCTATTTCTTTCATCTCCAATTCTACCTGCAGGTTTTTCTCCTTCCTCAATTGCTGAAAGGCGGTGTATTTTTCAATGTATTCCACTTCTTTTGCCATGCTTATTCTTTCTACGGAACAATCGTATAATTGATACCTCAATAATTCAGAAAATTGCAACAATACATTTCGCGCGGCCTGGTTGTTCTTGTCAATATACCCGTAGATCGTGTTCAAAGAGTTAAACAGCGCATGCGGATTGATCTGTGCTTTTAGAAAATCCAGCTCGCTCTTTGCCCGCTCTTTTTCCAGGGTTTCCAGTTGCTGCTGGTTTTGCCTTCTGTCAAGGATCATTTTTCCTATCGTAATCAATTGTACCCAGATGAGAATATTGACAAAAGAGTTGAAATATAAAGTACCGAAGTCTACCGGTTGATTAGGGTTAAAAAACTGGATACTCATTTGAGCCGCCAACAACGCGCGTAGCAGCGCTGAGAAAGCAATCAATAACATAGAAGTAAAAGCAAACCAGAAATATTTTCTTTTTTGTAAAAATTTTGGAATGATGATATAAGTAATGATGTAATAATTTGCTGTGATGAAAAGCAGATAGCAAAACTCTATTGTCATCGTTTTGCTTAGCGAAACAGCATAGCTCCGGAAAATAAGAATCCAGAGCAGGTACAGACCAACCCAGAAAAGAATATGATAGAGAGGACGACGATTTTTCATAATTAAAGGTAAATCATCTGCTTGAGTAAACGAATATTATTACATGAAATAAGCAAAATGCCTGATGAAAGAATGGTTCATCAAGTAATTCCGGCTGTTCATGTAAAAAATTACCACGAGTCTGTCTGTGTCTTTACGTTTGTAGTATAATTTATTATAAACTTATTTAAAATGACACCTATGAAAAAAATTATCTCGTGGTTTCTTAACCCGCCTGTTACCGGCCCATCCTCGATTTTAATTATTCGCCTTATGGCAGGAGGCGTATTCTTTTGGGAAGGGATGTTGAAATTCGTTTATGTAAACCAAGGCGTAGGCAGGTTTACAAAATTAGGCTTGCCTTTTCCGGAAGTGACGGCCAACTTCATAGGCATTGCAGAAATAATGGGGGGAATGCTTTTATTGGTTGGCCTTTTTACAAGATTCACTTCTCTCTTTTTTATTCTGGAAATGATCGTAGCGGTTCTTTGTACGAAGGTAGCGTTGTATACTGGCACCAGCCCTTTGCCATTACCTCCTTCGCCACCGCAATACGGCATTTGGGCAGTGCTCCACGAAATAAGAGCTGACTATGCACAAATCATGTGCTGTCTGTTCCTCTTGCTGGAAGGCGCCGGTAGAAGGTCTGTTGATTTTGCCATTTCTGTTTCGGATACGGTGTATAGGATGAATGAGAAATAAGTTTGAAGTGGAGAGTAGTAGTAGTTTCCCCTTGCTGGCGTCCTCGCCAGCAAGCTCCATTTATACAAGGCTGTTGGATAGAAATATTTTGCTGGCGGGGACGAAAAGAAAGTTTCAGTTACAATACACCATTTTGCCAGTTACGCCAATCATTATTGGGCTCAAGAGTGGGTTTCCAAAGTGACACATCTTTACTCACTAAAATATCGGCGATCAATTGAAAGGTTTCATACTCACTTGGCCTCGTACCTGGTTCTGGAGTTGGATAATCTGAGCTTACATAATAATACCTGTAATGCCACTTATCGATTGCCATAAGTTTAGGTAGACCATCGGGAAGGCATGTATATAACTCCTTGTCTGTAGCTCTGAAAGGCTCTGGATATTCTTCATTGAGATATCTTGTAAGCGCTGCAAAATCAATTAAACCTTCCGGATTTTCATAATCGTTTATCGGTATTCCTTTTGCTTCATATTTATTTACATCATGTTCTATCGGCAGTACTTGATTTCTTATTTTAATTGTTTTTGCATCCGGTGATACAAGCTCAAAACCTGTTTGGATTGCCTCCAGATCTTCTATGAGCACAATACCATACGGATATTTTGCATTACAAGTATATTGATTGTATAGACCTGCTTTATCAAGATTGGTTAAACAATTGCCAAAATAAATAAGCTCTTCTACAATACATCCTGCCTGAGTGCTATAGCTTACTATTTCAAAAACGATAGCCCATCTTGTTTCATCTGCAAACAGATTAATTCTATTACTAGAAAGATAGTTGTCATTTTCCAACATAGGGAAAAACTTGTACGGGTCTGGATTTCCTGCACTTTCTAATTGTTTTAGAATGTCTGATTGTTTATACATAATATTGGGTAATAGCTGATGAAGTTTGTTGTTTGGGGTTATTATATGAACTATTATTTACATTCCTTTTATTGGTGTATCCATAAACAAGAAGAATGTTGACAAAGAAAAAAAAAGCCATTATTTATTGTCGACATTTTTCAATAAAATTGAGTTATAAGTATTTTGTAGCTAAAAGTAATAAAATATGGACAAGGAAGCATTATTTAGTTTAATAAGACAAGAAGATGTGGTTGTCTGGATAGGTAGTGGATTTTCATATTATGCTGGTTATCCTATAGGGGGAACTCTTTCAAAAATATTAATGGATAATTTATCGGAGAAAGAACGAGAACAAATAAATCCCACACAAACACTTCCAGGTTTATCGGAAGAATTTTACAGACTAAAAAGTAGAAATACCTTAATCCGAATCCTTAATAAAATATACCACGATCATATTCCTTCATCAACAGTATCTCACGACCTTTTATCAAAAATTCCTCATTTTAAAACAATTATTACAACTAACTATGATAAATTGATCGAGAATGCATATGCTAATAAAGGACAGGTAATCCTATCTATAAACCATATTCCATACATTGATAAAAATAAAGTACAAATATTTAAAGTACATGGAGACTTATCAAACCCTGATAGCATTGTTATAACACAATCAGATTATAATAATTTTTTTAAAAATGATAATGAAAATAATGTCTATTGGAATGTCATCAAAGAACGCTTATCTACAAATAGCGTTTTATTTATTGGATATAGTTTAGAAGATCCAAATGCATCAATAATATTCGATAAAATATATGATGCATTTGCGGGTACATTAGGCAACAACAGGAAAGAATGTTTTTTGGTGGCTCCTAATTTACCTAATCACAAAATAAATGACTTAATTAAAAAAGGCATTCATTATATAAATTCAACAGGAGAAGAATTAATAAATGACCTTTTCTCCAATTTAAAAGAGACTATTATTGAAGATTTTGAAAATAATAAAATTTCTCCTGATACTTTCAGAGAGTTTATTTCAAATTTTCAATTAGCATCGGAAATAAGAACTGATAATGAAGGTTATCAATTAAGATCTTTGCGTGGATTAAATGAGAAAGTTGAGGGAAATATAACTCTTACCTTAAAGAATGATAAAGAATTATTAGATGAGTTTAAAAAATTTGTTGGCGGTGAAAAATTTGGAAACTTTACTGTATTAAAAGATGATATAGTAAATATTGGTTTTAAATATGGAGAGTTGAAGTTGCCTTATTCAGACGGAATTGAAAAAATTGAATTTCAATCATTGCCTAAAGTAACCAGTAACATTGACATTCGATTTGAAAATGGTTTTGAGCTAGGTGATATTTCTATTAAACTATTCTTTTCTTCTACACTGCTTGAAATAGAAGCCAATATCAAAACAAATTGCTTAAAATATAGAATCGCTTTACCAAAGTCTTTTGTAGATGAAGCAGTGGTAGACTTCAGTTTTGAATATGAACCAACATCTATTTGTAAAAAAGTAAAAGATGGCATAGAGTTTTATACGCTACTGAGCAAACTTACTAATGGTGACAAATTTAAAATTTATTCAGAGGGAAAAGAAGTATTTTCAAAAGAGCTTCCTTACATGGAACCAATATTTGATAGAGCAACTCTCTATCTAGATTATTACAATAATTTAAAATTTATCGAACAGTATTTTAATATACGTTTTTCAGATATAGGTATTAATTCAATAACTAATGATTCATATGATCTAGTTACTAAAATTATATATATAATTAATGGAAAAGACATAGAGTTTAAATGGAATGGTGAAGTTAAAATTGAGCTAAGTGAAAATTCAGAAGAGATGTTTGAGCGATTAAAAAAAGCAAATCAAGACATGGCTCCTGTTACAATTAAATATAATGAAGAAGAAGAAATAGAGTTACATGGGCAAAAAATAAACATAGGTTATAAAACAGTGGATTATTTGCAAACCTATATTTCCAATCTGGATTCAATTTTAAATGGGGAAACAAATATTGCCCTAATTAGAAGTAAAAACAAACGAGGAATTGTTAGATATTCAAAAACAAAAAGTGTACTGTGATAATTAAGATTGCGAATACTGCTATATTTCAAATTCCTCATTAGAATCAGAATTGTGTCAAGGAAAAAAAATCTTTTGCTAAACCATGAAACCCTTGGCATCTTACGTAAAGTAAAATTGCTAAAGGAGAAAGTTTTATAATATTATATAATCGCCAACTTTTGATTTGATCTTGAATAAGCAATCCCAATTGTTCTGCTGCTGTGGCGCGGATGCCAGCAAAAGGGAAATTAAGGTTGAGACAAAAACTGTCTTGCTCCAGCAATATATTTTTTCTAGCTTGGAAATAAATATTCAATATTCATTTTTATGAAAAATATATTCGCAGACATCATCACCATTGGAGACGAGATTTTATACGGGCAGATCACTGATACCAATAGCCAATGGATCAGCGCGGAGCTCGACAAGATTGGAATTCGCACCAAACGCAAATCCAGTGTGAGCGATAAGGAAGCAGAGATCCTGGAGATCCTGGCTGAAGCAGAAAAAAGATCCGACCTCATCCTTATCACCGGCGGGCTTGGACCTACCAATGATGACATCACTAAAAAAACATTGGCAAAATATTTTAACTGCCCGCTGGAATTACATGCGGAAGCTTTGGCGCATGTAAAAAATATGTTTGAGCGCAGAGGCCGCGAACTTACTGAGACCAATCGCGCACAGGCTTTTCTTCCTTCTGTTTGCACCTATATTCCAAATCCTTCCGGCACTGCGCCTGGAATGTGGTTTGAGAAGAATGGAAAAATCTTTATGTCTATGCCCGGCGTGCCTTTTGAAATGAAAGACATCATGACGCAAAGCGTGCTCCCGCGACTGAAAGAATATTTTAAAACTCCAGTGATCCTGCATCAGCTGGTGAAAACGATTGGCATCGGTGAATCCAATCTCTCCGACCTGATCAAAGACTGGGAAGCGCAACTGCCTGCACATATCGGACTTGCTTACCTTCCTTCACTTGGAGAAGTAAAACTCCGGTTAACAGCCTCCGGAGAAAACACCACTCAACTCCGCGCTGATATTGACGCACAGCTCGACAAGCTTCGTCCTTTGATCTCCGAATATATTTTCGGCTATACCGATGAGCCGATGGAAAAAATACTGGGTGATCAACTTCGTGATAAAAAATTAACCGTGGCTACTGCGGAGAGCTGTACGGGCGGATATTTGAGTCACTTGTTTACTTCTATTCCCGGAAGCTCCGATTATTTTGTGGGTGGAATCATTGCTTATCATAATGAGATCAAGATCTCCGAGCTTGGTCTTACCAAAGAAGCCATCCAAACCTACGGAGCCGTGAGCGAAAATACTGTACTGGAAATGGCAAAAGCCGTACGGACCGCGATGAACAGCAGCATTGGCGTGGCCGCCAGCGGTGTGGCCGGCCCGGGAGGCGGCACAGATGAAAAACCTGTAGGTACCGTATGGATCGCTTACAGTGATGCAGAAAAAACAATTGCCCGAAAACTTATCCTTAGCAACCGACGGGATGTAAATATCCGCCTGGCTTCGTATTCTTTGCTAAACATGATCCGGCAGCAGCTTTGAGGGATGCGATCCGGTTTTTTGTAGGGAATAAAAAATTGACCCACAATCTTTTGAAACCGGATATGGAAGCACAGAAAATGGATTTTCTGAAAAATCAGGTTATCAATTTGTCAAATTTATACTACCTTTGAGAGAGGAATAAACCTCCTAACATCTTTTTTCTTTTGTAATGGCATTAGTAGAAATGGTTATGCCCAAGATGGGCGAGAGTATCATGGAAGGAACCATCCTGAACTGGTTGAAAAATACGGGCGACCGTATTGAACGGGATGAATCTGTACTTGAAGTGGCAACCGACAAGGTAGACACCGATGTTCCGGCCACGCATTCCGGCATACTCAAGCAAATATTGGTAGAAAAGGGACAAGTAGTGCCTGTAGGCGCTCCTATTGCTATCATTGATACGGGAGGAGAAGAAAAAACAGCTATCCCTGTAAAGCCCGTAGAAACTAAAACCGAAACAAAAGAAGAACCTAAAAAAGAACCAATCGTCCTTAAACAGGAATCGCCTGTTCATGCTGTTGAAAAAAGCCAGACCGGAAGATTCTATTCTCCACTTGTACTGAATATTGCACGCCAGGAAAATATTTCCATGCAGGAGCTGGAAACCATACCAGGGACAGGCAAGGACGGCAGGGTGACCAAACACGATATTTTCCTTTTCTTAGAAAATAAGAAAAATGCTCCTAAAACTGTTGAACCCAAAACAACAACTCAGGAAACCAAGCCGGAGCAAACTGAAACCAAATCAGAAACAAAGACCGAATCGCTCAAGCCTGCTACTTCACTGAGCGGCAATGTTGAGATCATCGAAATGGACCGCATGCGCAAGATGATTGCTGAGCGCATGGTGGATTCCAAACGAATTTCTCCACATGTAACTTCTTTCGTAGAAGCCGACGTAACTAATATTGTTTACTGGCGCAACAGGATGAAGCAAGATTTCATGGAGAAAGAAGGTGCAGCCCTTACACTCACACCAATCTTCATCGAAGCCGTGGTGCGGGCGATCAAAGATTATCCAATGATCAATATTTCGGTAGAAGGCGATAAGATCTTGGTTAAAAAAGATATTAATATCGGCGTAGCAGTAGCCTTGCAAAACGGCAACCTGATCGTGCCGGTGGTAAAAAACGCCGACCAGCTTAACCTGATCGGTCTTACCAAGCAAGTAAACGACCTCGCACGTCGGGCCAGAGCCAATAAGCTGACACCTGACGACTTAAGCGGCGGCACTTATACCGTTTCCAACGTAGGCTCTTTCGGAAATGTAATGGGAACTCCAATCATAATGCAACCTCAATGCGCCATCCTGGCCCTGGGAGCTGTGATTAAAAAACCAGCAGTGATAGAAACCCCTCACGGCGATACAATTGGCATCAGACATATGATGTTCCTCTCCCATTCCTACGATCACCGGGTGATCGATGGCTCCCTGGGAGGCATGTTTGTACGCCGGGTAGCCGACTACCTGGAAGCCTTTGATTTGAATAGAAAGGTATTTTTATAAGATAATAACGAAAAGGTACCGGATTTGTCCAAACGGTACCCTTTCGTTATTATATGATAATGAAATATTAAAACTCCGATTATTGCTTTTTTTTCTTAAAAACGTTATTTTTACTATACGGCAAAATCATATTTAAAAAAAATCATATTTTGCAATTGAAATGATATTTACCAGAATGTCTGGGAATTTATAAAAGCATCGCTGTGTATTGTCCATTTTTTTAAGTTCAATATTTTTTACACAGACATCTGCAACTTATATGGCTTCCTGCCTGAGTAATCAGGCAGGGGGTTGTAGGTGTAGGACAAAAACTAACCATTAATACGGTTAGCCCCCCAAAAGGTTATCATTTTTAGAATAAATTATTGTACAATTCACAATATTGTGAATTATTTAATAAAAAAGCGTTGAGAAGGGGGATATCAGATGCCCGATACCTGATAAAAAAACAGGCTATTATTAACCAGTATCTGGGGTCTCGTATCTTAAAAAAGTACCTCCATCGTATGGATCTCTCCCTTGTTTTTATAAATGATCCGGTGGCCTAAAAGGGTGCAGATCTTTTTAACAATAGATAATCCTAAGCCTACTGATTGTTCTGAATCCGAATCTTTTTTAAAGCGCTCAAACATATTTTCCGCTTCGTCGGTAAGCGGCTTTCCGGAATTTTCTACTAAAAAATGATAGCGGTCGAGTTCAATGCGAAGCATGCCATTGGGAAGATTGTGTTTAATAGCATTAGAAATAAGATTATTGACTAAAATTTCAATCAGAATTGGATTGGTTTTGATCTTACACTCTTCTTCGATCTTTGTGGTCAGTTGAATTCCTCTTTCTTCTAATTGATACAAAAAGTTCTTGATCGTGTTATTCACCACCCGGTCTACTTTTACATTTTCAGTTTCAGAATACTGCCTGTTGTCGATCTGCGCGATCAGGATCAATCCTTTATTGAGTAAGGTGAGTCGCTTTACCGCGTCGAATACGGATTCTATGATCTCCATGTCTTCCTCTCTCAGGTTTTTGGATTGGATCAGCAATTCCAGTTTGTTTCGAATAATGGCCAGAGGTGTTTGCAATTCATGCGAAGAGTTTTCATTAAATTCTTTTTGATTGAGAAAATCCCGATAGATCTTACTGGTCATTTTTTCAATACTTCTACTCAGCTCCTGGAATTCCATGATGTCGGATGTATCGTGCGCAATCACTTTTGTCTTTTCAAAATCATATGCCTTGATCTTTTCAAGAAGATCGTAAAAAGGCTCCCATACGTTTCTATTCACATAGTTGTTCATCAACAAAACTCCCAGCAAGAAGAGAATAAACAAACCGATCTCTGCAGGAAGAATACCATTCAGCAACGTTTCCGCTTCTGCCATTGACTGGCGAATACGGATCTCGTAGAAATTATTATCAAATTTATAGATCGCTGTCAGCTGCCTGTAATCGGTAAATTCATTTTGGACAGTATCGTACACCAGCACCGTAGAATAGCGGTCGGGCCGTGTGGTAGTCTCGCCGGTATGTCGGATGTCAATATTTTCGCTGGGTCTGAGCTCATCGATAAAATTTTCATAGTTGAGGTTTTCAATAAGCTGAAGCTTTTCCTGGTGAATAGCCTCGTCAATTCCATCTACCAGGATGATCTTGATCACGTAGTAAAACAAAATAGTACCAAGGCCGAAAATGAACAAGGCATAGACCAGGTAATAGCGCGTGGTTTTGTGGATCAGTTTCATAGTCCGTAAATATAGCTCAATATAGATACAAGATGCCGGATACCAGATGCAGGATGCCAGATAAAATTTTATTAATTGATAGCAATATAAATATCTGGCATCCGGAATCTGGCATCTGGTATCCTAATTATATTGAAGATCGTCATTGTACAATTATTATAAAATATTTTTCTTTTTAAATAAGAATGATAAATTTGTTTAGAGCTATAAACCAAAAATCAACATGAAGGGAAAACACCTTATGATCGCACTGGTAACCATGGTTACTGTGCTTACTTCTTTCAAACCGGTCAAAAATGATATTGAAGACCGTTCGCATGCCAAACATACTTACCTTTCTGTAGGTGATTATTATGTATTAGGCGAAGGTGTAGACGAGCATGAGCGCTGGTCAATTCAACTGGAAGCTGCTTTGAGAGGCCATGAATTGCATATCAACTATCCTTATTTCGTAGCCAACAATACCTGGACAGTAGACCAATTGACCAAACGCCTGGAGGAAGAAGAGTTTGATAAAGAATACGATCTGATAACAGTGCAAATCGGAGTGAACGATGAATTTAAAAAGAAAAGCATTTCACAATTTACCGCTGATATCAAAGCCCTGATCGCAAAAGTAATCTCGCTTACAGGCGGTAAACACGGACGTATTGTATTTGTTTCTATCCCTGACTGGAGCGCTACTCCTTTCGCTAAAAAACATAAGAGCGATGCGCTGGATGCTATTGCCGAAAGCATTAACAAATACAACCAGGTGATCAAAAAAGAAATTATCTCTGCGGGAGGACATTTTGTAGACGTAACCGATATCTCCAAAAAAGCTGCCAGTGATCCTACGCTTACTGCTGCTGACGGGCTACACCCATCAGGAGAAATGTATAAGCAATGGGTACAAAAAATGTATCCTACGATCATCGCGGCATTGCAGACACACCGCAAATAAGAGCAGGATTTCCAGGATTTGGGGATCAACAGAATAATAAAAAGAGGATCGTTGTTCATTACAACGATCCTCTTTTTAATTAAAGTCTTCTACAAATACTGGTGCCACGACTTTTTATAATTTTTTCCGGGTTTTTCTATAGATAGAGTTTATGAAATTAGTCTCTCGGGTTCTGTACACAAGTTTCCTCCTGAATGACAACTATACGATAAATCTTGCAAATAAAAATCAGGTAAATCTTCTAATCCTGTGAATCAAGGTTCAGATTAATTCACCTCCAGCTTATACAAATTGATAAAGCTTTTCTTCCCAAGCAATCCTTTTCTCCCTACTACAATTACCTGATCTTCCCACCATACGGTAAAATCGGTGATCATGCTAAAGCCTTCGTCATTTGGAGCCTTCATTTCTTTGGTTTTGCTGCCGGTAAGCTCATCCCATTCTACATAATTAATAATGTTGTAAATGCCTGAAGAAGATTCGTACGAAGGATAAAACATTCTGATCCTTCCATCTTCGGTAATATTAAAAGCGAAGGAAGAGCCGGTAATTCCCATTACAACATCGTTGACCTGTGATTTCTCATAGAAGTTTTCCCAAAGAAGTTCATCGTCTTTATTGAAAGAAAAAAGAATTACTCCTTCTGTATTTACCTTCAGCATTTTTTCACCCCAATTTTTAGGATTGTTGGTAGCCATATTGTTGTAAGTATAACCGTTTCCGGAAAGCTCTCTTTTTTCCAGCACGATAATTATTTTTTCATATTCATTTACATAGAAATAAACGATCTCATAATTGAGCCAGCTTTCCTGACCTGAAAGGTTTTTATTCACCGACCGCATGGTTTGTGCAGTCTGCTGAAGGTTTACCGACAAGTCGTGAAAATTTAATTTTTCTACCGTATTCTGTTTAAAATCAAATTTCGCATACATCACGCCTGCCAGCTTGCGGTCGGCGGTGTTGATGCAGGAGATATAAATTTCATTGTCGGTGAATACCTGCAGATTCAGCGAAGAACGGTTGGTGTTGGCGTTTTGAATATCGAGTAGTTTATGATTTTTGTTTTTGATATCATATTGTACCACTACGATCCTTCCTGTACGGTCTGAATTGAGGATGTAAAGCGTGCCCTGGTTGTTTGGATAGATTCCGTAATTAATAAATCCATTATCGATCTGGAATGCTCCTTGCTGAAGCTCGTTCAGTCCCTTGTCAAAAATTTTAGTTTCTGCGATCAGACTTTTCTGACTGTAATCAAAAATATAGGTCAGGATCTTATTTTTATCCGGCGAATATTGGATCTGATATTGGTAATCAAAAGATGTGATAAAATGTCTGGCAACAGAGGAGCAGACTTCGTTTTCAAAAGTTGTTTTCACCGCCCCTTTGCCTTGCACTTCCATCCAGTCGTTAACCGTATGTTCCTGCAATACTTTGTCAGCTTTTTTTGTACCGCTTGCAGGGTCGAAGGAATAGGCGATCAGTTTTGCTTTTTTTTGCGCTTCGTCGTGGATGACGGAAAATAAAATAATATCAGTGCCGTTGAAGAATAATTCTTTGTAATCTTCTTCACTTGGACAAACCATTGCTGTTTTAAATTTTTGTCCGAGATCTTTGTCGTATTTCTCCAGCTGATAAGAAGATTCTCCGTTGAGGCCTCCTTTTGTTTTGGAGAGTATCACGAATTCTGTTTCGCTTAGTTTTAATGTAAGCTTACGTCCGTCGGGCTCCATGAAGGGCGTAGCGGTCGAAAAAGGCAAAGAGCTTTTTAATACTTGAGAATGCGCTTCAAGAGTTAAAAATAACAATATCAAAAAAGTACAACGTCTCATCTTACCTACTATTTCTAATTTAATTAAACGTTTTTAAAGCGATTTAGTTTTTTATACTTTTCAACAAATCTACAATAGCTTCATAAATAAAAAATAATTCTTTTTCCTCAATAATATAAGGGGGAAGAATATAGAGCACATTTCCCAGCGGTCTCATTAGAATATTTCTATTTAAGAAAAAATTGTACAATTCATCCCGGATTGAGTTAGTGTACCCGGAAGTCTCTGAGGTATTGATTTCCATGGAGAGTATCGTGCCCAGCACTTTAATTTTCCGAAGTGCCGGATGATCTTTCACACGAGCCAAAAACTCCATGTGGGATTTGTAAATAAATTGAATTTTTTCTTCGTACTCTTTAGTCAGAAGCAGATCCAGGCTTGCATTCGAAACTGCGCAGGCCAATGGGTTTCCGGTGAAAGAATGTCCGTGGTAAAATGTTTTATTGGTCTCAGCGCTCAAAAACGCCGCCTCGATCTTAGCATTGCAACTCGTGGCTCCCAGCGGCATAAAACCTCCTGTGATGCCTTTGGATAGACAAAGAATATCAGGCTTGGTAACCATGTATTCGGAAGCAAATAATTTTCCTGTTCTGCCAAAACCTGTCATCACTTCGTCAGCAATACAGATGATCTCTTTCTCTTTGGCGAGTTGAATTAATTTTTCCAGCAACGCTTCCGAATAGATCCGCATTCCGGCTGCGCCTTGTACAAGCGGCTCGTAGAGAAAGGCAGTGATATTTTCTTCCTGAATTTTCTGTTTAAAAAAACGGATTACTTCTTCTTCTTTTCCATCTTCAGGAAAAGGAAGGTAAACGGTGTCAAATAAATAGTTGGAAAAATGTTCGGTAAAAAGTCCGCGCTCGCTTACGGCCATAGCTCCAAAGGTATCTCCGTGAAAGGCGCCTTCAAAGGCGATGATCTTTCCTGCTGTTTTTCCCTGGAGGCGTTGATATTGGATGGCAAGTTTTACGGCTACTTCTACAGCGGTGCTTCCGTTGTCTGAGAAAAATATTTTTTTCTGCCCACCGGGAAGAATTTGCAATAAGCGCTCGGCGAGTTGTATGGCTTGTGGATGTGTAAAGCCTGCGAAAATCACATGTTCCATTACAGAAGCTTGCGCTGCAATTTTTTGCGCAAGGTAAGGATGTGCATGTCCATGAATATTCACCCACCAGGAAGATACCGCGTCGATGATCGCTCTGCCATCTTCAGTATTTAAAAAAACACCGGAAGCGGAGGTCACCACGATGTTATCCTGTTTCCCTTGAAGCGAGGAATAAGGGTGCCAGACATATTCGCGGTCTTTGGTACTTAATGTTTTATTCATCCCAGTTTTCAAAAAGTTTGATCGCATAACGTGTAACGGTTTCCTGATCAATCTTATTTTCCGGCAATATACGAAGCAGGCATTTATATCCTGAATGTTTAAGAATAATATCTTCGCTTTCGGGGTTGGGCGGGCCGTTAAAAATGATGCCTTTTACTTTTATATTTCTCCTTTTAAGTTCTTGTACTGTTAACAAACTGTGGTTTATACTGCCCAGATAGTGGTTGACCACAAGTACTACTTCCGCTTCAAACTTTACCGCAAGATCAATCACAAAATCCTGGTCATTGAGCGGCACTAATACACCTCCTGCTCCTTCGATCACGAGGTGATTTCCATTGTTGTCGGGCAGCAGCACTCGCGTCAGATCAATGGTTACTCCATCTGCTTTTGCTGCAGCGTGAGGTGATAGCGGTTTAGAAAGGTAATACGATTCCTGGTAAAAAAAAGAATGTCCGTTGTTAGTAAGCTTTATCACCGTTTCTACATCTCTGTCGGGCCCTGATTGTATGGGCTTCCAGTAGTCGGCCTGGAGCGCTTCGGTGAGGATAGCGCTTACGAGTGTTTTACCGGAGTCTGTACCGATGGCGGTTACAAAGTAATTCATAGAAATTCGTTTAACGATTGATGCAGCAGATCCAGCTCTGCTGTGGTGTTGTATTCATGCAAACAAATACGCAAGCGCTCCTCTCCTTCTCTTACGGTTGGAGAAAGGATCGGCCGGATGTCCAGTTTGCGGGCCTGGAGCGCGGCAGCCAGCTTTTTTACTTCCGAATTTCCAGGTATCATGATCACCTGGATCGCACTATTGCTTTCAATATAGTTGGTGGAAGCAATTATTTTTTCGGGAAGATTTTGCTTGAAATAATTTATTTTCTCTGCCAATCGTTGTGCCAGCTCCGGATGTTCTTTCACATAGTCGAATGCTTTTCTTATAGAAGCCAGGCTGTGCAAAGGAAGCGAAGTGGTATAAATAAAAGGACGGGCATAATTGATCAAATATTCGATTAATACTCTGGAACCTGCAATACAAGCGCCGTGGATGCCCATACCTTTTCCGAAAGTATAAATGCGGGCGAATATTTTTTGTTCGAGCTCCAGTGCGCATGCCATACCATTTCCCGCAGCGCCCATGATACCAGTGCTGTGTGCTTCGTCTACGATCAGGTTCGCGTTGTGCTGTTCGCAAAGGGCTACTATTTTTTCTAATGGCGCCGCGTCTCCATCCATGGAATAAACCGATTCTACTACTACGAAGAGATCGCCTTTACCTTTTTTCAACTTAGCTTCGAGGTCTTCCAGGTCGTTGTGACGAAAAGGGAAACGGCTTGCAAAGCTAAGCCGGTAACCGTCTTTTAGACTGGCGTGTACCAGTTCATCGTAAATGATCGTATCGCCTTTTTGGGGAATTGCCGAAAGAATGGAGAGGTTTGCATTGTAGCCCGAATTCATCAGCAGTGTTTTTTCTGCTCGAAAAAGTGTAGCTAATTCTTCTTCTATTTTTAAAGCATAATTCGTATTGCCTGACAATAATCTTGAGCCTGTAGAGCCATTAGGTTTCTCCTGTACTTTCTCACATTCTTCGTGTACCAGGGCCGACAGCTCAGGATTTGCTGCAAGGCCGAGGTAATCGTTTGAAAAAAAATCCACCATTCCCTTACTCACGGTCAACTTGCGCAAACTATTATTTTCCGCCCGCTCCAAAAGTTTTTGTTGTAATTTTTGAATTAACATTATTGAAGTTATGAGTTATGAATGTTGAATTATGAGTTGAGTGATTTTTTTTTCATACTCGTGCTCTTCCCTCTCTACTGTACTGGGTCGTAGCCACTTCCTCCCCATGGGTGGCAGGTAGAAATTCTTTTTATTCCCATCCATATTCCTTTTACAGGTCCATGTTTATGAATGGCTTGCGCGGTATACTCCGAGCAAGAAGGCGTGTAGCGGCATGCGCCCGGGATCAACGGAGAGATCGTGTATTGATAAATCCTTACAGGAAGGATCGCTAAAAAGACAAAGATTTTTTTCAGAAGTCTCATGAGACGAAGGTAGTGAAAATTATGGGATAATGGGTGATGCCGGATACCAGATGCCGGATACCGGATAAATGTTAAATTTTGAATTTTGAATTTTAAATTTTTAGAATTCCCCTTTTAGTATTAAGATTAATAATGGATGCAAGATACCAGATGCCGGATACCGGATAGTTTAGATAAAAACAACGCTGTTTTACAAATAAGCTAAAAGACAATGTCATTAAATTACGCTCGCATTTATCCCGTATCTGGTATCTCAAATAAGTATTAATAGTTAAGAGGGTAATTCCACAAATTTTGAATTTTGAATTAAATGATTCAAAGCCCTTTTTATCTGGTATCTGGCATCGGCATCTGGTATCCTCTTACAACGCTGCAATCTAAAACGCTCCACAATCCTTGTATTTTAAAACTATTTTAGTGATTTTTAAAATCAAGCCTGCCGTAGAGAGCAGAATATTACTAAACTAACATTTTATGCTAAAACGTTTTTTATCTATAATTTCTATTTTAACAATTTTCATCAGCACCAGTTCCCGCGCCGATGAAGGCATGTGGCTGCCGATGCTGATCAAGCGGTTGAACCAAACCGACATGCAAAAAATGGGCCTTCAGCTGACGGCCGAAGAAATATACAGCGTCAATAATTCGAGTATGAAAGATGCCATTGTCAACTTTGGCAACTTTTGCACCGGAGAAGTGATCTCCAAAGAAGGACTCGTACTCACCAATCACCACTGCGGCTTCGACGCTGTCCAGTCGCATAGCTCGGTAGAACATGATTATCTTACCGAAGGTTTCTGGGCTATGACGCGCGAGGAAGAAAAACCGAATCCTGGTCTTACCGTTACTTTTCTTGTACGCATGGAAGACGTGACCAGCAAAGTGCTCAACATCCTCACTCCGGGCATGACTCCTGAAGCGCGCGAAGATTCGATCGAAAGCGTGATTTCAAGAATAGAAAAAGAAACAAAAGGAGACACACACTACACTGTAGAGATCAAAAGTTTTTTTGAAGGAAATGAATATTATCTTTTTGTATACGAAGTATTCCAGGATGTACGGTTAGTAGGCGCTCCGCCTTCTTCGGTAGGAAAATTCGGCGGTGATACCGACAACTGGATGTGGCCGCGCCATACAGGAGATTTCTCTATCTTCCGCATCTACACGGCGCCAGACGGAAAGCCTGCTCCTTATGCCAAAGAAAATATTCCTTATAAACCAAAACACCATTTACCTGTTTCCCTGAAAGGTGTTGAGAAAAATGATTTCGCCATGGTAATGGGCTATCCGGGAGGTACTGATCGCTACATGAGCTCTGAAGCGGTGAGTATGGCATTGGAACAAAGCAATCCTACCCGCATCAAGCTTAGAGAAAAAAGACTTGCATTGATGAAAGAAGATATGGATGCCAGTCCGGATATCCGGATTAAATATGCTTCTAAATATGCAACTATCAGCAACTACTACAAGTATTTCATCGGACAAAACCAGGGGCTGCGCAGATTGAAAGTTGTAGGGCGTAAGAAAGAAGAAGAGCAAAAATTCCAGCAGTGGGTAGACGCCGAGCCGGAGCGCAAAGGAATGTATGGAAATGTGCTGAAAGATTTTGAAACCATTCACAAAGATTACCGGAAAGTAAACAAACCTTATATCTATCTGGAAGAAGGTGCTTTCGGTACTGAAATATTGTTGATGGTTTATCAATCCAACTCCTACTTCAATGCGCTGAAAGCCTTTCCTGCAGGGCCAAAGCTTGACAGTGCCACTGCAGTGATGAAAGCAAAGGCAGCAGAATATTTCAAAGATTATAATCCCTCTACAGATCAAAAAGTATTTGCGGCTTTGCTGGCGATGTACTACAACGATGTGCCGAAGCCTTTGCACCCTACTATTTTTGCTACCGTTGAGAAAAAATACAAAGGTGATTTTAACAAATACGCTGCCGATGTTTTTGCCAAATCTATTTTTGCTTCCAAAGAAAAAATGAATGCGTTCCTGGCAAAACCTTCTGCTAAAGTATGGGAAAAAGATCCTGCTTACCTTGCTTACAAATCCATCCTTGGTGATTTCAGAAGCACTATCGGGCCGTTTTTTGGCAACGTGCGTGCTCGTCTCGACAAAGCCAACAACCTTTACCTGCAAGGCATTCTGGAGATGAGACAGGGACAGAAATTATATCCCGACGCCAACTTCACCATGCGCCTGACTTACGGCTCCGTCCAGGACTGCGTACCTGGGGATGCGATCTATTATAATTACTACACTACGATGGAAGGCATCATGCAGAAAGAAGATTCTACAAATGAAGAATTTATCGTTCCAAAAAAGCTGAAAGAGCTTTATTACAAAAAAGATTTCGGAAGATATGCCGACAAAAAAGGATATATGCCTGTTTGCTTTATTACCAACAACGACATCACCGGCGGGAACTCTGGAAGCCCGGTGATCAATGGCAAGGGTCAATTGATCGGTACTGCCTTCGATGGCAACTGGGAAGCGATGAGCGGCGATATTATTTTTGAGCCGAAGCTACAGCGCTGTATTTCCGTAGACATCCGCTATATTCTTTTCATGATCGACAAATACGCAGGTGCGGGACATTTGGTGAATGAAATGACATTGGTGGAATAACGTTATAGATTATTCTTATTTGAGATACCAGATGCCGGATACCGGATAAATGCGAGAGTATTTTAATGACATTGTCTTTTAGCTTATTTGTAAAACAGAATTGTTTTTATCTAAACTATCCGGTATCCGGCATCTGGTATCTTGCATCCATTATTAATCTTAATACTTAAAAGGATAATTCTAAAGATGTATATTATGTATTATTTTTTTAGTAACCCTAAAACAATTTTAATTATGAAGCAATTACTACTAACTTTTTTCCTGTTGAGCAGTTTCGCGTTTGCAAAAGCTCAAACACCTTATGTTATTAACCAGAACACCGGCAAAAGCAATGGCGGTGATGACAATGGCATGGGTAGTTCTTTTTTAACCATTGGTGCCGGTTACCTGGATTCTATTGAAGTGATCATTCGTACAGGCGGCCATACTTCAGGAGATTTTTATGTATACAGTGGCAACACCAACAATGTAGCTTCACAAATACACCATGAAGTAGTCAGCGGAATTCCTACTGGTGCCGAACTCACGTATATGATAAAGCCGAGTGCCAATATTTCCCTTAGTGCTTCCAGTACTTATACGTTCATGTTATTTAATGCTCCGCTTCGTTTTGGATATACAGATGTATATAGTGGAGGATCACTCTGGACAGGCGCTGGATTTTTAACAGCTGGCGAACATAGCTCTTATGACCTTGATTTTATTGCTTACATCGGTCCTGCCCCTGTTGTCACCGCTGTTACAGCACAAGAGGCTGCTGCAAATAATCCATTTATATACCAGGATGCAGATCATAATATTCGGTTGAATAATTTTCAAGCAGATGAAATAACCGTGAGTAACCTGGAAGGAAGACGTATTGCTTCCGGAAAGGGCGATAAAATAAGTGTGCCAAATTTTATCGAAGGAATTTATATTGTTTCCGCGCGTAAAGCGAATCAGGTATATACGACAAAAATTTATTTGAAAAACTAATGAACTATCCCCTGGCGTGTAAGTTACATTTACACTTACACGCCATACTTCTTCAAAAACACAACTAAGATGCTTCGAGCTGTGATTTTTACAAATCGTTTTTAAAGATGTATAATATTTTTTTGTGAGAGAAAATCATTTTTGCAAAACAACAAATTAACATTTGCATTATGATTCCTTTACGCACTTATACAAAAGACAAAAAACTAAATGCCATTATTGAAACACCTTATCACAGCAGGAATAAATATTCTTACGATGAGGATACAGGATTATATAAATTCAAAAAATTACTTCCGGATGGAATGTCTTTTCCTTGCGATATGGGCTTTATTCCAGGCACCAAAGGCGATGACGGAGATCCATTGGATATTTTGATCTTAATGGATGATTATGCTTATCCCGGTTGTTGGGTGGAATGCAGATTGCTAGGTGGTATCAAAGCAGTGCAGATAGAAAATGGAAAGAAAGCACGCAATGACCGTTTTGTCGCCGTCCCTGCTGAGGTAGATGAATATAATCATCTCAATCAAATTACAGACTTAAATAAAAATAAATTAAAATCGATTGTCTGCTTTTTTGAAAACTACAATAAACTTGAGAAAAAGGAATTCAAATTTTTAGAGATCATGAGTGCCAAGAAAGCACATGAAGTGATAGGAAAATATGTTATTTGATTTTTATTTTTGCCGTTGTTCACACAAACATACTACAACATCCGCTGAGCTTTTCAGAAAGTGATATTTGAGCCATATAGAAAGCAGATGTTTGTTTTGATTTTAGATCTTTACAAGACAAAATTTGTTGAGAAATGGACATACTTAAATTGAGCATAGATTGGGCAGGGTTTTCAGAAATAAATATGAGCGCGAAGAGCAAGTTTTTACTTTCTCCTTGCGCTCATACTATTTTTTTTGCCGTTGTTTCTGTCCCCACAAACAACCACCCGATAGTATGAAATAAAGTTATTTTTAAAATCACTGGCTAGTATGAAGCGTGGGCAATCAGCCCGAATAAAAAACAACGAGTGTGAATAATAAGTATCTCTGTACTCACCACTCACACTCGTCGCTGATTTCTGTGGGCCTGCTTGGGATCGAACCAAGGACCACCTGATTATGAGTCAGGTGCTCTAACCGACTGAGCTACAAGCCCTGTTACAATTGATTTGTAACTGTATTTTTCAAATTCAAAACAAAACAGCTTTGTTTTGAATTTGGGACTGCAATTTTACATATTTGCAGTCAATTTGACAAACAATACATCTATTTTATTTCGGTGGATTTCAAGGCAGTTAAAAACATTATTTTCGACTTTGGTGCGGTGATCATCAATATTGATATTCCAAGCGCTTACCAGGCTTTCGCGGATCTGAGCGGGATGAAATTTGAAAAGGTAAAAGAACTCTTCGAAGCACAAGGCGCTTATGCCGATCTTGAAGTAGGCAAAATGAGCAACGATGACTTTCATCGCCTCCTGCGCCAGGAACTTCAGCTCAATTGCAGCGACCAGCAACTCGACGATGCCTGGAATGCCATGCTCTTTGATGTACCCAAAGCACGTGTAGAAAAGCTAAAAGAGCTTAAAAGCCGCTACAATATCTTTCTGTTGAGCAACACAAATGCTATTCATGTAAAAAAGATCCAGGAGATCTTCTGGCAGGAACATCAGATAAAAGATTTCACTACATTGTTTGACAAAGCCTATCTATCCTACAAGATCGGATTGATCAAGCCAGATGCTCATATCTATGAATATGTACTAAAAGATGCAGGGCTTAAAAGAGAAGAAACCATTTTCCTGGACGACAATGCAGAAAATGTAAGAAGCGCGCAAGGCATCGGTTTGCCCAGCGTGCAAGTGCTGCCAGGAAAATACACCATGATGGAAATTTTACAAAATGCTTAGAAGAATAAATCCTTTAATCATACAGAGCGTACTTTTTGTACTCACTATATTCACCACTACTCTTGCGGGTGCACACTGGGTGGGCGTATACAAAGACAACGATAGCTTCTGGGCTTTTTTTTCCCGTGGGTTTGAGTATTCTATTCCTTTTCTCGGGATTCTGACGATACACGAATTGGGGCATTATTTCACTGCCAAATATTATAAAGTAGATGTTACGCTCCCCTACTACATTCCTTTCTACTTGCCAGGAATGACGCTGTTGGGCACTATGGGCGCTTTTATCAAAATGAATAGCCGGAGCGCTTCTAAAAAGGAAATATTCGATATAGGTGTTGCCGGTCCGCTTGCAGGATTTTTTGCGGCACTCATCGTGCTTACTTATGGTTTTCTCAATTTACCGGAACCGACTCATATCTACAGCGTGCATCCCGAATACCAAAAATACGGTTTGCATTATGCCGATTCAGTTTATACCAACAAATTTCAACACGAACAATTACTGAAAGAAGTTGCCAAAATCTCCGATCCGGAAGAAAAACAAAAAGCGCTTGAGATCGTGAAGGAACATGCGGACGAACCTTCCTATGTATTAGCGGTCGGAAATAATTTATTATTCTCCTTTTTTGAAAATTATATAGTGCAGGATAAAACAAGAATTCCAAATGCTTACGAGCTTTATCACTACCCTTATATCTTCGCAGGTTTTTTAGCGCTCTTTTTCACCGCACTCAACCTGATCCCAATAGGACAGCTTGACGGAGGACATGTAATGTATGGATTGTTAGGATATAAAAAACATAAAATTATTTCCACCACTCTATTTGTGCTTTATATCTTTGTAGCAGGATTGGGTATCTTTAAAGATAATATAATGGACACCGATTTTTTCTCAGCCCCCTTCGAACATATGGTCCTTTTCGCGGTTGTTTATTTATGGTTCCTCTATTTTATTTTGGAACGCGTTTTTGTAGAACGAAAAACGATCTTCATGATTGCAGTGATCATCTTTGCGCTTCAATTTTTTGCCGGTTATCTCTTCCCTGATTTTACAGGCTTTCCAGGCTGGATGTTGTTTGGAGTATTGCTAGGCCGCATGATTGGTACCGAGCACCCGCCAGCTTTTGTAGAAGAACCGCTTGATACAAAACGTAAACTAATCGGCTGGTTTGCTTTACTGATCTTTGTACTTTGCTTTACGCCTAAATTAATTTCGATGGAAGTACTAAGTTAGTACTGTCTCAAAAAGGCTGAATAATCTTTTAAATCAATCGTGCTATCAATAATATTCGTGGCACGACTATCACTGCACCCCAGGAAAATTTTCTACAAACTTTATTTTAAAATCTCCCAGCCCTTCCACTTTTTGAATTTTAAAATCGGGAAATGAAACTACAATCTCCCATTTACCAGGCCCGTCTGGAAAGCTTGCTACCAGCTGTACATGCAGATCTGCCATGTCTTCTACCACTTCTACTTTATAATCGGGAAATTCTTCTACCCATTGGATCTTGCCGTAAATTTTAGAAAGGTTGGGATTCATAAAGTAAAAAATTTAAAGTTGAAGGTTTAATTTTTCCTTGACGCAGTTGTCGGAGCTTTTCTCTAACAACAATAGCGCGACGAAGAACTATTTATTTTGTATAAAAAAAGACCAGATGTTTGTTTGCATCTGGTCTTTTTATTTTACTTCGTAATACGGAAACCTATACGGGTAGCCTGCACCGAAGCATTCGGATCGATCTTGAAATCTTTCAGGTCATCCAACGTAAGTGTAGAAAGTTTATCCGAGGTACGATCAGATGCCGCCAGGGAAGCCATTCTCAGGTTTTGTTCTTTGATCGCCTCTTTCACTACTTTTCTTACCGAACGTGCGTTTCCAAAAAACTTGTCGCGCGTAGAGTGCATATGATCAAGATAATTTTTCAAATGCTCGCGTGCAGCAGTGTCTGGCGTCAGGCCTTCCTGTTGCAGCATATTAAGCGCGATCGACAGCAATTCGTCGGAAGAGTAGTCTTCGAAAAACACCGTTCTGTCAAACCTTGATTTCAATCCCGGATTCGTTTCAAGGAAATGATTCATATTATCCGTATACCCCGCTACCACTACTACAAAGCGACCTCTTCGGTCTTCCATTTGTTTGAGCAGCGTTTCGATCGCTTCTTTTCCATAATCGGCGTCGCTACTGGAGGAAGCAAGCGCGTATGCTTCGTCAATAAACAATACCCCTCCTTCAGCACGATCGATTGCCTCCATCGTTTTGGTAGCCGTTTGCCCTAGATAGCTCGCTACAAGACCTTGTCTGTCTACTTCCACAATATGTCCACGCTCCAGGATACCAAGCGCTTTGTATACCTTAGCAACAATACGTGCCACCGTGGTTTTACCTGTACCTGGATTTCCGGTGAACACCGTGTGAAGTGAAAATTTATTCAACACATCTTTTCCTGTTTCACGATAGAAACGAACGAGCTTCACAATCTCGTTGATCTCCTCTTTCACATCTTCCATACCGGTAAGCGTATTCAGCTCGGCAAGCGCTTCCGTGAGCAACGCTTCGTCGAGACGAATATCAGGCAGCCCACGGGTGTTAGATTTAAAAATAGATTTTACGTCATCAATCTCAATCGTTTTCAATTGATCTGCAGTAAGAGTACTTGGATCGCCGCTGCGCATGAGGCGAAGGCCCATATTCATTTTTGCTTCGTCGATAAGGGAAGTAACCAGACGTGCGTTTCCGAAAGAGCGATCGCGTGTGCGGTACGCTTCGATCAGGCGTTCGTACAGGAAGGTCTCGCTGTCACTGGAAAGTACTACGCTTCTTTTGCTTGTGGAATATTTTGCAATATCCATCAGCTCTTGCGGCAGATAGTCGTCGAAGTGAAAAGAAAGATTGAAGCGTGAGCGCAAGCCTGGGTTGGCAGTCAGGAAGTGGTTCATTTCTTTTGGATATCCTGCCACAATGATCGCCAGATCACCCTTTCCATCTGACATTTCTTTAAGCAATACTTCTACTACTTCTTGTCCGAAGTCATTGGTGCTATCGCCTTCGCGCATGAGTGAATAGGCTTCGTCGATGAAGAGTACGCCACCGCGTGCCTTTTCGATGATCTCCTTTACTTGCGGTGCTGTTTGTCCGATGAATTTTCCTACCAGTTCCGCTCTTCCTACCTCGGTTACCTTTCCTTTGGAAAGTAATCCCATCTTATGGTAGATCTGTCCGAGCATTTTCGCTACGGTAGTTTTACCGGTACCGGGATTTCCTGTGAAGACAGAGTGAAGAGACAATTTTCCGGATTCTTCAAAACCCTGATCTTGCCTAAGCTTCAGGAATTTCAGGTAGCTGGTATAATCGTTGATCTTAGTTTTGATACTAGTAAGCCCGATCATTTCGTTCAGGCTTTTCAATACTTCTTCGAGTGATTCTTCTTGTTTGACGGCAGAAGAATTGGAGCTGCCTTTGCTCACTACTTCATTGCCCTTAAGTACCGGAGCCGCGCCTTCTACAAATTCGTCGCCCATATCGAAAGGCACTACTGCAAGCAACTGATCCATGAAAGTGATCTCAAGGCGGTATTTATCGTTGTACCAGGTGCCTTTGGAAGTAGAACCCCAGCCGGAAAGTACGGTTACTTCTTTGTCCGAGCTGTTAATGTATTTCATTTCAGTAGCGCTGCCTTTGAGCTGTCCTGAATCGTTGTAATAGTTGAAGAACAATTCGCAGTACCAGGATTGGCTTTGTTGGTTTTCAATGTTTACTTCCACCCATACGTATTCGGTTTCTTTTGCATTGAATTTTGTCAGGTATTTACGTTGATCCTTTGCCAGTCCGGCATCCGGGCCTTCGTAGATGCATACGGATTGCAGGTTGAAATAAGGATTAGAGTCATCGTTTACGAGTCCGCCGTTTTCTACGTAGAATTTTTGCGTACCCACCAATTCTCCATCGATATAAGCTTCCCATTCATAGTCGCCGCGCAGCCAGTAAGAGCCCGCGTCTTTGTTTCCCCATCCTTCACGGATCATCACAATATTCTGATCCTTTCCTACCGTAATTTCTTTTACAAGATCGCAAAGCTCTTCTCTTGTTTCTTTTTTAATTTGAAAAGCTTTCAGATTTACTTTTGTTTTCCAATCTTCTTCGTCAAAAAGTTTGTTGTAAAACGACAATTCAGCGTAGAGATAAGTGGTTTCGAGATTTTCAAATACTTGTCTGTAGCGTCTGGTATTGCCTACCATGCTTTCGGTAGAAGAAAAGATTTTAAGGTCTTTGAATTTATATTTCTTTTCCAAGGTTTATTGATTTAGGTGAATCTTATACGAATTTGAAATCTTAATTTATAGATTTTTAGAACTAATGAGAAAATATTTCGTGTAAAAAAACATGCAGCCGTTGATTGGATGCCAGATGCCGGATATCAGATACCGGATGATCTATTATCTGGTATCTGATACCATTTTTACTGTCTGTAAACTTGTTTAACAACGGATCAGGCGTTATTTTCACATGTTGTAAAAGCAATACCGGTAGGCAAGCTATGATATTAGCTGGTAGTTAAATTTATTTTTATCTGGCATCTGATATCTGGTATCCGGCATCTATCATTTATTCAAAATTAACACTTATGCCATCCTTTGATATAGTAAGCAAAGTAGACCCACAGACATTGGACAATGCCGTGAATGTCGCGATTAAAGAAATTTCCAACCGTTACGATCTGAAAGATTCTAAAACAGAGATAGAGCTGAATAAAAAAGACAGCATTATCCAGGTGACCACCAACAACGAAATGAGCCTGAAAACGATCATTGATATCATCATTACAAGAATGGCCAAACAAGGCCTGGATCCGAAATCGCTGGACATGACGAAGGATGCTTACCAGTCGGGCGCTACCTTGAAGAAAGAGATGAAAGTGAAAACGGGTATCGACAAGGATTCTTGCAAAAAAATTATCAAAGACATCAAGGATGCCAAAACCAAAGTCACACCTGCCCAAATGGATGAAATGGTGCGCGTGACCGCGAAAAAAATTGACGATCTGCAGGAAGTGATCGCATTGCTGAGAAGCAAGGATTATGGGATTCCGCTTCAGTTTACAAATATGAAAAATTAATAAGATGAACAGGTAAAAATAAGAAGTTAACTACTTGACTATTATGATATTTTTTCATAGTATTATCCAGCAAACCAAAAACTTCATCTAAAACACATGGGATACTACAAAACAATCAATGGCAAAAAGTACGACGGCGAACTGATCGCTCTTGCGGAAGAGTCGGTAAAAGGCGCTGGCGACGGAAGGATTTCTTTGGCGGATGCTAAAAAACTTCTTGAAGCGGTGAAAGACGGAAACGACTACACCGATGTAGAGAAAGACACCATCGAATACATCCGCGACAATTTCAAATGGACTGAAGAAGCTGATGCTTGGTTCAGAACAGAAATCCGCAAGTGGGCTGCTTCAAAATAATCCACTAAAAAAGAATTTTAAAAAAGCTGACCCTGGGGTTGGCTTTTTTTATGATGCCAGATGTCAGATGCCGGATGTCAGATTTTTTATATCTTGTATCCGGCATCTGGTATCCTATTGCTAGGAAAATTATCAACCGACATACAATTATCATTTAGTATTTAAAAAGGACACAATATGAGCATTCTAGATTCTTTAAAAAGCATGGTAGGCGTAGGCGCGCCGAAAGTGGAAGTAAAACTTTTAAAGACCAAAGCATCGGTACATGAAAGTGTAAAAGGGGTAGCAACCTTCACCGGTGGCGAATATCCTGCAACAATCGATGAGGTGATATTATATATGCTGATGGTAGAAGAGATCAAAGAAAAAGATAAGACTAAAGAATCATCTGAAAAAGTGGGGCGCATTACTTTCAATGATTATGTGCTGGAGCCGAAAGAAGTGATCTCTCTTCCTTTTCAAATAGTAATTCCTAAAGAAAACCTGATCACTTCTGCAGCGATCAAACATTTTGTGAAAGTGAAACTTGATATTAATGGACAGAACGTGTTCGGGGCTTGTGAGATTACGATTGTTTAAATATATCCGTCATTGCGAGAAAATGTTGCGAAGCAACGTTGACGAAGCAATTTGTTTGTTACAAAGCTGAGTCCGTCGGTTTATCTCCGTTTCAAGTTGGCAAGTGTTGCATAGCTAACGGATTGCTTCGTCAGTCGGCCATGCGGCCTCCTTCCTCGCAATGACGACACCTTAGACAATTATAGTTCAAAATTCTTTCTAACATTCTCCGGCAAAAAATCCAGATAACGTTGCGGATCATTGCGCACCATAGTAGCTGAGACAGGCACTACTTTTCTTTCTTTGTCAACCAACACATGTTTGATGCCCAATTGTGCTGCCATTTCTTCGCCATAATTTTCAGAAGTAAAAACTACTTCAATATCAGAAGGTGTATTGTTTCGCACAGTTCGTACCCAGAAGCTCCAGAAATCGGGATGCTCGTGCGGGTAAGAGGGATTTTCATCGGTTACGTGTACTACTTTGGACTTTGGAAACAATTCCTTCATCCATTCATACCTCAGCTCTCCCGCAATTGGCTGGGCTTTCAGGCTACAGACCAAAATATAAAGCTCTTCCGTTTGCTTCAAGGCTTCTTCAATAAAATAAATATGCCCCTTGTGCGGAGGCATGAATTTACCGAGGACGAAACCTTTGTTGTATTTTTTAGACATGAAGAGTTTGTTAGGAGTTATGAGTTATGAATGTTGTATTATGAATAAAAAAATAAACTCATAATTCATAACTCAACATTCATAATTTATAATTAAAATCTCTTCAACGCCAACTCCGCAACTGTTTTCCCGATCGACAAAGAAGAAGTTGCCGCAGGTGAAGGGGCATTGCATACATTGATTGCATTGGCGTCTTGCAGGATCATGAAATCATCGATCAATCCTCCGGTGCGATCGCAAGCCTGGGCGCGTACACCTGCTCCTCCCGGAACGAGGTCGTTTTCCTGTATCTCCGGGATAAGTTTTTGCAAGGCTTTTGTAAACGCAGCTTTGGAGAATGAACGGTAATATTCGCCCATTCCTGTTTTCCAATATTTTGCCGCCACCTTACGGAACCCAGGCCAGGCTAATGATTCAGAAAGTTCAGAAAGATTGACATCAGACATTTTGTATCCTTCGCGTTTAAACGCGAACACTGCATTCGGTCCTGCTTCTACGCCCCCGCCAATCATGCGCGTAAAGTGTACGCCAAGGAAAGGGAAGTTTGGATCCGGTACAGGATAGATCAGATTTTTTACCAGGTATTGTTTTTCTTTTTTGATCTCATAATATTCTCCGCGGAAAGGAATGATGCGTACATCCATTTTTCCATGTGTAAGTCCGGCCACCTTATCGGAGTAAAGTCCTGCGCAGTTGATCACCAGTGTAGTTTCGTAAGAAGCATTTTGAGTCACTACCGTGGAAGCATTGCCACTTACTTTTATTTCTTGTACCTTTTGATTGAGATGAATTTCTCCGCCAAGTTTGGTAAACAGCTCAGCGTATTTCAATGATACTTCGGTGTAATTGATAATCCCGGTCTGTGGCACGATCACCCCTTCGATACCCGAGCAATGTGGCTCGAGTTCTTTGATCTCTGCGCGGCCAATTTTTTTCAGTCCTGTGAGACCATTTTGAATTCCTCTGTTATAAATATTTTCCAACAAAGGAATTTCTTCCTGGCTGGTGGCTACAATGATCTTTCCGCAAAGGTCGAAGCGAACATCGTTCTTTTTGCAAAACTCAATTAATTGATGGTATCCGTTGATGCAATTGGTAGCTTTCAGGCTGCCTGGCTTATAATAGATCCCTGAGTGGATCACGCCGCTGTTGTGGCCTGTCTGGTGCGCAGCCAGTTTATTTTCTTTTTCTAAGAGCGCAATTTTCAGCGATGGTTTTTCTTCTTTTAATCTTAAAGCCGTAGCAAGTCCTACAATGCCTCCACCGATGACAACAATATCGTATTTCATACTTTTAAACAGATTTGACCCTCAAAGGTACAAAACGAGGAAGAGAAATGGAAGGAAGTTATGAATGTTGAATTATGAGTTATGAATTGCCTAAATCGCGATCCAAAATTAATAAATCACTCATAATTTATAATTCAACATTCATAACTATTTAAACACTTTAAACAACAACACAAGGAAGATCGCCACGGCAATCAATCCCGCGTAAATGCCGAGGCCGAAGCAGGAAAGTGCAATGATTCCGGTAAGAATGGCGCTGGTTATTTTTCCTTTGCTGTATGGACGGTCGCCTTTTGTTTCGCCGGTCCTGGCGTTGATCAGGAATCGGAAAGATTTATTGCGGTACCGGTAAGAGCTGATCCACAAAGGGAATAAAGTATGCTTGAATGTGATATTGTTATAGTTTGTATCTTTCGAATGAATACGCTGCTGATCGCCTCCGATATCGCTGCGAATGCTTTGGTCGATGGTGGCTTGCATTTTATTTTTCGCCATTTCAAATCCATCTTTTAATCCAATCTGGTAACTTTCACTTCTGAAACCGGCTAAATAATTTTCATTGAATGGTACCAAGGCCTGTACGTCCCAGGGCTCCAGCGCATCTACGAAATCCCTTGGAAGAGAATTGGAAGCATTGACCAGTACATCGTCGAAATTATTTTGCACATCGCCGGAAACATGATACCAATCCGTAACGGTACGGGTTCTTGTTCTTTCTACTGTCCGGCCGTTTTCTTCTGTGGTATAATATTCTGTTTCTTGTCGATCAATGCCGCGCTCGCCACTGTAGTTGGTATCAGTATTGGTATCGTATGTCCAGTAAGGAATATACATACCGTTCAGTTTATCGGCGATTGCATATTTTCTCAGATCGCCCGGAGCAAACCAAAGACTGCCAAGCCATTTGGTAAAAGATTCATTGGCCTGTTTTTTATCTACCTTGAAAGGCAATACCGACCGAGGTTTAATATTGGTAGTAATGCTCGCATTTTTCAATACCAGCGCCGTGCCACAGAAGGCGCATTCGTCGGCGGTTACATTCGGTTTTAGTGTAGACTCTGCTCCGCAACCGGTACACTTGACAGTGGAAAGCTGCTGCGTTTCTTTGCTGGTGCTGGATTCAGTATTTAAATATTGATGAAAATTCAGTTCTACAATAGGCTCTGCATCGGAGGAAACAGCGATCTCATTTTCATGTCCGCAATATTCGCATTGCAGTTTGTTTGTGCCTGGCGCAAATTTCAGGATCGCTCCACAGCTTTTGCAGCCTGCAGAGTTGCCCAATTCACTGATAGTAGGAGAAGGATTTTGTTCCATAATATTTGTATGAAAGGTTAATTCATCTTGGAGGGAAAAGAAACCGGCCGTCAAATTTGCTGTTTACGGCCGGTCATTGTTACCACATGATCCATGTGAATAGTATTATCCTGCCGGTGGTGGCGGAGGAGGTGGTGGTGTGCTGTTGAATACGGCTGCCAGTTCAGGAAGTTGTCCTGCGGCGGTCCATGCGGCCATTCCTTGCTTCCACACGAGTGTCTGCGCGTTGAATTGTCCTTGTGAAGCAAATTGCGCCAGTTGATTTACAGTATAGGGACCAGCCTGTTGTCCGTTTACCGCTACAAAGTAAGACTCCACAGGCGGTGGCGGCGGCACGTTCATTTTATTCTGCTGGTTGTTTTGCTGATTCATCATGTTGTTCTGATTCATCATATTCATTCCCATCATCATGCCCATCATGTCTACCGCGGGGTTGCTGCCGCCTTGCTTGGCGGAAATTTTCATAGTATCGAGAAGATCTTGTTGCACGAAAGTGCTGCTATCACCCAACGCCATTTTTTCGCTGATCATTTTGATACGGCGTTTATCTTCGTCGGTAAGCGAAATACTTTCGATCAGGAAGGTGGGAATAGAAAGACCATACTTTGCTTCAACGCTTTCATTGATCATCGGATGAAGCGTGGAAGAAAGTTCTTTCAGATTTCCGGCAAGCTTGTTGGCAGGAATTCCCGCTTCGTTCAGCTTGTCTGAAAACTCCATTACTAAAATGCTACGCAGCTGCCCTGAGATATTTTCGGTTGTGTAAACACCATTGGTGGAAGAAAATTTTTCCATGAATATTTTCGGGTCTTTGAATTTGAACCCATATGTACCAAAAGCTTTGGCTTCAATGTCGATTCCGAAACGAGGATCGGTGTATAAGATGGGTTCTTTTACGCCCCATTTCATGTCAATAAATTCCTTCATGTTGAAGAAATAAACTTCAGCTTTAAAAGGACTGTTAAACCCGAATTTCCAGCTATTGAGCAAAGTCATCACAGGCATGTTCTGTGTATTGAGCTCGTAGCGCCCGGAAGTATAAATATCGGCTACCTGATTACCTTCGTTGACAAATACTGCAACCTGCCCAGGGCGCACGGTAAGTTGCGCGCCGTTCTTAATCTCATTGTTATACCGTTCAAAACGATAGATCATCGTATCCTGAGTATTATCGAGCCATTCAATGACGTCGATAAACTCTCCTTTCAGTTTGTCAAATAATCCCATGTATGGAGTGTGTGTTGTGTTTGGAAAAGTTAATGTATAAGGTAAGGTATATTAGTCTGTATGATTAAATATTTACTCCCCTGCCCCGCTGATCTCTTGCTCAAAAATTTTGTAAATACTTCTTCAAAGTATTTTACGTCTGAATATATATTTTGTTACATCTTCCAAAAACATAACATAAATATTACATACCACTTTTTCTGAATCACAGGTTATCAGCTGTTCCTGTGCATTCCAGACGATTCAAATTGTTTTAAAAACATCTAAAAAAAAGCTCAAAATATATTTCTCTATTAAACTTTGAAATTCATTTTGAACTTAATAATCTATGCCCCTACTGTTTCCGCTTCTTTCACTTTCTGCATCTGCTGTTTTTTCTTTTCAATCTCGCGCTGCATGTATTTTACCGTCTGCGAATAGTCGCCAGGTCTCCAGCCCGGAGGACCGAAGATGTACATCAGTTTGTGTCTGAAATTTTTCGTGCTTTTTACATCGTTCCAGATGTCTCTGTATTCGTGGGTTAAGATCTCAATTGGATGATAAGAACTAGGCGGATGCACTACTCCAAATTTAATATCTACGTTAGCCTCATCAAGCACTTTATGTGTACCGAAAAGTTTGTCGAAAATATTCAGGTAGCCTCCATGGTTCTTATCCATGTACTCTACATTTGAGGCATGGTGCACCTGGTGCTGTTTGTGCGAATTGATAAAATTTTCCAGGAAGCCAAGATAAGGTACAAATTTGCTGTGCAACTGAAATTGCCAGATCGATTGTATCGACAAGCAGATCATTACCATTACCGGGTTGAAACCAATGGCAGGAAGCCATACCCAGAAGAACGGTTTGTAGATAATGGTGATCCAGCCATTGCGAAAAGCGGTACCTAGATTGAAATTATCAGAAGAGTGATGTACGATATGTGCGGCCCACAAGCACCTCACGGTATGGCTTAGGCGATGATGCCAGTAGTAATTAAAATCGTCTAAAACCTGGCAGATAAGAAACATATACCAGGCCATGCTGAAAGCATGCCAACCGAAGATATTAATACGCTCGCCATTTACCAAAGGATTGAATATATCGTACACCCAGATGTACATGATATAAGAAAGACTTTTTGTGAAAACAGAAATGAAGATCGCTCCGGCCCCCATCATCGTACTTGCTTGAAAGTCTTTCCATTTATAAAGCTCCGGTTCGTATTTCCAGCTTAGCGTTACTTCCAGGCCTATTAAAAAGAGAAAAACAAAAATAGAATAACCCGTAATCGGATCTTCATAAGTATACGGCCCTTGCACCTTGTGAATAAAATCTAGTATCCCATGAAAGCCTTCTGAAATCGCATTAAACATTATGAAAAGGGTTTGTGATGATCGTTGTCAAATTTAATAAAAAAAAACAGAATTTACAGAATTTAAGAATGTACAGAATTGGAAATTTTTAAAAAAATGTAAACAAAGTCATTCAGGATCATCCTGTTTAAAAACCAGCTTATTTCCTTTAAGCTAAAAATTCCTTCATTCTGATATTCTGATAAAAAAAATTACGACGATACGACGCTTCACAATAATTTTGGCGTAGGCATGAAAGGATATTATGTACAACTAATAATCGGATTTGGTAAAAAGATCAAGGAGATGAACTGGAAATAATTACCTGAACATTATTATTAGATTTATTTATCCCTATAAGGTTTTAAAAAACCTTATAGGGATTGTACTATACTATGATGAATCAATGTTCAATATTATCTCCCTCACAAAACACCTGGATTGCTTCATTCACAAAGGCTGCCAGGCCTGGACGGAATTTTTCGTAGTAGGCTGTAAAGCGCTCATCTTCTACATACATTTTTCCTAATCCACGATAGATCTCCTCAGTTACTTTGTAAAATTGTCCTATGTAAGTATAGTGCTGCTCAATTACATTTTGCACGGCTGCTGAAGCGGGAGATTGATCAGCGAGATTTGCCAACTGTTGGGTGATCCTTTCCCCTTGTTGTTTCAGATCCGCCCATCCTTGAGCCCCCATTTTTTTGATCCGTTCTTCCGACTGTGCTACCATTTCTTCACCCCAACGCTCGGAGGCTTCTTTCCGGTAAGCTTTTGCTTGCTCTTCCGAAAATCCTTCGTAAAGTTCTTTGTCTGTCATCATATCCTGATTGTTTTTTAAATTTTCAATAGTTCTGTCAATCGTTATCAGCAAGACTTTCATCTGCTCGGCCTTCTGTTGCAATTTTTCGCGATGGTATTCAAGCGAACTGAGCAAATCAAAATCTTCTTTGTCCAACAATTCGCGAATTTCGTGCAAAGGAAAATCCAGTTCACGGTAGAAAAGTATTTGCTGCAAGCGCAACAATTCTTTTTTGCCATAATATCGATACCTCGCTTCCGACCTCACAGAAGGCTGGAGCAAACCAATTTGGTCGTAATGATGAAGCGTGCGCACACTTACACCAGCCAGGGCTGACAACTCTTTTACAGTATATCCGGACATACTATTATTTATTTGACTATACAAACATACGCTATGACGTCGCGTTAGAGTCAAGCGTTTTGTTAAAAAAATTTGAATGATGAATTATGAATAAAAAAACACCCTTGAAATTTTCTTTCAAGGGTGTTTAAATAATTTTCCATAACAGAATTATAAACTAAACTCAAAATTTACAACTTTAACTTAAAAGGCTTTTTACCAGAGAAGAAATAACTTTCCCATCCGCTTGTCCGGCCAGCTCTTTGCTTGCTACGCCCATTACCTTGCCCAGATCTCCAGGGCCGGTAGCTCCTACTTTGGCAATAATGGCTTGCAGTTTTGCTTTTACTTCTTCTTCAGACAATTGTTTCGGCAAATAACGTTCGATAATGCCTAGTTCAAACATTTCTTTTTCTTCCAGGTCTTTTCTTCCCTGCTGCGCAAATACTTCTGCCGACTCTTTGCGCTGCTTGGCAGCTTTGGCAAGAATCTTTGTCTCCGCATCCTGCGCTAATTCTTCTTTTGCTCCTTTTTCAGTCTCTGCAAGCAGAATCATCGACTTGATTGCTCTTAGCGCAAGCAACTCTGGTTGATTTTTTGCAAGCATTGCTTTTTTAATGTCTCCGTCAATTTGTTCTTTTAAACTCATATCGTTTGAATTTTATTGTTAAATAGCCAACTTTGTTTTGAAGTTTGAAGTTGAAAGTAAAAAGTTTAAAAACATTCCACTTTGTAACTAAACATAAATCATCAGAACTCTAAATAAGCATTCTGATCTGTAAATTCAAAATATGACCCGTTTAAGTGTAAATATCAATAAAATAGCCACGCTTCGAAATTCCAGAGGTGGCAATAATCCTGATGTAGTGAAAACCGCGCTCGACTGCGAACGCTTCGGAGCAGAAGGCATCACCGTACATCCCCGTCCCGACGAGCGCCATATCCGCTACAGCGATGTGAGAGCGTTGAAAAAACTGATCAAAACAGAATTCAATATTGAAGGAAATCCTGAGCCGAAATTTATTGATCTTGTACTCGAAGTAAAACCCGCGCAAGTAACACTTGTACCCGATGAACCAGGCGCGATCACTTCCAATCAAGGATGGGACACCGTTAAACATCAATCTTTTTTGAAAGAAGTCACCAAGGCCTTTCAGCAACAAGGCATCCGCGTATCACTGTTTGTAGACCCCATACCAGCCATGATAGAAGGCGCAGCCAGTGTAGGCGCTGATCGTGTAGAACTCTATACAGAGCCTTATGCAAAACATTACCATGAAAACCGGGAAAAAGCCGTAGCCGATTACATCAAAGCCGCGGAAGCCGCCTCCAAAGCAGGACTTGGCCTCAACGCCGGACACGATCTGGATTTGCACAATCTTCAATATTTAAAACAACAATTAAAAAACCTGGACGAAGTTTCCATAGGTCATGCGCTCATTTGCGATGCGCTGTACTATGGATTAGAAAATACGATCCAACTATATTTAAAACAACTTAAATAAAAGGATCATTTTATTAATATGAATCTATACAACAGAGAACTCGGCGAAGGCAACCCTCCTATTGTGATCCTTCACGGCGTATTCGGGTCTTGCGACAACTGGCTCACCGTTTCCAAAGGACTTGCAGAAACCAATAAGATCTACCTCCTGGATGCCCGCAACCACGGCCATTCCCCGCACAGCGATGAATTTAATTACGATGTGATGGCGAATGATCTCTATGAATTCATCCAACAAAAAAATCTTTCTTCCCCAGTTCTGATCGGTCATTCTATGGGCGGAAAAACGGTGATGAAATTTGCACTGAAATATCCGGATGCTTTTTCAAAAATGGTAGTGGTAGATATTTCGCCTCGTTATTATCCACCGCATCACCAGTCCATCATCGCCGGCCTGAGCGCGATCCCGGTTGATACACTCCAGACGAGACAAGAGGCAGATGATATTCTTAAAAATTTTGAGCCTGAATTAGGCGTGCGACAATTCTTATTAAAAAATCTTTACCGCAACGAACAAAACGGTTTCAGCTGGCGCATGAATTTCGAAGTGATCAAAAATAAGATTGAAAACATTGGCGAAGCATTGGATGCAAACGCAAAAATTTCAAAACCTGCTTTGTTTGTGCGCGGATCAAATTCAAGGTATATCCAGGAGAAAGATGAGATTTTAATTCGCCAGATCTTTTCAGATGTAAAAATAGAAACTGTAGAAGGCGCAGGCCATTGGGTACAGGCGGAGAAGCCGAAGGAGTTTTTGGAGGTGGTGAAGAAGTTTATTTGAAGTTATGAGTTATGATTGTTGAGTTATGAGTTAATTGTTTTTTCAATTCATAACTCAAAATTTCTCATTCACATTTTCCATCCACAATTCTTTTGCCTTTTCTAAAAAGGATGGCGGCGCATTTATGAAATCATTTGCATTTTCATATCTTCCGTCAGCAGACTTCCAATCGTCTTTGCTTCTGGTAATTTTTGAAAGATCTGGCTCCCATGTCTTCATATCTAATGCTTCCGGCGATCCCTCATCTGCTTTTACATACATGCGTCCTCGCAAAGCATATTTATTTTTACCTTCATGTTCTATTACTTTCATTGTAGAAGGAGAAATATCTCCACGACAAGAGAGTCTATATATGATAAAACTTTCTGCAATGCTATCATTGTCTAAATCGGTAAAAGTTGGTACACCAATGAATTCGGCCGTGAGATCAACTGTACAGCTGTTTTCAAAATCGTACATTTCCCATAATATTTTCGGGTTAACATCTTTACGAACTACATACTGTCGAGCAAATAATTCCCTGGTTGAAGCGCTGTCATCTATATCTTCTACTTTTACCAATTTATTATTGGTAGAAAGGATCAAAATATTTTTACCATTTTTATCCTTCCATTGCCAAGCTTGTAGAAAAGAACCTTTGTATGTAAATTCTTGTGAGAGTTCTTTTTTACTGATTTGTGTAACAGAAAAATTTTGCTGCTTATTGGCACAAGCGCCAAGAACAGTGATAACTAAGAATAATAAAAAGACATTTTTCATATTGATCCTATTAGACCTAAAGACTTTATATATTTTGTTCGCTAAGAGTCTCCCGCATCCTGAGGTTATTTGTTAGTAGAAACGTTTGCAGGGGACTCTGATCTGTTGGTATCAAATGCGGAGGTTCTTTTTACAAGCTCGGAGTCCCCTGGTAAAGCTCCTGTTAAATTTTACGTCCGGGGTGCGGGAGACTCCGAGCGGACTAATTCAATATTCACAATTCATAACTCATAACTTCTCAATGCATATACACCCCAAACTTCTCATCGTCAAATACCACGTCGATATGTTCCATCAACGTAGTCGCGAGCGAGTAGCCTATATAATCGGGTGAGACAGGAAAGTTATTATGACTGCGGTTGACAATTACAGCGGTCTGTAATTTTTTAAGAGGAATCGTTAAAAAAGGCTGCAAGCTGAAAACCAATGTACGTCCGGTATTCAGCACATCATCAGTGATCACCACTACTTTGTTTTGAAGCGAATTCAAATCTACATCAAGCGAAACAGGGCTTTGGCTTTTCGCCGATTTATCAAGGGTGATCTTTACAAGCTTTACCGGGATCGGGCAAATTTCTTTAAGCTCTTTTATCAGAAGCTCTGCAAAAAAATATCCTTTGTCGTAAATTCCTGCCACCACAATTTCCTGCTCCTGGTAGTTACGTTCATACACTTGGTAAGCAATCCTTCTGATCTTTTGAAGCGTTTCTTTTTTGTCGAGTATAAGGTTAGATTCTGCCATAATTATTGCCTTTTCTGTACCAATAATACCGGATTAAGTTGAAAGTTTAAAGTTCAAAGTCTAAAGTTTAAGCCATCAAAGGTTTAACTTTCAATTTTTAACTTTTAAACCATATTTAAAACATTGAATATCAAACATTTAAACAAAAATAAGATTTTTCCTGATTCTATTGGCTTGAAAACCAAATTTTCTATATCTTTGCAGTCCTTTTGATATAGAATACAAAATAATTAAGTGATATGAAAAAAGATATTCATCCGAATTACAGAGCCGTAGTATTTGAAGATACTTCTAGTGGATTCAAATTTCTTACAAAGTCTACCGTAAACACAAAAGAAACAATCGTTTGGGAAGACGGGAATACTTATCCTTGTATGAAAATCGAGGTTAGCTCTGCTTCTCACCCATTCTACACTGGTAAGAAGATGTTCCTTGATACAGCGGGTCGCGTGGAGAAATTCCAGAAGAAATACGCAAAAAAATAATCTTTCAAAATTATTTATACACAACAATAGTCTCTGTGAACAACAATTCATAGAGACTTTTTTATTTTTGTACCATGAACTTCATTCTGTTCGACGATCCTGAATATCGGGTTACTCTTTTACCGCTCACCTTTACGAGGCCGGTAGCAGACATCCGGATTGGTATTTTCAAAATTTCTGAAAAATGGGAAAAATATTTGGGCGAAAAAATTTCCTTCCAGACCGAACAATACCTCTCTAAAAAATTCACGTTACACTCCGGCAACGACAGCATATATATCAATGGCAGCGTTTGTCCTACCCCCGAATTGCTTTCCGAAATCAGCAAACTTGAAAATGGTCAGGCGCTTGTCCAAAACGACAGCCTGCTGGCTTATCGCAACGAAGCAAAAAATAAAAAAGCATTTTCCGGAGAACTTACCATTCTTCGCAATACCTGGGACATATTCTCCCACAACGGAAAAGAGCTACGCCGCGATTTTGAACTGGTAAAAAAATCAGGGAAGTCAATCGGCATTTCTGATCCGCATACAAGAGTTTACAATCCTGAAAATATTTTTGTAGAAGAAGGAGCAAAAATTTACGCAGCCATTCTCAATGCGGAAAACGGCCCGATCTACCTGGGAAAAAATTCTGAAGTACAGGAAGGTGCTATGATCCGTGGGGCTTTTGCGCTTTGCGAAGGTTCGGTAGTGAACATGGGTGGAAAAATGCGGGGCGACAATACCATCGGTCCATTCTGCAAAGTAGGTGGCGAGGTAAGCAATTCTGTAATGTTTGCCTACAGCAACAAAGCACACGACGGTTTCATGGGCAACTCTGTGATTGGTGAGTGGTGCAATTTTGGCGCTGACTCCAACACATCCAATCTTAAAAACAACTACGCCAACATTCGTGTTTACTCTTACAAAGAAAAAGACTTTGTAGATTCCGGCCGCCAATTCTGCGGCCTGGTAATGGGCGATCATTCCAAAAGTGGCATCAATATTATGTTTGACTCCGGCACCGTAGTAGGCGTGAACGCCAGCATATACGGCGCCAAGTATTCTCCAAAATTTATTCCTTCTTATTCCTGGGGAGATATTGAGAACTTGCAGGTCTATCGCCTTGACAAGGCCTTGGATGTAGCTGAGCGCGTACTCGCGAGAAGAAATATAACCTTATCGGATATCGATAAAGAAATTTTGACGGAAGTCTTTAAACAAGAAAACCAATAAATATGAATGTTGAGTTATGAATGTTGAATGATTTAAAATTCATAATTCATAACTCAACATTCATAACTCCCAAAAATGTTATTCGCAGAAATACCAGGCCAGGCAGACGTTAAGAAAACACTGATCAATTCGGTGAAAGAAAGTCATATTGCCCATGCCCAGCTTTTTGCCGGAAGCGAAGGCTCTGCGAATATGGCCATGGCACTTGCCTATGGCATGTACATCAACTGCGAAAACCGCCAGGAAAACGACTCCTGTGGTGAGTGTGCTTCCTGCTCGAAATTCCGCAAACTTATTCACCCGGATCTTCATTTTGTTTTCCCGGTCAATACCACAAAGTCTGTCGCCAAAGATCCGATGAGCGCTTTGTTTATGAAGGACTGGAGAAGTTTTATTCTCAGCAATCCTTATCCCGATCTTCATTCATGGGGCGAAACGATTGGTACGGAAAACAAGCAGCTTATCATCAATACCGAAGACAGCAAGAACATTATCAGAACACTTGCGCTAAAATCTTTTGAAGGTGAATACAAGATAATGATCATCTGGCTTCCGGAGCTCATGAAAACAGAGGGCGCCAACGCCATCCTGAAAATACTGGAAGAACCGCCTGCGAAGACAATTTTCATCATGGTCAGCAATAGCATCGACAAGCTGCTGACCACGATCCAATCGCGGACGCAGAGAGTAATGATCACGCCGTTTACCGACGAAGAGGTCAAACAATATATCATAGAAAAATATTCTCTCGACGAAAAACAGGCTACCAGGATCGCTTTTCTTGCCGATGGAAACATGAATGCTGCTATCACCATGACCGGTGAAGCGCCGGAAGATAATCACGATATGTTTCGAGATTGGATGCGGCTTTGTTTTATTCTTTTCCGCAAAAGCAGCAACCTGCTTGAATTAAATCAATGGTCGGAAGCTTTTGCAGCACAAGGTAGAGAGGCGCAGAAAACCTTGTTGCAATACGGCATCAATATTTTGCGGGAAACGCTCGTATACAAACATACCGGCCAGCAGCTCGTTAGGCTCCAATCCGAAGATCTCAAATTCGTAGAAGGCTTCGCAAAAGTGCTTTCCGATGACATGATTGAAGCAGTAAGCAACCGGCTGAACGAAACTTTTTACCATATTGAGCGAAATGCCAGTGCAAAGATCACTTTTATGGATACTTCTTTTTTTATCGCCTCTGTTTTCAATAAAAAACAATAAAGGTATATTTGTAAACGGCTATCTATTTAGCTCAACGCAAGAGTGGTTAGATTCCAAAAAACTATATCTTGTTTTGGAATTTTAACAACCACGGCGAGCGGTATTGTTATTACTAAAAAATCATGAATAATAAAATCAGGATTGGTACAAGAGGATCGAAGCTGGCGCTTTGGCAAGCTTATCACATCGAATCGCTTCTTCAAAAAGGCGGCTTAGACACTGAGATCGTGACGATCGAAACGAAAGGCGATAAGATCTTAAACCAACCTTTGTCGGAGATCGGTTCCAAAGGGTTGTTTACCGAAGAACTGGAAGTACAACTACTAAGCGGCGAAATCGACGTCGCCGTACACAGCGCGAAGGACATGCAGTCTGAGCTGAACGAAGGATTGGAGATTCTTGCTTTTACTGAAAGAGAAAAACCAAACGATGTGCTCGTTAGTTTTGACAAAAGCTTTTCACTCGATCCTTCCAACCAAGAATTGATCGTAGGTACTTCTTCCACGCGGAGAAAAGCTGTTTTGAAAAGAAATTATCCGCATGTAAAAATTGTAGACGTTCGCGGCAATTTGCAAACACGTTTCCGCAAAATGGAAGAAGGCCAATTCCAGGCCATGCTTCTCGCCTACGCAGGTGTGCACCGCATGGGATACGACGATAAAGTTGTAAAACTTTTTTCACTCGATGAATTCATTCCTGCTGTGGGCCAAGGCTCTATTGCATTGGAGGCTTCTACCAAACTTGATCCTTCTAAAAGAGAAAAAATAAGACAACTTACCAATCATATTTCCACCGAATATTGCCTGCTTGCCGAAAGAGCTTTCTTGAAAAAATTACAAGGCGGTTGCAGTGTTCCATTATTTGCATTGGCAGAACACAAAGCAGAGAAGCTTACGATCAAAGGCGGGCTGATCAGCCTTGATGGAAAAGAATTGCTACAAGAATCATTCGAAGGTAACGTCACGGAGGCTGCCCAACTTGGCGAACAGCTGGCTACTGCTTTGTTGAACAAAGGTGCAGGCGCTTTATTGGAAGCAATCAAAATACAAAAACAACAAAATATCACTCACCCATAATTATGAAAAAGAACGCAGTATATCTTTTATTCATCTTTACAATTTTCAATTTTTCTTCTTTTGCTCAAGAGAAAAAAAATTTACCGAAAGACGATTATGTCATTACGATTTCCACTGAATTTGGCAACATGACAGCGCTGCTCTACAACGCTACTCCAAAGCACAAAGAAAATTTTATCAAACTCGCCAATGAAGGATTTTACAACGGAACTACCTTCCACCGCATCATCAAAAATTTTATGATCCAGGGTGGAGACCCGAATTCGAAAGATTCAATACCTTTCAACGATGGACAAGGTGGACCTGGGTATACCATTCCTGCGGAATTTGTACCTTCTCTCAAACACGTGAAAGGCGCTATCGCTGCGGCGCGTATGGGCGACCAGGTGAATCCTCAGAAAGCTTCCAGTGGCTCACAATTCTATATTGTGCAAAATGAAAAAGGCACTCCTTTTCTGGATGGAAGTTATACCGTCTTCGGCCAAGTAATACAAGGACTCGACGTGATCGATAAGATCGCTGATCAGCCTAAAGACCAGCGCGACCGCCCGCTGAAAAATATTTCGATAAAAGTGACGGCAAAAAAAACGAAAGTAAAAAAGATTCTCAAGCAATATAACTGCGCTTCTTTCTACAATTAAAAGCGAGCGAACCCGTTAAAACAACATGAAAAAAGTATTAATTACAGGAGCCAACGGTCTTTTAGGGCAAAAGCTCATCGCCCTGATCTCAGGAAATAAAAATTACCAACTCATTGCCACTGCGCGCGGCGTCGATCGCGTGGGCAGCGATGGCTCTTATCAATACGAAGAGCTGGACATCACTAAACAAGCCGATGTAGAACGCGTACTAGGAAATATTAAACCAGACTTCATCATTCACACCGCCGCCATGACCAACGTCGACCAATGCGAATCGGAACGTGAGGGTTGTACCTTGCTGAACGTAACGGCTACAGAATACCTGGTGAAAGCGGCCGAAAAAATTAATTCCTTTTTCATCCACCTTTCTACTGATTTTATTTTCGACGGTACCAAAGGCCCGCTTACCGAAGAAGACGTTCCTAATCCGATCAGCTACTACGGACAAAGCAAACTGGATGCAGAGAAAATTATAATGGCCTGCAAAACACGCTGGGCGATTGCCAGAACAGTGCTTGTATACGGAATTGTAAAGGATATGAGCCGTACCAACATTGTGCTTTGGGTGAAGAAAAGTCTGGAGGATAAAAAAACAATCAACGTAGTAGACGATCAGTGGCGCACTCCTACACTCGCAGAAGACCTGGCGATGGGCTGTTTCCTGATCATGGAAAAGCAAGCAACGGGAGTCTTCAATATTTCCGGCAAGGATATGCTTACACCTTATGAAATGGCACAGCAAACCGCAGATTTTTTCAAACTTGATAAATCTTATATCAACAAAGCTGACTCGTCCACATTTACGCAGCCTGCGAAACGTCCGCCTAGAACGGGCTTCGTGATCGAAAAGGCAAAATCAATACTTGGATACCAACCGCATTCTTTTGTAGAAGGGATCCAGGTAATGATCAAACAAATGGAAAAGAAAGCGTAACCGATTCTCTGATGATCCCTTTCTATTCTTTCCAACACCAACACGAACAAATCCGCCACGAAGCCCTGAAGGCTATGGAGGAGACGTATGATTCGAATTGGTATATACTGGGAGAAAGATTGAAAAAATTTGAGCAGGAGTTTTCCAACTATACAGGCGTTGCACATACACTAGGGGTAGGAAACGGCCTGGAAGCAATCCGCATTGCACTCAGAGCCCTCGACATCAAAGAAGGTGATGAAGTAATTGTACCTGCAAATACCTATATCGCCACAGTCTTAGCGGTGACAGAACTAGGCGCAAGCCCTGTGCTGGTAGAACCTGATCTTAGCACTTATAATATCGACACCGATCGGATTGAAGAAAAGATCACGAAGAAAACTAAAGCGATCATCCCCGTGCATCTTTACGGTCTTCCTTGTGAAATGGATGTGATTCAATACCTGGCAACCAAACATTCACTCGCCATCATAGAAGACAATGCACAAGCGGTGGGCGCTGTTTATAAAAATAAAAAAACAGGAAGTTTCGGTACTATTAATGCTACCAGCTTCTATCCTACCAAAACACTCGGTGCACTGGGCGATGGTGGCGCGATCACTACACAAGATGAAGCGCTTGCCAAAAAAGTAGCCCTGTTGAGAAATTACGGTTCGGAGAAAAAATATTACAACGAAATAGAAGGATACAATTCCAGGCTGGATGAAATGCAAGCGGCGGTTTTATCTGTCAAGCTCAACTACCTGGATCAATGGAATAATGAGCGGATCAGGCAAGCTGATTATTATACACAGGCATTTTCAGAAATGGAAAATATTCAACCACCTGTTTATGAAAAAGAGCAAAAACATGTTTTCCATTTATATGTGATCCGCTCTTCGAGAAGAGACGAGCTAATGCAGCATCTTGAGAAAAATGGCATCCAAACGGCTATTCATTATCCAGTGCCGGCCTACAGGCAGAATGCTTACAAATATTTGAATTTGCAAGCGAAAGATTTTCCAATCACTGAAAAGATCGCGGCAGAATGTTTGTCGTTGCCGCTTTATCCGGGCTTAAGCAGAGCAGAGCAGGATCAAGTGATTGAAGCGATTAAGATTTTTAAATAATGCAACCGTCATTGCGAAGCAATCCGCGGTAGTCGCTTGGCTCAGCCGATTGACTACTATTATCGTTAGACCTCTGGCCGGGACAATAAGAAAACAGTTCATTATTATCTCTAAATTTACAAATTGGAATACCTGCACTATAAATAGCTCCCATATGCACGGGCGAGACGCCTTGCAATAATATTTGTCATTCGCGAAAACGCGAGCGACTACAGTAGAAAAAACATTTTTTTATATATTTTTCGCGGTAGTCGCTTGGCTCAGCCGAGTGACAACTATTATCGTTAGGCCTCTGGCCGGGATAATAAGAAAACAGTTCATAATTATCTCTAAATTCACAAATTGAAATACCTGCACTATAAATAGTTCCCATATGCACCGGCGAGACGCCTTGCAATAATAGTAGTCACTCGCGAAAACGCGAGCGACTACAGGGCCGCGGTAGTCGCTTGGCTCAGCCGAGGACAACTATTATCGTTAGGCCTCTGGCCGGGACAATAAGAAAACAGTTCATTATTATCTCTAAATTTACAAATTGGAATACCTGCACTATAAATAGCTCCCATATGCACGGGCGAGACGCCTTGCAATAATATTTGTCATTCGCGAAAACGCGAGCGACTACAGTAGAAAAAACATTTTTTTATATATTTTTTAACTCTAATTATTAATCTATGCTACACAAACTAAAAAAATCCATTGCGCTTTATTTTAATTTAAGTCACAAAGAAACAAACGGTTTTATTGCACTCTGCTTGCTGATCTTTGTTTTTATTTTTGTTCCTGTAATTGGTCGTTCATTGCTCTCCTCCGCTTCTGATGAAACTTCCATGCTTAGAGACCGGGAAATTCTTGATAGTTTAGTTTTGCAGATGGAGCAACAAAAAGAAATTCCGCATACAGTTTCGGTTTCCGTGCTTGATCAAAAAAAAGAATTATTGTTAACCGCTTTTGATCCGAATACAGCAAAGGAAGAAGAAATGATCAACGCCGGAGTACCTAAATTTGTAGCAGCCAGGATAGTGAAATTTCGCAGCAAGGGCGGGCGTTTCAAAAGCAAAGAAGATCTAAGAAAAATATACGGCTTATCGGAAAAAATTTATCTTAAAATAGCACCGCTTCTCCTACTTTCAAAAGTGGATCATAACCTGGATCGTAAATCAGTATCGAAACAAGAAAAAAATAAATTTGTGCGATTTGATCTCAACTTAGCAGATTCTATTCAGTTGGTGACATTGAGAGGGATCGGCCCGGCTTTTGCTTCAAGAATTTTGAAGTATAAAAATAAATTGGGCGGTTATATTAGAATGGAACAGCTAAAAGAAGTGTACGGACTCGATAGCCTCGCACTGCAAGAACTGAATAACCATGCTTACATTACTGAAAATTTTGTACCTCGTAAGATCCGATTAAATAGTACCGACGAACGCGAGCTTTTTTTTCATCCCTATATTGGTAAAAAATTTTCACGGGTGATTATCGCTTATAGAACACAGCATGGAAATTTTAGCAAAGTGGAACAGTTGAAGGAGATCCATTCCATGACTGAAGAAAGCTATAGTAAAATGGCAGAATATCTTATAGTGGAATAATAAACACAAACATCTTAACAATAACTTATCTGGCATCATCCAGAAATATTTTGTAAATTAATTTATCTAAAAAACTGACTACGATGAACGATCCGAATACCACGATCAATGAACCCGTGCTGAATTATAAACCAGGTGCTCCCGAACGGCTTGCGCTGGAACTCGCACTGCAAGAGGCACGCAGCCAGGTGATCGAAATCCCCATGTATATCGGTGATCAAAAGATCCATACTAATAAAAAAGTCAAACTGTCTCCGCCACACGACCATCAGCACCTGCTTGGCTATTTCAGCGAAGGCGATGCTACGCATGTATCCATGGCGATAGAAGCAGCGCTGCAAGCCAAGAAAGGCTGGAGCAGCAAACCGTTGGAAGAACGAGCAAAAATTTTCAAAAAAGCCGCCGACCTGATCGCCGGCAAATACCGTGCAAAGCTCAATGCTGCTACGATGCTCGGACAATCCAAAAATGCCTACCAGGCCGAGATCGATTCTGCCTGCGAGATGATCGATTTTCTTCGCTTCAATGTTCAATACTTGTACGATATCCAAAAGATCCAGCCTTATTCTCCTGAAGAGATTCAAAACGAACTGGAATACCGGCCGCTCGAAGGTTTTGTATTCGCGATCACTCCTTTCAACTTCACTGCTATCGCAGGCAACCTGCCCGCAGCGCCTGCACTGGCGGGGAATACCGTGATCTGGAAACCTGCTTACACACAAATTTATTCTGCACAGATCCTGATGGAAATATTTCTCGAAGCTGGTTTACCGCCAGGCGTAATCAATCTGATTTATGTGGACGGTTCTGTAGCAGGCGAAGTGATTTTTAAACATCCTGATTTTGCCGGTTTGCATTTCACAGGCAGCACCGGGGTGTTTCGACAACTTTGGAAAACAATTGCCGATCATCTTTCGATCTATAGATCCTTTCCAAAAATTGTAGGCGAAACAGGAGGAAAAGATTTTGTGATCGCTCATCCTTCTGCAAAAATAAAAGAGCTCGCTACAGCCCTTATCCGTGGCGCGTTTGAATACCAGGGGCAAAAATGTTCGGCTGCTTCCCGTGCCTATATTCCTGCAAGTATTTGGCCTGCTGTAAAAGAATTAATGATAGAGGATCTTAAAACTATTAAAATGGGTCCGGTGGAAGATCTCTCCAATTTCGTAAATGCCGTCATCGACGAAAGAGCTTTTGACCGCATTGCCTCGTATATCCGGGATGCTGTCGCGGATCCGCAGGCGGAAATTATCTGGGGAGGGAAATATGATAAGACTTCCGGCTACTTCATTGAGCCGACTATCATTCTTGTAAGTGATCCAAATTATAAATCAATGCGGGAAGAAATTTTTGGGCCGGTGTTGAGTATTTATGTTTACAAAGATGAGGAGTATGAAAAAACATTGGAGCTGGTAGACCAAACCTCTCCTTATGCCCTTACTGGCGCTGTATTTGCAGAAGATGCAAAAGCAATACAATTAGCAAAAACAAAATTGATCAACGCCGCGGGAAATTTTTACATCAACGACAAACCAACCGGAGCCGTTGTAAACCAACAACCATTCGGAGGAGCAAGAGCCTCAGGTACCAATGATAAAGCGGGCGCAGTATTTAACATGTTGCGATGGGTGAACCCAAGAACGATCAAGAAGAATTTAAATCCGCCGGGGGATTATCGTTATCCGTTCATGGAGTAAATTGTCTGAACCAGGATCCACTGGATTAAATCTCCATTTTGTTGGCGTCTTCGCCAACAAAAAAGTTCATGCTAGCGAGGACGCCATCATGAACGGTAATAATTTGTTTCATTTCTTACTCTGTTTATTCTTTAATTCTAAAATTCTGATTATTCTGACAAAAAATTGCACATATTTTATTTATACCAGAAAAACCATTCTGATTTTTTATAATTAGTTCTTTTTTCATTTATCTTATAGAAAATACATTTTCCATTCCTAAACCTTACGACTATGAAAAAGATTGAAGCCATTATTCGTACTTCTCATTTTTACCAGGTGAAAGACGCTTTGCATAAAATCGGTATTGATTTCTTTACGTTTGAAGATGTGAAAGGAGTAGGAAATCAAAAGGTTGAAAAAACTATTTATCGTGGAGTAGAATACGATTTCGGCTCTATTGCCCGAACTAAGCTTACGATCGTCATTACAAACGATAGAGTAGATTCTACTGTGGAATGCATTTTAAACAGCGCGAGAACAGGAGAAATTGGCGACGGAAAAATATTTGTGTCAACGGTAGATGAAGTATACAGGATCCGCTCAGGAGAGAAGGATGCCCAAGCGCTTTAGAAATGTTGAGTTATGAGTTAGTAAACGAGTAGATAAAATAAACTCATAATTCATAACTCAACATTCATAATTTTTAAAGCAGTTCGTTCGCCAGATTTGCCAGCTCTGAACGCTCACCTTTTTGCAATGTGATATGCGAATACAGCGGATGATCTTTCAATCGATCAATAATATATGACAAGCCGTTACTTTGTGAATCAAGATAAGGAGTATCAATCTGGTAAATATCGCCGGTGAAAATGATCTTGGTATTTTCTCCTGCACGGGAAATAATTGTTTTCACTTCATGAGGTGTCAGGTTTTGCGCTTCGTCTACAATGAAGAAGATATTTGACAAGCTTCTTCCACGAATGTACGCTAGCGGCGTGATCACCAGTTTTTCTTTATTCACCATCTCCGTGATCCTTTGATAATCCTGGTCAGTTTCGTGGAATTGATTTTGAATAAATTTAAGGTTATCAAACAGCGGCTCCATGTATGGATTCAACTTCGATTTGATATCACCCGGTAAATATCCGATGTCTTTGTTGCTAAGCGGTACAATTGGCCTGGCGAGATAAATTTGTTTGAAATTTTTTCTTTGCTCCAACGCGCTTGCCAATGCCAGTAAGGTTTTTCCGGTTCCCGCCACTCCCTGGATCGAAACCAGTTTGATCGCAGGATCAAGAATAGCATCGATGGCAAACGTCTGCTCGGCATTTCTTGGCTTGATGCCGTATACCGTTCTCTTCTCTACATGTTTGATCCTATGCTCGGCAGAATTGTGATGCGCGAGCACAGAACTTTTCATGCTTTTTAAAATATAATAATGATTGTTCCGCAGCTCATCTTTCGGAATTGCAGAAGTATCGCAGCTTCCCTGCTCGTAGATCTCGTTGATCACTTCTGCTTTCATATCCTCGATGATCGTACTGCCGGTGTAAAGATTGTCTACATCCTTGATTTTACCAGTGGTATAATCTTCAGCCGTTACATTAAGTGATTTTGCTTTCAGACGAAGGTTAATGTCTTTGGTAACAAGAACTACTTTCGCTTCTGGAAATTCATGTTGCAGACTAATGGCAGCATTGATGATCTTATGGTCAGCTTTCCGGTCGTCAAAGATACGCTCGGCGTCTACGCCTTTTACGCCGTGGGTGTTCATGATCACTTTCATGTTTCCACTTTTCGGACCGTTGAGCGGGATCCATTCCTGCAACAGGTTGCTTCCGGAAATACTATCAAGGAATCGAATAAATTCGCGTGCTTCAAAATTTTTAATGTCGTTCCCTTTCTTGAAATTATCAAGCTCCTCCAACACCGTGATTGGTATGGCGACGTCGTGCTCCTGGAAACTGTTGATGGAATTGTGGTCGTATATGATGACAGATGTATCGAGTACAAAAATCTTCTTCTCTTTTTTCGCTTTAGCCATTCTAATAAAAGAATTAATTCAATGATGGTAATATATAATTAAAACGAATCTTTCAAAAGAATGTTGCTGTTTTTTAGTCCACAAAATGAAGTTATGAATTTTGAGTTATGAGTTATGAATTATATAGAGAGTAACAAAAATTAGTCTGAGTTAATAAACTCATAATTCATAACTCAACATTCATAACTTATATTTAATTATTTCATTCTCGACCGCTTGATCAGATAGGCGGAGAGCACTTGATCAAAGCCTTTGTTAATATCGGCGGCGATAAAATCGATCTTGTATTGCATACACTTCACGGTGAGATCGTGTAGAAGCTGTTGGTAGCTTGCTTTATAAAAATCGCGGATCTCGGAAGGCTGGACTTTTACCTTTTCACCGCTTTCAATATCGATAAACTCATAAGGGCGATCCTCAAATTCAAATGCTTCTTCAGTGCGTGAATCGGTCACATGAAACAGCAGCACTTCGTGCTTGTTGTGTTTAAGGTGTTGGAGAGCCTGGAACAAAGCCTGGTTGTCATCGCCGCTTTCAAACATATCACTGAACACGATGATCAGCGCGCGCTTATTCATTTTATCGGCAATCTTGTGAATGACAGAGGCGACAGACGTTTGTTTTTCCTTTGGCACTTGTTTCAATAAATTTTCAAGCGTAAGAAAAAGCGAGTGAATATGTCCTGGTGTAGATTTAACAGGAGTCTGAAGTTCGATGTCTTCGCCAAATGTAGTGATCCCGACGGCATCGCGTTGAGTTTGCAACAGGTAAGCCAGGCAGGCGGCGGCGCAAATGCTGAAGGTGATCTTGCCGTTATTTTCAGCAGGGTAATACATGGAAGATGATACATCGAGTAAGATCTGGCAGCGAAGGTTGGTTTCTTCTTCGTATCGTTTGGTAAAAAGTTTATCTGTTTTACCGAATACTTTCCAATCGATATGACGGGTGCTTTCTCCTGCATTGTAGAGGCGATGTTCGGCAAACTCTACGGAAAAGCCATGATAGGGAGATTTATGAAGTCCTGTGATAAAACCTTCTACGAGCTGCTTGGCCAGCATTTCGATGTTTCCAAATTTCTTTATTTCGGCGAGGTCTATTTTCAAAGGAATCGTTAATTAGAGTTCACGACAAGAATATCGGTGGTCACGGTGTTGCTTATGTTACCGGCTCTGTCTTTGATATGGATATCAAATTTTAAAGTATCGTTGGCATTAAAATCAGCGTAGGAAAAACGTTGAACATAACGTAGCTCACCTTCTATCGGGCCTTTGATCTGCTTGGCACTCAGGGTGAGTGGTTGAAACTGGCCAGTGTACTTGACGGAGTCTACAAAAACAGAATTTACTTTCACATAACTTTGCATTACAAAATTTGGAAGCGTATCGGTTTTTTTATCTTCTTCGTCCAGCCCCAGGTCCCCATCCCCGTCTTTGAATTTTAGTTTGATGATCACGCTGTCTTCATAGGATAAGCTCAATACGTTGTAGTGATTGCGGTAAATTTCAAACCCTGAAAATTCAATTTGCGGAACATCGCTGTAGTGCGGAAGTTTTTTACATCCCTCAATAATACCAACGACCAACAGAATAGGGAGTATATATTTAAGAATAGAATTCAATGTTTGTCTTTATTTATTTAAATTTAACGATGAATTTCCGGGAAAATTTCATCCACGAACTATATAAAATTAGCGAGAGTAATTTTAATAAAAAAGCTCTGGCTCTATTTAATTACCAATATACAAATAATCCTGTATACGCGCGCTACGCGGCCATGGTCAAAAAAACGCCGGCGCAGGTAAATACGATTTTCGATATTCCTTTTTTACCTGTCACCTTTTACAAAACTGAAAAAATTATGACAGGTACCACCGATGCGCAACGCTGTTTTTACAGCAGTGGCACCACCGAAAAAGCATTACGCAGCAAACATTATATCGCTGATCCCGGCTTATATGAACAAACGTTTGCAGAGATCTTCAACCAACGGTACGGTTCTCCTTCCGATTATATAATTCTGGCCTTGCTTCCTTCTTACCAGGAAAACCCTGACTCCTCATTGCTCTATATGATCGATCATTTGATCGCGCAGTCGGGTTCTTCGTATTCCGGTTTTGTTTCTACTAATTATAATGCTTTTTTACAAAATCTTCCTCTTTATCGGAAACAAAATAAAAAATTGTTGTTGCTTGGCGTAGCCTATGCCTTACTGGAACTGGCCGATCTGCGTCCTGATCTTTCGGATTTTATCATCATGGAAACCGGCGGTATGAAAGGCCGAAGGGAAGAAATGGTAAAATCGGAAATGCATCTTTTTTTACAAAATGCATTTAATGTCTCGCAAATTCATTCCGAATATGGCATGACCGAATTGCTTTCTCAGGCCTATTCGCGTGGAAACGGAATTTTCGAAAATCCTTCCTGGATGAAAATGCTGATCCGTCAGGTGAACGATCCCTTCGATGTTCGACCAGAAGGAAGAGGTGCACTCAACATCATTGACCTTGCCAATATAGACTCCTGTGCATTTGTAGAGATACAGGATATGGCATTTCTGCATAAGGACGGAACATTTGAGATCCTGGGGAGAATGGATAATACAGAAATGAGAGGTTGTAATTTATTGTACGCTTGAGTATATTAGAATATAAAACTAATCCTATGAAAAACATTGCACTCATATTGTTGATCGCTGCCGCCCTATTTGCTTGCAGAGCTTCTAAAAAATCTACGCCTAACTACAGTTTTCACAAAGCACAAAGCAAAAATCAATCGCTTTAACTAAAAGTTTTTTGCATATTTTGCGCTGAATAAGCCGCAGGAGTTATTGATAAGACATGCTTCCCTTGCCTGCAAGATGTCTATACTGCGTATAGAGCGGTGAACCTTTGCAGATCACATTTCCATCACCGAAAATATCAATCTGTGCTAGACTATCCGCATAAATAGTGGCATCCACAAGCGATTTGCTGGTGAGATAGATCCAGGGTACTTTCAATCCTCCTGTATCTACAGAAGCATTGCGAAAGCAGGATCCGGCGGAAAGATGTGCGCTTCCTGATATTTTTAAGGTAGCGTGGTCATCAGACATGAAGCCGATAAAATTTGTTTGAAGATTCAGATCCACTTCACCGAAACTGATCGTAGAAATTCTCATCGTATCTGTCACCAGTAGCGCTTCAGTACTGATCTTTCCATAGCCTACCTGGTAGATCAATTTGATTTGATCTACTCCAGCATAGACGTTCATCGGTTTTTTATAACTTCTTACCCAGTTGCAAGTATTTTTATTTTGAATTTTTAACGTATCTCCGTGCTGCACACATTTGATCTTAGGTAAGAGATTGTCTCCGGCTTCTACCACGATCTTGCCAGGCATGCTTTGCACGAGGATCACATTAATATTGTCCTCAATATAAAGCGCTGAAAAATTTTCGAAGTAGCGGTTTTCTTTTTGAATATCCCCGGTACTTTTGACACAGTCGAAAGTTTTCTCTTTGCTGCATTGATTGAAGAGCAACAGGGAAAAAATAATAAGCATCAGATGAAAATATTTTTCTTTTTTCATAATCTGAATCCTCCTCCCCATTCGATCCAATCGGCTACACCGAGATTTAGTTTAAGTGTCATGTTGACGTAGAATCTTTTTGTGAGATAATATTTAAAGCCAACTTTTTGATAAATTCTTCGATCCAGATGTGAAGGATCATACAGATAAACACCCATCTGCGTAAGCAAGCTCAATCGATGGAGATAAAGCTCGTGCCCTGCGATCACGCCCGCTTGAGCGCGGTGGATGAATGTATTGGAAATGTCCACTGAATCGTAGACAATCTCAGATTTTTTCGAATGATCGTAAGAAAGATCGATTCCTATATTGATCCCGCTTTTATGATTTAGTCTTCGTTCCACTACGGCATTCAATCCACCAAGAAAATATTTCGGGCCATTGACAGGATATACTTCTTTCAATCCCATAAAAGATCCTACATGCAAATGCGTGGTTCGTTTTATACGGCCTACACTGTCGCGGTCGCGGCGGTATTCATCTTCGCCTTTGATAATGTTTATGCCAATGCCAGCATGAGCGGTAGGAATATTGATCCCAAAATTCGGTCTTTTGAGTGCTCCGTTTGAAATATGAAACAGCCCGATGCCAAAATTGAACATCACGTTGCGCGAAAGCATGATGTTATAATTGAGCTGTCCGTTGATCGTAAAATTTATTTTTTGCGAAATGACATCGTTACGAAAATTATGTTGTACCTGAAAACGTTTTTCTACGTACGCCAGGCCAAACCCAATTCTCCATTGGAAATTGGTACGGTGCGCTTTATAAAAGCTTTTGCCTGCATGGATAAAGAGCGCCAGCGCATTACCGATCGGTTTCTGCGGATCGAACCGGAAGTACATCAGCGAATAGCCTACCTGAGGATAGTGATATTCCTGCTGCCAACCAAGATTTCCTTTGGTTTGTTTGTTAAGATCTAATTCAAAAGCTGGCACATGTTGATCTGTCAAATGCGCCACTTCTTTGGAAGTTCTTATGATGGCACCATAATGAATTCTTGGAGTGAGCGTATAGGTAGATTTGCAAAAAGCCTGCGAATAGACATTTTGCATTGAGCTCAGAAGCAATACTAAAAAGAAAACGGCTTTATATAACCAATCGCGCATTACCGCAAGATATGAAAATTTTAAGTTTTGAATTATGAAATTTTGGATACTATTAATCCCATATCGAGGGAGGTAAAATTTCTAGTTAAAGATCCAGTATTATAAAACAGATTTATACCCTGTATCCAGCGACTGATAAGGCGTGATCAGTTTTTGATAATCGAGGTAAATTTCTGAAAATGAATTTTTCAATGTTTCATAAGGCGTTTTCAAAAGCTCATCGTAAGGAAGTACGAAAAGAGAAAAATCGGTATAGAGCTCGGAGAAAGGTTTCTGCAAAGTCAGGTAAGGTGTCTCCAGCGACCGGAAAGGGTGGAACTGAAATTCAGTGTTTTTGGATAAATTGAACATGCTGATCTTAGCCATAACTTAATTTTTACAAATGACTATAAAGTTTTAAAAACTTATAGGTGTAGCTATAATGGTACTCCTGTTAATTCCTTTTTTTCTTAAAAGGTAACGCTTAAAAACAAAACAGGGAACTGTCCTGAAACCGTTCCCTGTTCTATAAATTTTCAGCTATTTATTTCGCGTAGCTCACAGCTCTCATTTCGCGGATCACTGTTACTTTGATCTGGCCTGGATACTGCATATCGTTTTCGATCTTTTTAGAAATCTCAAAAGACAGCATTCCTGCTTTTTCATCGGAAACATTTTCTGCATCTACCAACACACGCAGCTCGCGACCCGCCTGGATAGCGTAACATTTGGTGACACCGTCAAACGACATGGCCAGGATTTCAAGATCTTTCAGACGTTTGATATACGATTCCATTACCTCACGTCTTGCGCCTGGACGGGCACCTGAGATAGCATCGCAGATCTGTACGATGGGAGAGATAAGGGAAGTCATTTCGATCTCGTCGTGGTGCGCGCCGATCGCGTTGCAGATCTCTGCATTTTCCTTGTATTTTTTTGCCAGCTCCATACCGAGGATCGCGTGTGGCAATTCTGGTTCGTCGGGAGATACTTTTCCGATATCGTGTAGTAACCCGGCGCGCTTGGCCAGTTTGGCGTTCAAGCCCAGCTCCGAAGCCATGGTAGCGCAAAGGCGCGCTACTTCGCGGGAGTGTTGCAGTAGGTTTTGTCCGTAGGAAGAACGGAAACGCATTCTTCCCACCATTTTGATCAGTTCAGGATGCAGCCCGTGAATACCAAGGTCGATCACTGTTTTCTCACCGATCTCGATGATTTCTTCTTCAATATTTTTAAAGGTTTTGGCAACGATCTCTTCAATTCTAGCCGGGTGAATACGGCCATCCTGTACCAGGCGGTGCAGGGAAAGACGTGCCACTTCGCGGCGCACAGGGTCGAAACCGGAGATAATGATCGCTTCCGGGGTATCGTCTACGATGATCTCTACGCCGGTAGCGGCTTCCAGCGCACGGATATTTCTACCCTCACGACCGATGATCTTTCCTTTGATGTCGTCGTTTTCAATGTTGAAAATAGAAACACAGTTTTCAACGGCATGCTCGGTAGCAGTTCTTTGAAGTGTTTCAATGACTACCTTCTTGGCGTCTTTGGTAGCCGTCATTTTAGCTTCTTCTACAATGTCCTTGATATGAGCAGAAGCTTTAGAGCGGGCTTCTTCTTTGAGTGCCTCTACCAATTGGTTTTTGGCTTCTTCTGCAGAAAGGTTGGCAATTTTTTCTAACTGGGAGACCTGAGAGAGTCTTAATTTTTCGGCGTCGTCTTTTCGCTTGTTCACGATCTCCAGCTGGGCAGCCAGGTTTTCTTTCATACTTTCCAGCTCAGCTTCTTTGCGGGTATTTTGCTCGATCTGTTTGGAAACGGTCTGCTCTCTTTGTTTGATCTTGTTTTCGTTCTGAATGATGATGTTTTTCTTTTTATTAACTTCGTCTTCAAATTCAGCCTTCAGTTTCAGGTATTTTTCCTTCGCTTCGTGGATCTTATCGTTTTTGACGGTTTCACCTTTCAGCTCGGCTTCTTTGATGATCAAACGGGCTTTTTCCTTAGCATCCTCTTCCGATTTCTTCATTACTTTTTGGAGCATAATCCTGCCGATGATCACTCCAATTACTATTCCGGCGACTCCGGAAATTACGATTAACGATATGTCCATAAAGTGTTTGGTTAATGGGTTAACTTAACAGCAGAATGGATCTAACAAATGTATGTGGGAAATGATAGTAATAGTCAGTCGGAGAGCGCTGCGGAAACCAAGGCATCGAGTTCTGCTATTTTAGAAAGCAAAGCGGTGTTGGATGCATTGTAAGTTTCCTGTTCTGAGGCGTTTACTATTTCAACTGCCGCGTCAAAAGCCACCATAGCAAGTAGGTCCTGCTTGTCTTCCACGCCAAATTGCTCCTTAAACGTTCTGATCTTGTCGTTTAATTGCTTTCCGGCAAGTCTGACCTTGTCCTGATCGTCAGTGCTTACCCTCATCGGGTAATCTCTGTCTACAATCCTGATTTTTATGGATAATTCTCCCATCGGGGATACTTTTATCGGGTTTTACTAGTCACTTAACTGTGATATACATTTGTCAATCTCCCTGATATACTCATTTATCCTGAGTTTCAACTCATTCGTTTTCGTACTATCTTCTGCTATTGACTCTACAATCTTACTATTTTTTTCTTGATTATGAAAATTTTTCAATTCTTCTTCCTGTCGTTCCAGTTTTTCCTTCAGATCATCGTTTTTCAGCTTAAACGATTCCAACTGGATTTTGAGAGATTCCCTTTCCAACACATAGCTGTCACGGTTTTTGAAATATTCGTTCACCGATTCGAGCTGCTGGTCATAAGCCTCTTCAATCTCTTTATTTTTATCTGTAAGTTGCTGATTTTCCTCTTTCAGACGGTCGTATTCAGCGATCAGGGCTTCGCTTTTATTTTGAACCTCTTTGATATGCTCCTGAACACTGTTCAGCGCATCCATAAGTTCTTTATTTTCAGTTTTTAAAAATTCAAGCTCCTCTTCCAGGGTTTCTTTTTCATATCCTGTATCCGCGCGCTTGTAATTAAGGTTTTGGATCTCATCCTCCAGGTTCTGAAGATTGATGGTGAGGTTTTTGTTTTCCTCCATGGAAGCCATCAGCTCCCGTTTCAGAGTCTGATGCTCCGAAACCAGCTTTTTCACTTTCCCTTCCAGGACTTCCAGGTATGTAAAAACTCTTGTTGAATCCATGATCAGAATGTAAGAATTTTCAGAATTCAGGATGAATGCTGAAATTCTAAGACGACAGCCAAATATAAGTAATTTTTAGGCTTTGCCGATGATCTTGAAGGATTTAGTAATCAACATCTATCACTTTAGAAGTTATGAATTATGAGTTATGAATGTTGAGTTAAGTTAAAAAGTGGTTAGAATTGAGTTATGAATATTACTAATTCAATATTCATAACTCATAATTCATAACTTCTATGGAAGATTGCAATTGCAAATAATTAAAATGATAACTGTAAGATAGTCGGTAAACTCAATCAGTCTTTTCTCTATCAGACCGAGGCTGGTTTTTGTCTCTTTCACTGTTTCCATCGTGGGTATATAGTTAGTTTAAAAATATATACGGAGACTCAAAAGAGAGGACTGAAAAGTAAGTATTTTTTAGGTATATATACTATTTTTCAATCCGTGTAAAAACGCTGATTCCTGCATGAATAGGGGTTTCTACGTAACGCATTTATTCTAAAAGTCCGTATCGGGAAATTCTCTTGGAAACCTCTGTGGCATTTTCTGCATGCAGTTTTTCCAGAATTTTTTTACGTTGCGTATTTACTTTTTTGATGCGTTCTGTCAGTGCCGAATCCGTTTCTGCATTCAAAAAATTTTCTTTGGTTAATTTTTTTTGTGAATCTGAAAGCGGCAAAAATTTCTTTGACTTAAAATCAAATATTTCGCTTTGCACTCCTTCCTGCTGGCCTTGCTCGGGCGACATATCGATCATTCCCATCGCCAGCCATATATTGCCGTGTTTATCGAATTCAAGCACCTGGTATTGCTCCAACACGCGCACATATTTTCCTTCCGCATTTTTGATCCGGTATTCGTTGATCAATTTATACTGACTTCGTTCTTCTTTTGACAAGGGAAATAAAAATTCCACAAAATCTGCTGCACGCCTTATCAATTGGGGGAAGTCATCGGGATGGATTCTTGAATTTAAAAATTCATTAGAAGTTTTATCCGATTCATTTTGATCGTAACCATATAAGCCTGTGAAATTATAAAGTGTAAAAACGTTTTCTTTTTTATACAGATCAAATACATACACACCGTTGTTGCCCAATAGGGATAGGTTCTTCAACATGGGTTTATATTTTTCCAGCGCTGAGTAATCGAGGTCTTTCTCTACAAATTCCTGCTTGTTCAGCCAACCGTAATACTCTTGAATGAGTGCTTCTGTCATAAAAATTAGGTAAGGGTTAAAGTAAGTTTAAGATACCGATTATTGATAGTTTTTCAAAATTGCTCAAAATTGACCCCGGTTTCAACATGGGAAACCTGCTGCTATTAGCCAGACCCATTATCACTATTTTTCATAAAGCTCGATCGGCAATTGATCAGGATCTGAAAAAAAGGTAAAACGTTTCCGGGTAAACTCATCTACCCGGATGGGTTCTGGTTCTATATGATGTAATTGTAATTTTTTTACTGCTTCATCCAAATTATCTACCTCGAAAGCCAAATGCCTGAGGCCTGTAGCTTCCGGCCCCGACACGCGGGGCGGAGGTGAGGGGAATGAAAAGAGTTCGATCGTATACCGCCCGTTCAGCGCGAGATCAAGCTTGTAGGAATTTCTTTCGGCACGGTATACTTCTGCAAGCACTGTAAACCCTAACACTTCAGTATAAAATTCTTTAGATCGCTGGTAGTTGCTACAGATAATTGCGATATGATGAACAGCCTTGAGAGTAAGCATTGGATTATGCTTTGGCTAGTTGGATAATGTCTTTTACTTCCAATATTTTTTTAGGGTATCCTTTATTCACTGTGTTGATCATCGCAAGTCCTACTTCTTTCAACGTAGAAACACCGGAAGGAAATAATGTTTTAAAGAAAGGGTACAACCATGAAATATACTTATACGGTTTCAATGTATTCTTCAAGCCGGGCGTTGGTTGCATATAGCCCGGACGGAACATATACGCTTGCCGGAAAGGCAATTTCATAAGATCATTTTCTGTTTTCCCTTTTACTCTCGCCCACATACTCCGGCCTTTCTCCGTGCTATCTGTACCTCCACCGGAAATATAGCAAAAGGTCATATCAGGATTCAACTTCGCAAGCGTAGAAGCTACATGCATTGTCAGGTCGTAAGTAAGTTTGCGGTATTCTGGTTCTTTCATACCGATGGAAGATACGCCAAGGCAGAAATAACAGGCATTGTAACCGCCCAGCCTATTTTCAATTGGGGTGAAATTTAAAAAATCAGCATGAATAATTTCTTCCAGTTTCGGGTGCGAAACTCCGCAGGGTTTACGATTGATCACCAATACTTTTTCTACTTCCGGATGGAGAAGACATTCGTGAAGAACTCCCTCTCCTACCATGCCTGTGGCACCGGTGATAATGGCTTTGATTTTCATAGGTTGATGTTTTTATAGTTCCTTGTGTAAGGATCCCAGATGCAAGATACCGGATAAAATTATTTTAATTTATCTGGCATCTGGGATCATTTTCTAATCACAGCGCCAAGCTCTTTCTCAAAGCTGCTCATCAGCTTTTGCATAGTGCTGTCGATCACTTTATCGGTCAGTGTTTGTTCGTAGTCCTGAAGTGTAAAACTAATGGCATAGGCTTTTTTGCCTTCGCCAAGATTTTTGCCTTCGTACACGTCAAAAACATTCATATCGGTGATCAGTTTTTTCTCCTGCTTCAACGCCAGTTGTTTGATCTGTTCGAATGTAACTGATTTGTCGAGCACCAACGAAAGGTCTCGACGCACTTCAGGATATTTATTGAGTTCGCGGAATTGAATTGCATTTTTATATCCTTTCAGCAAAGCATCCGCATCAAACTCTGCATAGTATACAGGCTGCTTGATATCTGCAAGCTTAAGTGCTTTGTCGTGCACTCTTCCCAGCGAAGCGATCACTTTGTTGTTTTTGATATAATTGATCCCTTGTGCAAATGCTGTCAATTCTGATTTCTGTTGTTGTGCATCGGCAAGATTTAGCTTTTGCAAAATTTTGGTCACCACAGAATTTAAATAATAATAATCCGCTTCTTTCGCTGTCACATTCCAGCTTTCGTCTTGTACAGTACCTGTTACAAAAAGCGCCAGGCGGTTTCCTTCTTTGTATTTGCCTTCTTCCTTGTTGTATACCTTTCCAAATTCAAAAAGCTTAAGATCTTTCTGACGGCGGTTGATGTTGTAATTCAAAATTTCCAATCCTGAAAAAAGAAGGCTTTGGCGCATTACACCCAGCTCTTCGGAAAGTTTGTTGAGTACTTCCACCGACTGTGCCTGTACCCCCAGGAATTCTGCATAGACAGGTTTGGTCATAGAGTTGGTCAGGATCTCGTTGAAGCCTGAACCAGCAAGCATACTTCCAATCAGCTTTTGCAGTTTGTCTTTATCTTTCTCAGGGAAATCCGCCAGGTAAGCGGCGCTCAGGCGGTCGCTGAGCTCGATGTTGTCATATCCGTATATTCTGAGTACTTCTTCTACAATGTCTGCCGGACGCTGTACATCTACTTTGTAGGGAGGTACAGATAATTTCAGCTGATCGTCTTTTTCCAATTCGATCTGGATATTCAACCCTTGCAGAATTTCTTTGATAAGCGAACGCTCCAGCGTTTTACCGATCAGGCGATTGATATAGGAATAGGAAGTTTCGATCTTAAAATCATTTACCGGAGTGGAATAAATATCGGTCACTTCTGAAGTAATTTCCCCTCCTGCTATTTCAATGATCAACTGGGCGGCCTTGAGCAACGCAGTAACCGGCATGTTTGGGTCAGTACCTCTTTCGAAACGGAAAGAGGCATCTGTTTTAAGCGCGTGAAACTGTGACGTTTTTCTTACAAAATCCGGAGAAAAATAAGCGCTTTCCAAAAATATACTTTTCGTACTAGCTGTAACACCTGATTCCAATCCGCCGAATACACCGGCGATGCACATAGGCTCTTGTGCGTTGCAGATCATAAGATCTTTATCGCTGAGCTTTCTTTTTACTCCATCGAGTGTTACAAATTCTGTGTCTTTAGGAAGTGTTTTTACGATCACTTTATTCCCTTTGATCTTATCCTGATCAAAGGCGTGAAGCGGCTGGCCGAGGTCATGCAGAATATAATTGGTGATGTCTACTACGTTATTGATCGGATTGAGACCAATTGCTTTCAAACGATTTTTTAGCCAATCCGGAGAATCTTTTACCGCAAGGCCTGAAATGGTAAGGCCTGTATAGCGAGGACAAGCCTCTTTGTTTTCTACAATTATCTCTATCTTTTTGCCTGTAGCTTTCGGGCTTGTTGTTTTTATTTCGTTCAGATCACGGTTGAGCAAAGCTTTCAGATCGCGCGCTACGCCCAGGTGGGACGCGGCATCGGCGCGGTTGGGGGTGAGTCCTATCTCAATGGTATAATCCGTTTCAATTTTGAAATAAGCTGCCCCTGGTGTACCCAAAGGCAGATCTGTTTGCAGTACCATGATACCTGCGTGTGAGCTGCCAAGGCCAATTTCATCTTCAGCGCAGATCATTCCTTCCGAAACTTCTCCTCTTATTTTTGCTTTACTGATCTTGAACGGTTCTCCGGTGAGCGGATAAACAGTAGTACCAACCAAGGCCACAATTACTTTCTGACCAGCTGCCACATTGGGCGCTCCGCAAACAATTGGCAACACTGTACCATTGCCTACATCTACCGTGGTCTTGCTAAGTTTGTCGGCGCCAGGGTGTTTTTCACAAGTGAGTACTTGTCCGATTACCAAACCTTTTAGGCCACCTTTGACGCTTTCATATTCTTCTATCGATTCTACTTCCAATCCTGCTTTGGTAAGTTTAGCAGCGATCTCTTCTACCGATTCGGTAAGGTCAATATGTTGTTTTAACCAGTTGTACGAAATTTTCATAAATCTATTATTGCTCTTTTCCCCCGAAGGAACGGCAAGATACGGGGATAAATGGAAAAAGTAAAGGTGATTAATTATGAGTTATGAATGTTGAATTATGAGTGAAATAATTCATAACTCAACATTCATAACTCATAATTTCTTTATCTTTGCGGTATGACCTGGGAAGAATACTGTATAAAAAAGAAAATAAATTCAGCGTTGTTTCAGCAAGCTGAGCCACAGCGGTGGGCAGAACTTAAAAATATTTTTGAGCAAGTACACCCGAATTCCTTTACTGAGCAGAAAAAATTTATTATTAACGATCTTAGGAGGCTTTATAAGATTGTCTGAACCAAGATTTACGGGATTATTAGATGAATATGATTTTAAAAAAAAATACTCATAACTTAAAATTCAAAATTTAGAATTTAAAATTTACTCTGCTTCCACCGCTTTTTCCTCTTTCGGTTTTTCCTCTTCCTCTTCAAACAAGTACCCTCTTAATTTTTGTTTCAGTTCTGTGCGTGAAAGATTGCTATGCAGAATTCCATTGATGGCAATGGAAGTTTGGCCTGTTTCTTCAGATACGATCAGGATAATACTATCGGTTACTTCTGTCATGCCAATGGCGGCGCGGTGGCGAAGGCCGAAGTTGGCAGGGATCTCATCGTTTTCCGAAACCGGAAGAATACAACGGGCAGCCTTAATCCTATTACCTTCGATGATCACTGCACCATCGTGGAGTGGACTATTTTTTTGGAAGATAGAAATAAGCAGACGTTTGGAAATTTGTGCATCGAGAATATCGCCCGACTCTGCGTAGAATTTAAGCTCCGAGCTTTTGGCAAATACGATCAGCGCTCCCATATTCATACTTCCCAATGTTTTAGCGGCATCCACAATAGGCGCTACATCAAGCGATTCGTCGTTCTCAGATTTTTTTCTATTTAATAAATTTTTAAAAAATTTATTTTCATCTACTGAAGTGGATTTTCCGATCAGCATCAAAAATTTTCTTATTTCCTGTTGGAATAAAATGATCACCGCGATCACACCTACTCCGATAAATTGGCCGAGGATAGCGGTCAGCAGTTCCATCTGGAGACTTTTGACAAGAATATATACGAAGTAAACAGAAAGGAAGCCTAGGAAAATTCTCACAGCCAAAGTGCCGCGCATGAGTTTGTACAACTGAAAAAGTAAAAGACTGACCATCGAGATATCGACGATATCCTTCCAGCCTATTTCTAAAAAGCCAATCTTAAAGTTTAGTAGATTTATTAACATTTAGTTATAAGTCGTTTTAAATAAGGTAATCGCTTCCATCGCTTCGCTTACGTCGTGCACCCGGAGTATACTTACCCTATTCATAAGGGCGATCGAATTGAGTGCAGTGGTTCCGTTCAAAGCATGTTCGGAAGTAGTATTCAGTTTTTTATAGATCATTGATTTGCGTGACATCCCCGCTAACACAGGAAGGTTTAAAAGTCTGAAATAGTTCAGATGTTTTAGCAAATCATAATTCTGATCCATTGTTTTAGCGAATCCAAAACCCGGATCGAGAATGATATCTTTCACCTTGTGCGCTCTTAACTCACTGATTTTCTTTTGAAAAAAATCGATCACATCGAGCAAAATATTTTCATACCCTGTGAGCGTCTGCATGGTTTGTGGGTTGCCACGCATGTGCATGAGTATGTACGCTACGTTTAGTTTTCCTACTGTAGCAAACATTTTGCCATCCAGCGAACCTGCAGAAATGTCATTGACCATTACAGCGCCTTCTGATACCGCTGCCTCCGCCACGGAAGCACGAAAGGTATCCACGGAGACATATGCATCGGGATATTCTTTCATAATGGCCTTTACCGCTGGTACCACTCGTTCAAGCTCTTCCTGCTCCGTCACATCTTTCGCTCCTGGTCTTGATGAATATCCGCCTACATCTATAATTGTAGCTCCGTCGGTCAGCATATGGCCGACTTTTTCCAACATTCTTATTTCATCTTTGTAAAAACCACCATCGTAAAAAGAATCGGGGGTTATATTCAATATCCCCATTGCTATCGGATACGATAAGTCAATTACATTGCCTCTCAGGTTCAATGTTTTTTTTGAATAAAAAACTGTATCTTTCGGTTCCAATGGTGTAACTCATTTATTCATAATATACTAAAAAAATTTGGCAAATCAAACTACACACGAATATAACCAGGTAATAAAAGTTTGTCGTGCTCTTTTTATCAACAAAACCCGGGACTATGGTACTGCCTGGAGAATTTTAAGATTGCCATCTATCACCGACCAGATTTATATCAAAGCCCAGCGTATCCGTTCCATACAGGAAAAAGGAAATCAGAAAGTAGAAGAAGATATTTCTTCTGAATTTATCGGCATTGTGAATTATTGTATCATCGCTATGATGCAACTGGAAATGACAGAATCTGATCCTATGGAACTTGCGCCGGATAAGGTAGAGATCCTCTACGATCGATTTATAAAAGAAACTTTTGATCTGCTGATGAATAAAAACCATGACTACGGCGAAGCCTGGCGTGAAATGCGAATCACCTCGATCACAGATATTATTTTAATGAAAATTTTCCGCGTAAAGCAAATCGAAGACAACCAAGGGAAAACAGTAGTATCTGAAGGCGTAAAAGCCAACTACCAGGATATGCTGAATTATGCCGTTTTTTGCCTTATTAAAATGGGTTTTGGAAATGAGATCACAAAATAGTTGCACTTTAAAAGGAAAAATATTTAATTTAGGAAGGCTCATGTCGCTATGATCAGGTATTTAATTAAACGGTTATTTTATGGATTGCTAGTATTAGTGGGAGCTACCGTGATCGTATTTTTTATATTCAACGTGCTGCCTGGCGATCCCGTAGCAATGATGGCCGGACAACGTACCGACGTCACCACCCGCGAAGCCATTGCCAAAGACCTCGGACTTTTTGAACCGCTTCACAAACAACTTTACCTCTACATACGCGACCTCTCTCCGATCTCAATTCACGAGGATACTGATAAAGAACAATCGAAATATGAGTATACAAAATTATTTCATGTAGGAAATGAAGTAGTAGTTCTCAAAACTCCTTACCTGAGAAGATCTTTTCAAAGCAATAAAAAAGTAAGCGAAATTATTTGGGAAAACCTCGAAGGCACCTTCTGGCTTGCTATTGCAGCGATGGTCTTTGCTACCTTCTTCGGCGTGCTCCTGGGTGTGTTAGCTTCACTCAAACAAAATAGCTGGCTCGATCACACGCTTGTCTCTATGTCGGTGATCGGGATCTCCGCTCCTGCGTTTGTACTAGGAGCGATCGTGGCAATGGTTTTTGGATATTACCTTTCCGATTATACTGGTTTAAACCCGACAGGACAGCTTTGGGATTATGGTTTGGACGGAAGAAGATTGATGCTTAAAAATATCATCCTTCCTGCCTTCACGCTTGGCCTACGCCCATTAGCGATCATCGTACAATTGACAAGAAGCTCTATGCTGGATGTACTTTCTCAGGATTATATCCGTACTGCACGTGCCAAAGGATTAAGATATTACAAGATCATTATCAAACATGCATTAAAAAATGCACTGAACCCCGTGATCACCGCGGTATCCGGCTGGTTGGCATCGTTAATGGCTGGCGCATTTTTCGTAGAAGTGATCTTCGACTGGAAAGGTTTAGGATTGGTAACAATTGATGCTGTATACAGTCTCGACTTCCCAATCGTAATGGGCGTAACGATCTTCGTGGCATTTGCCTTTATCATCATCAATATCTTTGTAGATCTTCTCTACGCCCTGGTAGATCCGCGTGTACGAATCAAATAACTCACTACTGTTGCTGTTGCTCTTGCTGACACAATGCAGGATAGCAACAGCAACAGTAGTGAGATTTTAAGTCCCTTACTAAAGCTCTAAGATTAAATCCTGGCTGGATAAGGGACAAATTCTGTATCATCCCCCTTAATTTTTTCAAACTTTTGGTCAATCCATTTCTGGCGGGCTTCATCTAGTAAGGCTTTCGAAGTGGCTACAAAATTCCAGTCGATAAAACGTTCTTCAGGAAAAGGTTCTCCTCCGAAAATATAGATGGTTGTATTTTCCGCTATGATAAACTGGCAAAGTTTGCTATCGCTAGAGATCAAGATCCTCTTGGGCTCGTATACATGGCCTTCGCTTTCAATACTTCCTTCCAAAATATATATACCGGCTTCTCCGTATAGCTCGTGGCCAATATTGATCGTTTGCCTGGCAGTGCTTTTGATCTCAAGCATGAACAGCGGGCTATAGACCGGCACAGGAGACCTTTTCCCAAAAGCTTCTCCTGCGATCAATTTAAATTGTATGGTTCCTTCTGTCCAGGTAGGAATTTGTTCTTTGTCGATATGAAAAAACTCTGGGTTCATTTGTTCCAGAGCTTTTGGCAGAGCCACCCATATTTGCAGGCCATGTAAATGTTTATCGGAATGGCGCAGGTATTCTGGCGTACGCTCTGAGTGTGCAATACCTTTACCTGCTGTCATCCAATTGACGGCTCCGGGTTTAATCTCTACTTCGGTGCCAAGCGTATCGCGGTGCAGGATGTTTCCTTCGAATAAAAATGTAAGCGTAGACAAACCGATGTGCGGATGCGGCATCACATCAAAATTTTCTCGCTCATTCATTTTTACCGGCCCCATATGATCGATAAAGATGAATGGCCCTACCATTCTTTTCTGGCGGAAAGGAAGCAAGCGGCCTACCATAAAATTACCAATGCTGGCAGCGCGCTCTTCGATGATGAGATTGATGTTGGACATATCGTTATTTTTTGATTTGTAAAAATGTAATAGCCTTTACTCAAAAGTAAAAATTCTTCCCCTTTACACAAAGAAAGACCGCTGCAAATACAGACGGCCTTTCTATTAATCAATCACAAAAAAATATTTAGAATTCCTTTTATTAATAATGGATGCAAGATACCAGATTCCGGATACCAGATAGTTTAGATAAAAACAACTCTGTTTTATAAATAAACTAAAAGACAATGTCATTAAATTACTCTCGCATTTATCCGGTATCTGGCATCCGGCATCTGGTATCTCAAAATAAGTATTAATATTTAAGAGGGATTTCCAAAAATATTATTTCACAAGTCCGGCAAACCGATGATAAAACTTCGTAGGACTGTTTTCATTCTTCGGCTCATACTGACCATTAATCAAAGGTACGTAGATCACTCTTCTCCGGCTTACTTCTCCTGCAAGCATAGATTGCGCCACGCGGTGCCAGAGCCTGCCGTCGTGAATGGTAAGATCACCAGCTTTGGGGATCACAGCTACTTCATCAGGATCAGGGCGTGTGTCGAGAAAATATTTTTTTCTGAAAAGCATGTCAAATATTCCCTGCGTATGTGAACCCGGAATTAGTCTCAAACCTCCATGCTCTTGGTTCAAAGTACTCAAGTGAATGCCAAGGTTGATCATTGGTTTCACCGCGCCTCCATAAAAAATATCGCGCAACCCATCCGTGTGCCAACCCATTTGAGTAAACTTACTATGTTCGGAATGAATATAATGATTGAACACGACTCCGTCTTTCTCATGTTCTCCCACTCTTGCGCCCTTTCCTACCAAAGGCAGCAAAACAGAAATACGCGGATCGTTTACCAACTCTGAGATCACAGGACTATGTTCGGATATAAAAGCAAAACGCTGCACGATGGTTTCGCCATTCAGGTCTTTACCATACTTGATCGGTACGCCGTTCACTTTTTCTATATTGTTTTCGATCCATTTTTTTTCTACTTCTTTGGAAGCACGAATGATCTGTTCTACCGTTTCTGGTTTTATAAAATTTTCAAAATGGATAAAACCATTTTCATTATAAAATTCTATTTGCTCTGAAGTCAGTTTTTTTTCGAGTGTAAATTTTTTATAGCTATTCATATAAGTATCTATTTTAAAGTTTATGGATTTTTTCATAGCAGAAGTATCAAGACAGTGCTCGTTGAAGAGACTGATCATAATTCTGCAAAAGATGTTAAAAGGAATTATTCAGATTAGCAGCAACAACAACAGCAACCGAAAGAAACGCCCGCGTAGCCGCCGGTGCTGCTTGTGATGAAAAATTTTGCCGTATGTGTTTTTTGTAAAAACATATTGTATACTAATTCTATATACAAAGTTAAGAATATGATTTTAAGAAACAAGTTTTATAGAAATATTTTTTATTAGGCTCTTTGGTAAAGCCAGGTAGCTACTGCTTCTATAATAGATTTAGGAAATATACGCGTAAAGAAAGCACCCAGTTTGTTTGAAAATCCCGGAATTACTTCTGCTTTTTTTGCAAGTGCAGCTTTCACTCCGTACGCTGCCACCTGATCAGCATTCATGCCGATGCGTTCGGCAATTTCTTTCAGTGATTTCATACCGGCACGGTCGGCAAACTCAGTGCGCACGGGGCCTGGCGACAAGCAGGTAACCGATATCCCAGCCTGTTTGAGTTCAAGCCTCAGCCCGCGTGAAAAAAGAACCATGAATGCTTTCGTGGCAGCATAGATGGTAAACGTAGGCATTGCCTGGTACGAGGCCGTGCTGGCAACGTTGAGAATGTAAGAAGGCTTGTTTGCTTTCAACAGCGGGATCAAGCGATGAGAGAGGGCTACAGGAAACTCTGTATTGAGTTGGATCATATTTTGTTGCTCTTCTAACGCAAGCGATTCAAAAAATCCCCAGATACCGTAGCCGGCATTGTTGACCAGGAAAGAAACATTATAGTTATTTTCTACACACCAATTATAAATCAACTGATCCGCGCCTTGCTGGGACAGATCAAGCGCTTTATAAAATACAGATACTTTATACTTTTGTTGCAGTTCACCAGCGAGCTCCGCCAGTGCATTTTCAGATCTTGCGAGTAGCAGTAAATTATATTTCCGCTTAGCGAGCGCTACGGCAATTTCTTTTCCAATCCCTTTACTGGCGCCTGTGATGAGTGCGTACATAGTTTTAATGATGAGTTATGAATGTTGAGTTATAAGTTACGATTTCATTCATAATTTATAACTCAACATTCATAATTTTAATAGATAATTTCTTTTACAAAACAACGGTTAACTACTTCTACAAAGTCGATCAGTTCTACGCTTTGCTCGTTTTCCTTTACATAGTTTTTGATCTTGCGCAAAAAATCCCAGAGCGGGTCGTAATATTTATGACCTGTTTGCTTTTGAAATTCTTCTGTGCTTAGTGTGTTTCCATGTTTCATGAGTAAATGAACGGCGATGAAAAAATAAGAGTAAGGAAGTTTACTCCCTTCCAACACCGAACCGCTGCGCAGCGTAGTGCGGAAGCGGCAAGCGCGGCATTGGAACTGAATTTTAGAAGTAAGCCAATAGTGCTGATGGCAACCGCATTTTTTACATACGATCCCTTTTTTTAGACGATATTCCTTAAAAGCCTCGACCGCCAGGCTTTCCTCCTTGTATACCTCAATCAATTCTTTGGACAGCATAACTTCTTTCGTTTGGCACAAATATAGAATGATTTTATTTTAAAATACAATATCTATAGAATTAATATAGAAATAAATTTAAAAACACTTGGTTGTTAATTTTAGATTTATAATTTTGTCTATAGAAATAATGTAGAAATTAATAAAATTTAAATAAAATACTATCTATCATATGGTTAATAGCATAAAACTCAAAGAAAACCTGGAAGTCTACTACGACGAAGGGAAAGGTCAGCCGGTTATTCTTCTACATGGGTTGTTTGGGAACCTGAGCAATTGGGAACAAGTAGCTGAGCATTTTTCTGTGGATCACAGAGTCATTATTCCGAGGCTTCCCTTGTTTGATATTTCCTTGAAAGAATCAAGCCTGAGCAGGCTGGTGACTTTTTTAGAAAAATTTATTGCTAAAAGAAATCTTCAAAAAGTAATTCTCATGGGCAATTCTCTTGGCGGGCATGTGGCTTTGCTTTACACACTCAAACATCCCGACAAAGTCGACAAGATCATACTCGCGGGCAGCTCCGGGCTTTTTGAAAATTCGCTTGGCGGCTCTTTCCCAAAAATGAAAGATTATAATTATGTAGACGAAAAAGTACGCTACACTTTCTACAATCAATCGGTGGTGACAAAAGAATTGGTGGACGAGGTATATGAAACTGTACAAAGCAGGATCAAAACTCTTAGCTTGATCGGACTTGCCCGTGCTGCACAGCGTGAAAACCTTTCCGAAGTATTGTACCGCATCAAAGCTCCTACCCTTCTGATCTGGGGCTTACAGGATGAAATTACTCCGCCTGAAACTGCGTTGGAATTTCACGAACGAATTCCACACTCTGCTATAAAATTTTTAGATAAATGCGGTCACGTACCGATGATGGAACAACCGGAATTGTTCAACCAACATGTGCGTACGTTTTTAGAATATTAAAAATGGAAACAAAATATTTAGCGTTTGTCATTCCTGCTTTTTTCTTATTTGTTGGAATTGAATACCTCGTAGCGCTTCAAAAGAAAAATAAACAGTTGTTCCGTTTCGACAGCTCGGTTACCAATATCAGCATAGGCATTGCCGAGCGGCTGATCAATCTTTTTGTTTCGTACGCATTCTTTGGAATGTTTGTATATGTATACAAACATTATGCCTTGTTTCATATTCCAAATCACTGGACAGTATGGATTCTTTTGCTGTTGGCTACCGATCTTGTCTGGTATTGGTATCACCGCTGCGGACATGAGATCAATATCTTGTGGGGTGCACATGTGGTGCATCATCAAAGCGAAGAATTCAACTATACTGTTTCCGCGCGCGTCACCACTATACAGGCGTTCATGCGGAATATTTTTTGGTGTGTGCTTCCTCTGATCGGTTTTCATCCTTCGCTTATCATTACCATCTCTGTGATCCATGCAGGTTATTCTTTTTTTACGCACACACAGATCATAGGCAAACTGGGATGGCTGGAATATATTTTCATCACGCCTTCGCATCACCGCGTGCATCATGCCTCGAATGAGAAATACCTGAATAAAAACTATGGTGACCTGTTTGTCTTTTGGGACAAACTCTTTGGTACATTCCAGAAAGAAGAAGAAGAGCCCGTATACGGTCTTACACATCCTTTAAAAAGCCAGAGTTTTATATGGCAGCATTTTCATTATTATATTGAACTCTTTGCTGCTGTAAGGCGAGAACGCAACGTAGGGAAAATAATCAGTATTCTACTTGGGCCTCCCGAACTCCTTGATCCTGGCCTTCGGCTGGCATTGGAGAAAAAAATTTTACCTCCTAAAAAATCGGTGCGACTTACATACAGGTTTAGAATTTATCTTCTAACACAGCTTGCGCTAAGCTTAATACTTTTGTTTTTGATCAGTTATTTTTTTTCAGCGCTTGGTCTTGTAGAAAAAACAACCGGATTGATCTTCGTACTGATCACCCTTATCAATTGCGGAGCCTTACTGGAGCAGCGTAAGTGGATCTTTTACCTGGAATATATTCGGTTAGTAGTGCTTGGCTGTTATGTGAGCTTTTTATTTGAAAGCATCTTCTTTTTGTTGATCGTGGTCAGCATAACCGGAATAATTGTTTCGCTTGAGTCTGTGAAAAAATGGTATTACGGGTTTATATACCAGGAGTATAATGATATTCTTGCGAAAAAATAATTGTATACAGATTATCATTTGTTTGTATTCACAGCAAGGTGGTTCAAGTTCACCATGTTTCGTAGCTGACAATGATGTTCTTTAAATATTATCCGAAAATAACCCAATAGAGTGATAAGATCAGCAGCAGCACTGCGGTAGCGATCATGTTGAGTTTTTTGTATTTGCCGGTTTCCTGTTTGAAAGCTTCGTCCTTTACAATTTCGTTTGCATACTTGAGTGTAAATCCTTTAAGCTTTTCTTTTGGAGGTGCCTCGGTAAACAGACTGATCACAATCATAAGTAACAGACTAATCGCAAAAAGAAAAATTGCGAAATGAAGAAAATTGATCGCTCCTAAAAAGGAAATGAAATCGCTTCTCATTTCAAAACTTCGGTAAAGAATATCAGTTATGAATTTTATAAAACCCAGAAAGAAACCTACTGTAAGCACAGTAGTAGCTGCCGTACCATTGGCTCTTGCCCAAAGGATCCCTACAAGGAACACTACACAAATAGGCGGCGCGATATACGATTGAACACTTTGTATATAAAAATAAATATCGCTGGAAAGCGCATAAATAAAGGGAACCCAGATGATACCAAATAGCACGACCACAAATGTAGCGATCCTTCCTATGTTGACAAGTACGAAATCATTGGCTTTAGGATAGAGCTTGTTGTAAATATCCAGCGTAAATAAAGTGGAAGTGGCGTTGAAAGCCGAAGCCAAAGAAGTCATCAAAGCCGCGAGCAGACTGATTAGTACGATGGCACGCACGCCGGCAGGTAGGAGGCTGGTGATCATTGTTACATAAGCACTGCTTGCCGGAATATCCGGATACAAAGCTTTTGCAATAATTCCCGGTCCTACTAATAATACAATTGGCAACAATCGAAGATACGCGGCAAACAAAGTACCCGAGCGCGCATGATCAATATTTTTTGCGCTCAATGTAATCTGCACGATGTATTGATCGGTGGTCCAGTACCAGATGCCAAGGATCAACGCACCGAAAACCATTCCTGTCCAGGGAAATTCCGGGTCGTCGATGGGTTTGAATATTTGAAAATAATCTGCCGGCACTTTTGCTTTGAGCCCCGCGATCCCACCTACTTCTTCCATTCCATAATAAACCAACACTGCAGATCCCAGGATCAACAAAATAGCCTGAAGGAACTGCACCATTATAATTCCTCTTGAACCTCCAAACATTGTATAAATACCTGTAGAAAGTACAAGCACCAGCGCAGAGGTGTAGATATCCCAACCAAGCACATGCTTCAGCACCAATCCTCCCGCCAGCAGCGTTACCGAGACTTTAGTCAATACATAAGCGGCGATCGAAACAATGGAGAGATAACGACGACAGTATTCGTTGTATCGTTTTTCCAAAAATTCCGGCATAGTGAAAATTCCCGTTTTGAGATAGAAAGGAGTAAAGAGCCAGCCCAATAATACAAGTACGACGCAGGCAGACAACACAAAATTACTTACTGCTAAGCCGGAAGAATAACCAGCTCCTGCCAATCCGATCAAGTGTTCGCTGGAAACATCGGTAGCAAAAAGCGCTGCGCCAATGGCAAACCAGGGAATGCTGCGATCTGCAAGAAAGTATTGCGTGATATTGGTCGTTTTTCTGGAATAATAGATCACCACCCCAAAGATCACAATGAGATAGATTCCCAGAATAATGCCGTCAACGGTGTTAAAAATCATTTGTCATATTATACAGAAAAAACACAGGTGAAGTTTTATCTTTTAGTGCTTTTTAAAATATTACCGGATCTTTTTTGGCATCGGTATTTTCATCTGAAGCATTTTTGAGAAGAGCCCGGCCCTTTCTGCCAAAGCTTTAAATATACAAAAAATCAAATCAGTAAAAATTTTAATGCCTGATTTTTAAGGATTAATGAACAAAATAACTTTTTATAAGCCTATAAATTGCACAAACGTTTTTCGATTTGAGATAAATTATTTTTTGTCACAAGAGATTATGAGGAATGTACAAATTTTAGTTGAAAGTTTAAGGTTAAAAGTTTTATGCTGTTTTAATACTGCTCTCGGGTATATAGCTAAAAATTTAACTTTTGCCGTTATTGGAGCTTTCTCTGAGAAAGCTCCAACAACGGCATCTAAACAAAAAAGGTCGGCCATTGAGACCAACCTTTTTCAAATTCAAACTAAAACAACAAGTAACTATGGAATTAAATTGGCTCTGAAGCCTGATGGATCATAGAGTTTCAGGCTTGAGCCGAAGGTATTATTAATTGCTTTGATAAATTCATTGGCCAGCAATGCTTGTCCTTTAGGAGTAGGATTCGTTCTGTCCAGCGAAAAGAATCCGCCGAAATCCGGGCCGAGTGCGGGATGGTTGGTACGAATAATTTCTTGTGTACCGTATTGGATACCGTACAAAGGATCACTCAGCTTACGAAAGAATGCATTCAGGTCAACGATTGCCACTCTTACGCCACCTGCATTTCTTGCCGCCACTGCAGTAGCGATAGCATTGTTATAATCATCGATCTGCGCGCGCAGCGCTACGATCTCCGCTTTATCAAGTACAGCACTATTGGCAAAAGGTGCTTTGAATCCTGAAGAATCTCTGGGAGTATTATCCGGAGTACAGCTTCTTACTGAAGCAGAGTCTACTTTCCCGATCCCGGATTTATTAAGTACGCTGGAGGTTACTACAAAATCTTTTGCAGGATCCAGTTGTCTTACACTACCAGTACCAGTCGTAATAGCATAATAACTTTTTGCTCCTGTAGCTCCGCTAAAAAGATTCTGTCCTAAGTCTGCATTGAAAATCGCAGCAGCAGCAGCCGATAGTCTTACAGGATTTTTTGCAGGATCGGTTGTACTGGTCAATCTTCTGTTGTTGACCGTTACGATTGGGAATTGATCTACATAAGGAATATTCGCGATCACTCCTTTCGAACCTGGCACAGACAGCAAACTATCCAAAAGGTTTTCGATATTTTGTCTGAAAGAAGCAGTAGAGATCATGGTTTTTGTACCACCGCTGGTAGCATATTTCAATGCATCTACGTCTCCCAGGTAAATAGTGAAAAAGCTGGCTCCTCTCTTCTTCGCTTCAGAAGCGATCCCCAGTGTGCCTACGTCGGTAACCCTTGTGAAATAAGGATAAGGGTTTGTAGATTTAGCGCCAGCTGTGATCGTAGCAACGTTGATACTATCAGTAGGTAGGAATGGCACAGCCAGATTGTTTAGCGTAGCTTTCGTTCCTGTATATGGAAGTACAGACGATTCTCCATTCACTGCTACACCTCCTATGGAAGGACCAGGGCAGCTTGGAATCACAAGCTCGGATCTTCCTTTCGTAGTAGCCGACCAGCCATTTACCGAATTAATATCCGGCTGATTAAATATTAGTCCCGGATTTACATCGCGTATTTTACCAGCGATCAGATTTGGATAAGCATAGTTTTGTCCTTCTGTATAAAGGGCGTTATCCGCGAAGCCCGCAGTGACGGTAGAACCTACCGCCACGTAGCTGCTGAAACTTACAGAGCCTGCAGTGGCCGGACCGGCATCGGAATCTTTGTGAAATTTAGTTTTGCAAGATTCCATGGAAAGCAAAAGTGTACTGATGAAAATGACTTTTGTTGCCAGTAGAGTGTTAGAATTTTTTATTGCTAATTTTTTCATGATACTTTTCTTTTTGGAAATCTATTGTTGCTCTTGCTGTTGCTTTTGTTTTTTGTTCTCGCCGGTCAACAAGCCGTCGAAGGTAATTGCTACGTAGTACAGTGCTCCGATAGTTGGGCCCGCTGCGTATTGGATGTATCTTCTGTTAAGTACATTGGTACCTCCAAGTTTCACTGTTGCTTTTGCTTTAGGCACTCTATAGTTTACTTGTGCATCGAACGTATAGTAAGCAGGTACTTCGCCATTGGCAAGAGGACTTTGCCATAAGAATTTATCCTGCCATCTGAATACTACATTGAATCCGAAATTTTTAAACAATTCGCGGTTTCCTAATGAAATATTGGTCATCCATTTTGGGGTGTTGAAACCTGTTACGAATACATCTTGTGTTTTATTGGAGATTAGTGTATTGAAACTTAAGTTTCCTGAGATGGTGTATTTTTTATAGAAGTTATACGTTAGACCAAGTGCAGAACCGTAGTTACGGTATACATTTTTTGCATTGGTGTATACTCTGTATCTTGTTTGGTTTGCTTTGTTCAGCATATCCATTGCAGCTTCGTCGCTTCCTACTTTTCCGGTAGTGGGTACAGCTACGTCTACCTGGCCAAGGAATCCATGATAGATGTTGAAATATCCATCTAGATCGATCACTACTTTGTTGTTAAATACCACACTCTTGTATCCAACTTCAAACGAGTTGATTTGTTCTGGCTGGATTGTTTTCAGGTTCGTTTGCTGAAGCAATCCTTTTTCCATCAATGCTGCTTGTGATTTGTTGTAACCATTGGCTACATCGTTATTTACAGCGTTGGTGAAATTGTTAATAGAAGCAAGTGTATAAGAGTTCTCAAGATAACCCAAACCATTGTTCACTTCTGCTAGTCCTCCTACTCTTCTTACACCACCGTTGTTTACATAAGACAATGCTTCAAACAAAGAAGGGAAACGGTAACCGTTCTGATAAGAAGCTCTGAAGTTGTGTTTTTCTTTCAGCGTATATACTACGGCCGCTCTTGGATTCAACTTATATTTGAAATCAAGGTTTTTGTCGTAACGTAAAGATCCTACCAGTTTCAATTTTTCTTTGAAAAGTCTTTTCGTAACCTGACCGAAGCCACCGAATTTGGTATAGTATACATCCTTACCACCTGGAGTACTTCTTTGGTCTACAGGTTTGGAGAAGTCTACGAAATTGTTTCCATCAGGAATAATTTGATATGTTCTGTAATCAGCCCCTACAAGCACATCTACTACTTTTATTTTTTCGCTTAGGTTGTATTGCAAATCACCGTGGTACATATTACTTCTTTGTTTCAAAGCCGCACCACCTGTAGCCGGCGCACCTGGCACGTTGGAAGCGATGTCCCAGTTATTGGTCTTGATGATCTGGTTTTTCAATGAATTGAATTGATCTGTACCAGGGGTAGCTCTTCCCTGATCTGCAAAAGCTCTGGCGTCATTCATCGCTTGTGCGAGCGCTACGCCGTTGTTGAGTTCATCCTGCAAAGTAGATTGAAATTTATTTGTCCAATCAGTAGTAGAGACACTGGCCAGATCAAGGTTATCAGACAGTGGTTTCAAGTTGTAAGAGTCACCGGTATTTTCGATTGACATGTACCCACGCACTACAAGGTTTTTATTTTTCAATTCCACTTTATGGTTTTGAACTGTTGCGTTTTGTAATCTGATCTTGTTACCACGTTGGAAAGTCCCGTCCAATAAGCCAAAGCGATAACCATAAGAAGCTTCCCATCCATTTCCAAATCTGTAGTGGAGAGATCCATCGGCTTTAATATTTTTCACTAGCGGATTATATAGATCTTTTTCCCAGTATCCTGTACGTCTTACGTTGAAGGTTTGATCTTTGCCTTGGTAGAACACAGAGATTGGTACGTTGTTGTTGCTTTCGTCTCCATATTTGTTCCATGCATCATAGGCAGGGTTGTTGTTATTACCTGATAGTTCAGGGAAGTTGGGGTTTGCTGAAGTCAGGTTTTGCGGGTTCTGGTCTGTTTTGGTATTAGAGATCCAGTCTACTCCTTGCATGTAGCTTCCGTTTACTTTGAAAGCAAATTTGTTGTTAAATGCTTTTGCATAACGAACAGAAGATTCTGTCATCAACGCTGGTGCATGATCGATGCCGTCTACGTGGTTTGCTCCGGTTCTTTGGTAAAGGCTTAATCCCTGATAAGTAAATGGGCTTTTGCTGATCAAGTTTGCCATACCGTTGATCGCGTTCATCCCATACAATGCGGAAGCAGCGCCAGGCGTGATCTCTACGGATTCGATGTCAAGCTCGTTTGGCCCAATCGCATTTCCCAGCGGCACACCCAGTGTAGCAGATTGCATGTCTACTCCATCTACCAGCTGCATAAAGCGGAAGTTGTTAGGAATATTGAATCCACGCGTGTTAGGTACTTTGAAAGTAAGGCTGGAGGTAGTCATCTGCACTCCTTTTACGTTTTCAAGTGCATCGTAAAACGTAGGAGCCGGAGTAGCTTTGATCGCTCTGATATCCAGTTTTTCAATAGCTACAGGAGATTTCTGACTGCTTTCTTCCACTCTGGAAGCAGTTACTACCACTTCGTCGGCGGCGATTTCCTGACTTGTGAGTTCGAGGTTAAGATTAGCATTTCCATCTTTTACCTCGATCTCTTGTTTGGCATATCCCAGATAAGATATTACGAGTACAAACGGGTATTCCAGTTTACCTTTCAGGGTAAATCTTCCATCCTGATCAGATACTGCATTATAGGTTGTGTTTTTCACTCCGATTGTTGCTCCTTCGAGTGGTTCTTTTGTGTCTTTATCGATAAGCTGTCCTGAAACTTCTACCAGATTTGATTGAGCCAATACCATTTGAGGCAATGCAATCAGCCAGGCTGCCAGTAGGATCAGATATAGTTTTGTATTGATTTTACCATTCATGACTTTTTGTATTTGATTGATTTTTAGATAAATATTAGGATTTAAAGAAATTTAAGAGCAGAGAGTCAACAGGCGTACAGTAAATACATAAAGCCTATAATTTTAGTATAGATTGAAGCAATAAAAAAATACCGGTTAAGGTGAATTTTAGTCGAGAGGTTTAACATTAACATATGAGGCAATTGGTGGATATTGATAAATTATACTTACTCTATATTGTCTATTAAATTGATGGGCAAAATAATATCAATATAGTTTTAGTTCCAAGCTTTTTCTGAAAAAATAGCTTCTTTTCTTTTTTTTGTACAAAAATTATTGGAAATAATTACAAAATGACCTTGCCTTGCATCTTAAGCAGGTCTTCCAGGGTGGTATTATCGAGAATATCACAGGTAGAATCGCGCACCTGTTTCATCAATCGACGGATCTCGCAGGTAGCTTCGTCGATACATTCTTCGCATTTTTGATAACCCAATTTGCTCACACAAGGGATAAGAGCCAGAGGACCATCGATTATCCGGATGATATTTCCGATAAAAATTTCATTCGGATTTTTGCTCAGATAATAACCGCCCTCCTTTCCACGCTTGCTGTGCAGGATAAAATGTTTCTTCATCTCTAATAAGATCTGCTCCAGGAACTTCTTTGGAATGCGCTCCTGTTCTGAGATCTCAGAGATCAATACTAATTCACTATCTTGCTTCTTGGCAAGATATACAAGCGCCTTTAAGGCATATTTTGCTTTTTTGGATAACATAATCTATATGCAAAATAGGGATTAATTTTTTGATTTGATAATTTGATGATCCTGAATAATCAACAAAATTTGAGATTGGATAATTCCTTTGAAAGATACTAGATTCCAGATGCCAGATTCCAGATAAATTAAGCTAACAAATAATTTTGTTAACACTTATCCGGAATCTGGCATCTGATATCTGGTATCCTTAATCTTCAGCATAAAGATATAATTTTGGTTTTTGTAAAATTTAGAAGTACTTTTGTCCCGCAAATAAGTAACACAAACTCATTTGCAATGTCCCTGGATACCTCAAAATTTTTGTACGAAGCACTCACCTACGATGATGTACTGCTTCTTCCCGCGTTTTCGCAAGTACTTCCCCGCGATACCGATACAAGCACTAACCTTTCTAAAAACATCCGTCTGAATATTCCGTTGGTTTCCGCTGCTATGGACACCGTTACCGAATACAAAATGGCTATTGCCATGGCGCATGAAGGAGGTCTCGGCTTTATTCATAAAAACATGAGTATTGAAGAACAGGCTTCTCAGGTAAAACGAGTAAAACGCTCCGAAAGCGGTATGATCCTCGATCCTGTTACCCTTCCGGAAGAGGCTATCCTGGCAGATGCTTTGAATATGATGGCCGACAATAAAATTGGCGGGATCCCGATCATTAATAAATCCGGCATCCTGGTTGGTATCATTACCAATCGCGACCTTCGTTTTCAGAAAGACAAAAATAAAAAGGTGACAGAGATCATGACCAAAGAAAATCTGATCACTGCCAATGAAGGAATTGATCTTGTAAAAGCAGAAGAAATTCTCCAGGAATATAAGATCGAAAAACTTCCTATTGTAGATAAAAACAACAAACTAAAAGGACTGATCACTTACCGTGATATAATTAAGAAAAAAGACCGGCCGATGGCTTGTAAAGATGAGTTCGGCCGCTTGCGCGTAGGCGCTGCGGTAGGCGTTACTCCTGATCTGCTCGATCGTGTAGAAGCACTTGTAAACGCCGGTGTAGACATTATCAGCGTGGATACCGCACATGGCCATAGCAAAGGAGTGATCGAGGCGGTAAGAGGTATCAAACAAAGATACAAACAACTGGACGTACTAGCCGGAAACGTAGCTACTGGAGAAGGCGCACTGGCCCTGGCAGAAGCCGGAGCCGACGGCGTAAAAGTAGGCATCGGACCTGGTAGTATCTGCACTACCCGTATCATTGCTGGCGTAGGTGTACCACAGCTTTCAGCAGTATACGTAGCAGCGAAAGCACTTAAAGCAAAAGGCATCCCTGTAATTGCCGACGGTGGAATCCGTTTCTCCGGCGATATTGCCAAAGCTATAGCTGCCGGTGCCAATACAATCATGGTTGGATCGTTGCTCGCCGGTACTGAAGAAGCTCCGGGTGAAATGATCATTTACGAAGGAAGAAAATTCAAATCTTACCGCGGCATGGGCTCGCTTGAAGCGATGGAAGACGGATCAAAAGACCGTTATTTCCAGGATGCTGAAGACGATATCAAAAAACTTGTTCCTGAAGGAATCGTAGGACGTGTACCCTATAAAGGACTTGTAAACGAAGTAATCTATCAACTTATTGGCGGATTAAAAGCAGGAATGGGCTATTGTGGTTCTGCCGATATTGAAGCTATGAAAGAAGCTAAATTTGTAAAAATAACTGCCGCCGGTGTCCGCGAATCACACCCGCACGATGTTCAGATCACACGCGAAGCGCCAAATTATAGTAGATAATTGTAAGGTATGAATTATGAGTTAGTTTGGTTTCCCTTTATAATGCATCACTCATAATTCAACATTTAAAATTATTTTGATAATAAATATTGATTTTCTAAATTCATAGATTCAGGAGAGTATGTAATGCTCTCCTGACTTCTTTTAAAAACCGGATAATGCGTGTAATCTCTTATAGAAAGTTATATTTTTCATTGGCCTTCCTTTGCTGGTTCACGCTTGCTCTTTGCAACCTGTCTTTTTATTTCTCAGAAACCCCAATTCTAAACCCAGCGCTGGCAGATTTTCTCTCCAACTATCTGCTTTGTCTATTCATCTTATTTACCTTTCTATATTTTAAAATAGAGGTAGGCACACAAAAACACGAGACACAAGACGATTACCTTTGGAAAGTTTTTCTTACTGGTATTACTACTATTCTGTCTTCCCTGTTTATTCGGTTCTTTATTTCTACAGGGATCTTCGAAAGCTTGAAACTTTACTCAATCTTCTTTCACCTGAACCTTGGATTGATCGTGATCTTTGTTTCCAGCACATTTTACGTATGGAAAAAACTGATCCTTTACCATCGTACCAGCCGCACGAATATTCTTTGGCATACCTTTGAATACTCTGTGCTCTTATCGATCCTTTCCAGCTTTTTTATCTTCGACACCCGGCTTGCAAGTTTTTACATCTACGCCAGTCCATTCATAGCAATGGCATTGATCCTTTCTTTCAATGTGAAATGGATCGCGCTGCTGAACTATAAAAAGAAACTGCGCAGCATCGTGCTGGTGGCATTTACCTTACTGATCAGTATAATTTATCTGCAGCAGATCTACGAACATCAGTTGACCAATGAACTAAGCGTGGATCTTTGGGACAATGTATTTGTACTCGGCATGCTTATCTTCATTGCCTTGTATGCGTTGGTGGCCTTGCTGGTATTGATGTTCCACCTTCCTACTTCTTCTGTGTTTGAACGAAAAATTGAGGAAGTAAAAGTATTTCAAAAGTTAAATCAATCGATCCAGGAAGGAGAATCGGAAGAACATATTTACGAGCTGCTTCTCCAAAGCGGTATCAACTCTGTAGAAGCTAATTCCGGCTGGCTGGAAATGGTAGATGAAAAGGGGAACTTTAAAGCTTTTATCCATCAGCATATCGACAAGATCGATGTTTTTGAGATAAAAAAAGTGCTCCGAAAAAATCATATTAATACTAAAAAGGAGCCCTACTACATAAAATCATTCAATAACCTGGGCCATAATACAAGGATCGAGGGCCTGCCTTACAAATCTTCGGTCATGCTTCCTCTGACCTCCAACAATGAATTTTTGGGTACTTTGGTTTTGATCAAAAATAAAAACAATGGCTTCGACAAAACCGCTACAGACGTACTCTACGCGTTTGTAAGCCAGGCCAGTCTTGCGATCAAAAATTACCGCCTGGTATCCGAAGCCCTGCAAAACCAACGCTACCGTGAAGAGCTGAAGATCGCAAAAGAAGTACAGAAACGCCTTCTTCCCACCAATATGGTGCTCAACGACCATATGCAGATCCATGCATTCTCTAAGGCGGCAGATGATGTGGGAGGCGATTATTATGATATTTATCCTTACCCCGACGGCAAAAAAATAGCGCTTACGATCGGCGATGTTTCCGGTAATGGAACTACCGCTTCTTTCAATATGGCGCAAATGAAAGGAATCTTCCAAAGCCTTATACAGCTGGGAGTCCCGGCCGATCAGTTTATGGTGTACGCCAATAACGCTGTAAGCGCCTGTCTGGAGAAAGCTTCTTTCATCACGCTTAGCCTCTTTATTATAGATCTCGAAAACAGTACCTTTGAATACGCGCGCGCCGGCCATTGCCAGTCGCTGCACTATGCGGCAAAAGAAAAAGCTTTCAAAATACTGGAGCAAAAAGGACTTGGCTTGGGCATTCTCCGCAACGAAGGATATAAATCACATATCGAAAAATTCAATTACTCTTTCGAGAAAAACGATGTACTGATCATGTATACCGACGGGATCATCGAAGCCAACAATGCAGCGGGTGATGAATATGGATTTGATAATCTTAAACGAGTATTGGAACAAAATATCAGCTTGGCTCCAAAGCAGCTTTCCGAGAAGGTGCTGCACGATTTGTACGAGTTTACAGGCAAAAGAGAGCTGAATGATGACTATAGCATAATTATCCTAAAATTTGTTTGAAATTCACAGTAACAATAATACAGGGTTCACGTAAAACATCTTAAAATAATGAATATCACTACACTAAAAGAGAATCAGTTTTATACTATTTTGATAGACGGCGAGCTGGATGCAAGCTCTAGTATAATACTCGACAACACCCTGACAGAAGCCTTCGCAAAAAAAGAAAACAAAATATTAGTGGATTGCAGTCGTTTAAATTATATCTCTTCTGCCGGTTTAGGAGTTTTTATGTCCTACCTGCAAGATTTTGAAAACAATGGAATTTCCATGGCGCTGTACAATGTAAGTGATAAAGTGAAAAACGTTTTCACAATTCTAGGACTTGATAATCTGATTAAAATCGTATCCAGCAAGGACGAGGCTATTGAGCTGATGAATTAACAATGGTGGAGAAAATAAAAATAGCGTGTTCAACGGAAAACCTTAAAGAGGTTCGGAAATTTGTCAATTCGAACCTCTCTAAACTTCACGTCTCTGAAAATGAGATCAACATGATCGTGTTGGCAGTAGATGAGATCTGCGCCAACAGAATTATTCACTCCAACCGTTCTGATAAAAATAATTACCTGGAAGTAGAAATTTCCGACAAAGGTGAAGGGGTATTTTTTAATATCTCCGACAAAGGTGATTTTTATGACAATACCACACAAGCCGACCCTGATATCCAAAATCTGATCAAGGAAAAACGCAAAGGTGGAATCGGGCTAATGCTCGTTCGTAAAATCATGGATTCTATCGAAGTAAAAAAAGAAGAGCCTTATACTATCTATACTCTTTTCAAGAAATTAAAAAGCACGCACGTCTAGATTTTCTTTACGCTGCTTTTTCTTTTTCCTTCTTTCATCCGCCTCATCAATCGTAATATTCTTTCCCAACGTTCCTAAAAATCTTTTAAAACGCGACTGACGGTCGGCAATGGAAACAAAGTTAGGCACCTTGCGCTCCTGCGCAGAAAGCTTTACAAACCCACTTTTATCTATTGTTTTCAACGAGTCAATTACAAAAGGAATAAAGTCCAGTTTCATCTTCATTTTTTTAGGATACCTTCTCAAAAGCTTTGCCTGAAAGGGATCCGTAGCTACTGCGATTTTTTGGAAGCCTAGTCTTTTGGCTAAATAATAGGAGTAATAAATATTTTCCGTGCTATGCTCTGCTTTCGTTTCTGTAAAAATATGTTTTTTCGGAATTCCTAAGGAAGTAGCGTAGCGAGCCATGATCTCTGATTCTATATAAGGCGTGTATACTGCTCCTCCGGAGAAAATAATATTTTTGGTCATTCCTTTATCATATAAAAATTTTGCCCAGTAGATCCTTCCCTTTAGGGCCAGATCCCATCTGTCAGAAATCGTATCGTGTGGTATACCAGGCACTATGATGACATCGTAGGGTTGTTTCCGAACAGCCACAGAAAACAATTCGTTTTTGGAAGGACCGAAAAATACGCAGGAATTCAGGACACCAGCGAGCCATATAAAAAATACTGCTTTTCTAAACATATCTCTATTTTACAACATATATACGACAAAAAAAATTTGCCTGTTTTTACTATTCCTAACAGGCTACTGCTGCGATTTGTTCTGAGGATTTTACGCTAAACCTTTTATTCTTTGTATCTTTGCGGCATGAAGTACCAAAATGATCTTATACTCCGCGCCGCCAGAGGAGAGCAAACAGAAAGAACTCCTGTATGGCTGATGCGTCAGGCAGGCAGAATTTTGCCGGAATACAGAGCTGTACGAGAAAAATTGAGCGGTTTCAAAGAACTTGCCACTACTCCTGCCTTGGCTGCTGAGGTTACTATACAACCTGTAGATATCCTGGGAGTAGATGCTGCAATTATCTTTTCCGATATCCTGGTAGTACCCGAAGCGATGGGACTTTCCTACGAAATGTATGAAGCCAAAGGTCCTGTTTTTCCTAAAGTAATTTCTACAGAAAAAGATATTCAATCACTCAAAGTACAAGAAGCTGTGCATGAGCTGGAATATGTATACGAAGCGATCCGAATCACCAAAAAGGAATTGAACGGACGTGTGCCTCTAATCGGCTTTGCCGGCGCACCCTGGACGTTGTTGGCCTATATGATCGAAGGAAGCGGTTCTAAGACATTTTCAAAGGCAAAGAAATTTATATACTCCGAACCGGCACTGGCGCATTTGCTATTGCAAAAAATAACCGATACTACTATTCTCTATTTGAAAGAGCAGATCAAGAATGGCGCAGATATGGTGCAAATGTTCGACTCCTGGGCAGGAATTCTTTCTCCTGAAACTTATTCCGAATTTTCTTTAAAATATATTTCACAAATCTGCGACGCGATTAAGGAAGCGCCTATGACCGTATTTGCCAAAGGCGCATTTTTTGCACGCAAAGACATGGGACAGCTGAACTGCCGCACCATTGGTCTTGATTGGAATATGGGGATCCGCGAATCAAGAGGATTGATCGGGCCTGATAAAACACTCCAGGGAAATCTGGATCCTTGTATCCTGTATGCTTCTTTCGACGAAATAAAAAAACAGACGCACTACATGCTGCATGAATTCGGGCCTCAGAAACATATTGCAAATCTTGGACACGGCGTTTACCCGGATACTCAAGTCGATAAAGTGAAATGTTTTATCGATGCGGTGAAAGAACATTCCTTCGTTACACAAAAAGTATAATACACCATTGGATACCGGATTCCAGATACCGGATAACATTTTACTGGTATCAATCTGAATTTAAAGGCATAGTTACTTTTAAAATTTCTCATTAATAATTAAGATAGATCAATGTCTCCCGAGCGTTTTTCAAAAAATATAAATATCCGCAATAAACGCGCGAGCTTCGAATATAGTTTTATCGATACCTATATTGCTGGTATTGTTTTATCCGGCACCGAAATAAAATCAATCCGTGAGGGTACGGTCAATTTGCAGGATGCTTTTTGTGTTTTTATTGGCGAGAAATTGGTAGCAAAAGGAATCAATATTTCTCCTTATAAAGAAGGGACGCACTACAATCACGATGCTAAAAGAGATCGTATATTACTTCTGAAAAAACAAGAGCTGCGGAAGCTTATGGATAAATCGGAAGAGAAAGGACTTACAATTACAGTTACAAGACTTTTTGTAAACGACCGTGGCTTTGCTAAGCTGGAGATCGCGCTGGCAAAGGGTAAGAAGCTTTACGACAAACGGGAAGATATTAAGGCCAAGGATATCGACCGGGATTTGCGGAGAGAGCTAAAGTAAGTTATGAATTATGAATGTTGAATTATGAGTTAATTATAATTCGACATTCATAACTTAACTTTTTGTCAATTTTTTTTAGACTTCCCGGGCTTCAATTCTTTCCGGATCATTGAGATCTCTTTTTTTAATTCTTTGATCACGGCGTTCAATTCTTCAAGATCATTTTTGGTAGCAAATCCATAAGGAGGATTTTTTTCCTGGTGGTCGTGCACTGTGTTTTCTTCCTGAAAAAAATAGATAATGTCAACCCCCAGAATCTTAGCGATCTCTGCCAAGCGTCCTACCGAAGGGTCTGTTACACCACGCTCTATCTTGGAATAAGCACTAGGCGTGATATTAAGATCGTTTGCCATATTTTCCTGGCTGTAATCTTTGCTTTCCCTCAGTTTTCTTATACGAAATGATACTTTCTCTTTCACAAAGCAAATTTGTGAAAACGATGGTGGATTTATTTTTCCTTAAACGCTTGTAATTCTACTTTAAAGACTATAATTTGTCTTTAAAGTAAATAATTGTCGTTTAAGAGCATAAAAAATCCTTAAATGACAGCTGCCATCAATGCCTATACTACAGTGGTCCGGGAAAGATAAAGTGATGAATCATCACTGGGAAGTGCCCTACAGAGTACTCGAGCATTGCTATGGTTTTTCTAAACTTCACGGAACCACTAAAGAAGAGACTTCCAGCGGAAATAAAATTATCCATGGCGATAACTTGGAAGCATTGAAATCATTGCAACTTGAATACGAAGGAAAAATAAAATGCATTTATCTAGATCCTCCTTATAATACAGGCAACGAGCATTGGATCTATCACGATAATGTAAATGATCCAAAATTGAATAAATGGCTTGGCAAAATTGTAGGTAAGGAAAGTGAAGACCTCACCCGCCACGACAAATGGCTTTGCATGATGTATCCACGCCTAAAGCTGCTTCATAAGCTGCTCGCCGAAGATGGCATCATTTTCATATCAATCGACGATCATGAAATGGCTAATCTTCGAGTAATGATGGATGAGATCTTTGGATACCAGAATTTCATCGAATATTTTTCCTGGGTTAAAACTTCTACTCCTCCCAGCCTTTCCAGCAAATCCAGGAAGACTGTAGAATATGTATTGTGCTACGAAAAGAAAAGAACTAACCGAAAATACAAAGCGGAAGAAGGCGACGGCGGGGATGCTCCCCTTCTCAACGCTGGAAATACGCCTGCCGAACTTCGTTTTCCCAAAGGGTCGGTTCGCTTTAAAATAGACGATGGCTTTTATCCAAAAGGAGAATACGACCGTGTATTGCTTTGCAATGATATTGAAATTCGCGATGGTTATGCTTTGCAGGATTTTGTATTGAAAGGAGAATTCAAATGGACACAAGCCACATTGGATAAGGAAATCTTCAGAGGAAGCAATTTTATAATCAAATCGGAAAAATTTTCGATACGTTACCTTAAGGCAGAAGAAACATTTAAGGCGCCCACCAATTTTATAAAAGAAAAATATACATCGCCTTTAGTAGATAAAAAAACTACTAACGTAGAAACAAACGAAGGTGCGAAAAAAGAATTGCTGGATCTTTTTGGTAAAAATGTATTCGATTATCCAAAGCCTGTATCCCTGATTGAATATTTTCTAAAATTCATCGACGACCCGGAAGCGATTGTACTGGATAGCTTTGCTGGGAGCGGTACCACAGCGCATGCGGTGTTAAAACTAAACCAACAAGACAATGGCAAACGGAAATTTATTTTGATCCAGCGGGATGAAAATAATAAAGAAGGAGAAGCCTATAATATTGCTGAAAATATTACTGCTCAAAGGATCAAAAAGGTTATTAACGAATATACAAATCCACAAAATGCATTTGATTATTATGAATTGGGAGAACCATTATTTTTAGGCGAATACCTGGAAGAGCTCAATGAACAGGTCGATCCGGAGAAGATTAAAGCTTATGTATGGTATACTGAAACTAGAACTGCTTATTCTAAAAAGTCCGATTATTTTTTAGGTAAAAAGGATGGCACTGCTTATTATTTTTTTTATAAAGCAACTGTTCCTGTACCGCTTGATCGTATCAATCTTCCTTTTATTAAAGAGAAAGCAGAGCAATACATTGTCTATGCAGATCGGTGTTTGTTGCCCAAAGAATTTTTAACCAAGCATAATATCATTTTTAAAAAAATCCCCGGCGATATAGAGCGTTTTTAGTATGGAATTAAAAAGCTATCAGAAAAAAGTAATCGAGGATCTTGAAGATTACTTGGGTTATGTACAACATTATAAAAATCCGGTTAAAGCATATGATCACTATTGGCATGAACGGCTGAATGCATATGGCATAGCAACTGATGGCTTGCGGTCTTATATAAATTCTATTCCTACCGCCACACATGTATGTATCAAAGTGCCTACAGCGGGAGGAAAAACATTTATCGCTTGTAATGCCTTACACAGTATTTTCAATACCTATCCTATCGATACTCCAAAGGCAGTGGTATGGCTGGTTCCATGGAGCAACCTGCTGGATCAAACGATCGCATCACTTCGCAATCCGGATCATCCTTATCGTCAAAAGCTCAATAGTTTGTTTCATCATCGGATAGAAGTGTATGAAAAATCGGAATTGCTTCAAGGCACCAATTTTAATCCAACGATTGTGAAGGAACAACTGTCGATCTTCGTAATGAGCTTCGCTAGCTTGCGCGCAAAAAATAAAGAAGACCGGAAAGTACACCAGGAAAACGGAAACCTGGCTTCTTTTGTACAACAATATAAAGATAGATCCATACTGCTGGATGATGTGGATGAATCTGCACTGATCAACGTGATCAGAAGCCTGCGCCCTGTAGTGATCGTGGACGAAAGTCACAACGCAGAAAGTGCATTGAGCGTTGAAATGCTGAATAATCTTAACCCTTCTTATATTCTCGATCTCACTGCAACACCAAAACAGAATAGCAATATCATCAGCTATGTACCGGCGATTGAATTGAAAAAGGAACATATGGTGAAATTACCGGTGATCGTTTACAATCATCATAGTAAAACAGAAGTGATCGATACTGCTTTGTATTTACAACGAGAGCTTGAAACACTCGCAAAAAAACAATACGAAAATGGAGGCAGGTATATTCGTCCTATCGTGTTATTTCAGGCACAACCAAAAACGGCCGATGACAATACTACCTTCGAAAAAATAAAAGAACAATTGTTGAAAGCCGGGATCAGTGAATCTCATATCAAAATCAAAACCGCTTCCATAAACGAGCTCAAAGGGATTGATCTATCTTCTCAAGATTGTGAGGTCCGCTATATTATTACTATCAATGCTTTGAAAGAAGGATGGGATTGTCCTTTCGCTTATATACTCGCTTCGTTGGCAGACAAATCTTCTGTAGTAGATGTAGAACAGATCCTGGGCCGCGTGTTGCGCCAACCATACGTGCAACCTCAACAGGAAAGCTTGTTAAATAATTCCTATGTTTTAACTGCTTCCGCAAAATTTAATGAAACGCTTGAAAATATTGTAGAAAGCTTGCGTATAGCGGGTTTCAGCGATAAGGACTATAGGGCGCAAAACGGAGCTACTAAAGCTATTGGCTCTGCCAACGAGCAGGAAGAAATTGAGCCTTTTGAAAAGCCAGGATTTAACGCAGATGATATTTTTATACCAGAAAAAACTTCTAACGTGATCAACGCTATCGTGACCAGCTCAATTCAAAAAAATCAGGAAATGAATGAAGAGTTGAGTACATATGACAACGGTAGCAGAACTAGTACGCTGCCCATACAGATCCAAACGAAGAAATATTATATTTCTGAATCCTATCGTCCCCTCGTGACTTCAATAAAAATTCCTCAATTTTTTATTTTTGTTCCTCCTACTATTTTTTCAGAATATGATCATGAATTACTCACTACAGAATCTTTGCTGGATGAACAATTCACACTCCGAAATTTAAAATTTGATCTTCATTACAACCCTTCTTACAGCCCGGTCAAAAAACTGGATATAGCACAAAGCGGTGAAAGCGAAATTCAATCTATCACGGCAAAGGAAGCTCAAAACTATATGCGTGGCAAGCCAAGAGAGCGGCGGGCGAAAGATATGGTCTATATTTTTATGAAAATGATCAAAGAATTATTTTCCATACCTGAACGCGAGCTAAAAAATTATCTTGAGCGCGGATTTGCAGAAATGAACGATGAAAAGCTAAACGATCTTTTTAATGAACGGTTCAATTATATGTACCAAATAAAAAATACGATCGAAGCACATATTCATCAATATGCTGAAAAAAGATTTTATGAACTTATACAACAACGGAAAATCACAGCTCAACCGGTCTGGAAATTTCCTGAATTAAACGATCCCATTTTCGCCAGTGATGAAAGAAGCAAAAGCCTTTATCAAAAAGAAGCCTTAATGAATAATCTGGAAATTGACATGATCGAAGAAATTGCTGCGCTGCCGAATATTGTTTTCTGGCATCGCAACCTAAGCCATGGAAAAGGGTTTTACATCAACGGATATAAGTCCAGACATTATCCTGATTTTATTCTTTATACTCTTTCGGGGAAAATACTTTTACTTGAAGTAAAAGGAGACGACCGCGACAACTCCGACAGCGTTGAGAAATGCAGGCTTGGAGCGGAATGGGAAAAACTAGCAGGGAACAATTATCATTACATGATGGTCTTCAAAGAAAAAAATATGGAAGGCACTTATATTTTACATGAGGCAGTCAAAAAAATCAGCCAATTATAAAACAGAATTCAAGATATTCTAAATTAAATCAATTCTGAATATTCTTGAATTCTGTAAATTTCTATTCTTATTCCCACTCAATAGTAGCAGGCGGTTTGGAGCTGATATCGTATACCACTCTATTTACTCCTTTCACTTTATTAATGATCTCATTAGAAATATCTGCTAAGAATTCGTAAGGGAGGTGTACCCAATCTGCTGTCATGCCGTCCATGCTGGATACCGCACGTAGCGCCACTACATTTTCGTACGTTCTTTCATCGCCCATCACTCCTACTGATTTTACTGGTAGAAGAATAGCTCCTGCCTGCCAAACCATGTTGTACAAAGATTTATTTTTTAATCCTTGTATGAAAATATAATCTACCTCTTGAAGAATTTTTACTTTTTCTTCTGTAATATCTCCAAGAATCCTGATCGCGAGTCCCGGACCAGGGAATGGGTGACGCTGAAGAATTTTATCGTCAATGCCTAGCGCTTTTCCTACTTGTCTTACTTCATCTTTAAACAAAGTATTCAAAGGTTCCACTACTTTCATTTTCATTTTCTCTGGTAAACCTCCTACGTTGTGGTGCGACTTGATGGTTTGCGAGGGACCATTTACGGAAACGGATTCAATAACATCCGGGTAGATCGTGCCTTGGCCAAGCCATTTCACCTCTTGTATTTTGTGTGCTTCTGCATCGAATACTTCAATGAATGTTCTACCGATCGCTTTTCTTTTTGCTTCCGGATCGCTGAGATCTTTTAATGCTGTGTAGAATTCTTTTTTTGCATCTACACCAATTACGTTCAAACCCATTCCTTTGTAGGAAGCAAGCACGTCTTCGTATTCATTTTTGCGAAGCAATCCGTTGTCTACGAAAATACAAGTCAGGTTTTTGCCAATCGCTTTATCGATCAGTACTGCTGCCACCGAAGAGTCTACACCGCCTGAGAGCCCTAGTACTACTTTATCGTTTCCTAATTTTTGTTGAAGCTCTTTGATGGTTGATTCAATGAACACTGAGGAAGTCCAGTCTTGCTTGCAACCGCAGATATTGACCACAAAATTTTTGATCAAAGTTTTTCCTTCCGTAGAGTGTGTCACTTCCGGGTGGAATTGTATACCGTATGTTTCCTCTCCGTTGATCTTATAAGCCGCTACTTTTACAGACTCTGTGCTTGCGATCAGTTCAAAAGGCGCGGCCACACCAGAGATCGTATCGCCGTGCGACATCCATACCTGGCTGTTAGGTGAGAGGCCAGACATCAATTTGTCTGAAGATTTAATTTCAGTGAGTTTAGCTCTTCCATATTCGCGGATCTTGGATGCTACTACTTCGTTGCCGGCTTTGTGTGCCAATAGTTGTGCTCCATAGCATACGCCTAGCACCGGAATATTTTTTCTTATCCCTTCAAGATTTACATCCGGAGCATTTTGTTCGCGTACTGAACAAGGGCTTCCGGAAAGGATCAATCCTTTTACAGAACTATCGATTGCAGGAACTTTATTGAAAGGATGGATTTCACAATATACATTCAGCTCTCTTACTCTTCTTGCGATCAACTGCGTGTATTGAGAACCGAAATCAAGGATGATAATTTTTTCTGTCATGGCGCAAAAATAAGAAGATTACAGGTGAATGTTAAAGGTTTGAAGTTGAAAGTTTAAAGTTTGAGTCTTCATTTAAAATAAAATCATTACACCATTAAATAAAAAAAGCACCTCGAAAGGTGCTTTCTATAGGACTAAACCTTAATTTTTTACTTCAGATTTTAAACTTACGTTAGATATTCAAGTAAGACTGAGCATCTTTTTTGATGGATTCTTTATCCAGTCCATTTTGCAGACCCATGGATACTTTTCTTACCAGCACACCTACGATTGATTTTTTAAATCCAAGATTTTGAGCTACTTCAATGCAGAAGTCGATCTCATTTTCTTCGATTGCGCCATCTACCAACATTAATTCGATCAGCTCATAAAGATGGTCAAAACGCTCAGAATCATTTGCTGGCATTTTGTACTCAATCTTGGAACTGTCCTGAATCGCCGAATTTACTTCGTCTTCTTTCATACCCAGTTTTTTACCAACTGCGTACAAATATTTCAACTCAGAATCAGCAATTACCCCGTCAGCTTTTGCCAGAGCGATAAGGTTTTTGATGTTACCCTTATTTAGCTTCTCTTTTTTTAGTCCGAACAGTGAAAACATATATATATAATTTAAAAGGTTTGTGAGTAACTTTTATTCTTAAAATACAAATTTAGTTAATTTACTCCAATGAGAGTCAATTTATTACAATCAAATTCCGTTTCTTTTACGTGTATATATTACATCGTGTTGCGCATAACGGCTTAATCTTTTTTCCACGAAATTTTGTAAAGATCGTGTCTTCTAGCTTGCAAATTTCGTACCGTTCCTTGTTTTCTTACCTTCTTCAAAAGGTCCAGGTCCATATCCACGATCAGGGTTGTCTCGGCATTTGGTGTAGCTTCTGCTAAAATAGCATCTGGGGGGAAACTGAAATCGGAAGGAGAGAACACTGCCGACTGGGCATATTGAATATCCATATTTTCTACCCCGGGCAAATTACCCACGCTTCCTGAAATGGCTACATAACATTCATTCTCGATAGCACGCGCCTGCGCACAGCGCATTACACGCAGGAAGGAGGTACGTGTATCAGTCCAATAAGGGACGAACAGAATATTTACCCCTTGCTCCGCCAAAATTCTCGAAAGCTCCGGGAATTCTACATCGTAGCAAATTAAGATGCCTATCTTACCTGCATCAGTGTCAAATACTTTTAATATATCACCGCCTTTCATTCCCCAATGCGTTTCTTCGTCTGGGGTTACATGTAGCTTATATTGCATATCCCAGGTTCCATCGCGACGGCAGAGGTAAGAGACGTTGAACAATCCTTCTTCGGTATACATCGGCATACTTCCGGCTATAATATTGATGTTATAAGCCAGCGCCAATTCCAGCATTTTTTCTTTGATCTGTTCTGTATATTCAGCCAGCGAACGCACAGCATCCGAAGCGCTTGCACGATTGTAGTTGGCCATAAGCGGCGCGTTGAAGAACTCGGGGAATAATACAAAGTCTGCTTTATAGCCTGAAACGGTGTCGACAAAAAACTCTAGTTGTTGGTTCAAATCTTCCAGCGAATACATGCGGCGCATCTTCCACTGCACTACTCCTACTCTTACTACCGTTTTTTTGTCTCCGAAAAGTTTTTCCGATTCATCGTAATATACGTTGATCCATTCCAGCAATACTGCGTAGGACTTGGATTCTTTATCGTCTGGCAAATAGTTGGTCATTACTTTCCTGATGTGAAATTCATTGTTCATCTGGAAAGTAAGGATCGGATCGTAGATCTCTTTGTTTTTTACTTGCTCAATGTATTCACGAGGGGAAAGCTCTTTCGCATGTTTTTTGTATCCCGGGATTCTTCCTCCCATGATGATAGCACGCAGGTTAAGCGTTTCGCAGAGTTCTTTGCGGGCATCATACAAACGGCGTCCAAGGCGAAGTCCCTGGTGTTGCGGATCTACGAATACATCGATCCCGTAAAGAGTATCTCCTTCCGGATCATGGTTCGTAAGCATTCCATTTCCGGTAATTTCTTTATAGGTATGATTGTCTCCATATTTAGAATAATCCACTACGAGTGCAAAGGCACCCGCTACCAATTTTCCATTGTCTTCAATACCGATTTGTCCTTCGGGAAAATTTTTCAACTGCGACTTAAATTCCTCTTTGGTCCATGCACCACCCGCATTGGAATAGACATCGTTCATGATCCTCTTCACATCTGCATAATCAGAAAGTCTTAGATTTCTGAGATTGAGTTTGTGCGTGGTATTATCTTTTTCTCTTGATTTACCCATAATAAAATTTGACCGGCTTTTTTAATATATACAAACTTAACGCTTTCCTGCTTTATTTATGTGTAATACTGCTAGGCATGATCCAAATTTAGCAAATGATTTTTTTTAAAATACTTTACAACGCTCTCCCACGTTTATTTCTCGGTGGTATACCTGCCAATTTCTGTTGTAATTGGTGCTTTCAAGGTGTATCTTTGCAATCTATGAATATGAATAAATATTGGTTGATCCTGTTTGTCTTTGCCGGGCTTTTGCTGGGAACCAGTTGCAGCAAATTTTCAAAGCTGCAAAAAAGCGGTAGCCTGGACGAAAAGCTGGCTGCTGCGATCGCGTATTATAAAAGCGAAGATTATTTTAAAGCCGGTACATTGCTGGAAGAGATCCTTCCTCTGGTAAGGGGCCGTGCAGAAGCAGAGGAGGCTACCTTCTACCTGGCCTATACTCACTTCCAACAGGACGAGTATATCATGAGCTCTTATTATTTCAAAGAGTTTTATCAGACTTACCCTCGTAGCGAGCATACTGAAGAAGCAACCTATATGCATGCAAAGTCCATGTACATGGATTCTCCCCAATATAACCTTGACCAAACCAATACTGAAGGAGCTGTAAAATACCTTCAGGAATACGCCAATAAATACCCCGAGGGTAAATATATGGAGGAAGCTACTAAACTTTTGGACGAATTGAGCGCTAAACTGAGGCTTAAATCGTACGAAAACAGCAAGTTATACTTTAAAACGCATAATTATAAATCTGCAGTAGTCGCTGTAAAAAGCTTTATTGACATGTATCCCGATTCAGAATATACCGAAGAAATGTATTTTGTACGGTTTGAATCCCAATACTACCTGGCCAAACATAGTGTCGAACACAAACAATTAGACCGGTATTATGAAGCTATCGATTTTTATCATAACTTTGTGGACAAGTATCCTAGTAGTAAATATGTAAAAGACGCCGAAGAACTATACGGTGATTGTCAACTACAAATACAAGAGCTTACTACTAAGAAAACTATCTTGAATTAGTTTATTAATATTAATAAAACAGTTTACAATTTTGAAAAACAACATCAATACTATTTCAGCTAACCTGGTTACCAGGGATATCGATAAGATCGCAGAACCTACTGGCAATCTTTATGAATCATTGGTAGTGATCGCGAAAAGAGCTCGTCAGCTTTCTACCAAACAGAAAGAAGAACTTAATTCAAAACTTTCTGATTTCGCCTCTACGGTAGACAACCTGGAAGAAATTTTTGAAAACAGAGAGCAGATTGAAATCTCTAAACACTACGAGCGTATGCCTAAGGCCCCAACCCTGGCTACAGAAGAGTTTCTGGAAGGTAAAATAATGTTTAGAAGAGCAGAATAAATTAACCCTGAAAAAAGCGCTATGCTCCGCGGTAAAAAAATATTAATCGGAGTATGTGGCAGTATCGCTGCCTATAAAACAGCCTTGCTGATCAGGCAGCTTATAAAAGAAGAAGCAGAAGTAAAAGTCGTGATGACTTCTTCTGCTTCTTCTTTTATTACTCCCCTTACCCTTTCCACTTTATCTAAAAATCCTGTTTATACCGAGTTTGTAAAAAACGAACAAGGTGAATGGAACAACCACGTAGAGCTTGGCCTTTGGGCAGACCTCTTTGTAATTGCCCCGGCAAGCGCAAATACGATTGGCAAACTAGCCAATGGCATTTGCGATAATCTTCTTTGTGCTGTATATCTATCTGCTCGTTGCCCTGTATTCATTGCACCGGCCATGGATCTGGATATGTTCGGCCATCCTTCTACTCAACAAAATCTTGCTAAATTAAAATCTTACGGAAACCGTTTGGTTGATGCGGAGTTCGGTGAACTGGCCAGTGGACTTGAAGGCAAAGGCCGTATGGCAGAGCCCGAGCATATTGTAGAAGCAGTACTCAACTATTTTTCGACGAAGAATATTTTCGCAGGAAAAAAAATACTCATCACCGCCGGCCCTACCCAGGAAGCCTTTGATCCGGTACGATACATCAGCAATCATTCTACAGGAAAAATGGGCTACCAGCTTGCTGCCGTTGCCGCAGACATGGGCGCCGAAGTAATCTTAGTAAGCGGCCCTACAGCGCTTGAAAAACCTGCTGGAGTTAATTTCATTGGTGTTGCTTCCGCACAGGAAATGTATAATGCAGTAGAAAAAAAATTCCATGCTGCCGACATCGTAATCCTCGCCGCTGCTGTGGCAGACTATACCCCTAAGATCGTTTCTGATAAAAAGATCAAAAAGAAAGAAGACGAATTTACAATCGAGCTGACGAAAACGACCGACATTGCCAAAGAGACCGGCAAGCTAAAACGTGAAGGCCAGATCACTGTAGGCTTTGCTCTTGAGACAAACGACGAACTGGAAAACGCCAAAGGAAAACTTATTGCTAAAAATTTCGATCTGATCGTACTAAACTCCCTAAACGATGCAGGTGCTGGGTTTGGATACGATACCAATAAAATAACAATCCTCGATAAGGATAATAAAATCAAAAATTTTGGGTTAAAGTCTAAGAAAGAAGTAGCGGTTGATATTCTCGAAACTATTCATGAATATTCAATTGGTACAGCTTCTCTTAAATGGGTTTGATGATCATTATCAAATCTTCAAATCAAAATACATGAAACGTTTTTTTATACTACTAACCTGTCTGCTGATTTTTTCTCTTCCTGGTATTTCTCAGGAAGTGGAATTTAACATTACCCTCGATCGCCAGCAAGTGCCGGACCTTCCAAAGAATATTACCGACGATATAAAAACGGCGATGACCAATTTTGTAAACAACCGCCGTTGGACCAACGATCAGTTTTCTCCTCAAGAGCGTATCAAATGCAACATGGTGCTTACGCTGGACAAAAGTACCACACTGGGAAAATACGTGAGCACTGCGCAGATCCAGTTTGTGCGTCCTGTCTATGGCGCTACTTATGAAACGATCATTCTTACTTTCATCGACAAAAATTTTGATTTTGAATTCAGCCAGGGACAGCCGCTTGACTATAATGAAAATGTTTTCATTTCAAACATTGCTTCCATGCTGTCTTTCTACGCTTACATTGCTCTCGCGCTCGACTACGATAGCTTTGCCAAGATGGGTGGAAGTCCGCATATTGAAAAAGCATTTGCACTTGCCAATACCGCACAGTCAGCGGGGCCGGCGCCGTTGAACCTGAGTGGAAAAAACGGTTGGGAAAACGGTGACTTCAACAACCGCATGGCATTGATTGTGAACTTGAATAACCAGCAATTCGTACCTTTCCGCGAAGCGATCTATACCTATCATCGCGAGGCAATGGATAAATTTGTTGACAATCCGGACGAAGCGAGAAAAAAAATTATTGAAGCGTTAAAAAAGATTCGTGTATCAAAGCAGGCTGTTCCTATTAATATTTTAACAGGAAGTTTTTTCCTGGCAAAGAAAAACGAATTGATCCAGATGTTTTCCAAAGCTAATATCGAAATGAAAACTGAGGTTGTAAATCTCCTGCGCGAGATTGATATGATCAACTCAGATGCTTATTCGACGATCATGAAAAATTAAGATCTTTTATTCAAATCAGATCTTAAATATTCTACTAGCTTTCCTACCAAATTAGAATGTCCGGCCTGGAGTGTGATCACATTTTTGTTTTCCAGCTTTTGTACCAAAGGTTCTATTGTTTTTGCAGTAATGATCTTATCCTGCTCACCTAAATAAATTGAAACTTTGATCTTATAAAGATTGATCATCGCTGAAGTCTTTATTTCATGTACTTTCAATTCTCTGAAATTAATCCAGGTATAATATACACGCTCTCTTTGTTCTGCTGTCATCAACTGGCTTTCTGCAAACCGCACAGTGATCTTTGGAGCGAGATGCAGAAATTTACCAATGGTTAATATTGCAGGAATATAATTTTTAAAAAGTGTTGTTTTAAATAAGAAACGTGAAACTGCACTACTCGTAGCCAGCCGGTACCAAAAGCTACTCTTAATACCGTCAGGAGCAATTGCAATTACTTCCTCTATTTTAGCAGGACAACTATTCACCGAAGCCCAGAGCAGCCGGCAACCAATGCTATAGCCCAACAAGGAAAATTTTTCGATATTTTTCTGACGGCAAAATTCTTCCAGAAAATTTTTCCAGAAAATTTCTGTGATCGGCGCTTCGCCTTGCCAATGACTTTGTCCGTGAAAGGGAAGATCAAAATTATAAATGGTGTATTGCGAAGAAAAGACTTCTTCTAATTCAAAAAATATTTTCCCGCTCAGACCAAAGCCATGGAAAAGAAATATTGGTTTGCTTCCTACACCATACAGGGTATAATGAAGCGAAATATTTTTGTAATTAAAGAAATGAATAGTTCTATCTAATGCGAGTGCCATGTTTATAAAGATAGATGATTTCTCTCTGCTGACACTATTATAGTTGCAATATATTCAATTCGTTTTCGTTGAATATATTATTATTGAATAACTATTTTTTGTGAATAGATTTTACCAGAATCAAAAAACTTAATGTAATATGTTCCTTTCGTTAATTCCATTGTATACTCATTGTAATTGCTGGCAGTCCTTGTATTAACCATTATTCCGGCAGAATTAAAAAGTTGGATCGTGGATTGCGCCTGCAATAAATCTCCGTTTACAATTGTTACGGTAAACATTCCAGTAGAAGGATTTGGATACACTTCCATTTTACTTTTTGCAGATTGGTCAATCGTAATTTCAGTAGTTTGAGCAGTTGATACTGTCAATGTACGGATCACAGGATTTGCGTCAGAATAATTATCATCACCTTGCTGAGAAGCTTCTATCGACACATCACCTGTGCCTATAAAGCTTACTGTATTTCCATTGATAACAGCTGGACCTGAAAGAACAGTATATACAATTGGTAAGCCTGAATTTCCTCCTACGGCATGTAAAGAATATTCTTCATTATCTAATAAATCCGGAATCGAATCAAATGAGATTACCTGATTTGCTTTTAAAATTGTAAAAATTTTATCCGTAAATACAGGAGCGAAATCCGCATTGCCTTCCTGATAAACTCTTACTCTTATTTCTCCGGCACCTGTGATCGTCAGATTATCTCCGTCTAATGTTGCAGGGCCCGATACCACGTAGTTTACCGGCAGAGCAGAAGAGGCTAATGCTGACAGCGTAACCGGAGTAGTTTGATAAGTAAACATATTTGACTGATCAAATTGAATTGTCTGAATAGATTGCTGGTAATTTAAAGTAGTAATTGTTTTATTCGTCGGCACAGGATCCGCCTGATCAAAAAAGATAAAAGCTTCATTTGTGATAACACTAGCGTCAGGAGCATCTTTTTTTCTATGGATCGTAAATTGTACAAACCCATGACTGGCTGGTTCATTTATGTTGCTATCGGGAAGCATAATATTGTTGAAAGAAAATGTTAGAATTCCTTCTCCCGTTATTTGTGCATCGCATGGATAGCTGGAACCTATTTTTTCGAATGAGGCGACATCCAACAATGAGGAGAGTGTATCCTTGATTGTGACTGAGCGAGCAGTATCAGTTCCTGTATTTTGAAAATTGATAGTATATGTAAGAATAGTATCCTTGCTGCCTATGAATCCTTCATTAGAAGCGCCGGCAGGATATACCTGTTTATTGTTGGGATCAAAAGGGTATGCATATATAGAACATGAATTCATTACATTATCCGAGGGAGAAGCATCGGTTTCCGACGGAATTACGCTTGCCTTTACACAAGCATTTTTTCCCGTAAGGTCACGATTGAAAGGTATTAGAATAATAATGGGAATTGTATTGCTTTCGCCCGGATTTAACAATGAATAATTATAGGTCAATGTATCTCCATTAATTTGAGCACCGGCTATTTGCTCCATATAATATTCCATAAAAGGATCTTTTACCAGTTTAACCACACCAGATTTCGCAAGAGTACCAATATTGGAATAGGTTAGAGAATAAGTAACTAAAGAGTTTAAGCGCAGAGAAGACAAGTTATTAATACCAATCGAAAAATTAGTGATGGAAGTGATTTTAACACCAAAATTTTTTGGAGCAATTACTGTATTATTTGCAGAAATTAAATATGATTTTGTAGCAGGACACAAAATTTGCAAATCAGGTTTAGGTACAAGAGCTACTTCATAATTTCCATATGGAACTGACAGCTCATAATTTCCAACGGCATCTGTGGTAGCGTAGTAATTTTTTCCATTGTCAGTATTTTTCAGTGATACAAATCTACCGGAGATTGCTCTCTCTCCTGCATTCTGCAAACAATCCGAATTTGATTCTTCATAAACTGTACCACTCAAAACACTACAGTCCACAAATGCTACCTGGATACTATCTTTTTTGTGACAGGCCCCTTCATGATACACTTCTACCGAATAGGTACCAGAAGAAGAAATTGTAATTGATTGTGAAATGCTACCCGTAGACCATTTATATTGACATCCCGGATTCCCTGCATTTAACACGAATGAAGATCCTTGACAGGCTGTTGTATCATCTGATAAATTGATAACAGGAATTGCTTTTACTAAAACATTGATCGAATCTCGTTTCGTACAATTTCCTTTAGTAACATCTACAAAATATAACCCATTTGTAGTTATTGATCTTGTCTGAGTAATCAACGAATTATTATTGTTCCATTTGTAAGTAGCTCCTGAATTTCCTGCATCAAGTGTTAAAGATTGACCTGTGCAAAGTGTTGTATCTCTACCTAAATTTACATTCACTGATACGTTATTAATAATGATTGTATCGGATGCTATACAATATGCATTGGACACTTTTACCCAATATTTTCCTGGCACTGTGACAGTATCCGTACTTGTTGTTTTGCCATCTGACCATAGATAATTAACATTTGTTCCGGAAGCGTTCAATACTAGAGAGGTTCCTGTACATACGGTTTTATCAGGACCAAGATTAGTAGATACTCCTTGTACTGAAGTGATTTGTATAGTATCTGAATTTTTACAATTATTAAATGCAACTTCTACAATGTAGGTACCTCCTGTTGAAATTGTTTTAGTTTGTGAAGCAAGAACATTATTCCATCGATAAGTAGCTCCCGGGTTTCCGGCATTTAATGTGATGGTTCGTCCACTACAGAGTGTGGTATCCTTACCAAGCGATACTACAGGGCGAGCAATATAATTTATTTTTATAGTATCCCGATAAGACAAAATACCATCGCTTACCTCTACCCAATAGTCACCGTTGGTAATTGCTTTAATCTTTTGAGTAGTTTCTCCGGTAGACCAGAGATAAGAGTAGTAAGAACTTCCTGCATCAAGCACAGCTGTATCAGCAATACAAAAAGTTTTATTTGGCCCTAAGTTTATTGCCGGTTGAGAATATGACGATGTTTGATATCTTATGGTGTCGATTGCAATAGCTATTACTTTTACAGGATTTTGAAGCGAGCCTTTGTACCTCCAATTTCCATTTCCGTCAGAAACTGTCTGAGCAATAAAATCTTTTCCTTGTAAGAAATTATTAAATCCATTATCCTGATACAATTCTATTTTCATGTACGCTTTGGAAGTCCCGCTGATGCTGTCCACAGAGCGATACGTAATTAAAGGTGCTGCCAGGTTTGGATTAGTAATTATTGAACCAGAATTATTATAGATTGAATTTTTTGTAATTATAGCATTCACTCCTGATACCAATGGATTAATTGTATTGTTGGCAATCAAATTATTTTTAATTGAAATATTAGTAGAAGTGTTCGTTTCAATTTTGAAAGCATTAGGAATCGGATTATTTCCTGTTATATCAGTTCCTATATAATTATTTTCTATGGAAAGATTCGTGCAAACACCAAGATTAAAAAAACCTGTATTTCCCGATATCAAATTTCTGTCACTGATATTACTTCCTCCGATCTGAACATTACTGAGAAAGGGATATGCTGCACCATTATCACCATAAAAAACATGGCCATTGGGAATAGCATATTGTCCATCAATATCAGTTCCAATCTTATTTCCTTTTATGATCAATCCATTTACTTTTTTATAAATACCTGATACCGGCATTTGACTAAAAGCAAAAAAGACACAGGCTGTATTCCCTGATATTACATTGTTCAAAATGTTAATGTTGCTTCCTTCCAATCCAAATACAGAATTATCATATAGGTACCATGTGCTAGAAACCGTTCCATTAGGCATGGCAGATTTACCATCCGGAGTAGTACCGATTAAATTATTTTGAATTGTAACGCTACTACATATGGAGCCATCATCCATAAATGCAGAGCTGGCTGGTTGCCCAAACAGTATAGCATTTTTCGAATTACCACTGATTACATTTCCTTTGTTAGGAGCTCCGATTATATAACTATGTCCATAGAGATGTATTCCTATTGGAAAATTGTGAATGTATAAACCATAAATATTAACGTTGTTACCATGTCTATAACTTGTCGAGGATGGATAAGAGCCAGGTTGTTCTGTTCCTAGTATGGAAAAACAAGCTCCTAATGCTATTGGTGCAGAGATACTTTCATAAGAAGAGTAAGTAAGGTTGGTTCCATCTAGTTCAATTTTAGGATTGTTTCCTGTATACCCATATGCAGGTTGTGTAGAACCATCTATAATCATAGGAGTCAAAATAAAAGGAAGGTAATAACTCAAATTAATTTTGTGGGGTGCCATCCCTGGTATATCAAATACAATGGTATCTTGCTCAGGAGTCATATTGGCTTCAAGAATTGCCTCGGTTAGAGAACCTACTCCCACATCATTTGTATTCGTCACCAAAATTTTTCTTCCTGCGAAAGAAATAAAGTGATTGTTTGCATATGACGAACGGTATTTTATGCCTTGTTGGTAAACTATCGGGGCTACATGCGGATTAGGTAAATAAAGCCCGGAAAGTATAACCTGGCTATAGGCATGATTAACTGGATCATTATTGCCAAAACCTAACCCATCAAAATTGATTACCGGTAAAGGTGAATAAAGATGAATTGTAATATCATCACCTGCATTAGCAACAGGGTTAGGAATCACAAATCCCACCGATCTATTTAGTAGAGCACTAGGTATAGTCAAAATATCGTTATTAAAATCAATAATGGCCTGGCGAAGAGACCCTGGGCCTGAATCGGCATTTGTAGTAACTTCATAACTCCATGTGTTAGGATTATAGGCTGCCTTTGTCTGAAAAATAGTTAGTACAATAAATAAAAGTGAGAGTAGTAGTTTATTCATAGCTGTTTTAAATTTTCATTAGTAGCTTTCAATACAGGAATCTCTTCCAAAACAAAAATTAAAATTGAGTGATTTTATTATAAATACAGATTTATAAAAATAAGTAACCTAAAAAAGCTATGTTTTTCTTGAATATATACTATTCATAAATCCATTAAAAAAATTTCCTTCTCTTCTCCGTCACCTTCATATACAAAATATAAAGCGCAAAGATCAACGTAGTAACATTCGCAAGGATCAAAGGTAATTGCTTTAAGAAAATGCCATACAAGGCCCAGCAAATAAGACCGAGATTAAAAATTAAAAACATGGCCAGCGAAATAGAACGTGTGTCTTTAGTCTTGTATACCAAAACTGCCTGCGGAATAAAAGCCACAGTAGTGAGCACCGCGGCAAGGTATCCTATCATTTCTACTGGTGAGATCATATACATTCTAAAATAAAACTGCCGGATACTTTTGATATCCGGCAGCTGATTTTATTGTTAAGCCATTTCTTCTGACTTCTTACTCATTCTGTTTCGCTCATTTTCCTCGAGGTAGATCTTACGCATGCGTAGCGCAGTAGGCGTGATCTCCAGGAGTTCGTCTTTCTGAATATATTCCATACACTCCTCTAACGAGAATTGTACTTTCGGAGCGATCTTTACGTTGTCGTCTGTACCAGAAGCACGCATGTTGGTCAGTTTTTTACCTTTCAGTACGTTTACCGTAAGATCATTTCCACGTGTGTGCTCACCGATCACTTGTCCCATGTACACTTCATCACCTGGATCGATGAAGAAATGTCCTCTGTCTTGCAGCTTATCGATTGCGTAAGCAGTGGTATCGCCTGTTTCACCAGAGATAATAGAACCAGAAGTTCTGCCTGGGATCGTGCCTTTATATGGCTCGTATGATTTGAAACGGTGGTTCATGATCGCTTCTCCTTGCGTAGCGGTAAGCACCTGGTTACGCAGACCGATGATACCTCTTGAAGGGATATTAAACTCTAAGTGTTGAAGATCTCCTTTCGGTTCCATGATCAATAGCTCGCCTTTTCTTTGTGTAGCAAGTTCGATCACTTTTCCTGCAGTAGATTCCGGAACGTCTACAACCAGCGTCTCGATTGGCTCGCAGCGTTGTCCGTCAATTTCTTTGAAAATTACCTGAGGTTGTCCTACTTGTAATTCATATCCTTCTCTTCTCATTGTTTCGATCAATACAGACAAGTGAAGGATACCGCGGCCGAATACCAGGAATCTATCTTCGCTTTCTGTTTCCTGCACGCGAAGTGCAAGGTTTTTCTCGATCTCTTTCATCAGACGATCACGAAGGTGACGGGAAGTTACAAACTTACCATCGCGTCCATAGAACGGAGAGTTGTTGATGCAGAAGAGCATGTTCATAGTAGGCTCGTCTACTGCGATCCTTGGAAGTGCTTCCGGGTTTTCCGCGTCAGCGATCGTATCTCCAATTTCGAAATCTTCAATTCCGGTAACGGCACAAATATCTCCGGATTTTACACTTGCCACTTTCACGCGACCAAGTCCTTCGAATAATTGAAGTTCTTTGATTCTACCTTTTTTGAAAGAACCATCTGCCTTGCAAAGAGAAATAGCAGCGCCTTCTTTCAACTCACCACGGCTCACACGGCCGATCGCGATTCTTCCTACGAAAGAAGAATAATCCAGCGAAGTGATCTGCATTTGTACAGTACCTTCTACTTCCGGAGCCGGAGGGATCTGTTCAAGAATTGTATCTAAAAGGAAGGTAATATCAGTGGTTGGTTTTTTCCAATCTGGCCCCATCCATCCTTGTTTGGATGAACCGTAAACGGTTACGAAGTCAAGTTGCTCTTCGGTAGCGCCAAGGTTGAACATAAGGTCGAATACAGATTCCTGTACTTCGTCCGGGCGACAGTTTTCTTTATCTACTTTGTTTACCAATACAATTGGTTTCAAGCCAAGGCCGATTGCTTTACCTAATACGAATCTGGTTTGCGGCATAGGTCCTTCAAAGGCATCTACCAGGAGTACCACACCATCAGCCATCTTCAGTACGCGTTCTACTTCACCACCAAAGTCGGCGTGGCCTGGAGTATCGATAATATTGATCTTTACATCTTTATAACGTACAGATACGTTTTTAGCCAGGATCGTAATCCCTCTCTCTCTTTCCAGATCATTGTTGTCCAAAATCAGGTCGTCGAATTGCTGGTTCTCTCTGAAAAGTTTTGAAGCGTGGATGATCTTATCTACCAGGGTAGTTTTACCGTGGTCAACGTGTGCAATAATCGCAATGTTTCTGATGCTCTGCATATCAACTATATTTTTTGAAGGTGCAAAGGTACGAAAAACTATTGTGAAAAAGGAGCTTTCCTATTAAATCTAGATCAAGTTTCTCATTTTCAACTGGATGAATAGATGTTTTTTTCATAACAGGTGAAAGATTATGACTGATAACCAGGTATTTAAAAGATACCAGATGCCGGATACCTGATACCGGACGATTTTGCCGCGACCTTAATTTATTTGATTTAAGGATGAACTCGGTTTTATGATATCTGGGCATCTGGCATCTGGTATCCGGCATCTGAAAATTCCTGTTAACTTTGCTGGAAAACAGAATTACCATTTACAATGATTGAAAATCCAAAACGCTATACTGTCACCGCAGCGCTTATTTACGCCAATGGCCCTATTCACATTGGTCACCTGGCGGGCTGTTATCTTCCTGCTGATATTTATGTACGCTATCTCCGTTCGAAAGGTGCTGACGTCGTATTTGTAAGCGGTACAGACGAGCATGGCGTGCCGATCACGATCAAGGCCAAGAATGAAGGTACTACGCCTCAACAGGTGGTAGACAAATACTATAAGCAAATCAAAAACTCGTTTGAAAATTTTGGCATTTCATTCGACATCTATTCACGTACCAGTAAAGAAGAACATCATAAAGTATCGCAGGAATATTTTACTAACCTGTATAACAAAAAATATTTCAACGAAGAAATCACCGAACAATACTTCGACGAAACCGCCGGCCAATTCCTGGCCGATCGCTACATCGTAGGTACTTGTCCCAACTGCGGAAATGAAAATGCTTACGGCGATCAGTGTGAAAAATGTGGGAGCACGCTGAGCCCAACAGAATTGATCAACCCGCATTCGATGCTGAGTGGAGCGAAACCCGTTTTGAAAAAAACCAAGAACTGGTATTTGCCTCTTGACAAGATGCAGCCGGAGATTGAGAAGTTTGTAAACAGTCATCCGGAATGGAAAACGAATGTATTCGGCCAATGTCAATCCTGGCTGAAGCAAGGCCTTCTCCCCCGCGCTATGACGCGCGACCTGGAGTGGGGCGTGAAAGTGCCGCTTCCGGATACTGAAGGAAAAGTACTCTATGTTTGGTTCGATGCCCCAATCGGTTACATCACATTTACTAAAGAGTTTTTCGAAAATTATACAACTGAGAAAAATAAAAATGAATTCATCTACAACCGCTCTACGTTCAACGATCTGAAAGCGGGTGATTGGGAAAAATATTGGAAAGACAAGGACACCAAGCTGGTTCATTTTATTGGAAAAGACAATATCGTTTTCCATTGTATCATCTTCCCGGCCATGCTGATGGCTGATGGCAGCTATATTCTTCCTGATAATGTTCCGGCAAATGAATTCATGAATCTGGAAGGTGATAAAATTTCTACTTCCAGAAACTGGGCAGTATGGTTGCATGAATATTTGGAAGAATTTCCGGGCAAACAAGATATTCTTCGCTATGCACTTTGCGCGAACGCTCCGGAAACGAAAGACAATGATTTCACCTGGAAAGATTTCCAAACCCGCAACAATTCAGAGCTGGCGGATATCTTCGGAAATTTTGTAAACCGTGTGATTGTGTTGACGCAGAAAAATTTTGAAGGCAAAATTCCTGCATTAGGTACGCTTACGGATCTTGACAAACAAGTCATCGAAACTATCAAAGAAATTCCTGGCAAGGTATCGGCGTCCATTGAGCAATACCGTTTCCGCGAAGCGCAGGCTTTCATGATGGAGTTGGCAAGGTTAGGCAATAAATACCTCGCAGAAACTGAGCCTTGGAAATTGATAAAAACTGATCTTGAGCGTGTGAAGACAATCATGAATATTAGCGCACAGATCACGGCTAATCTTTCTATCTTATGTGAGCCGTTTTTACCTTTCACTTCCGAAAAGCTGATCAAGATGTTAAACATCACGAAATACGCATGGAAAGAGGCCGGCAGAACAGATCTTGTAGCAGCAGGACATCAAATTGGCGCTGGTGAAATTTTGTTTACAAAAATAGAAGACAGCCAAATAGAAGCACAGATGCAAAAACTCGCTGCTTCCAAAAAAGCAAACGAACTGGCGAAAGCCACCGTAGCTCCTGCAAAAGAAGCTGTGTCTTACGACGATTTCACTAAGATGGATATTCGCATCGCTACTATCCTGGAAGCGGAGCGTGTACCGAAAACTAAAAAACTGCTAAAGCTAAAACTTGATACAGGCCTCGATCAACGTACGGTAGTAAGTGGGATTGCAGAATATTATGAACCTGAAAAAATTATCGGTCAACAGGTTTGTTTGCTGGCCAACCTTGCCCCGCGCGATATCAAAGGGATCCAGTCGCAAGGCATGATTTTAATGGCCGAAGACAAGGATGGAAGTTTGTCGTTTGTTTCTCCTTCGAAGATTGTTTCTAATGGTGGCATTGTAGCGTAATGATATTTACACCTATAAGGTTTTTAGAAACCTTATAGGTGTTTTCGTTAATTTATTTTTAATTTTTTAAACTTTTATTTTTATGAAAAACGCCGACTCTCTTTTTCCGGGAAGTTATTATCACATCTATAATCACGCAGTAGGTGATGAAAATCTATTTAGAAACGAAGACAATTTCTATTACTTTTTACAAAAGTATAACCAGTACATTTATCCTATCTGCGAAACTTATGCTTATAGTTTAATGCCAAATCATTTCCATTTTGCTATAAAGGTTAGAAATCTTGAAACTTTAAATCTTCACTACGAATATTTAAAGAGTGAGAGTAAAACGATCACAACTCTATATCCTTTAAATACCTTGGAAGAAGCATCTAAATTTACAATGCAACAGTTCAGTAATTTTTTCAATTCATACACCAAATCATATAATAAAAAATTCGACCGGAAAGGCGCTTTGTTTATTGATTATATGAAAAGGAAGGTTATTATATCGAAAGAATATTTTACCAACTTAATTTATTACATCCACCACAATCCTGTTCATCATAATTTTTGTAAAAATATGCATGATTGGAAATTTTCATCCTATCATGCGTTTCTTTCATCGAAAGACAGTAAACTGAATAGAGAACAAATTTTTAAATGGTTTGGGGATAAAAAATCATTTATCGATTTTCATAATGCCACACAAAAAATATTTATTAGTGAATTGGAGTTTTAATATACTACACCTATAAGGTTTTTGAAACCTTATAGGTGTGAAATCACTCCGGTAATTTGCCTCCACTCTCGTGGTAATTAAGCAACAACATCAACGTATCAATCATCTCATTATATTTTTTCTCCCCTACTGATGCCGCGTAAAATTCTGCCAGCTCTCCTACTTTAATACGTGCTTCAACCACCAATTGCTTTCCAAGCTTTGTAAGTACGATCGTACTGCTACGCCTGTCCTGTTTGTTGGGTAAACTTTCTATATATCCTAATTCTTCTAATTCCCTTACAACCTTGCTCATTGCTTGCTTCGTAATATGAGCCCGTTTAGCTAGTTCTGTATTGGTAGTACCTTCCGGGTCAATGTTCATCAGCAATGGCATAAACATCATTTTAAAGTCCGTATATCCATGTTTGTGCAAACAGCCTTCCGCCCATGTATCTACATGACGTTTTAACATAGTAAGTAATTTCGGCAAGCTACGCTGCTTATATACAGCCGTTTTCTTAAGCTCTTCATCCAGAGAAGCTATTGACATCCTTTTTCCCATTTCACAAATATAGAAAAAATATTTGGTAAACCTACTTGACTATTTAGTAAACTTGGTTTACCTTTGGATCATTAATAAAACTTTTATGGAAACAGAAGAAAAAAAACCGAAGAAATCTAAAAGGATCTTATTTGTATTAATCCCTGTGTTACTGCTTGTGGCCGCTTATATTTTTAAGAGTGTAAGACATGCTATTAAATACGAAAGCACCGACAATGCTCAGGTAGAAAGCAATGCTGTGCCTGTATTGAGCAGGGTTGCCGGCTATGTAGACAGCCTTCCCCTGCAGGATTACCAGGATATAAAAGCAGGACAACTTTTGCTCAGCATCGATGAGGATGAATACCGTATCGCTGTACAGCAAGCTGAAGCTGACCTAGCCACAGCACAAGCAGACCTTGCCAATGCGCAGGCACAACTTGTAAACACCGGCGCCAACCGCAACGTAGCTACTGCCAATGCTGAAGTGCAAAATGTACGTTTGCAAAAAGCCCTCTCCGATCTTAAAAGAGACGAAGCGCTTTACAAGGAAGGATCGATCACGCAGAAGCAATACGACGATAGCAAGTCGAACGTAGAGACTGCCCAGAAAATGTACCTGGCCAACCAGCAACAAGTGACGCAAGCCTCTTCACAAAGTGCGATTTCACAAGCGCAGGTAACACGCGCAAATGCAGCCATTGACACGCGCAAAGCAATGCTGGAGCAAGCTAAACTTCGTTTTAGTTATACTAAAATCTACGCACCGATCAGCGGAAGGATTGGAAAGAAAAATTTAGAAAAGGGACAATACATTCAACCGGGGCAACCTCTTTTCAATATTGTAAATAATGAAAAATTCTGGATCATAGCGAATTTCAAGGAGACACAATTATATAATATGAAAATCGGGCAAGCCGTAGAGATCAAAATCGACGGGTATCCTGACAGGAAGATCATGGGTAAGATCACTGCCTTCAGCGACGCCACCGGCGCTAAATTTGCTCTACTTCCTCCTGACAATGCAACAGGAAACTTTGTAAAAGTAACACAACGGGTGCCTGTGAAAATTGATTTCGATAATCTTTCTGAAATAAAAGATATCCTGAAAGCAGGATTGAGTGTAGAAATAGACGTAGAAGTAAAATAACCGTTTATGGCTTCCAAGCAACTAACAAGAGTGATCATCGCGGTCACCGCTATTTTCGCGGCTATCATGGAGTTGATCGATACCTCAATCGTGAACGTGGCGCTGGCACAAATAAGCGGGAACCTTGGCGCGACCATTGAAGATACTTCATGGGTTGTTACCGCCTATGCAATCGCAAATGTGATCATCATCCCTATGACGGGATTCCTGGCGCGCTATTTCGGACGGAAAAATTATTATATCAGTTCCATTATTCTTTTCACAATTGCTTCCTATTTATGCGGACAAGCCGAGAGCCTTGAAACACTTGTCCTCTGGAGATTCATCCAGGGTATCGGAGGTGGAGCGTTGCTTTCTACTTCACAAGCGATCATGTTCGATGCATTTGATCCTTCTCAGCGCGCCATGGCCTCTGGTATGTTTGGTATGGGCATTGTGCTTGGACCTGCGATCGGTCCTACCTTGGGAGGTATTATCGTAGATGGTTATTCCTGGCCTTTGATCTTTTATATCAATATTCCATTCGGGATCGCTGCCACTTTTCTTGCGTTGCGATTTATAGAGAAAAAACCGGAAGAACATAATATCAATCGTAAAGAGATCAGCATCGACTACATCGGGATCTCCTTATTGGCGGTAGGTGTAGCTTCATTGCAATATGTATTGGAGCGAGGAGAACACGACGACTGGTTTCATAGTAATGGTATCATACTTTTGACAGGCGCAGCGATTTGCGGATTGATCGGTTTTGTGTGGTGGGAACTCCGCGAAAAAGCGCCTGTTATTAATCTTCACTTACTTCGCAATCGAAACCTGGCTGCGAGTAATATTCTTACGTTCGTATGTGGTTTCGGTCTATTCGGATCTGTATTTATCTTCCCTGTAATGGCTCAAAGAATTCTAGGCTATACTTCTACAGAAGCCGGTCTGAGCCTTATACCAGGCGCATTGATAGCGGTGCTGATCATGCCTATCATAGGGCGTACACTCGGCACGGTGATTCAACCAATTGTATTTGTGATCATCGGGTTTGTGATGTTTATTCTTCATGGATATACTTCTTCGCTCGCGACGGCAGAAGCCAGCAGAGCGTGGTTTATTCTACCACAGATCTTCCGTGGTCTCGGCACTGCTTGTCTTACAGTACCATTGATCAACCAAGCAATGGTGGGCTTGCAGCCGAAAGATATGGGAAGCGGAATTGCACTTACCAATATGTTGCGCCAACTAGGGGGAGCTTTCGGGATCGCTGTGATGAACACTTATATCTCACACCGATACGTAGTACATCGTACAGACCTTGTAAGCAATTTGCAAATGAACGATCCGGAAATGATCCAGCGATTGAATGCGCTGGCACAAGGAACCGCCGCGAAAGGAGTCAACGCGCTTTCCACAACAGAAGCAGGCTACAGGATACTGGAAGGTACAGTAACGAGACAAAGTTATCTCCTCTCCTACCTCGACGGATTTCAAATGATCAGTATATTCTTCATTTGCGCTATTCCATTCATGTTCCTGCTTAGAAACCAAAAAGTAGATGCTGCTACCAAAGCTAAAATTGCAGAAGAATCTCATTAAACAAGAAACTATTATTGCTATGAAAAAAATAATTTTACTTTCCTTATTGCTTGCATCCGGCCTGACATACGGCCAGAGCAGCCAGGAAGAATTGAAAGAACTGGTGACGAAGTCGTTCGGTTATTTTCCTAAAATAAAAGAGATGGAACAGCAAACGGTTCTCAGCGCAGAAAGAATAGAGCTGAGCCGGAAAAACTACATGCCTACGCTGGCAGGAAATGTTTCATACAGTTATATAAATCCGGTAAGCCAGACTGCTATTCCAATTGGTCCCGGAGTTACAAGAGAGCTTCAGTTCCAGCCGCATAATAATTTTAATGCAAACCTTGCGCTCAACTATGTGGTCTACGATTTCGGACGTACAAGGGCCAGTATAGAAAAAGCGAAAGAAGAACTGAAAGCTTCGCAAGGCACTCTGGAAGCCAACAAGACACAGCTTGCTGCGCAAGTAGCGGGTGTTTATTATGGAATTATTTATTTAGAAAAAGCGATCGCTATTCAAGACAGCGTGCTCGCTACATTAGAAGAAAATAAAAGAGTAGCAGAAAGCAAACTTCGCCATGGAGAAGGATTGGAAATCGATCTGCTGAATATTAAATCAACAATGGACAACGAGCGCAACAGGAAAGCAGATCTGGAAAATAGTCTTACGAAACAGTATGCGCTGCTCTCCTACTCTACAGGATCTGAGGCTACGATCAAAGGTGCTTATTTTGATTTTGCGAGTGAAAATACAAGCGTGGCAGATGCTTTGAATAAGGCAGTTCAGGACAACTATGATTTTTCCATACTCAAAAACAGGATCTCTGTATCCAAAAGCGATATCAATCTGAATCGCGCACAGTACCTGCCAACATTGAACTTTGTAGCCAACACCGGTTATAAAAACGGTTATCAGCCGGATCTGAATCAATTGAGATTTAATTATCTCATCGGAGCAAATCTCGCGATACCTATTTACTCGGGAGGAAAAATTGATCAGCAAGTGCAGATCGCTAAAAGTACGGCCCGCCTGAACGAGCTGACGATGGAGACGTTGAGAAATAATTATAAAAGAGATATTCAGCAAACCTTGGCGGATATTAATTCTAATCAAGAACGTTTGCGCAACATCGAAAGCCAAATTACGCAAGCGAAAGAAACTTCCAGGCTCGCGGCTTCGAGATTTAAGAATGGAACAGGTACACATCTGGAGCTGACTACTGCTATTACCAATATTCAAAGAGCAGAGTTGACAAAACTTCAATATCAGTATCAACTTTGTCTTTCAAACATTGAACTGGCAAGGCTTACAGGGGTGAAGTATTGGTAATAAATATACGTCATTGCGAGGAGTCCACGACGATAGTCGGGACGACGAAGCAATCCGTTAACTACGAAGCCGAGTCCGTTTATTATTGCTAATAGTTTCAACTTAACAAGTGCTGCGTAGTGACAGATTGCTTCGTCGTGGCACCTGTGGCGCGCACTCCTCGCAATGACGGTGAATTTAAATATATATATAAATCAAAAAGGCTCTTCCTTGCAGAAGAGCCTTTTTTTCTAAAAATTACTCACAAAAAATTAACTTACTTTTTATCTGATAAAATTTTTCGATGCAGTTTTTAAGAACTATTTCTTGATAAATCTTTTTGTAAAACTATTTCCATCTTTATTCACTACAAGTGTATACATACCAGCACTCAGAGAGGATACATCTATTTTGTCTGCTTGAATAGTTGTATTGATTACTTGAATCCCCATGTCGTTCACTACCTTGGCACTGCCTCCGGAAAGATCGCTACCTGATACGAATTGTAGTTCACCTTCAATTGGATTAGGATAAATCGTCACACCAGTTCCAAGATTGTAATTAGAAGAGATATCTTCCGACTGTGGATCTGCTGCTCCGATTTTAGCGCCTGTGTTTTTGGTAATGCTAAACCAGTTGATATTCCAACCGCCTGCCTGCGCGTAGATCCCAACATTGTAAGTACCTGCGTTAACAGTAACAGTCTGCGAAACCGTTGTCCAGTTTTGCCATCCTCCGGTAGCAGGAATGTTTACAGTGCCTAGCTGAATAGAACCTGCATTCAAGTCCATCGACAAACGGCTGCCGCTGATACTTGCTACACGATATTGTATCGTATAAGTGCCAGACGTTGGGAAAGTAATATTATTGTACGCCATCCAATCGCCCTGATCAATGTAACCTACGTCTTGTCCGCCACCCGCATCCGTTGTAGCTTCATTTTGCACGCCGAGCATAGCGCTATAATTTTCTGCCTGGATCGTTGTGCTGAACGTATTTGTTTTTGTACGTACGATTAGTGAAGAAGCCTGGTCATTCCAACCATTGTTTACAAGACATGAATTATCAGAATTCAAAACGATAGAAGATCCGGTGAAATTCATATCCCAGAAAAGTTGCACTTCGTATCCTGAATTTATTTTCAAAGAAGAAATATCATCGTTCGAAATTCCTCTTGCTTGCAGATCTGTAATATTATAGCTGCCTACAGGAAGTCCTACCGCATAACCGCCGAAGTTGCAATCTTTGTAGAATGTAGCAACGCCTGTAGATTGTGGCACTCCATTATCTTGATAAACTCTTACATAGTCTACATACATATTTGCGGGGAATGCATTGTTGTCAATTGAAAACCCTGGCCAATTACCACCGACAGCGAGGTTTAGAAGAATGAAGAAGCTGCGCTGAAATTCTTCCGTGCTTCCCACATTGTTTGCAATGTTGATCTCGTTGTATTTGTTTCCATCCACAAACCAACGGATGTAAGAAGAAGTCCATTCGATGCTGTACACATGAAAATCAGCGACGCTGCCAACACTAGTTGCATTTCCATAATCAGCTTGGTTTCCATTTGCATCTTTCCAGTGTACAGTACCATTGATACCACCGCCTGTATTCACGTGTTCCATGATATCGATCTCACCGCAGCCAGGCCAGCCCACGGAAGAGATATTATCGCCAAGCATCCAGAATGCGGGCCATGAGCCCTGGAAGGCAGGCATCGCAATTCTTGCTTCTATTTTTCCATACGTCCAGGATTTTTTGCCTTGTGTTTTCATACGCACGGAAGTATAATTAGCTCCGCCATAGCTTTCTCTTTTTGCGGAGATCACCAATTGTCCGTTTTGTACGCTGGCATTTTCTCTTCTATAATATTCTAACTCATTATTACCCCAGCCTCCGGCGCCGGTTTCAAATACCCAGTCGCCGCTGATTCCATTTGTGAATTCGTCTGACCATACCAATTGCCAGTTTTGCGAAAATAGTTTTCCTCCCGACAGCAGAAGAATCACCATTAGAAATACTATTTTTCTTGTTTTCATAATGTGTAAGTTTGTGGTTTTAAATTTATCTGTTATTCAATATTTTCTGATATGTAATTAATCTCTTTGTTTCCCAACTCATCTCATCGCGCTCTGACCACCCATTGTAGCGGCCTTTGGAAAATTGAAGCATCCAGAAAAGAAAGATCAATAGAAAAGCTATGATCCGCATAATTTCTTTTTTTAATGAAGCGTACAAACGCATAGCTTAGTAGTAAATGGTGAATCGTGTTTTTACATACGATTCACCATTTTTCATTTTTATTGTTTTACAAAACGCTTCACGATCTTATTTCCATCTTTGGAATAGATCAGCGTATAAATTCCTGAAGAAAGCGTTGAAACGTTGATGGAATTATTTTCTGCTGTTCCATTATATACCTCAATACCCATCGCATCTACGATCAATACCTTGCCGCCTTCTGTATCAAAGGAAGCCTGAAGATTCAATTCGTTCAGTACAGGGTTTGGCGCCAATTGGAAATTTCCTGCCAGGTTATAGTTAGAAGTGATCGAGGAAAGATCTTGCTGGTCGCTCGCTCCGATCTTAGCGCCGGTATTTTTGCTAATGGTGAACCAGTTGATATTCCAGCCACCTGTCTGCGCATAGATCCCCACGTTGTAGGTTCCTGCGTTGATCGTTACCGTTTGCGTGATCGTTGTCCAGTTTTGCCAACCACCAGTAGCAGGAATGTTGGCAGCACCGAGCTGAATACTACCTGCGTTCAGATCCATTGACAAGGTACCACCACTGACGCTGGCTACACGGTATTGCACGGTATAGGTGCCGGATGTAGGGAAGGTGATGTTGTAATAAGCCATCCAATCGCCTGCGTCGATATAGCCTACGTTCAGCCCGCCTCCTGCGTCTGTTGTGGCTTCTGTTTGTACACCGTTCATAGCACCATAGCTCTCTGCCTGAATAGTAGTACTGAAGCTACTTGTCTTAGCGCGCACTTTCAATGAAGAAGCCTGATCGTTCCATCCATTGTTTACCAAACAGCTATTGTCTGAACCCACTACCAGAGAAGAGCCGGAGAAATTCATATCCCAGAAAAGCTGTACTTCATATCCTGAGTTTATTTTCAGTGAAGAAATATCGTCATTCAAAATTCCTTTGGCCTGCAAGTCACTAAGATTGTAATCTCCTGCGGGCAGGCTCACTGCGTAGCCGCCATAGTTGCAGTCTTTATAGAAAGTGGCAACACCGGAATTATTATTGTTGTTATTGTTATTAGATGATTTCACTACATCGTTGATTGCGCTCAGCAATGAATAGGCGCCTTGTGCATCCTGTGCAAGTTCCCACATCATGATCCCTCCTGCCTGGCTGATAGCCATTTGTGTTTTTTGTTTAATCGTTGGAATACCGTTATATCCGTCGCTTCCAAAGAAATCAGAATTAGGATCTGCGCCTGCTGCCAGCAAGTCTGCATAGGATCTCCAGCTTGGTCTTGCATAGAAGGGTACACCTACTATACATTTGTTCGCAGGACAACCTTTACCTTTGAAAAGGTTTACACCGTTTACAGCGTACTGATAAGTAGAATGGTTTGCACTAGAGCCATCATCGTAAGCCATAATGTTTACAAAATCTACATATTGAAATACATCGCCGTTGATACCGGAAGCGCTATAACTATCAGCTGCAGCAGCAATGCTCAAGCCTTTGCCGCGCGCGTGCAGTGCAGTACTCATTTCGCGGAGCAGCGTAGTATAATTATTTGCAGAATTTCCCGGATCCGGATATTCCCAATCGATGTCAATACCATCCAGGTTGTAAGTATTGATCAAATAGATCGCATCGTTGATCAGGTTGGTACGAGAGCCCGGGTCACCACCAATGGATTCAAAGATCGGATCAAGAGGAGTTCCATTATCGCTCCAACCGCCGATGGCTACGAATACCTTTACACCATTGGCATGCGCGTTGGCTACAATAGTTTGCAGGTACCCAGGATTATCGATCGCTTTCAATCTTCCACCGTATTGCGGAAGTGCAAAAGCGTAGTTGATATGTGTCAGTTTTGAATATTGAATAGAGGTCTGCGCCCAGGATGGAGCGTATCCTACAACCTTGAACTGCGCTTTCAGCGAGAAGCCGATGCACAGTGCCAATAACATTGTGAGCGCAACTTTGTAAATAAATAGTCTTGATTTCATGTTCTTTGTTTTTGTTTAATGAAATAATCTGTTTCGAATATTTAGTTAGCAGTTGTTGTCGTTAATTTTATTTGCCGTTCGTTGTCCAAACACCCGCAAGGTTGGTTCAGGGTATTATGTCGTTAAATCCTTGCGGGGTTATAGACAGAGCAGCCTAGTAAATACTCGCCTGGCAAAGTGGTGGCTTTCCCGGGCGAGTAATTGATTAGCGTTTTACAAAACGCTGCACGATCTTCGTATTATCCTTCGTGATCAGCATCAGTGTGTAGATTCCTCTTCCCAGCTCGTTTACATCAAGTAAAGAAGTTGGATTAGATTCTTCCATCACCACGATTCCTGTAGCGTCGAATATTTTCAGATGTGATCCGGCAAGCTCATAGTTTGTATTCAGCGTTACTTCATTGTCTACCGGGTTTGGATATAGTTCCAATTGGGCAGCTCCTGAAGTGCCGGTGGTTACTGAAGTTTCAGGTGCATCCATTGATGAGCTCATCGCTACAGCACTTGCGTTGGATACTTTGGTAATGCGAATCCAGTTAATATTCCATCCTCCCGCTTGCGCGAAAATTCCTAAGTTGTATGTACCTGCAGTAACATTTACTGTGTGTGAGATCGTTGTCCAATTCTGCCATCCGCCGGTAGCCGGTACATTCAGATAACCCAACACGATAGCGCCTGCATTCAGGTCAACAGAAAGTTGTCCGCCGCTTACACTGGCTACTCTGTATTCGATCAGGTAAGCGCCGGTGGTTGGGAAGGTAACGTTGTTGTAAGCCATCCAGTCGCCATTGTCGATGTAGCCTACATTCAATCCTCCTCCTGCATCGGTAGTGGTCTCTGTTTGCACGCCTGCCATTGCGCTGTAGTTCTCTGCTTGAATAGTAGTGGTGAACGCTGGCGTAGTAGGCACAGTGATAAATTTCCATTGTCCGTTTGCGCCGTTGTGGTTTGTCCACTGATCAAGCACTGTACCGTTGGCGGTAGAAGATCCTGGCACTTCAACGATCTTGCTGCTGTGTCTCGCTACTAGTTTGTAATAACCGCTTCCGGCATCTTTCAGAATGAATTGTTGGTTCTTTCCTCCTACATACGTCCACTGGTGAAGGATCGCACCATCTGCTTTACTTACGGCATCGATGTCCAATACTTTTCCGCTATGCTTAGCGTCGATTTTGTACACACCGTCTCCAAGATGTGTAAATTCAAATTGCTGATTCGTGCCACCGTTGTAAGTTCCTTGCGCAATGTTTACACCATCGCCAGTGCCTGCGCCCCATACATCCATGTAAAGGCTGCTGTTTTTATTCTGAATGAAAAAAGTACCTGCTACACTGGTCACGCCATCAGGTCTGATCTTTAGGGAAGAAATATTATCGTTCCATCCATTGTCTACCAGACAATCATCATCGGCATTGAACACAGCTGAACTTCCAATATAATTATCATCGAAATAGACAGTGATCTTAAATCCGTAGTTTACTTTCAGAGAAGAAATATCATCGTTGCTGATTCCTCTTGCCTGGAGCTGGCTCAAGGTGAAGTCTCCTTCTTCAAGACCAATCGCGTATCCACCGAAAGCGCAATCTTTGTACACGGTTACTACAGCGTTATCATTGGTAGTAACTTGCGGAGGAATGGTACCGGATATAAAATAACTTCCCAAAGAAGAATAATCGGAATACCCGTCAACCGCCGGATTGCCAGCGCCGGTGCCGTCTACGGAGATATAATATTTTCCTGCGCTTAGACTTGCAGTCACCGTAGCATTTAATCCTGCCTGATCAAACGATCCGATCTGTGTGCCAGATGAGTTGTATAAACGTACAAGAACATCAAGATCACCGTGACGGGAAACTGTATTTACATTCAGCGTAATATTTCCGCCGGCAGTATTGAAAGCAAAAAAGTCAAGATCGGTAGTGCGTTCGATGATCCCTTTGTTTTGATCGGAAGACACTGTGCCGTTCGAACCGATCACCAGATTGGCCGCTGCACTTGTGCTGTTCCCGAAATCATCCGTTCTGTAACCAAGTCCATACGTAGCGCCCGACATGATGGAAAGATCGTCTTCCTGGTTATTGGCGCTGTTGTATTCGCCTTTGCTCCATTGTGTAATGTTTTTGTAATAGCCCACTCCCATGATCGGCGCCCAATCGCCCTGGCCGGCATAATATTCTTCTACCGGACTCTTCCTTCCATCGTGGCTGAGACCAAGTGTATGGCCTACTTCGTGCGAAGACGCCTCTCCTCCTGCTTTTCCACTGGTGATAAAAACCCAGCAAGGCACATCGTTGTCCCAGTTGAATGATCCAACGTACGCTACACCGCCCGCACCAGGCGCAGCCGTGTTGGTAGGGGTGATCACGCAACGCATTCTTTTTGTTCTAGCGTAAGTATTAAATACCGCTTCGCTGGTCGTGATGTTGATGTTGAACGGACGGTAATCTTCGCTTACCACTTCCCACAACTCTTGTATATCTGCATCGCTCATGCCTGAAGGATCAGCGTTGATGGCGTTTCCGTTGTTCCACAAATTTCCTGCAGGCATATTATAGCCGTCAAAGTCAAGCAGTACACAGCCTGTGGCGCCTGGGAAACTTTGCAGGTTGGCAACCGCTGCTCCGATTTGCGAAGCTGTTGGTGTAGTAGTAGCAGCTGCATTGGCGGGCGCATTTTCCAGATCAACACAAAGTACGCCGTCGATGTCTACTTCTTTGATGTGCGCTGTTCCATCCGGATCAGTGTAGTATTTATAAGCTTTCTTTTCTTTTTTGAGAATGATATTTCCTTCTACAGAATTTTTATTTACGTTCAAATAAAAACTTCCCGAATGTTTTCCTGTTACCTCTCCCATCACCGTTTGATGATCTGTAGAATTTGATTGCGCGAAATTGATTTTCGCATCCAGCAATTCAGTAGAAGGTATTTGAAGCTTGAAGGCCGGCTTCGCTACTTTTTGATTGGCAGCAGTTGGCGCTGCTTGTTGCTGAAGATTGGTAAGTAAGTTTTGTGTGGTACCTACTTTCAGGTCGGCACCTGCTTTTTGGGCAAGAGTAGCATATCCACTACTCAAAAACACCAAGGAACATAAGCATAATTTGTAAAGTTTTTTCATTTTCATTTCCAGGTTTAGTTCAATTATTATTTTCAGTAATAAAGTGGTAAAGCAATTCGAGTGAAAAAACTTTTGGAAACTTATTGTCAGGTAGAGCTCTTTTCTTATTTCCTTTTTAACAATAAGCCTCCGGAACTTTGAACAAAATATTTTGTGTTTAACAAAGTTTTTTCTTCACTTAACCCAGTATAAAACATCGAAAGGAAATTCAGTATAAGAGGTGTACTATTTTTTTGAAAAAGGGTATAAAAATCACTCCCGGTGAGGTGGTTTTATTACGCGATAAAAGATTGGTAAAACGTATAAAAAATTAAATAAACCTACTTTTTGATACCTTTGTTACATGAAAATGCCACGTTTAGATATTTTTTAAAAAACCTGTGATTTATGGGCAATTATTCGAGAATTATATCCTCCCAGGAGTCGAGCGACTTTCGTTTTTTGAGCTTTTCTGCTTTCATTTCCTGTACCTTTTTCCGGAAAGCCCAGACAGTAGCTTTTCGCAAATCGATGATCTCTGAGAGCTCATCAAGGGTGTAAATATTCGTTTCTTTGAAGGTATCGTAGGTAATATAAAAGGCTTTATTTAGAGGAAATTTTATGGAATGAAACAAAGTACCAGCCGTGGCCGACTCGGAATATTTACATTTATTGCATTTTCTGGAAAACGGTTTTTCGCCTTTACTGTAGGAATTGTAGCCGCATTTTTTGCAGGTATAACCATCTTCCCATTTCAGGTTTTCGAGGTATTGCAGGCAAAATGTATCGTTCGGAAAAATCGATAAAAACTCTTCGTATGAAACTTTCTCGATCAGAATCCTTGAGCGTGTTTCACTTTTTACCTGTTTTTTAAGATTCCAGTTGTCGAGATCGAGCTGCGAATTCATTTGATTTAGCTCCTCAGTAAGCTGCTTGAGCTTGATATTAGCGGTCTCCAGCTGTTCCGACTGCTGCTTGAGCTTTTCGGTACGTTCCGTTACTTTTTGTTCCAGCTCTTTATTGATCTTGTCTTTAAGAATTTCTTTTTCTTCCAGGATGCCAATTATAGCTTGCTGATTTTTTTCTTTCTCATTTTTGATGATCCGGATCTTATCGCCAAGAGCGTAGGAAAACATCAATACTTCAAACACAAAACCGAAATTGAAGATGTAGATCGTATACAAATTGCTCGGCACGATCCCGTATGTACGTAATACGAACACGAGAAAGCCCCCGAGAATAATGGAGTAGCCGATGATAAAGAAACGCGCAGGTTTATACTTTTTCTGAAAGAAAAGTTTTAGCGCCAAATAATAAATGATAGCAAAAGGCAGGATGAAAAGGATCGCTTTGATCTGGATCGGGAATGTATAAGAGAATGAAAGTGAAAGCAAAATGTTGAGCACGGCTAGTGTGTACAGCCAATAAGTAGTTTTAGGATAGCTGCTTCTCAGTTCTAAGAATTCGATCGCATAAAAGGTAAATGTGAGGTTGAGTAGATTTGGCGCATTTTCAAAGAGTAAATGATTAAAAATAACTATGTCCGGCCAAAAGATCTGGAACCCTGTAAGGTCTTCGCTGAAGGTATAAAGCCCGCAGCTCACTACATAAAACACATAGATGAGGTAAACCCGTTCACGTGTGAAAATATAGATCAGCAGGTTGTACATCGCCATGATGAAAATGATGCCGTAGAAAATTCCGAGAAAATAATATTCGTGCGTGATGTAGGAAAACAAATAGTGCGAACTACGCAAACTAGCCCAGAAGCTGCTATAGTAGCGGGATTTCACCTTTACATAATAGGTATAAGTATGTCCTTTCGGAATAGAAAGGTCAAATAAAAAATTCTTATGATCAAAAGGCCGGAGTGTCACCGGCTGACTCATGCCTACTGCGGGATAAGTGCGGATTTTCCCTTCGGAAGAAATTTGATACAGTTGTAAAAAGGAATTATGTCCATCGGGAAATTCCAGCATCCAGGTGAGATTTCTTGGATCTTCGTTGCGAATGCTAAAGCGGATCCAGAACGTGGTATTGATTTTGGGGATATTGAGTGTTTTTACTTTTTTAAGACTTTGCCAGCCTTCTGCTTTCTGAATGGTAGCAATGTTGTAGCGATCGTCCTTGTCTTCGAGCATTTCACAGTAATTGCCAAAAATATAATTATCGCTCTCCATCACTACAGTGAGCGTATCGGCCGCGTGAATGCGGAGATTTAAAAGTAAAAGAAAAACAACAAGGAAGTGTTTCAACTTTTTTCGCTTGGATAATTTCTTTCTTTAAGATAGGAAATAAATAAACACGAAGACACAAAGGCACGAAGATTCTTTATGTCTTCGTGCCTTTGTGTTAAAAAAATTATAGTGTAGCGTTCGTCTTTTTATCTGTGGCTACCACTACAGGCAGCTTCAGTTGATTAGCAATGTCTACCACATCAATAAATGCCTGCACGGGCACTGTCTTATCTGCTTTAATCACCACAGTAGCGTTCTCCTGGCCTTTGGCTTCTTGTGCCAATGCGTTCTTCAAAGAGGCCTCGCTTAGCTCTTGCTTGTTGATGAAATAATGTTGACTCGCATCAATAGTCACGTAGATCGTATGTCTTGGAATACTTGCACCAGTGTTGGATTTAGGCAAAAGCACCTTGATGGCTTCCGGACTGGCCAGTGTGGAGACCATCAGGAAGAATAGCATCAGGAAAAATAAAATATCCGACAGCGAGCCGGCCTCTACGCCACTCCCATGTCTTTGTCTTCTTCTGAATTTCATAACTGTGGTTTGTGAAGGATGTCCATAAATTCAATCGTCTTCATCTCCATATCGTTGATCGTACGATCGATCATATTGTTCAGGTAAACATAGAACACATGCGCGATGATCCCGACTACAAGTCCTGCGCCTGAGGTCACCATTTTCTCGTAGATACCACCTGCAATGATACTGATACTGATGTTATCGGTTACAGAAATGCTGTGGAAAGATTTGATCATCCCTGTTACCGTACCCAGGAATCCCAGCATTGGCGCGATGGCGGCGATGGCAGAAAGGAAGCTCAGGTTTTTTTCCATTTTAGAAATTTCCACATTGGCTTTGTACTCGATCGCACTTTCAATATCGCGCATCGGTGAGCCTAAGCGGTACAAACCTTTTTGCAACATCTTCGCAATCGTATAATCCGACTGATCGCAGTATTCGATGGCACCTTTGATATTGCCTTCTTTCAGTTGTTGATTAATATGAGTTAGAAAATAAGGATCATATTTCCCGGTTTTTTTGATGTAAAGATAGCGCTCAATAAAAAAGTAGACCGACAATACAGACAATAGTAAAATTGGGATCATCACATATCCGCCTTTGAATAAAAGCTCCAATATGGAAATCCCTTTATCTGTGGCCTCCGGCGCAGCAGCTGCCGCAGTGGTGTCCGTTACGATTTGCAATAAAATAAACGATAGGTTCATATGGGTAGTAAACTAATTTTTGATTTAAGAAAAGAAAGGAAGCAAATCAAAAAAGTAAGGAAAACAGCTCCTATACTGCTCTGGCAAGCCGCAGTTTACACTTCACTCTTTATTCATTTCCTGTTCTACAAATAAAACGATACCTTCCGTACCATTATTGCTTACATATTTAGTAATATGTATCGAATTTTGCTAATGATGAGGATAAAAGGTATTCACACTTGTAAAAAGGATGCCCGATGCCAGATACATTTTCTCTAAATTCAAAAACGAATTTATATTTTAGATCATAAAATATCCGGGATCGGGCATTTGGTATCTATAAAAAATCGTCCCGGCGGAATTTAGAGTGTTTGTATTCTCGCCAATCCTACCTATTTTAGAGGTGGCAAATCTTGCAATCCTAAACCTTACAACGCATGTCTGTTTTTTTCAGAACCAAACCTATTGAAACTGAATCTAATGATACAGGTCTTAAACGAACATTATCTGTAACTGCCCTAATATCGCTGGGTATTGGCGGTATCATCGGAGCTGGTATTTTTATGCGTACGGCTGCCGCAGCAGGCGGGCATGCAGGCCCTGCTGTTACAATCTCATTTATAATAGCAGCCATCGGCTGTGCCTTTGCCGGCTTGTGTTATGCTGAATTTGCTTCTATGATCCCCACTGCGGGAAGCGCCTATTCTTATTCCTACGCTACCATGGGTGAATTAGTAGCATGGATCATCGGCTGGGACCTGGTATTGGAATATGCTCTGGGAGCCGCTACTGTTGCGATTGCCTGGTCTCAATACCTAAATAATATTTTGTACGAATTGTTTCATGTCAGAATTCCTTATGCACTTTGTCATTCTCCCTTCGAAACAAGCCCCGAAGGAGTATCAGGACTAATCAACCTTCCTGCAGTATTCATTTTACTTTGTATGACCTTACTGCTGATCAGAGGTACTCAGGAATCTGCTTTTGTAAATAATATTATTGTATTGCTAAAACTCATGATCGTGCTGTTATTCATAGGACTTGGCTGGCACTTCATAAATAAGGAAAACCATATTCCTTATATGATCCCGGAGACTGCTGGCACTGTACCGCTGAGTACCGGCGGAGTACATGACTACAGCCTGTTTGGCAATCATGGATGGTCGGGAGTTTTGAGAGGAGCAGGAGTTGTATTTTTTGCCTTCATTGGTTTTGATGCCGTATCAACAGCGGCCCAGGAAGCCAAAAATCCTAAACGGGATATGCCTATCGGTATTCTTGGTTCTCTTTTACTTTGCACCATACTGTATATTTTATTTTCACATGTATTAACAGGAATCGCTCCTTTCAAATTCTTTATGGGTGCGGGGAAAGAAGCATCCGTAGCCGCAGCGATCGATGCCTATATGCCCTCTTATCACTGGCTTTCTACCTTTATCACAGCTGCTATCCTGTTTGGATTTTCTTCTGTAATACTTGTACTACTTCTCGGCCAGACAAGAGTATTTTATTCGATGTCAAGAGATGGTCTTGTGCCAAAAATATTTTCGGATGTTCATCCAAAATATAGATCTCCATATAAATCACAATGGCTGTTCTTTATTTTCGTTTCTCTCTTTGCAGCTTTTGTACCAGACAGTGTAGTTGGGGATATGACAAGCATAGGCACTTTGTTTGCTTTTGTACTAGTATGTATTGGAGTCATTATTTTACGTCGCAAGAACCCTTCTTTACCAAGACCATTCAAAACACCTTTAGTACCTCTTATCCCTTTGCTGGGAGTAGCCTTCTGCGTAGCAATGATCGCCGGGTTAGGGTTAAGCAACTGGCTCAGACTATTTATATGGCTGGCGATCGGGTTTGTGATCTATTTTTTTTATAGCATTAAGCATAGTAATTTAAATTCTAAGAAATCATAGATTTTAGAGTTCTGTGATTCTCATTAGTAGAATAAAAATTGAACTTTGCATCTCCGTACCTTGCGCGCGATTTTTGGGCAAAGGTGATGAGACGCAAAAATTAATTAAACAACGATGCTTTTCTCCATTAGAAATATATTCCGTTACAAAAATTCTAACTAAAAAAACTCCATGAATACGATCCTGCCGTTTTTGCTTGCAATGATTGCTGCCGTTGTTTTACTGGAAATGTGGGCGGCCAAATTAAGGATCGCTTATCCTATTGTACTGGTGGTAGCTGGGCTGCTTGTCAGTTTTATTCCAGGATTACCAATCGTAAGCATCCACCCTGATCTTATCTTTTTTATTTTTCTCCCTCCGTTATTGTTTGAAGCTTCGTGGTCTATCTCATCCAAAGAAATGAAAAAGTGGTGGCGCATTATTGGCAGCTTTGCTTTTCTGGTGGTATTTTTCACTGCTTTATCTGTAGCCATCGTTGCGAATCATTTTATACCTGGATTTACAATTGCTTTAGGTTTTTTACTTGGCGGAATTGTTGCTCCGCCCGATGCTGTGAGTACAGGAGCGATCACTAAGTTTGTTAAAATTCCTAATTCCGTCTCTGCCATTCTAGAAGGCGAAAGCCTGCTAAACGATGCCTCCTCACTGATCATTTTCCGTTTCGCACTGGTGGCCGTGGGTACAGGACAGTTCATTTGGCAACAGGCCGCGGTAAATTTTTTGTGGATGGTTATTGGAGGAACCAGTATTGGCTTACTGCTAGGCTGGCTCTTCGTACAGATACATAAACGTCTTCCTACGAATGCTTCGTCAGATATCGCACTCACGCTTATTGAACCTTATTTCATGTATTGGCTCGCAGAGCAGTTTCATTGCTCAGGCGTGCTGGCTGTAGTAAGCGGTGGCTTGTTGATGTCGGCAAGGCAGCTTACCTTTTTAAACAGCGCGAGCCGTGTCCAGGGTTTTAGTGTTTGGGAAAGTTTTGTGTTTATATTAAATGGACTTGTATTTCTTCTCATCGGCCTGGAACTTCCGGAAATTGTAGCAGGCCTGAAGACAAAAGGGATTCCGTTGAGCACCGCTATAGGCTATGGCATATTAGTTACCGTTGTGCTGATCGCAGCGAGAATGATCAGTGCTTATGCCGCCATGGCCGCTACCTATATCTTTCGTCCTAGTGTAGCGCCCAGAGCCGGCTCCAGGCGTAGAACCCTATTAATGCCACTCATCTTAGGATGGTCTGGAATGCGAGGGGTAGTATCACTGGCAGCGGCTCTGGCGATCCCTATCACGTTGGACAATGGTATAGAATTTCCACAACGCAATCTTATTTTATTCATCACTTTTATTGCCATTCTTCTCACGCTTGTAGTGCAGGGGTTGACACTACCTTATTTTATTAAGCGCTCACACATATTTGATCATATCAGAGATAAAGAATTGAAAGAAACAGCCAAACAGGAAATGAAACAAGGACTCAAGCAACATGTCTATCAATTTCTGCAAAACAAATACGAAAATGAATTGAATGATCATAAAGGAATGGAAAGGCTGCTAAAGCTATGGGAAGAACGGACAAAAGCTGCCGATGATGTTTTGATAAATGAAAAAACCAAAGCAGTTTTCCTTGAATTACTCGAAAGTCAGCGACAGTATCTTGCCGAACTCAATAAAGATCCTAAAATCAACGAAGAAATTATTCGTGAACAATTATACCAGATTGACCTGGAAGAAGAGCGATTGAAAGTAATTTAACATGACTTTCGCATGTATGAACCTGACCGCTGAAATAAGCGCCAAATCATAAATACCAAATTCAAAAGAGTCATTTTTATTTTTGATTTACTTCAGTTCGCCCGGTATAACGGTTATATTTTGTTTCCTGCCAGCACGCAGTACGGTAAGCTCAGTTTGTTTTCCTGTAACTTCCTCCGTCAAGTATTTATGGAGGTTGTCTATCGTTGCCACCGGCTTGTCGTTAAATGCTACTATGATGTCGCCAATGTGAAGCTGGTTATTATTAACATTAGCATCCGGCAATATTTCGTATACATACACTCCTGTTTTTGTTTGAAGATGGTTTGCAGCAGTAATACGCGGCGTCAGGTTCACGATCTGACCAGCGATACCCAACTGCGCTCTCTTCACTCTACCATGCATGATAAGCTTGCCTGTTATATAGGCAGCTAGGTTAGAAGATATGGCAAAGCATAGGCCTTGCGCAGCGGAAATGACCGCTGTATTCACGCCGATTACAAATCCTTCAGAATTTACGAGTGGGCCACCGCTGTTGCCTGGATTCAGCGCAGCATCCGTCTGTATCACATCGTCTATCAGTCTGCCATTTTTTGCCCGCAACGTCCTTCCCAGTGCGCTCACAACACCAGTAGTCACCGTGTGCTGTAATCCCATCGGGTTGCCGATAGCTATCGCAATTTGCCCGGGTTCCAGCAGATCAGAGTTCCCAAATTTCAAAGGTTTGAGATTGCCGTCATATACTTTTATTACGGCAATATCTGTAGCAGGATCAGCGCCAATCAGGGATGCACTGTATTCCGACTGATCTGCAAACGCTACCTTTATAGAATGGGCTCCTTCTACCACATGATGATTTGTGACGATAAATCCATCAGACGATATCACAAATCCGGATCCCGACGCCTGCTGTTCAACCATTCCTTTCATGCGTAGATGTGGCGCTTTTTTCTCTATGTTGATATGCGTTACAGACTGTGCAGCATGCTTCACTACACCTGTTACCATCGATGAATATGCGTCCAGTAATTGCCTGTCTCTGTCCGCAACGAAATTGAGTTCATTTTTTGCTTCCATAAGCAGTCAGCTAACAACAACCAATCCAATCAAAAATGTATGAAAATCTGACAGGTACATTATTCTTGTCATTAAAAACAACTCTTTGGAATTTGGGGTTTATAATTTGGCGCTTTTTTCAGCAGTTAGGTACATACAAATGCACAGTAAAACATATTTAAAAAATATGAGGCGCTTCAAACTCATTAAAAATAAAACATCGAGTCCAAATTTTGAGCTCTAGACTCATTATTCAAACTCGATGTTGGTTTCCGTCGGGGTGGCAGGACGCCGCCGATATATCTAATTTCCTCTTTTTCAGTAATATTGGAGAACTTATTTTGACTGTTCACCTCGCGCCTCACCTCGGATTTTGATCAATTTTATATCCAAAAAGAGCCGTTTTTGATGGGTAAATTCAGTAGATGAAAGGTACGAATCTTTTCTGACGATGAACCTAAAAGAGTAGAAAATCTTTCAAAAAAAATGTGAAGGGCTGAAGTGGCTTGATGACGTTACTTTATTTATTTATCTTGTCTTATTGACACTATTAATCTCAAGCAATCGGCGTTATGTACTCATCAGAAAAAACTAATACTTACAATCGGATAATAATTTTAATTGTCTTTTTTCTTTTTTATAATTTTTCAAATGCTCAAAATCCTAATGCGATTCCGCTGGTTAAACGGGATTATCATTCTGTACTTTCGTCCTACAGTCCAAAATATGAATTACCCTGGACGTTCATAACTTATGATTCTGAAATTGGTGATACAAAAATGTATTACAGACGGGGAGTAGGCATATTATATAGCAAGTTAGATGGTTGGCGTGTACAGGACTATCTTGTCGTTCTTAAAAGCTGTGTTAACCTTATCGAATTTTGTGATGGGGAATATGGATTTGTAGATTTTGAGCAGAATGATATGGATTCAACATGTCCGCGCGGTTATACAACGACAGGTATGGACTCATACAATTCTTCCTGTTGGTTCGGAATGATGAAAAAGATGGGGATGCCTAAACAAATTATGACAGAGTTTATGATGGAAAGACAAGTCGCGTTTTTGAAAGACGAGAGGTTTGTCAAATTGCCGAAAGTTAAAAAGGAGGAAATAATCAATAAGTCGTTTAAAAAAAATACAGACCGGTTCTGTTCGACCGTTTATATGTATCATGAATCGGATTCAGTAATGGCGGGAAAACTATACGATTATCAACTCTCTCTTAAAAATGCGCTTCTTGTTTCCCAAATCAAAATGAAGCAAAAATGCATCACTACCAACGATAGAGCTGTCAAAAGGCTCTACAAATCATGGAAATCAAACCCGAACGATTCGACAGAATCAATTTTAAATTTTGTAGCCGAAACCGGTAAATCTCCCGGGGAATATAATAATGAGGGTGACGGCGATTTAAGTAGTGTGTATGGAAACAAACGCAAAAGTATAGATTCGATCCGTTATGGCTGGAAAGACATTCAAAAAGTATTAAAGCCCGAAGAAGCGTCTATCGAGATCGTAAAATTCAATAAATGCAATAGTAAGAATGAACCTCAAAGCGATTCTATTATTTATCTGGCAGTTATATTGACTCAAAAAGCATTGCCAAAACTCATTGTATTAGGCAACGGAAATCCATTGGAAACTAAGATTGATACGATGTCTTATAAAAACTACTGGAATCCAATTGATCAATATCTTAAACTGAATAAAATTTCAACGGCTTACGTTTGTCCTGATGGTATTTACCGTTCTATGAATTTTGGAACGCTTTACGATCCAAAATCATCTAACTATTCAGGTGATATTAAAATTCAACCTGTGATAAATTCAAAAGTGATTTTAGATAAAAGCCTTTTGGTTGAAAACAAATAATTAAACCCGGCAGTTTTGTCAAAAATTCTTTCCAACAAGAATAAACCCTCCCCAATAAATCGGATCAGGAAATTTGAGTTTTACTTTTAGTTGTGCGTTTTTAAAGGCGGTGGCCATGTCTTTTCCTGAAGTCCATTCTTTATAGAAATTGTTCATCAATTCTTCGGTAGCCCGATCGTTCACTTTCCATAACGACATAATAATTGATTTCGCCCCCGCCACTCTAAATGCTCTTTGCAATCCATAAACGCCTTCGCCGTTTCGCTGTTCTCCCAGGCCGGTCTCGCAAGCTGATAATACTACGAGCTCAGTGCTGTCCAGATCCAGGCTCATTGCTTCGTAGGCGGTGAGTATGCCGTCTTCTCCAATCGATTTTTTTATAGTGTTTCTTTCTCTCTTTTCATTCAAGGTATTTTCTGCTCCGGCTAACATCAATCCGGATTTCACCAAAGGACTTACATTCCCATTCGTATTTTTATCCGGCAAAAAGAAACCATGGGTGGCTATGTGCAGCACCGTTGGATTGGCGCTGTTTTTTATTGTTTCTTCCCTTGCTTCTTGTTCAAGGTATACGCTCGTAGTCCAGTTATTTTCCTGCAATACGTTTTCTATTTCTTCCACTTCCTTTTTAGTACCTGGCAATTGTACCAGACCCTCGCTGCCCCTGGTTGTATTTTGCGCCAGCTCATAATACATTTTCTTAGAATCAGGTATGTTTATCGGCTTCTCTTCTTTGCTTAGTTTATAACTTGGCATTCCCATCAATACAGCATATTTGTGAGTGCTTTTTCCGATGTCTGCTAAAATAATATCGCGGGTGGTTGTCAGATTAATAATCTCTTTCTCTTCCAGTAAATATTTTCCATTCTCAGGATTAAACAGAGTATTCAGATTGATCGTATTGTAGAGGCCATCTCCGGAAAAATAAACACGGTTAATATTCTTTAATTTTTCTTCAATAGGTTTCCAAAAAATAGTATACGTCAAAGTATCTTTCTCTTGAAACTTAATCATGTTGTGATAATATTTTTCGTAACGCTCCATTTCCTTACCCTTCTTCATCACCACTGCTTCCGGCTTCTTCGATCCTGGCCGGATGATCAGGGCTGTGTAGTACACCGTATCAGTAGAACCGAAAGATGGATAACGCGGCAAGCGGCTGTCGCTAGAGTCGGTCAGCCATTCCGGATAGCCGTATTTCTTCACGCGGACGATCTCGACGGCAGCTTCGTTCTTTTTTAACTTTTTCTGTACGTCTTGCCAGGTGTATTGCGCTTCCGGTTTTACCTTTCCAAAGTAGGCGGTTTTTTCGGTGAGTGTTTTTTCCAACAGCGTTAATCGTGCGTTCAGACTGTCTACATATTTTTTATCGCTCCCGGACATACTTGCTTTGGACAAGACCGATTTCACTATTTCCCATTCTTCGAAAGCTGCTACCACCGTACTATCCTTGCTTTGCTGCATCTTGTTTTTCCACTTGGTATTGGCCTGGAGTAATTTTCCTTTGATATTCAGCGTAAGATTTGTCAGTGTTTCGGGCGCTTTGCTTTGATGGCCTATGTCTTCTACCAGGAAGGATTTATACAAATCCACATCGCGTGAAAAATTATTCCAGAAAAGTTCGCGTTCGGTTTCTGTCAGGAACGCCAGGTCTTCCAGCTTCTTCTTCCGTATCTGGAGTGCTTTGTCTAAATAGCTTTGTGCATTGTTCCAGTCCTGTTCCTGCCATAAACATTTTCCGTAAACATGGTAAGTAGTGGCTAGTACATCCGAAGTTTTGCCGGATGTTTTTTCCCGCTGGCCAATACAGGTTTCAAACTCTTTGTCCGCCAGTTTTTGCTTTCCCATGTGGTGGTGCGTGAGCGCCAGGTTGTGCAGGAAGGCATCGTAACTATCTCCCTTTTCAATCTTCAATGAATCATAGAGCCCGATCGCTTTCTTAAATTCATATTCAGCCTTGCTGTAAGAACCCTTGTACAGATCAAAAAGGCCTACCTGGTTTAAGGCAACGGCATAAGAAGAGGACTGTGTACCTTTCAGCTTTTTCACTAATTCAAAATAGCTGAAGTAATTATGCTCCATTTCTTTCAGGTACTTCTTTTCACTGTGATGCTCATACTCCTCCATCTCTACAGATCCTTTTCTATTGTAGATGCCCGCTACCTTCATACTTTCATAACCATATGCTTTTTTGTACGACCACAAAGCACGGTCAAGGAAATCACGTGCTTTGTCGTACAATCCTATTTCTGTATAGAGCTTTCCAAGCGTGCTGAGCATATCGGCATAGTAGAGGTGATCCGTGCCGTAATTGCGGCCATAGGCATCGAGCACGCGCAGGTAAACGGTTTCCGCTTTGGCGGGCAGGCCTGCGCTTTGGTACGAACTGCCCATGGAGTTTAATATCGATAAATAAGTAGGACTGTCTTCGGTTTCGTAAGAGGAAACATTTGACAAGGCATCAAGCAACAATGCTTCGCCTTCGTCAACGGCTCCGCGTGTGATCAGATAATTGCCATATCGTTTAAGTGCTTCTACGTAATTCGGTTTGTAATCATTTTTTGCCAGTTCCAGTGCTGCGCTGTAATAATATTTTGCTTTAGAAGGTTTGCCCCACTGGTTGTAGACTTCTGCTATTTCCCATAAACAGGATAAATAATTACCATCGTATTTTGAGAGCGCCTTTTTATCGTAGATAGAAAAAATTTCCAGGTACACCTTTTCTGAAAGATCATATTTTTTTTGCAAGTAGTATACGGTAGCTCTGTCCGGCATCCAGGCTGTATACCAGGTATTGTTGGGCCGCTGGGCTACCAGCAAAGCAGCTTCGTCTATAATCTCTGTAGCTCTTTTGTAATTTTCTCTATCACGGTAAAAAGAAAAGGCACGATCCAGGATAAAATTATTGTAACTGTCCGATTTTCTATCCCAGACCCTTGCAGCATCTGTGATCATGTTTTCAATCATCGCGGAATCATCTTTTATCGATGCCAGCTTGAACCAGCTGTCGTAGTAATTGATGTATTCATAATCGAAATGTACCGTGTCTCTTTCAGCCGTCTTTTTATAGGAGTCGAAAAGAAATTGTCTTAGTACTTTTGCGCTATCGGTCCTTCCTAATTTTAAATAACACTTCGACATAGTTTGCTCGTAAGTAAGATCCCGGTCGCCGTTGAAGATTTTGTAATTTTTTAAAGCGCTCAATTCCGGTGCATATTGCAGCACTTTATTGTACATCTCTTTCTCCATATAAAAATCCACTAATGCTTCTGTAGAAGACACCAACCCTAGTGTATCGGTTTTGAGGTGGTTTCGGATCTGAAAAGATTCCAGGTACATGTTCTCAGCGTCTTTGTACCGGCCTAATTTATCAACGACAACGGCAGCATTTATCAGCCACATACCTCTCTGCGTGCTTTCTTTTCCGTGCGCTTTCGTTTCCTCTTCCAGTTTTTTTGTGATGATCTCCAGCGATTTCGGATAGTCGGTATTATTGTGTACTACCCAAACGATCTGAACTACATTGCCGTCGTTATAATACGTAAACTCTCCTTCCAGCATTCTATCTATCATGCGACAGCTATAGGCAATATCCTTATCGGAGTAATAACAATATTGCCACAAAGCAATGTCGTTGTGGTAATATTCTACTATATCTCCTGCATAACCGGTTTGCCCTACTACCCAAAAACCTTGTTTTCTTCCCTGAGCATCTACAGTATTAGGAGTAGCTGGACGTTTTAAAGGAATGCTATCCTGCGAAAAGGAATTAAATGAAATGAAGAAGCAAATGGCTGCTCTTAGAATATGTTTGATGAAATTTTTCACGTTACTTCTTCTCTACAACATTTATTGATTGCGTAGCAAAAGGCATTTCACCAGAAACATTCATTAGAGAATTATCTTCCCTTTTAAGAAATGTATTTTGAGGACATCCGGTAGTCACGATCAATTCATACTTCCCTACCGCAGGTGGAATAAATAAGATTTTTGAAACCCCGGTTATATCGTTCCACTTTCCGACAAACTCAGTCTTAACGATCACCTGCTTCCCTGTTTGTTTTTCTACAAGGTTGATTTTTGTTTTGCAAACTTGTGACAATGGATTGGCAACCACATACAGTACAGTATTCTGCCGGGCGTACACGTTGTTGTGGCTGGCCGTATCTGCATTCCATGTTTGTATAAAGATGCGGCCTTTCACTATTGTGGAATCCTTCCCAAGGGCATAGATATTTAATACCATTCCTAACAGAAAGTAGCTCACTAAATAAAAACGTTTCATAGTGCCGGTTTTAAGATTTGATAACTTAACCTAATATAAAGTTTTTTTCATTTAGCAGGAAGTCCTTTTAGCTCCTTTGTACTTGAAATTGGTGATAACTATTGATTTTCAATTGATAGCAGGATCTTTAGAACAGGTTTGAATTACAAAACAAGGCAAAATCTTTCAAAAAAAATGCAGGTGATTTGTAGTAATAAATGACCAGAAAAAATCCAGGTTTTAGTCCGTGATGTACATTTTTACCAGGGCCGGATCGAGACCGGCGTACTGTGCGAACTCTTCAATGCTTACAAACTGGTGCTCTTCTTTTTTCAACGCCGACTTGATCTTTCTTAAAAGCTTCCTGCTGTATCGTTCGCTTTTCCCGGTAATGCGCTGCACATCCTTCGGATAGATACAACTGCGGGTCAATTCCATTTTAATGCTTTATCTATGCTCCATCCATGCCGATGCCTGGGAGCTGAGGCAAAGTTAACAACTATTTTGGTAAGGCAGAACGGTCTATTTCGGAACAAAGATACTCTCCGGTACCTGAGCGGAACCATGAATTTGAAAGCCTCTCTGTAAGCCTTTAGTATTGCACCATGTTTAATTAAAACCAAAATAAAATGGCAAGACAAAATGGAATTTTAAAGATCAAAGGTACTATCGGAGGTATGACCTTTTACAAATCCCAGGACGGTGATCTGGTCCGCGAAAAAGGCGGTGTGAGCGGCGAAAGGATCGCCAGTGATCCGGCGTTTATCCGGACTCGTGAAAACGGTGCTGAATTCAGCGCGGCGGGAAAAGCGGGGAAACTCTTCCGGGACAACCTGCGCCCGATGATGCTGAACGCGTCGGACAACCGTGTGACTTCGCGTGTCACGAAAGTGATGATCAATGAGCTGAAACAGGACACTGCTAGCCAGAGAGGAAGCCGTACTCCTGCTGCGGGCTTGGCTACGGCGAACGGGAAAGCTTTGATCAAAGGCTTTAACTTCAATTTGAAGTCTGTCCTGGGCAGCGTGCTGTACAAACCTTTCGCAGTGAATACGGCTACCGGTGTGATCACGATCAACGGGCTGACGCCGATCAATGATATTGCGTTTCCTGCAGGTGCTACACACATCACGCTTACGGGGGCATACGCCAACATTAACTTTGCTACCGGCGTAGCTGCTATGAGCCTGACGAATTCGCAGAACCTTGCTCTTAATGCAACGTCCGGAAACGTCACCCTCACTCCTACTGCCGTACCGCCTGGCACCGGGATTAAATTCTATCTCTTGAAGATCGAATTTTTCCAGATGGTAAATGCGGTGCAGTATTCGCTGAAGAACGGCTCGTACAACGCGCTGGCAATTGTGGAAGTGGCTTAAGAGCCACTTCTTTTTCTCACCCTTAAAATCAGTTATTATGAATATTATTAAAAGAGCTAAGGCTCCGACTCCTAAATATTTCAAGATCCTGCGAAATGTAGGTTTAGGACTTGCCGCCGTCGGCGGATCTCTCCTGGCCACTCCGGCAGTTTTACCCGCTGCGCTGGTAAGCATAGGCGGGTATCTTACGCTAGCCGGTGGTATAATCAGTGTAGTAAGTCAAACCGCGGTGAGCAATGAGTAACCACGGCGGACATAACGGGACTCTATACGGGACCATCGGAGGAACGCTCCTGAGCATTACCGCAGGTATCGGCAGCGGTGATATAGTGAAGACGGCTCTACTCGCCACAGTTGGCGCGATCGTGAGCTTTGGAGTGTCTGCGACACTCAAATGGTTAAGTAACCATATTCGAGGGAAGTAATGCCCCGATCAAAAGGAAAGGCCTCTGTAATGGAGGCCTTCTTTATTTTATCCGATAACCAATAAATTATAGCATGTTGATAAAATATTATTGCCATATTTATTAACCAATGGTAATAATTACTATATTTGTATCATAAGTTCTTTGATATAATGCTTTTGGCTAAAGGTAGCCCAAATTCAAAATGTAAAGTGTATTAGGTTACACAACCCTTGTGGTTCTCTTGGGACTATGACGCTCGATGCACCACGTCGAACGATGTCTTCAAGAATAGTCTATAGTCACCGAAATGCTGCATAACTTATTGATTTACAATATTACCCCTGCACCGACGGAATGACTATTGCGTAGATGGTCTGTGTAAACTGACAACTATCTACGATGATGCTATAATATCTTTTTTATAGCAGGACATTAGGGGTGGAAGAATGAGCAACGTTTATGAATTGGGTTACAGCTGTATTGAAATAGCAGGCAATATCGCCAACTAAATTCAACAACATGATTAAAAAAGTCAGAAGCCTTGATAACCTGGAAAATGGTATCAAGCAACTCCTATTGGAGAACCGTTGCTCATTTTCGGAAGAAGATAAAATCCTTTTGGATGAATGTCTAACTGTTATAGAACAGGCGAAGAGGAATACGAATGAAAGTAATCAATATGTCTCAACGATTAAGATTATTGAACTACTTACAAAACTATTTCTCACAGCAGATCATTTAAAAGATCTCTTTTAATCCGACACCCCTAATTTATCCCAATAATATTTTAACGCGCTATGAATATAGGTAACACCATAAAAACCTTAAGACAACAAAAAGGAATTAATCAAATTTCACTTGCTGAAATGAGTGGTATTACTCAAACCTATTTGTCACAAATTGAAAATAATGTTAAAGAACCTAATATCTCTACATTAAAAGCAATATCAGAGAAACTAGGAATGCCTCTTCCTATTTTATTTTTTTTATCTCTAGATGGTGAAGATATACAACCAGAAAAGCAAGCAGCATATAACCATCTGCTTCCCTCTATAAAATCTATGATTACGGAATTTTTTAACACTCCACTTCCCCGATGATAAGCACTACAAAACATTTAGCTTATACTTTAAAAGTTGAAGCCTCCGAATTGGAATATATAATAAAAAACATAGACAAATTTTATTACGAGAAGAAAGAAATTAAAAAGGATAAAGCAGGGAATCCTAAACTTAAAAATGGCAAACCTCAAGTAAGAATACTGAATCCAAGTACGAAGAGATTAAAGGTAATTCAAAAAAGAATTAACAGAAATATTTTACAACTACTTGAAATGCCGGAGTACGCTTTTGGTAGCATAAAAGGAAAAACCAATATTGATAATGCTAAAAAGCATCAAGGCAAAAAATATATTTTCACCACAGATCTAAAGAATTTTTTCCCCTCAGTTACTCATGATCGAATATTCAAAACTTATCGCTCACTTGGCTTTTCTCCTACTGTCTCCAGAAGTCTAACTCAGCTTACAACATACAAAGGGCGGTTACCCCAGGGTGCTCCGACATCACCGATGCTTGCTAATCTTTCCTTTATCAAGACAGGTAAAAAACTACAAGCATTTGCAAAAGAAAATCAGTTGACATTTACATCCTACGTAGATGATCTTACCTTTTCTGCTCCCGTAGATTTCAAACCAAAAGCACAGTTTATCATTGATACATTGATCGAAGACGGATTTAAAATAAGTCACAATAAGACTAATTATAAAACAAAAATGCCAATAGTAACTGGCCTAGTAGTTAAAAATAATAGTATCACAGTTACAGACTCATTTAGAATAAAATTATCCATTACAGAAGGGAAAAGTGCGCTTCAAATAAAGGGTTTAGAGATGTATGCAGAAAGAATCAAACAAGCCAATAGATAGCATTTAACGCAAATAATAGTAGTAAATTTTAACATTTTTTTGTAACTTTAGTCGAGTGAAAAAAGCTAAAAAATACCTTCTGGATTTCACTGTTGACAAGCTTACGAACTCCATAGAAAATGTAATTTCTAAGGATAGCTTTAAAACAGAAGTTTTACCCGTTACTCCAAATGATTTGAAAGGAATTACTAAAAAAAATGGGTGGAACTTTGACTGGAAAACAGAATACAAGCAGGTTGACCGTACAGTTTATAAATTAGTAATAGTCGGAAATGTAAATGTTATCCAAGGATTGATCAGCTTATCTCCAGAGGATGATAATGTATTTATGCATCTGATAGAAAGTGCTCCATTTAATGTAGGTGCAAAAAAAATGTATGCAGGTGTATGTGGAAATCTGGTAGCATTTGCATGCAATCAGTCATATTTGAGAGGAACCGAAGGGTATGTATCTTTTCGTTCTAAAACCAAGCTGATTACCCATTACGAAGCAACATTAGGGGCTATACATTTTGGCGGACATTTAATGATAATTGATACTAAAGCAGCTTTGAAATTAATAGACAAATATTATAACTCATGAAAAAGAAAATTGAACTTGATGATGTAGAGGTTATATTTGATCCTACTCCTTTGACAGAAGAAGAAAAAAGAAGCATTAGTGAATATATCCGGAAAGATAAAGCTAAACGAAAGAAAAAAGCTGCTGTTCATAATGCCAAACATTTACATGTAAGCAGATAAATAATATTATTGAATTAACAAAAGGCCTCTGTTGAGGCCTTTTGTATTTATGAATGCTATTATAAATCTACCCAGTGATTCTAATTTCCCCGTCAGTGACGGGAAAATCTAATTCGGAATTTTTATGCTTTTAGAGGCTTTCTAAGTAATAGTTCGTTGTATATTTCAAGTGCGAGTTCATCAAACCGTTGACGTGATCTTGAAATATCAATCAACTTTGCTCTCTCAGTGAGATCCATATAATACTCATAAATAACTTCTGTTTCTTTTGAAGCTTTAAAACCCATAAGCTTAAAGACTGTTTCGCTCAGGTGAAGTAAATAATCATCGGCACTTAAACCTATGTCATTTAAAGAATTCACAAGTTTGCAGTTAATCAGATCGTCTTTTATGAGTGATAAAATGAGTTGTTTTTGTTCGACTTTCATAGCTAAATAATTTGTTTAAAAATATTCATTTTATGCTTTGAAAGCAATATTTGATTATTATTTATATTCAAATGAACTGTTAAAAGCTAAAAATCAAAGAATTGTAGTTTTGCCATTATGCTTATTTTGCTTCATAATTTACTTCTATAGCTAAATAAGATGAGTAAAAAAGCAAGTAACAGAATTAAAGCAGTGCTCGCAGAAAGAGGCAAAACTAATAATTGGCTGGCTGAAACACTTAATAAGAACCGCACAACCGTTTCTAAATGGTGTACAAATCAAATGCAACCCACTGTTGAGACTTTGTATGAAATTGCTGAGGCTTTAGATGTTGATGTTAGAGAATTATTGGTTCCAAGTAAGAAGTAATATCTCCTTAACTTTTTAAAACAATCTAACCAATTGATGATCTGTTTTTATTTTTAATTAATTTTTAAATTATTCATGCCCAACCAAAAGTATAACAGAATTAAAATAGTCCTTGCAGAACATGATAAGTCGGCGAAATGGCTGGCAGAGGAACTTGGTAGGGATAAGTCAACTGTTTCACGTTGGTGTACTAATGATATGCAACCAACAATTGAAACTTTTTATCAAATAGCCCAACTATTGGATATAGATGTCCGGGAATTATTGATCCCGAATAAGAAATAGTTTTCATAGCAAACATTAAAATATTCATTTTTTAAGGTCTACTGCTTTTCCTCCACTCTGTTTTAAGGTCACTTTTGGTACTAAACATTAAAAAACGCGATTTTTAATGTTTGTTCTCTTATCGAAATTCCTCTTTTGAACTGAAATATTTTTCACCAGAGGGTAAAATATCTCACGGTGAAAAAAGCATTGAATGTCTATAGCTCTCTATTTGCAAGACCTACAGAATATTCTAACATACAAAAATGTCCAGTTTTTTTACTAAAAAACTGGACATAATTAAAAGATTAAAGCGGAAGCAAGAAAGAGTATTCAATATTAAAGACTTGACAATACTTACGTATTTAAGTCATCAAGAAACTTTATTAATCTATGAACATTGCAAAAAGCATCTACTTCATAAATTCTCTTTTGTGGATCCTTATTTGATTCACTCCATTCGCTATTTGCAATGCCAACATCTTTATATTCTAAAAGCTTCACATATAAATTTCCTGCTTTTTCATAATCAGGTAAGTGCTCTTTTAGCTGCTTTATAACTTGATCACACTTTGTACATGGTTTGGCAGATTTTTCAAAATGCAATAGAACAAAATATTCAAAACAAGTCGCTGTAAAAGCAATTTCTATTTGGGGGTCTTTTGATTTTACTGATTCATCAAATACGAAAGGAATATTTTGATGCCCATCTTTATCAAAAACAATATATGCAAAATGGTAAGGGTTTTTTAAACTCTTGGCTTCTTTGATTTTTCTTTTCGCTTCATTTATTAATCCTTTAGGAGTATGATCTTTCGGTTTGTAGATTTCTACACTCACAGAAGCTAAACGTCTTCTATTCTTATCGTGTGATATAAGACCTTTAAAATAATTTTCTTCTGTTTCTCCTTCACATAATATTAGTCCTCTCTTGCCTAAAGGTATGTTAGGGCGCTTTTTATTTACCGTTTTTTTCTTCATTCTTATAAGGTAAAATCAAAAGCTAAATCATTAATAACTGGAGTACTTCCAAGTTTTCCTGACATATACCATTTATCAAAGGGTACATCTTTTCTAACACCTTCAATATCTGAAAGCGCATAAAGACGGCTATTGCCCTCATACTCCTTTTCTATAAACCAAATCTGATCTCTTCGATAAAGTTCATTATCCATCAGGTTAGTATCATGTGTTGCAAAAATTAATTGCGCACCTTTTGGATTCGTTTTAGGATTGTGAAAAAGCCGTACAAGAGACTTTGTTAATTTAGAATGAAGACTCTTATCCATTTCATCAATAACAAGAACATTGCCTTTCGAAATTGCTTCTAGAATAAGGCCTCCTAGAGCAATTAACTTGATGGTACCGGTTGATTCATCATTAAGCGAGAATAATGTATAATCCGCTTCTTTACCATTCTTGAAGAATCTATGTTTCGTTTTTATTTGGTACTTATATTTATCAATGATTTTTTTTCTATCCTCTTCTGGTATTTCATCTGGGAATCTAAATTTTTCAGGGTCTATTTCTTTAACAGTAATTCCTTTAATTCCTGTATCAGCATTATCAAGTAGCTTACTAATATTTTCAACAAGATGAGGAACTTCTCCACTTACCATTTTATCAGTGAACGTTTGAATAAGAAGATCATCGTATTCAAGATCATGAAACATACTTGTCATTATTGAATCTTTAAAAAAGAGATAAGGCTCTATTAAAGATTCTATTTTGTTGCTACCAGCTTTTGAAAGAAGTAATTGATTTGGATATAATTTATCTTCAAGTTCTTTTTTACTGCCAGTAAAATACTCTCCATATTTAATTGGCTTACCCGCATTTCTTAGGAACAGCGTTGCATGATGTAACTTAGGATAAAATATAAGACTTTCGTGAAGAAATTCTTTCGAATTATAAACTACTCGATAAGTATATTGTATATTATTTTTAGCAATGAAATCTAAAGTTAATTCTACTGGCTGATCAACATTTTTTTCATCTAGTAAATAAGGTTCATATGGTGCGATTTCTTCATCAACTTCAAAAGAAGAAGATTTATGTACCATAAATTGTAATGCCATAAGAGCTTTCAAGAAATTACTTTTCCCGGAAGAGTTTCGTCCATATATTACAGCAGATTTTAAAACATCAATGCTATTGTTGACCTTGTTAGGCACATTCTTTACATTGTTGTCAAACTCTTTAATTTTTCGCTGCGCCCTCATGCTAAAGTTATTTTCTTCCTTAAAGGAGCGAAAATTGTTTATTGTTAGATCTAGTATCATAATTAGGAAAAATAAGGCTGAACGTTAATTTTCTTCAAATATAACGCTAATTCCCTAGTAAAGGTTTATTTTTAATACGAAATATGCGACTTTTTTACATTTTTTAAAGTAAAAACCAACATCCCACTAATAACTCATAAGATAATTATAATCAATCAATTATAATTAGACAACAAGCTGTTGTCCAATTATAACTTTTTTAAGTTGATAGCATAAATCTCAAACAGAAGGCTAATGGTCAACCAGTCGGCGAAGCCGCTGCGAGCACGCCGCACGCCTGCCAGGAGGAGCGCGTCAGCGCGACTGGCAGCGTGTGCGGCGTAGAGCAGGCGAGCCAGAAACTGGCGCCGGCTTGTGTGCGGTGAGCTGTGCGGGCCGGACCTGTGCGCAAGCAAAACAGCTGACCGCACACAAGAGGAAGGCGCCGTGCGGAGTAGCGCAACGTGTGGAGGTGTGCAGAGGAGCGCGTGAAGTGCCACTAATTGCGGGGCGGGATGTGCGCGGGCTTAGTGGCTCTTCAGAAGCTCCGCTCCTGCAACGGCTGAGGGAGGAAGGCGCCTGGTGTTGCGACATCCTGGAGAGGGGCATGTGACATGCCACTATAGAGGGCCGATCTGCGCGCAGGCATAGTGGCATGTCACAAAGCGCCGCTCCAGGATGGTGCCGCGTTGGCCTGTGCGAATGCGCCTGCACGACCGAACCGAAGGGAAGCCTTGCAGGACTGCACACCGGAACTAAGTGAGCAACGGACGAACGCCTATAAACCTGCGGCAGTTGAGTTTTGCAGCCCATTTACTGCGCAGCACGAATCACATCATTTTATTTCTGATCGGACATAAAAAAACCGGGAACAGCAGACGGGCGTAACGTTCCCGGAACTCTCAACAAAATATTGATCCTTATAATTAACTATTTTATACCAGAACAAATTCCGGTAACTTCATCCATCTCTTGTCTAAAAGAACATTGTCCTTATACTCTTCAATGAATAAAAGATTTTCCTGTGAGGGAAGTTTCCCTTCTGTTTTATAGCAGAGTAATTCCCCTTGTTTTCTCTGTTGGCTATCGACAAAATAAACCAAGAGATACTCATTCCGTTGTTCTTCTACTTTCGTGAATTTCATAACCTGCCTCCTACTGATCATAAATATAACCAGTTTATTTCTTGTTTACCTGTTCATTAGTAAAACGAAAAAAGGTGAATATTATTTTTCATGGATTAAAACAACACATTAACAGATTCATTACTCAACAGTGTTCTTATTTCAAGAAAAAGAATTATCAACAAGTTGTGTAATGAGGGCTAAAGCCTCATTACTACAAAAAATAATTCATCTCCCAACTGTGCTTTCAGCCAGCGAAGTACATTCCTTTTCAAAATTTCTTCTGATAATGTAATAGGCATCTTTGGATACTCTACTACAAAAGAAATTCCTTTGAGCGGCTTGTAAGACCCGCGATCTACTATAGTAAAACCTCCTTCCTCTATTGCATCGGCTACAACTTTTTCGTGTGCTTTATGTGTGATGACTCTGACTTGTGTGTTCATGATTTTGAGATTTAAAAAGTGAAAAGAATAGGAAAAAAGAGAGTGCCTAAAAAGGCAACTCTCCATAACTGATAAATAACCACCCTGCCCGAAGCTCACGCTCATAAGCGCAGACAGAATACTGAAAACGAAACTGACGACAAACGCCGACGCAGAGAACCTGGCCCCGCAAACGACAACGAAAAATAGTACGATACATAACTAACAAGCTAAAGTATAGCCATGCGACACGGGATAGGCTCCACAGCTGCAAGGGCGGAGCGAAAAAAATACTACCCGACTTCCTGCTAATGAAAGAAGGGAATTGTTAAAGTGCGTGTGTGAAATTGAATTGAAACAATGGAGGGTGGAGATTTTTTTTGCCTCCGGCGAAGCGAACCCTTGCGGCTGTGGAGACTAGACCCGTACCTTTACTATGCTTTGGCTTGTGCTCCCCGCCGTTTGAGACGAAGCCTTGTTTGAGTATACCGCTACTTAGAGAATATCTTTATAAAATACGTTCAAGAGCGTATTTTTCTTATTGTCGGTTTTCTTACTTTTGCGGGCTATAAGAAATGACGAAATAAAAGTGGTAGTGAACTAAGGCTCGAATAATTCGAGCCTTTTTATTTTAATTCACCACTACCGTAGCAGGTGTACTGAAAAGGAGAAAAGCGCAAATAAATTAAAAAATACAAAATTGCTTTTCTCCGTTCAGTACGCCTGCGGAGTATTTAAGAATGCTTGGAGTTAAAACTAAGCAGCTGACCGACCGCCAGGGAGGTGAGCTGCGCTGGCTGTAGTGAACATCGATGCAAAAGGGATAGAGCGGAAAGTCCGTTAAGGGTTGGCTGTGCGATTAGCGCGGACTTGGAGCGAAAGTCCGACCCGAACGGTAGTGAGGGGTTTGCCCAAGGAAAATTTATTCTTTAAAAATACGCTTTTGAGCGTATTGCAATTAAAAGGAATATTTTAGAAATAAGATTGTAGAATTAATTTCAAATATGAAATTTCACGAAAAATCACTTGAGTTAAATATAACACACGAGCTCTTAAACCTCGCAGATAGTTGGTACTGGTTTCTTACTGATATACCGCTTTGGAGATATTGGCGTCCTCGACACCGATTACCATTTTTAAAATTCCCAAGATCTATTTCCGGTGGGTTCCATATAAAAACAGAAGGTAAAGATGATCCTACTGGAGAAGCCGGTGGAGGATATGATGTAAGAATAAAAACAGGCGCGGGCAATCATCTTCTTTTTATTCAATATAAGAAAGGGGAATTAGTTTTATCCAGTCCTGATCCTGCAAGCGAGTTTGCTACCGCTCCGCATGATCATTTTGAATACAAAATAAATAGTACGAAAACTAACCAACACTTTACTTTAAGAAACCTTGCCGACGGGATTGGTAAAGAGAATGGGAATGCCGTTGTATATGCATTCCCATTGATAGCCGACATGAAGGAGTTAGAAGATAATGCAGGAAAATTAATTAGAAAAACAAAGTTTGTTTCAATCGCAGATATTGATTTACAAGCATCTTTGGCTAAAGTCACTTTTGTTAAAAACAAAGAACATTGTTTCCGAATAGGAAAATTTAACATGAATCGATGCGAAGTAAACTTTTTCTTTTTTTTCTTTTATGGAACAGATAGAACACCTGAAATCATTGCAGATATTATTGCGCTAGGATTTAGTAAAACTCTTAAGTATTTTATAAAAACAATTGAAACCAACTACAAAGAATACCGTCTGTCTGAAGGATACATTCCCAATGGTCTTCGACAGGCATTCATTCAATACATAAGGTATCTTCTTCATTATTTTGAGGTTTCACCTTCCAAACTAAACGAAACGTTCAGAGAAAAATATGTCAATTATTTTGAAGCAAGTGAATTTGCTCAATATGATAGCTCCGAAAGAGACGTAAATATTCTATCTGCTGTTTTTACAGCCTTAACAAATTTTGAAAAGTTTATAGATTCAGTTGACCCTAATCTTGAGAAACTACTCACTCAAGAAATACCTCAATATGAGCCTAAATTTTTAATTAGAGGACTCGATAATGGAATAAAAATTAATTTCGAAAATCAAACCTCTTTAGAGCAAATAGAAAGTATAAATTATATATCAATATAATATTAAAACCACTTATACAAACATATCATTATTATGAACCATCACTTAAACGTCTTTCGGTTCTTCAACGAAAGCAATTCATCTGAATTTATTGAGAATAATCTTAGCCGTGCGTTAGCTCTTTGCCTATTAAACAATAGTTTATTTCTTAATGAATACATAAAAAAAATTGTCAGTGAAGAAGATTTTTTTTATCTGTTCAATAACGTGATGGAAGACTCCTCTCTTTTAATAAATATCCAGGTTGATACTGCATTTATCGAAAAAGATAATTATAAAAAAATTTATGCTGTGGCCATGACCGCAGATAAATTACTGAGTATGGATAACTTTCATAATATGACTTTTAACGGTGAAAAGCGGCATATCACCGATATTTTTATCAGTATAAAAGATATTTGTTTTGTCATCGAAGTGAAACGAACAAATGAAGATTGTAAAGCGCAACTCTACAACCAAGTGTATTCACTTATATCTGATGAAGATGATAATGTCAATAATGACAAGGCTGTTCCCATAGCATTTTGCTGGCAAGACATAATTAAGATATTACAAAATGTAAGAACTATCCAGCATATTACATCTCAGAATTCTGTATTCATAGAAGATTTTCTTGAACTTAGCGAAACGCATTATCCAATGTGGTTTGAGCCGAAGCCATTTAGCATTATACCATACAGAACTGGTGAACACGCTAACATAAATAGATACCCTATGGGGCAGCGAATGGCTGTCGCTTTAGCAGGGGTTAGTAAAATTGCAGGAGATGAATATCACATTCTTCAAAGTTATGAAAGATTGGGCATTGCAGTACCCTTTGAATGGGCTAGCGAACTATCTGTTTCATTTGCTCCATCTATTCATGATGAGATTGAATATGTTATTTTTCATATTTATCCAGGGAATACCAAAAGTCAAGGGGCGTTTATTTATAACAAGTCATTAAGCTGGCTTGGTAATGAAAAAATAAAAATTGATAATGAGGAATTTCAAATTGATATAATTCATAATGTTAAATTAAGCCACTTCATGGGCAAATACATCTCAGGTGTTAATTACTATGAATGGGATAATCTTATAAAACCATTACATACTAAAGAAAATTATTATCATAGTTCTGGTAAATGGGATCGTAGCGGATGGGCAGATTTTGAGAAAATGATGGACGAACATTTTAAACCAGAATTCAACTGGCGATCTTCATGCGATTGGGAAGAATTATTTATCAACTCTGACAGGAATTTCTTGTTTATGTCTCTTGGTTTTGAAATAGAAATTTACATTCCTTATACTAAGCTGCAAGCATTGGATAAAAATGAAAATGATGTTACCATTATCTCTAAATTTATTTTTCAGATAGCTGATTCTATTAAAAATATGATCGGCTAGAGAGTGCATTCTTCTTATAGGCCCATAATAATATACAGACTACTTTATAAAAAAATTATTGATTATGACTAAATTAGTGTAATAATAATCAGTTTATTATTCTCAAAATGGGCGATGTTCATAATAAAGAAGTGAGATCATATAATATGAGCCGGATTCGTGGGAAAAATACCAAGCCGGAACTTATTGTACGAAAATTTTTGTGGGACAAAGGTTTCCGATACAGGTTACATGTTAAAAAGCTGCCTGGTTCTCCTGATATAGTTTTATATAAACACAATACTATAATTTTTGTTCAGGGATGCTTTTGGCATGGGCATGAAGGATGTAAATACTTTAAAATCCCTAAAACAAGAAAAGAATGGTGGAGTAATAAGATTACAAAAACTAAAGAATTAGATAACAAAAACAAAAACATACTTGAACTCAATAAATGGAAGGTTATTGAAATATGGGAGTGTGAATTAAAATCAAAGGATCCGGAAACGTATCTTAATAGCTTAATCGAAAAAATTATTTCATAATGACAAAGCAAGATCATGTCTGGATATTAAAATCCAAAGGTATAGAAAGTGCTTTTGGAGGAAATGAAGGATATAAAGATATAACCGGAACTAACTATATATACGATACAACTGTTAAAAATTATGATCGTATAGCTGTTGGAGATATAGCTGTTATTACTAATAAAAAATATATAGAAGGCTTTGCACTTATTGAACAAATAGATCAACAAAATAATGTACCTAAAAAACGTTACAGATGTCCAATCTGTAATACTCAGGAACATTACGAAAGAAAAAATGTTCACCCAAGATTTAAATGTAGAAAAAAACATGAATTTGATGAACCAGTATTAGAAAGTATATTCGTTGAACAGTTCACTGCCTATTATAAATTTGTAACAGCACCTTCAAAAACACCTGTACAAATTCTTAATAATTACTACATAAGAAGGAATTTTTATTACTCTATACAACCAGCGACCATTGATTTATTTCATAATGAATTTCCCTCCGTACTTAATGAATTGTTTAATACTAAGAATTATATAATCGAATCTGGAAGTCACAATGGTATTACTTACCCTATTCCAGAATATATATTTTCAAGATCTGATGACAGAAAAAGTAAAACTAAAATTGTAATATCAAGAGAAGGTCAACAGCAATTCAGAGAGATGCTGTTTAAATATCATAACATTAAATGTATTTTAACAGGATGCAACATACGTCAGGCAATTGAGGCAAGTCATATAAATCCTTATATGGGTAAAAAAGATAATCATCCTGCAAACGGTTTTCTTCTACGAAGGGATGTTCATGCCATTTTTGATTCTAATCTATTAGGAATACATCCCGAAACAATGAAAGTGTACATTCATCCTTCATTAAAAGATTCTGAGTATTCAAACTTTGAAGATCATCAAATTGATATTTCCTCTCAACGAATTAAACCTTGCAAAGAAGCTCTCGAATACAGATGGCAATTATTCAATAAAAAATTATCAGAAATTAAAATAACCAATTGAAGGATTATCCAATGTCCCAATAACCATTGCACGATCTAACAACATATTTGATTCTTCACAACAAGTTTCAGGAAGCAAAGAACAATTATGACATGCGGCGAGATTACAAGAATTTGGCCCTTGCCCATGGCTGTCAATACAAATAGGATCACTTGAACACCATCTTGCATTTTCAATAGCATTATAAACTATGGTTTCCAGGTTACCAGGCTTCCCTTGTCTGACGAGTCCTCCTAAAGAACCTTCCGAATCACCCGACGCAGTGTAAATTAAAACTCCGTTCATCGGATCTTCAAGAGATTCAAGACTGCAATAAATTCTTTCTCTCAAAGAAGAACTTCCGTACCCACATTCATAGCTAAATTGATTTATAACCAAATGAGCAAATGTATGAATTAATACAAACTCTGGTTTTATTTCTCTTCGTTTCTGGCCTTTTGACTCCCGAGGTTTGTTGTAATTATCGGACAAGAATTTTACCCTCTTTTTTATTTCGTCATTACTTGCCCAATCTTTTAAACGTTTACTGTTAAACTCGAAAAATACTCCTTCACCTTTGACGACAATTGCCGGAAGCCATTCAATTTTTTGTCCAAGTTTGATGAAATTCTTTTTCTCCATTAAAGATTTCCCATCGTCTGGAAACCATCTTGAAAATCCTGTAAATGCTCTTGTTTCTCTTAATTTGTGTAACAATCCAACGCTTGTAAAGCCAGCACTGATTGTTTTACCCGTTTCAGAATCATCATAAATACTTGCCGGATTTTTTGTTACAAAAAAATCCTGATTCTCTCCTCCAGCTTCTGCCAGTATTGCATCATATTCCATCTTACGATATTGCTCCTCCGAATCGTCTGTTGTAGAATTATCAGCGCCGGTAATTCTTTTAGACGCTGCATCCAGTAATTTGCCAGTATACAATTCTTTCTTGTCCTCTGCAAAATTTCTTTCCGCAACTAATTCAAATCGCATTTGCTGAAAACTACCATTTTCCATTCCCGTAGTAAGGAAGCCCCAATTCTTTTCCAACACTTCAACTAATTTTCTGTCAACTGATTTTTCCCATTGAGGTAAATAAATGGAACTTCGAATCTGTGAGAAATAAACATTTGACGCACCTTTTTGAACAACAATTAAATGTTGTCCGCAATGCGTTGTGTTGCTTCTGTCTGCTTCCTGACCCAGCCAGGGTCTTCCGCCAGAACAGATCACACCAATTTTCGTGAGTGACTGTTCATTAAATGCACCGGCCATTGTTTTATACGCCCCACAACTACAAGTAATTTCTATACCTGACAATGATCCTGAACTTCTTCCTGCTCTAAGCCTTAAATTATGTTGTCCTTCAGGTACTATTCCGCCGTGTACCCATTGCATGAAAGGAAAATCTTCAAGATGTCCGTGAGGGCAAATAGCAATGAAACGAACAGGAATCAAGCGCTGCCTTTTTCTTTCAGGAATATCACTACATGATCGTCCTGAACCAAAAGAAATTCCTGAACATGTTGGTTTTTGAGAATCATAAATCGAAACTTTTTCCATGTGTCCGCATCGTGTACAATAATGCCATCTTGGGAACCTCACGAATGGTATCTTCAATGATGGATTTGTAACTCCCTGACCTGGATCTCTAAAATCAGGAGGCAATCTGAATTCCTTTACTCCGAGTCTTTTTGCTAATCGTTCTTCTGTTATTTTGAATTCATCTAGTTCAGAAATGGTTCTGAATTTTTCTTCCCACATGTCGAGACCGACAACCATTAACGATTCATCCTTTGGAAAGTTTATCATTTGACCAACTCCCCACGGTGAAATTAACTGAGATCTTCTAATTGGTTTTTTTGCTGGCATGATTTAATTATTATCAATGTTTATATATTCAGCTGGTATAACATAAGCGTCACATGTGGAGTCGACATTTCTCATAGAGGTTGGCGTTGACCATGCTCTTGCTTTTATATCCTCAGATGGATTTGTTCCTGCTGGATACATTAATGGTGTATTTGTTTGATGACCGAACGAGCCATATGCAAGTGGCAATTCATTTTTCCAGTACTCGAGTTTTTCTTCAACCAGAGACAGTGTTTTTTCATATTCCTCTTCATCTATCAAATTAACCCTGTCGTAAATTATTTGTGTTACTTTATCAATAACATCTCGTTGCGGAAATGGTTTTGGTGTACTTGTGCTTTGGTCTGTCGAATAAAATCTAATTAGTCCGACTAAAATTGCGTGTAACGCTCTTTCTCTCGCTGGTGCTGAAAATGGTGTAACACTTGTTGGTTCAACCTTACTGTATATTTTTGAATGATATTCCTGAAAATGCTCAAAGTGTGAACGGTCTCTTGGCTTTGAGCAATTGTAAATTGTAAAGACAAGCCCAGGCCCCTTTTTGGAACGTCCGACACGGCTTGTTGCCTGAATATATTCAGATGTTGTTTTCGGTTGTCCTATTACTGTCATTAAGCCTAACCTTGGAATATCAACACCAACAGAAATCATGTTTGTTGCAAGACATACATCAACAGGATATTCTGATTTATCTCCTGTCCATGATTTTGAAAGTTGTTCGAGATATTCAGGAATGTCATTGCTATTAATACGGCTTGTGAGTTCAATATCACGATTGATAAATCTTCTTTCATCTCCTTTGATCGACTTGCGAATCCAGATTGAATTCATGTATTCCCTTATATCAGCACGAATAAGTGTAGCTGCATGACCTAATTCACGAATACTATTAAAGTAAGTTAATGCAGTCCAATAGGGATCACGTTCATTTTCATCTGAAACAGGAATTGACTTTACTGATTGAAGTAAGGAGGATAAAACCCTCACTTGTGCAGTTGCATGTGAAGGCAATGCAGATGCAAATATACCAGTATATACCCTTCCAGGGCTTGTAGTATCTTCGTATGCAAAGAACGAGTCTCCTGCACTCAAGCATTGTGCAGGAAAAATACTCACATTGTTTGTACCTCTTCCATAAAGAGAATTTATTTGTTCTTTGGCTCTACTGATCGTTGCCGATGATGCAATTATTTTTGGCTTCACGTTATCTACAGTACAGAGCTCTTCAATCATTGTTTCATACAAACCAACCATTGAACCCAACGGACCCGAAATTAAATGCAACTCATCCTGGATAATTAGCTCTGGTGGGGAAAACGTTCTTTCGCTTCCTCTGAAACCAAAAAGTGTTTTTGCTTCTGGTCTCCATGTAAGCATTGCAAATTTGTCAACCGTTCCTATCAGAAGAGTAGGTGGTTTATCATAAATGTCTTCGTCAATGACAACCAGTGGCAAATTGAAATCAGGTTTTGAAAAATCACATTGCTGATTATCACATTGATAAATAATTGTATCATTCCCCCCAATTTTTCTTCGTTTGTAACCTTTCACTTTGTTTGTCTTTGCTTCCTTCAAATATCCCATTTGAGTACCACACCATGGACATTTTAAGACAATGAAAGGGTTTTCTTCTTCTCTACCTTGCTCCATTATCTGAAATGCTTTTCTTGCCTGATCTCTTTTGTTTGGGGTCAATTCTCCAACCCATAATCCGATAGAAATTCTTTCCGTCCCCAACTCCTCTTCGTTCTCTTTTCTTATTTTATCACAAGCACAAATCAATGATGCGGCTCTTTGAAACTGTTGTGCTGTGAGTAATCGCAGGGTGTAACGCATCAGTACAGTCGTACCTGAATCATTTTTATCCTTCAAACGTTTCAGAAAAATTGTAAATGCTGATAATCCCAGGTATGCTTCGGTTTTTCCTCCACCAGTCGGGAACCAAATCAGATCAACCATTCTCCTATCTGCATGATCTGCATCAATCATTGCGTTAAGATTCATTATAATAAAAGCAAGCTGAAAGGGTCGCCATGCGCCAAGTCCTTGCTTCCATGTTGAACTATTGTTTATATCAGGAATGATTGCACCTTTCAAATCAATAATATTACCCTTGTCTATGATCCAGTTTCTTGTTTCTATACTGTAATGTAGTTGTTGCAACAACATTGCACGATTCATCAATCTGAAAGCACGATTAACTTTTTCATTGCTGTTAAGTAGTTCCACACCTTCCTTCATTCGCTGTAAACAGAAACGACAACTCTCGATGTGCCGCAAAGCTGTTTCTAAAAGTTCACTTTGTAATTCATCATTTGCAATCTCCTCCTGTTTGTCTATCCAAGTTTCATACTCTGAAATTAACTTTACAAGATTAGAAGAAATGTCTTTGCCTGATAAATCACTCAGATCAAACATTTTCAATTCTACACTTTTCAGCTCGTTAGGAACGATTGGTTTTATTTCATAAACCGGGAGTGGTTCAGCAGTAATTGAATTTGTAAAATCTATATCTTTATCATTCCATGAAGGAGAACATCCGTGTCCAACAGCAAATGTTTTCTTCTTCCTGAACAAAAGCAAATTGGATTTCTCATCATCTTTATCAGTTTTTGAAGAAGTTACTTTATAAGGACAAAAACACTTTTCACTTGCACTTACTAAAAACGAAACCTGAAAAAAGCAATCTTCATTTTTGATATTTTCTATTCCTCCGGTATTTAGGTTTATCAAAGTAAATGTGAGCAAATGAATGTTTTTCTCGGAACTATTTCCATGAGTTCTGTTCCGGATATTTAATTTAATATTGATCTCTTTCCCGTGCTTATCAACTAATAGTTTATCAATGAATTTTCCTGAATGTACCGGGATTTCATCCGCGCTAAGTGTCAATTCCTGATCAAGAGAAACCCGGTAATAGGCGTTTCTTTTAGCAATAGTACCGTCTTCCTTTTGATAACTATAATCCTTTATTTCATAAGCACCAAGATTCAATTTTACTGTTAAACCATCTTGCGGAATTCTCAAAAAACAGCTGAAACCCATTGCAGAAGGGAAAAACGAATTTGCAAGTCCAATTTCTTCTTCAAAATCCTCCACCATATCAACAGGTACCTTGCTAGCTTCTGCATTCACGGGATCATCCATTTCCTTCTTTTCATCTTCAAGTTTCTCCAAAACTTTTTCTTCTTCCTTTGTAGTTGCATCTAACTTTTTAACAAGGGCTGCTTTTGGAAATAGTACGCCGGCACCATATCTTAATCTTGGTGGTTCATTTATCAGAATTTCCTCACCATTCTCCTGAATATGTGGTTTAACAGGATCCGGGCCTATTAGCTCCTTTTTGATAAATTTTAAAATATTGGTTCTCATACTAGTTGAGTTTTTGTTTAAGAATTTCCTTGTATTCTATTCTCATTGATTCAGCAATAAAAAGTATTAAGCCATATTTTGCCCTGCTCATTCCAACATATAGCAATGATTTTGCAATTTCGCTTGATAAATCCTCTACATCCGTAATCAAAACATAATTGCTCTCCATACCTTTATATGATTGAACGGTTGCAAAACCATAGCAATTTTGAGAGGGCGAAATATCATTACAACTTTTAATTTCTCTGATCGTATACCCTGGAATAGAGTCAGAACAAGAGTTTTCAAACTTTCTTGAGGAGATAATTATCAGGTCATTAAAAGGAAGTTTATTTGTTGAAAATTTTTGAAGTTGTTCTGCAAGTATTTTTTTTTGATGTGTTTTATCTCTGTAGAAAATATATTCAACAGGAATTCCTTCAAGATATTCCAACAAAAAAGGAGGTTTATCAAAACCTGAAATCAACGAAATTTCTTCTCCAATCTGCTTTGTGTTCCGGCAATTTATTTTCAGTAAATAATTTGAATGTTGTCCTGATTTTTTAAGTAACTCAAGCATTTCAGCCCTTGAAAGCTGGGCATAAATAGCCTGTCTTTCAAAGTCACCATATATTTCCCAATTACCATTCTGTAATCCTCCCTGTATCATGGAATCAAATAATGAAATATATTCTGGCCTGATTAAATCCTGACCTTCATCAATAATTAATTTATCAAACTTCTTATTTATTCCTTTTTGGTATAGGTCTTTCAACAGAAGAGGCAAGTACTTATTGTAAAAATCCTGTTTATTGCTCTGTGACTTATCATAATTAAATCCATCTGATTGTTTAAACAAAAAATTGTGCAAACTTGAAACAGTAATTTTGTCTTTCCAATCCTCAGTTTGTTTCTGCATCCATTCGCCGATCAACCGATTGTAGCAAGTTAGAAAAACCGTTTTACCCTCTGCAGCCGTTCTTATTGCGGATTCAATAGCAATCATTGTTTTCCCTGTACCTGCACTACCTTGAATAAGGCATCTTTCATTGTGTTGAGTAAATGAATCCAGAACGCTATATTGTTCCGTTGTATACTTTTTGACCTCCTTTTCAAACTCTGCCAATCTCTCTTTAACGGTTCTTACTCTTTCAAAATCGCCTCTAAAAAAATCACAAAGTAAATTCAAATCATTTTCGTCAGGTAAAGAATCTTTTTCTGAAAACCATCTTTGATCTTTATTTTTATTAATGAACTGCCTAACGAGGTTTTGAAAAAAAACTTCTATTCCACCTATGGAATCTTTATCAAGAATTTGCCATTGTTCATACTCAACACTATGTTTATCGAAGCTTATATGTGGAAATGCACAAAAAAAACCGTGCAAAATTCTTGTGAATTTATGTCCTTTACCAAATTCATTCTCAATAGCAGAACGCAATGAAAACATTGCATCTCTAGCTTGGTTGAATGGTCCCACATTTTTTGTGTATGTTTTCTTGAATCTGTCTGTAAAATGCCAAACTCCATCTTTACATTTCACATCGCCTCCCTTCACTTCCATTATATATATTCCAGCACCCGGAATTAATATCAGAAAGTCAATTTCTCCATACAAACGGACTGTATGTTGCGAAAGGTTAAGTGAGTGTAATACAATCCAATCTTTTGTGAAAGTGCTATTCTTAAAAATTTCAAAAATCAACTTCTCAGCTGTACTTTTACAACTCTTATCAACATATGGTGGTAACAGCCTAGCCATTTAAATAATTTCTTTTTGTAATAATCGGTTAACATAACGAACGTCAATATTCTCCCACACATCTGAAATCTCAATAACTTTTAAAACAGATACTCTTCCAAGTCCGTCAATTAATATCTTCTTGCCAATTATTGAGTTATCTGCAAGTTCATAAATTTGTTTTTTTATTTTATCAGTAATAAAGTCAGATGCTTTCATACGCCACCCGGTCATTTTACTAATTGCATCTCTTACTATGTTAATATTCTTATTGAGCAAATCTGAATTTGTTAATAATGCGATACTAATTAGATCTGCATTATCATCAGGGCCAATCCGATTTTCATCTTGTAACCAAGTTTTGATTGTTAATTCATGCTTTTTACAATAATTTGATCTTAAATCTTCAACGAGCTTTTTAAAATCACTTCCAATTGATGCATAGTACTCTTTAAGTAAATTCTTCCATAAATTTGTCCATTGTTTTACGGCTTCTAAATCTTGTTTCGGAGTATTCCTCTCGACTAACTCAGCCAAAATATCCCTGTCAGTATTTATGAATGCAATAATATCACCTAGTTTAAGAGTCTCCTGCTTTTTTCTGTGTATGGTTGTTTTCTCACGCTTTTTTTCTATCAAATCATTTATCACTAAAAATTTGTGTGATTCACCAGAGTATATAAATGAATTATCTTCAAAATCTATCCGCTTTGCTTTTGTGCTATCACTTAAATTCTCCTTCACTATATATTTTGAATATTGGGCATCATCAAGCCTTATCTCAAAGTCTAAGATATTAAATATATCTTCAGATGTTTTTTCATAAGTTTCTTCTGTAGAATACAAATCCTTAAATTCCTTTGATCTAACCAAATCATCCGTAAAAGCTATTCCTTTGATATTAACAGTGGATTTTACATTATCGATAAATTTCCTATTCCTTCGTTGTAGTGAGTTATAATATTTATTTTCAAACTGGTAAAACAATAATGTAAGTTCGGAAAACAAGAAGGAAGAAAGTATGCGATTGATATTATTTGATTTGGCCCAACCAGTAATTATTGCTTTCACTGGTTCATTAGTTAGCAAGTTATCGTTTACATCAGCCACAGATATAATTTTTGTCCCATTATTATGTACTAAAGAATTTTTTAGTGTCAGTGCTTCATCTTCTGTAGGGCAAATAATATAATCATAATTACATTTACTCATTAAAGTTCTCAATCTAATACATTTATCAGAAGGTTGAATAGCAAACTTCTCTATTATTAAATTCAGAAGTGAGATAGATTCCTCAATTGATTTTTGTGAATCACCTAACCATATTTTGTTCTTTTGAAATAGATTATCAATAGTGTTTAATTTCTGACGCAGAGAACTAATACTATCATCAGTCGGGACATGGCAAATTCTTGAAATAGTATTTGTGATCTGAATCAGATGAATTTTCATAATATTAAGATCATTATTAGAATCATCCTTTTCTATAAAATGAATTTTTTGAGTTACGGCTTCAAGTTCAATGTCCTGACAAATTTCTCTCACCAAATTAAAATCAAAATATTTTTTCAGTTTTTTATTAAAAGTGTGGAAAGGTGAGTTGTCAAACTGCTGTTCAGGATCTAAGTTTTCTTTTGTGAAGTTGAAAAATTCAAAACCATAATTTTTAATATATTCAAAATTTTCAATCTCGGACAAATCCGTAATCAGAATTGTTGGAGTATTTTTCTTATCAATATCTGAGAAGTCAGTCCCTCTTTCATGAATAGAATTTAATCCGTCGATTATAATCTTGGAAACTGAGTTATGTGTTAAATATAAAGCAAGATTAGTAAGATTGTTCGTTAATAAAAGTGGACCATTATTAGCTATTCCGTCCTCATTAATCTTACTGGCCTGGATATATTCAGGCAATGTTACATGATTTACACAAACATTATCAATTGAATTATTGAAAAATTTATACTTGGAAACAAGACAAATTTTATTCTTAATAAATTCTTTATTACCATATGTTTTTATCCCTAATAAATACTCTAATGTAGTAATATTTTTTTCAGGTAATACAGACATTACCTTCTTCTGAGACGAAAGAATTTTCTTATCAGTACGTTGTAATTTGGTAATTTTCTTAAATGGAATTGCTATTTCTAAACTTGAAGAATTAGCAGTTGATTTTGTTCTAAACACAGCGCTATCTTCGTTTTCATCAGTACTTTTTAAACCTACCCACTGCACTACTGCATCATTATTTAAAAGTAATTTTTCTCCTGCTTGAAACGATTTATAAGATTCAAAAATTTCATCTTTATATTGATTATAATCATGTTCTATTTGAAGAAATGTAATAGGCATTGAAAGCCATTGCGCGGTATATTCTTTTGAGGGGAATACCAAACATAGTTTATTGGTTTTACTGGATGTAAAAAAATCTGAAATAAGTCGAAGGGAATCTTTCAACGGCGATGATAGCGAATACGCACCATCATGCCCTACATAAGAATATTGTAGTTTCTGAATTAATTCCTCATTCACGTCAAAGTCAATTTATATTTTTAACAAAATTTTTTTTATTGAAGTTGCTAGCTTGGCTGCCATTAAAGGAGGAACTGCATTTCCTATTTGTCTAAATGCTGCATTCATTGAGCCAGAAAATTTAAACTCATCAGGGAAAGTTTGCAATCTCGCCGCCTCTCTTACAGAAATAGTTCTAGCTTGTTCGCTGTCATAATGAATATGTGAATAGCTATCTTTACCTAAATGTGCCATCAATGTCCTAGCTGGCATATTGGCTTCCATCTTTCTCCACTTATTTGGAAATTTATTTTCATCATAAGGAGGCACGGTTTTCTCTAATATTTCCTGATACTTTTTAGAGGTCTCTGTAAGATGCTTGCCACTCTTCTTTCTTTCCTTATTAATTCTATTTTCAAAAATAGATTTTGCAACTTGCAAGGCTTCGGGATATTGATCTCCTGGCTTCATTTTACGAAAAATAGGATAATCTCTAGGAAGATATCTTATCGCATTTGCTGTAACCTTTGTATTTTCAGAACAGTTAAACCATGATCGCATTAATCTCTGAAAATCATTTTCATATTTCTCTGAACTATAATTTTTTTCTTTCGTGAGATTAGGTATACTTTTCTTTGAATCACTATTTAAATGCTCTGTAATAATTGGAAGATCTGATAAAGCTTGTTCAACTGTTAGTGCTGGTAAGAGATTTTTACTTGCTATTGGTGATGGACAATAGTAGGGATTAGCTTCTGCGTTAATGTGTTTGAGAGCTACACTACGTGAGCCATGATATCCATTAGGAAGTTCTATATAATGTGAAGGCGAGGGAAAAACAATATCACAATTTAAACTTTCATGAACAGCTATTAAAAACATTCTTTCCCGCATTTGAGGAATACCATAAAATACAGTATTCAACAACGTATAACGACATTTATAACCTTGTGCGGTTAAATCATTACATACTGAATCTGCAATATTAATTCCTCCATAATTAAGAATATCAGGGACGTTTTCCATCAATAGAGCTAATGGTTTTAATTGCTTAACATACTCGAGATATCTTTTATATAATTGGCTTCTTGAATCGTTTAAAAATGCATTTGAATCATTTTTAATTTCTCTCAATTTTGCTCTACCAACTCTTGTAAACGCCTGACATGGTGGACCACCTACAATAACATCAATATGTTCATCTACAGATCCCTTCAATTTTAATTCTTTAAAAAGTTCACCAGGATCTGTTTCCATTATATCCCTGGATTTAGCATGAATATCAAAAAGAGAGGGATCAGAGTGAAAATTTAAAGCATGAGAGTTTGCAGCTTTAGGATCAAGTTCTACCGCAGCAATAATTTCATAATCTGCTTTATGAAAACCAAGAGACAATCCTCCACATCCTGAAAACAAATCTAATAGTCTGGGTTTGCTACCGTTTCTTATCCTACTAATTTTATTCTTAATTAAGTTATCATGCCTTACTGATGTAAGAGCAGAATTATTGTTTATAATTAAATCAGACTTTTTATAATCCAGCAATTTATTAGAGTTTAATGGTGAAAAGTAAAACTCTTAAATATATAAATTTTAATCATTACTTATTTAAGTAATTACAAATCAATAATTTAAGTGTCAAATATTTACTTAAAAGTAATATTTATCTTCTGAAAGAGTTCATACTGATTATCAGATTTGCTATATCTAAAGAAAGCACATCATAAACAATACGCTATTGAGCGTATTTTATCAATACATTTAGATTATATACGTTTATCATTTGTACTCCTGTCAAACGCAACCAAATTAAACATCTCCCTCATCCTACTCCGTACCCGACTGCCATACATACTTTCAATCTCCGATGCCGAAAGATTAGTGGTTATGTGAGTAAGCATTTTTTTCTGAACAAACAGATCGTACCGGCTTAACAGAATTTCCGCCATTACATTGCATTCATTACCGTAGTACTTCAAATTATTTTCTGTACCCAAGTCATCGAAACAGTAAGTTCGTGGCCAGCTGTTCTCTCCTTTTCGGTTAATAGAATTTTTGCTATACCGGTGAATTACTTCATAACCTTCCTGGATGAACTCGAAACTGATATCACGACATGTTTTCATAATATGCCGGTTAGATTGATTGATAAAGCCATTTAGTAATGACATAAGTGACGTTTTCCCGCAGCCTACCGGCCCGGAAAGCAGAATACCTTTATTAAGATTGATATTGAACTTAGCAGCATTCGCAGTGTCTTTGATTGCAAAGGTTAGTAGCTTGAAAATAATTTCGTAGTCGGCCGGATCGATCCGGAAGTGATCTCCGAATTGCTCTTTGCCTTTCTTATTCAGAAAAGATATACATTCTTCGAAATCATATTTCTTCGGCTTTAACTTCTCTTGGACATCAGAGTGGTTCTGAGTAGTCTTTGTCGTTGCCGGTGTGGAGGTTTCCTGCTTTAGGTTGGTTGGTACCAGTTTGCTTAGTGCTTTCATGAGAATTGAATTTGGCTGTGTTTGACATCCAGTTAAGAGTTGCGGCGCGCCAGTCTTTCATCGGCGCCTTGCCGCCTACCTTCCAGCCATTGGATTGATAGTAGTTGTAAAATTTTTCAGCCTCCGCTTCCGGGTATTCTTTTTCTTTGAAAAAAATTAAAACTTCTTCCAATATGGGTATGTCTGTTTCCCCCTCTTTGTTTCTGTTTATATTGTTTATATAAGGAGGCTGTACATCAACCTGTACAGTAGATGTACGGCTTGCTGTCTGATCACCTGTACAGAAATTGTACAGGTTTACTTTACTTCCATGTAACGGATTGAACGAAGGTATATACTCAATGTATTTCCATTCGTGTAACTGTCGGAGACATTTTGTATAGGTAGAGAGCGAGCTGATCTTTGCGGCCTTCATAATTTCCATTCTGCTGATCGAAATAGGATTTAAGAATCGGTTCTCATTCCACACCTGGAACAATGCCAGATACAAAGTAATATGCGTGGTCAGCAACCGGTCGTCTTCGTAAAACAATTCCATTACTTTATTCAAATGCCGGATATAATTCATTTACGTTTTTTATTCTTCTCCAGCATTTGCATTACGTCTTCATATTTGTAGTACATCGTACCACCAATCTTAGTATAAGGTAATGTGCCGACTACTCTGAGGTGTTGGAGTGTGCCTGGTGAGATTCCAAGTAGCTTACGTACTTCGGAAGATTTAATCCATTGCTTTTGCGGATCGGGAGTTGTAGAGAAAAGTTCTTTTAATTCCTGGACAAGTTCGTTCTTAAAATTTTTGAGATCTTCTTTTGTAATGATTTCTACTGCCATATTTTTTGAGGTTAAAAACTATGGTTCAAAGTGAATCAAAACGTGATAAAGAAAACAGTGGGGAAAGGGTGGTAACACCCTTTCCCACCCTATTGCAATTTCTTCAACACTTCCTTAAGCAATTCTCTCACCGTCACTTTGGTATTATCTTCGACATCGTAATACTTATTTGATAGACTGCCCAAAGAGATTTGATCTGTCTTTTTACACTTCATCATTTTAGCTATGACCTGTAAAATTTCCGATTGAGAATTATTGGTAAGGATTCCATTATCATACATCACGCGCGTAAGATATGCCAGTTGGGCTACAGAAAGGCTGGTTTCTATTTTACTTTTCGGTAGAATAGATAACTGACTTGGATTGTGTGTCTTCAAGCGTTTCCTGCACTTTTTTATTTCTTCTTTTAGCCAGGATACTAAAAGCTTATTAGCAGTTGAAATTTTCGGTGCAAAAGGTTGAATAGAACTTTCCGGAATCTTTTTATAATGTAACAATTTATCTTCTAATAATTGTATCTGTGCTTCATTCTCATCAAACTGGCTAAGCTCACCAGTTATTTTATTGATCAGGTAATTGAAAAAAGGATGCGAATTAAAATTGTGTGCAATGAGATAGTCAATTACTTCTTGCTCCTGAAAGGATTTTTTGAAATATGAAAAATAATTAGCCCAGCTTTCCCAGAATGTAGAAATATATTTTGTATCGTGAATAGTTAGATGATTTCTACTTTCAGGTGTGAGTACTACTAACAGAATATCTGTTAACTCCAGATTTAAACTACCAAAAAGTAATGGGGCTACAACTATTCGTAGTTCCAGGCACTGTTCGAATATTTCATTTCTTCCGCTCTGTGAGACTTCCATGTCGGCGTCTACAAAATCAGAAAAATAACTTTCCAGGAAAAATAATATGCTATCGCAATTACTGCATACAGCTTCATTACATTTCTTTTTCAGTAATGCTGTTTGATGATGACGAATATATAACCTTATCTCTTCCTTAGAGGAAAGGCGATAGGCTGTCTCTTTGATCTGATCAATTATATTCTGTACTTCTTCATCACAATCTCCATCATTACCGATCAGTTCATCGAGTGGTTGGAGATCGTATTTCAAGATTTTAAAAAAGCATTTATACGGTTAATAGTTTCCCTTCCTATTTGGTATCTAGCTAATGAACAATTAAACATTTAAATAATAGCTGTAAGAATTTGTTTTGAGTGGTACAAAACAGAAAAAAAATATAACGAATGTCAATAGCGGGACTTGGCTAATTTTATGAAAGAAGTAAAAACTGGAAGAAATATTTATTTAAAGTATTTATTAAGTACTAAACTTTTCTTTAAGTCAAAAAATAGTCGTTAAAGTAAAACAGGAAGTTTAACTTCCTGTTTTGTACTCTTTGTTTGTATTCGATTTCTTATCCAATTTCGATATCAACGCATCCATATCCTCCTCCACTTTTTTCTCTACTACCTTGGCATAAATCTGAGTAGTCCGGATGCTGCTATGACCAAGCAGCTTACTCACGGTCTCTATTGGCATGCCATTGGTAAGTGTAACGGTTGTAGCAAATGTGTGACGTGCCAGGTGAAAAGTCAGATTCTTTTTGATGCCACATACGTCCGCGATCTCTTTCAGGTAACTATTCAGCTTTTGATTGGAAATATTTGGAAACAATGTTCCGTCGGCCACGGCTTTCGGATGTGACTTATAGCTCTCAATTATCTCCAGTGCTTTCGGCATTAATGGTATCCGCACCGGATTGTCTGTTTTCTGCCTGCTGGTATTCAGCCATGATTTACCGCTTAGACTTTGAGTGATATTTTCCGGAGTAAGCTTCATCATATCTATGTATGCTAAGCCAGTATAACAACTGAATATGAAAAGGTCTTTTACGTGTTTTAATCGCTCAATACTGAATTCTTTTTCTTCAATGGCAGTCAGCTCCTCTAATGCTAAATATTCTCTTGTAGACTTTGTAAAGGTTGGTTTGAACTTGATGAAAGGATCTTTTTCTAACCACTCATTCCGGATGGCTACGTTGATCATTTTTCGCAAACGCTCGATATGTTTCATCACCGTATTTTGTCCGCAGGGTTTATGATGGTCCAAAGGCTGGTATGCTTTCACAAACATTTCAAAGTCGTAAATAAATCGGTGTTTAAGTTCGGTAAGAAAGATGTCATTGACTTTGAGTTTCTCTGTCAGGAACAGCTGGACGTACTTTTGTGTGGTGATATAGTTTTTCATCGTTCCCCACTCGAGGGTATCCTTTAATTCGCTGTTGTGGTATTCCATTAACTCAAGAAGGGAAACTCCTTTATCTTCTTCCTTCTCCTGAGTGATTCCAAAATACCTGTTTTTTAATTCTTCGGCAGTAATAGGTTCATTAAGCACTAACAAGTCTCTGTAGTGCTCAAATATTTTTCCCTCGATCTCTTTGAGGTACATATTGAATTTCTTGGCTTCTTCACCATTGCCTTTCATTTTGCCATTATCCCAAAGCCGCTCTTCAATATTTCTCTTGATAGAAAATTCTGCGCGTTCGGAATTCACAGTGATCCTGCAATAGATCGGTACTAAGCCATTATTAATTCTTGATCTTCTGAGAATGAAGATTACGCCATAGGTGTTTCTAGTTTCCATTTTTATTTGTTTGTTTTAGTTAAAAATTGTTCACCTTTTACTGAATTCGAACAACCAAAAACAATCAAAATAATTCAATATAAATTACAGACAACCAGTTATTTACATTGAAATAGGTGAACAGTTTGCAAGTATATAAATGTTCACCAGAATGTTCACCATAAGACTGAAAATATTTAAAAAATATGGAGGGCATAAAAAGCAAAAACCCTCTGAATCATACGATTTAGAGGGTTTTGAATCGAGTTGTTACACTCTTCGTCGGGGTGGCAGGATTCGAACCTACGACCTCCACATCCCAAATGTGGCGCGATACCGGGCTACGCTACACCCCGAAATTATTTTGCTACTTTGTATCTAAATCTACGCGATACCAGGCTATGCATACCTGTAATTTTTTTACCCGTCCTTTTAAGGACTGCAAAGGTAGAAATTAAATTTAATCTACCAAACTTTTTTTTGCGGAGAGAGAGGGATTCGAACCCTCGGTACCGGTTACCCAGTACGACAGTTTAGCAAACTGTTCCTTTCGGCCTCTCAGGCATCTCTCCGAACTCTTTTCCCCTTCCGGAAAAAGTATGCAAATATACTATATCTTACTTTACATGCCAATTTGAGGTTGTTTTTTTTATTTGCCAAGAGTTAATCTTTCTCCTTAAATTGCTCTCCGAATGAATTGGCTCAGGGAAATAACACAGACTGAATACCTCTATATCACCGCATTTTTGGTGTTTTACCTGACTTATCTGATCAGGATGTATTTCATTTCCAAAAAAATTAAGATCAACGCTCGTAGAATTGCACTTAAATTTATCCTTAGAAGCGCTTATTTTTCTCTTTTTATTATCGCTTTACTAGGCCCATCCTTTGGTGATATTAAGAAAGAAATAAAGACAATCGGGAAAGATATTTATATCGCTATCGATATTTCTGCTTCTATGAATGCTACCGATGTAAATCCTTCCCGCATTGAAAAAGCAAAATTTGAAATAGCACAGGCTCTCTCTCATTTCAATTCTGACCGCATAGGACTGATCATTTTTTCTGAAGAAGCATTTGTTCAATGCCCACTCACTTATGATCATGAAGCGATTAAACTATTTCTTCAAACACTGAATACCAAAACTGTTTCCTTAGGTGGTACTGATCTTAATACTCCACTTGCTATGGCTTACAGCAAACTGGCAAGTTCCGAACAAAAAACAACAAACGATGAGGCAAAAATAATTGTACTTATCACTGATGGAGAAAATTTCAGCGAACAAAATCCGGATTACTGGCTGGAAAAAATAAAGCAGGCTGATATAAATTTATTTATCTTAGGTATCGGAAGCCAAGAAGGAAGCCGGATCCCGATGGAGACGGGTTTTAAAAAAGATGGTTCGGGACATTATGTGCTCTCTAGTCTGAATTCAAAGGAGCTAAAAAAAATGAGTAAGCTCGCAAACGGGAAATATTATGAGATCACTCCCGAAACCAACGACATGAAAACGATGATCGATAAAATTTTGAAAGTAGAAGGAACATTGCAAGGAAGCCGCAAAATAGAAAGTGCTGCCAATAAATATTTTTACTTTCTATTTACAGGAATCGTACTGCTTCTATTCGATGTATTGATTAGCTTTAAAACCATAAGAATATGAAGTATCTTTTCTTGGTCAATATTTTTCTGGTATTCTGGAGCAAGTTTCACCGTATTGCAGAGATGAATAATCTTAAGGAACAAGCGGCGATATATTATAAGAATAAGGATTTTCAAAAAAGTGTCAACCTATATGAGAAGCTCCTTACGGAATATAAAGAGACAGATGAATCTGTGACACTTAATCTGGCCAACTCTTATTTCTCTTTAAAACGATACAACAGTGCAATCGACAATTATAAATTGTTAGTTAACTCTAAAGCTCCTACTATCAAATCGCATGCGTACCTCCAGCTTGGAGTGATCTACAGCAGTAACAACAAAAAAGAACTGGGACTTAGTTATTTTAAAGAAGCATTAAAAGCGATGCCCGAAAATGAAGCTGCACGTTACAATTTTGAATTATTAAAAAAAGAACAAGAGCTTACGCTAAAAGATATTACACCCGATAAGAAAAAAGAAAATAACAACGGAGAACATCAAACGAGTGCTACGACTACAGAGGAATCTAAAAAAATGGATAACAGTGGCAACACAGACAATAATCCATCTTCTCAATCTGGTGACGAGAGCGAGGAAGAGGGAGAAAATAATACAGGTGGTGAAGACGAAGAAGAATTGGAAAACAATGATAGTGGCACAAAAGAATCCGATGCATTGGCTTCTCAACGGCTGGAAGAAATGCACATGAGCGAGCGCCAGGCCCGGATGATCTTAAAGACAATGAAAAACAGTGAAATTCAATACATACAACAAAAACCTAAAGTGGTCCGGGGGAAACTTGTTCCGGGAAAACCTGATTGGTAGTGAAAATTTTAAATTTTGAATTTAAGACAAAAAGAAAGGGATCTATTCTAAAAAATGATCCCTTTTGTATTTGATATTGCTTGGATAATTATCCGATCGCGATTCTCTTAAATTCTGTTACTGTAAGACCTTTTTGTACACCGTCAAGTAACTGAGCAATTGTCTTGGAGCCATCTTTCACAAATTCCTGATTCAACAACGTGTTGTCTTTGTAAAATTTGTTCAGTTTGCCGAGAGCAATTTTCTCTAGCATAGCTTCCGGTTTACCTTCTGCTCTTGCTTGCTCTTTTCCCACTTCAATTTCTCTTTCTACAGTTTTAGCGTCTACTCCATCTTTGTCTACTGCAAGAGGCTTCATCGCTGCAATTTGCATCGCTACGTCTTTTCCTACTTCAGTAATATCAGCGCCGCCTACGTTTTTAAATACTACCAATACGCCAAGTTTACCGTTAGAGTGTACGTAAGGAGTTACTTGTTCTCCAGTTACGTTTTCGTAGTTTTGGATTACAATTTTCTCACCGATCTTTCCTGTAAGGTCGATAATGTTTTCGTTTACGCTTCTGCCGTCAGCAAGATTCAGAGCAAGTAGAGCATCTGCATCTTTTGCATTTTTAGCATCCGCTACTTCCAGGATCTGTTGAGCCAGGTTACGGAAGCCGTCCACTTTTGATACTGGTTCGGTTTCGCAAGCGAGTGCAAGTAGTTTTCCATTTTTGCCATCCGCGCTTACTTTGATCAAAATGACACCTTCTGCAGTTTTATTTTCTGCACGAGCTGCAGAAACTTTTTGTCCTTTTTTTCTAAGAATATCTACGGCAGCTTCGAAATCACCATTGGCTTCGGTAAGTGCTTTTTTGCAATCCATCATGCCGGCGCCGGTCATTTGTCTCAGTTTATTTACGTCTGCTGCTGAAATTGTTACTTCCATGATATGATATGTTTTTTGTTTACTTAATCTGTTTTAAAAAAAATTGAACATTGCCTGTTTAGATTCAATGTTCAATTTGTAAATAATAATATTAACGGACTGTTAATTATTCAACTTCTGCTTTTGAATCAATCTCTTTTTTGTTTTCCAGTTCGTCGCTTGTTTCTTTATCGTCTTTATCTTTCTTTCTTTCGATCAGACCTTCTTCGATTGCTTGACCAAGGAAAGTTGTGATGACGTTGATAGATTTGAAAGCATCGTCGTTTGCAGGGATTACGAAATCTACTCCATCAGGATCAGAGTTAGTATCAACCATTGCAAATACTGGAATGTTCAGTCTTTTCGCTTCAGCGATCGCGATATGTTCTTTTTTCACATCTACTACGAAGATAGCAGCTGGAAGTCTTGTAAGATCAGCGATACCGCCAAGTACTTTCTCCAGTTTAGCTCTCTCACGACCTAACATTAGTCTTTCTTTCTTGTTGAAGTTTTTGAAAGACTCATCTTTGGTCAGTTTGTCCAAAGTAGACATTTTCTTAAGTGACTTTCTTACAGTAGCGAAGTTGGTAAGCATACCGCCTAACCATCTTTCAGTAGCGTAAGGCATTTTAAGTCTTTTAGCTTCCGAAGCCACGATCTCTTTTGCTTGTTTTTTAGTAGCAACGAAAAGGATCTTTCTACCAGAGCGAACTATGTTTTTCATAGCAGCTGCAGCATCTTCCAGGCAAACTTGAGTTTTGTTAAGGTCAATGATATGGATTCCGTTCTTCTCCATGAAGATGTACGGAGCCATTTTTGGATTCCATTTTCTGGTTAAGTGGCCGAAGTGTACACCGGCATCCAGTAAATCTTTATATTCAACTTTTTTTGACATATCTCTTCTGAGTATAAATATTGATTAACGTTTGCTGAACTGGAATCTTCTACGAGCTTTCTTACGGCCGAATTTCTTCCTTTCTACCATTCTTGGATCTCTGGTCATAAAGCCTTCTTTCTTAAGGAGGGTTTTATTTTCGCCATTGATCTCTACAAGCGCTCTTGAGATAGCAAGTCTAAGCGCTTCCGCCTGACCGGTGATACCACCACCTACAATGTTCGCTTGGATATCATATTTACCAACTTCTGATAGTAAAGTCAAAGGTTGATTAATGATGGTTTGAAGAATTTCTGAAGGAAAATAAGCTTTCAGACTTCTGTCGTTGATAGTGAAATCACCTTTGCCTGGTTTTACGTAAATCCTAGCTACAGATGTTTTTCTTCTTCCTAATGCGTTGATTACTTCCATTAATCAGTATATTATAATTTAACAACTTTCGGGTTCTGACCTGCATGTGGATGCTCTGTACCTGCGTACACATGAAGGTTTGTAAATAAAGTTCTTCCAAGTCTACCTTTAGGAAGCATACCAAATACAGCCCATTCGATCACTCTTTTTGGGTGCTTCGCCATTGTTTCCTTCGGAGTGGCAAATCTTTGCCCACCAGTATAACCAGTGTGCGTAGTATATATTTTATCGGTAAGTTTTTTACCAGTAAGTCTGATCTTGTCAGCATTGATGACTATTACGTTATCTCCGCAGTCTACGAAAGGAGTATAACCAGGCTTATGTTTGCCTCTGATGATTTTGGCTACCTGACTTGCAAATCTACCAAGTACCTGACCTTCGGCATCAATTACTACCCAGTCTTTCTTTACAGTGTTCTTGTTAAGGAACTTTGTTTTATAACTAATACTTTCCATTTTCTTTCGTGCTTTTTCTGATTTTATTAAAGCATACCCTTCCTAAAAAAGGGGAGTGCAAAGGTAAAGGTTAAAATATTAAAAACCAATACTGCCAAACTATTTTCCAAGAGTATTTTAATTGAAATCTGTTTAAATATTTAATTATCAATATTTTAATTCAAAATCAGAATAAAATTAATTTTTTATACTATTTTCATTCCTCACAAATCTTAAACTCTCCAAGCTCCTTTTCCAGTGTCTTTATTCCATGATGTTTTTCCTGATTCCGGATATTAAGCTTAACTCTTGGCAATTGTGATTCACCAACCGATAACGGCCCAATAATCATCCTGCCACTGGAATTTAGTTCTTGTCAGTTTTTGTTCGTTGATCCAGTGAGAAGATTCTCCCTTGATATGCTAGAATACTTTGGCGATGGTTTGCTCCCGCTTCCAAGATACCAAACAATGAAGATGATCTGTATAGCCATTGATCTCCTTCAGGCAAATGTCATTTTTAGTACAATTTTCTCTGATATGTTTTATGACTTTATACCGGATTTGACTTGTTAAAAAATGTTTTCTGTATTTGGCAGAAAAAACAATATGAACCCAAATTCTTGTAAAGGACATAAAAATGAAAATTTAAAGACAAAAAATAATTCTAAAATATACAGTAGCTTCTGTATTAAAAATATTGATGATTTAAAAAATTGATTTAAAAAATGTTGCCGTTCGCTTAAGCGAACGGCAAGCAATAGAAATATTATATAATCTAAGAATTCAATTATAAGTGAATCACTTCTCCATAAGCAGCAGCAGCAGCTTCCATGATAGCCTCTGACATAGTTGGATGCGGGTGTACTGATTTCACAATCTCATGCCCGGTAGTTTCGAGGTTTCTGGCTACTACTACTTCAGCAATCATTTCGGTGACATTTGCACCGATCATGTGTGCACCTAGCCACTCGCCGTATTTTGCATCAAAGATCACTTTTACAAAACCTTCTTTTGCTCCGGCAGCGCTTGCCTTACCAGATGCAGAGAATGGAAATTTACCAACTTTGATCTCGATTCCTTTTTCTCTTGCTTGTTTTTCTGTCATACCTACAGAAGCAATTTCAGGTGTACAGTAAGTACAGCCAGGAATATTGCCATAGTTCAAAGGAGCAGGATTTTGTCCGCAGAATTTCTCAACGCAGATAATTCCTTCTGCAGAAGCTACGTGCGCCAGCGCGGGGCCTTTCACGATATCGCCGATCGCATATACGCCTGGTACATTTGTTTTATAATAATCGTCTACTACTACTTTGCCTTTGTCTGTGATCACACCTACTTCTTCAAGGCCAATGCCTTCAAGGTTAGTGGTGATCCCTGCAGCGGAGAGAACGATATCGCATTCGATTGTTTCAGTGCCTGATTGGGTTTTCACAGTCACTTTGGCTTTTTTGCCTTTGGTATCCACCGCTTCTACAGAAGAGTTGGTCATGATCGTGATGCCTGCTTTTTTGTATTCTTTTTCCAGTGTTTTAGAAACTTCTTCGTCTTCTACCGGTACGATGTTTGGCATAAATTCTACGATGATCACTTTCGTTCCCATTGAATTGTATACATAAGCAAACTCTACTCCGATTGCGCCAGAACCAACAATGACCATGCTTTCAGGTCTTTTCTCCAGTACCATTGCTTTGCGGTAGCCAATCACTTTATCGTCGTCGATCTTAAGATTTGGCAATTCTCTGGAACGCGCTCCGGTAGCAAGGATGATATGGTCGGCCGAATAAAGCGTTTTTGTGCCTTTATCATCGGTAACTTCTACTTGTTTATTTGGTTTCAATTTTCCGAAACCAGGAATATGATCGATCTTATTTTTTTTGAAGAGAAATTGAATTCCTTTGCTCATTCCTGCCGCCACGTCGCGGCTTCTTTTAACCACTGCAGTAAAATCTGCTTCTGCGCTGCTTACATTGATTCCGTAGTCTTTGGCGTGTTTGATATATTCAAAAACCTGTGCGCTTTTTAAAAGTGCTTTGGTAGGAATACAGCCCCAGTTAAGACAGATACCACCCAACTCCGCTTTCTCAACTACAGCTACTTTTTTTCCCAACTGAGAAGCTCTGATCGCGGCTACGTAACCGCCCGGGCCACTACCTACTACGATAACATCATATTTTGCAGACATCTATGTAAAATTGTTTAGTGATTTAGTTTATACAGAAACAAATTTAAAGGATTTAGGCTGAAAGCAAAAAACTAAGGCAAGAATCATGGGAAGTGGTTTGAAGGGATACCAGATGCCGGATACCGGATAAATAATTTCTATCTGGCATCTGGCATCCGGTATCTGGTATCAATAGCCTACTAAGAATAAGGCCATTACTGCATTATTGCTTCGGTTCTTTATTTTTTCTATTGGCAATATTGAAAGGCCTGGTGACATTGAATCCAAACATAATATTGCCTTTGTCCCAACGACCTGTAGTCTCGCCGATAAAGGCTTTTTCAATCATACCCATAGAATTGGTACAATGCAATTGGAATACGTGTCCTCCTGTTTCAATATCTACACCCACAGACAAACAATTGGTATAATTGATCTTATCGGTTCCGGCTTTGTAATAATTGTTTTGACCAGGCAGCACATAAAAATATTCTGCCGTCACGGCAAGGCGTTTGGTAACCTTGTATCGTCCTGCTACACCAACGGCCCAAAGATCGTTGGTTTCGTCTTTATATTCTACCAGGTTTCGATGGATCAAGGTAGGAGAAATCTGTGCTGAAAAATTCTTGCTGAACTTGCGCGCAATGAGTGCCTGATAGGTGTAGTAAAGACGATTGCTAAAATCATTGTATAGATCCGGGTAAGCTGGATGCTCGGTTTGCACGGCTACGCTGGCAAACAATGTTACCGAAACAGGCATCACTCTTGCTCCTTTGCTTTGACGAAGCAGTTTATATTTCAAATATCCATCGTATACTTTATTGAGCGAGCTGCGGCCAACACCTACTTCCAAGCGGTTGGTGATACCATATTCAAAACCCAGACGGATCACGGCTTTATCAAGACCAAAGAAATTGTAAGCGCCGTCGCTGAAAGGACCAAAACGGTGTGAGATCAAAAACGAGAGCACACCTTTGCCTACGGTTTCGACCGACTGACCATTAATGATGCGCATACTTTTGAAGGTAGCAGCAGCGTACTCGGTAGTAGCAGAATCTTTTTTGGCCGTCTGCTGATCCAGCATATTCATAAGATCGTCCTGGGCGGTTGCTTGGTAGACAGAGATCCCAAGGAGAAAGGTCAGCAATAAATATTTCATAGCGTTCATGAATGAAGTTTATTTGTTATAAGGCTCGTAAATCATATCCACCGTTACATCCACGGTTTCTGCAATATTTTGAAAAACAATCTTTGGAATTTCAATATTATAATCTTTTACTTTCACAGGGAATTTTGCGTGCGCAAAAATTTTCCCCTCTTTTACTTCTATTGTTCCCGACACGCGGATCTTTTTCGTCACGTTGTGAATGCTAAGGTCACCATCGATGGTAGCGTTGTATTTACCATCTTGTTCAAATTTAACATCCGCCAGGTTTACAATTTTTCCTTTAAAAGTAGATTTTGGATATTTATCCGATTCCATATAATTTTCATTGAAATGTTCCTGCATCAATGATTTTGGAAAAATAAAATCTTTGATCGCCATTGAAAATACAATATCGCCATTGTCTGAATCAAGTATGCTGCTCACTTTGCTATTAACCGCTTCAATATTTTCAAGCGGAGCGGAAGAATAAAAGGAAATCTTGCCCGTGTTGGTTGCATATTTTCCTTTGTGGATAGTAAAAGCAGATAGCAGCAACACTGCTATCAGTAGGAGGCTGTTCTTTTTCATGGGTTTGTGTAGTTTAAAAAGTTTAATTATTAGGATATCCGTTGTCTATCCATCTTTTTATTTTTGCGATATCACAATCCGCCAGCTTGCCGCCATCGTAAGGCATGTTGTGAAACCCGGGCAAGTGCGCGATATTTCCGTACAACTGGCCATCAGCCGCGAATCCTTTCAACACATTATAATCCTGCAGGATAATTCCTCCACTCCCAGTATTGGAAGCATCGCCGTGACAGCGATAACAATTGGCTTGCAGGATTGGTACAACTGTGCCGCTGTAAGTCACGCCAGTAGTATCGCAATTGGGATGTAACTCTTCTTGATTGTTATATTTACAAGATTCTAAAATGCTTGCCGACATGGCGCATAAAGCAAAAAATAAAAACAGGGATCTTTTTTTCATAATACCTTATTTATAAAAATATTATTTCCTATAAATTATAAGTCATAACACATAAGTACGCATAACTTTCAGTAATTCAAAAATGTAAAGAACTTTTTTTGGAGATTTTAATGCCTGTGGAGAAAAGCTAGAAGTTCAAAATAAGTTTGATATTCGTTCCTTAACATTGTTAATCTCGTCGGTGGCTTGTTTCTGATAAAATACATGTGGCCTGTCTTCTAACAGGCCACATGTATTTCAAACTTTGAACATTATTTTAACCCTTCAACGTTTACGCACGTTTTTTCAATGAGATCCTGTTTGACAATCCAACCGCTACATAATAACCTGGAGAAACTTTACTCAGTCCTACTCCACCGCTAAGGTCAAACTGAAAATCTTTGTTAAACAGATACCAGATCCCTCCGTTGGCACGGTGATCGTTGATGAACGAGCCACTGAAGCGATCATCCGCATCGCTATCTTCATAAAAAAATCCATACACTTCGGCAAAAAAATGAAGCTTGCGGCTGATCTCAAATTCATTATTGAGCGCGTAGGCATACGCCGCGTTTTTAGTATTGCCATCCCACTGGAATCCGAGGTTGTATTCAAATTCGTAGAAATGTGTGATATGATTTAGAAACAAAAATTTTATTTCCGAAGCGGTGTAAGAAGGTCTGAAATTTTTGTCTCCTATAAACGGAAGAGAAACTCCGTACAACAAAGTCGTTTTAGGTATTACCCCATGTCCATCAAAGAGAAAAACTTTTGAACCCACGCTTAACCCTGATAAACCTTGGGCTTTGGCGATTGTACTGTCGTTGCTGCGTCTTACTGTTTTGTAACCTGCATATTCCATTTCCAATCGGCCTTCTACTCTCCTGCTAAAGCCTAGTCGCACTAAGGTAGTGTTGTAAGTGATGTCGGTGGTGCGCAAGGCCGCAGGTTTGGTTTGTTGGTATTGAAATCCTGTTTCAATCTGAATGGTGCTTTTAGGAATCAGGAAAGGCGTTTCGGCGATATGCGGACGATCAGTCACCATCCAATCTTTGGAATAATCGGGTACGAGATCATTTTTCAAATCTTTTCTATTTTCATAATGCTCCTCTATTTTTTGTGCTAATTCTTTTGGTAGAACAAGCGAAGTATCTGTCAGCGTCTGTTGTGCTATAGCGAACGAAACATTGAAAAGGAAAATGGCGGCGGTAAGTATGGTTAAGCGTTTCATGATTTTATTTTTCTAAATAATATTTTTACAATACTATAAATATTATTTAATAATAACTAAATATATTTTTAGGTTAATCTAAAATATTAATCAATATACTGTGTATCAATCAATTTTGGCTGCAAAATACCGCCTCTAAGATGCCGGATAATTATAGCTGCACCTTAGCAGTCCGTTTTTATTTTCATATGGTATCCCGTATCTGGTATCTTGCATCCCTAGTCTAAAGCATAAATAGAGATTCTTTATATCTTTACAGGCTTGAAATTTTAAATACTAAAAACAGTTAACTTATTATGACTTTGTTAAAAGGAAAAAATGTACTGGTAACAGGTGCTTCCAAAGGCATCGGTCGTGCCATTGCGATCAGATGTGCACAGGAAGGCGCGAACGTAGCCTTTACTTATTTGTCTAGCGTCGAAAAAGGACAAGCGCTCGAAAACGAGTTGCAGACCTTTGGTATCAAAGCAAAAGGTTACCGTTCGGATGCTTCTGAATATGCTGCTGCCGAAGAGCTTATTAATACTGTAGTGACCGAATTCGGAAAGATCGATGCGTTGGTAAACAATGCCGGGATCACCAAAGACGGACTACTTATGAGAATGAGCGAAGAGCAGTGGGACGAGGTGATCCGCGTAAACCTGAAATCTGTTTTCAATCTTACGAAAGCTGCCGTAAAACCTTTGATGAAAGAGAAAAAAGGCTCTATCATCAACATTACATCTGTGGTAGGTGTAAGCGGAAACGCAGGTCAGGCCAACTACGCGGCTTCTAAAGCAGGTATGATCGGTTTCACCAAATCGGTAGCGCAAGAGCTTGGCTCCAGAAATATCCGTTGCAATGCGATCGCTCCTGGTTTCATCGAAACCGAAATGACCGGCGTGCTGGATCCTAAAGTAAAAGAAGAATGGGAAAAAGGTATTCCGCTCAGAAGAGCCGGCAAAGCCGAAGAAGTAGCAGATGCCGTAGTATTCCTTGCTTCTGATATGTCTACCTACATCTCCGGACAAGTGCTACAGGTGTGCGGTGGAATGCTGACCTAGTTTTAAATTATGAGTTATGAATTATGAGTTAAAAAGTATTGATTGTTTGTTACTAGTTGCTAGTAACGAATAACAAGTCACCAATAACTTTCATTCATAACTCATAACTCAACATTCATAACTTTTTATGTATAAAATACTAACGCAATACTCTCCCTGGTTTGTTGTTTTCTGCCTGCTGGCTGGCTTAGGCTATGCATGGTTGCTGTATCAGAAAAAATCTCCATGGAGTAAAAATATCAATTATTTTTTGGCGGGTTTGCGTTTCCTGCTGGTGAGCTTGCTGGCATTCTTACTGCTGGGGCCGCTGATCAAATATTTTAAGAATCATACCGAAAAACCTACGATCGTATTAGCGATAGACAATTCTCAATCCATCAGTCTTGCTGAAGATTCAACAAAGATCAAAGCATTAAAACAAAATCTTTTTTCTCTGCAGGAAAAGCTTAACGACGCTTCGATCGAAGTATCGCTGCAGACATTGAATAGCGCTCTCCCCACTGAAGGATTGAATACTATTTCTTTCAATCATTCTTCTACCAACCTGAGCAATTTGCTCAACGATATTCAATCTAATTATGAAAACAGGAACCTGGCCGGCGTAGTACTTGTGTCTGACGGGATCTACAACCAGGGGGCTTCTCCTACTTATCATCCCTATACTTTTCCCGTCTACACGATCGGACTTGGCGATACGATTCCTAAGACAGATGTGAATCTGAGATCTGTTTCCTACAATAAACTTTCTTACAAAAATAATTCGTTTCCAATCATCGCCGAGATCCACAACCAAGGCTTTGGCGGACAGTCTACGCAAGTAGTATTGAAGCAAGGTGACAAAGTGCTCGATAGTAAAACCATTCGCTTCACTTCAGATCAGGATATTCATAAAGTAGAATTTTACACTTCTTCTACCGAAACAGGTATGCAGCATTATACGGTGGAAGTAAAAGCTTTGAAGGGAGAATTTACGCTGCGTAATAATGTATCCCATGTGTATATTGACATTATTGAAAACAAAGAAAAAATATTATTGGTAGCAGCCTCTCCACACCCTGATATCAAAGCGATCCGGGCAGCGGTGGAGAAAAAGGAAAATTATGAATTCCGTTTGTATATTCCTGGCATTACTGAATTCAAGCAGGACAAATATGATCTGGTGATCTTCCATCAGTTGCCCGACTATATCAGTACAGCGAAAAATATTTTGGATAAATGCATTCAGGAAAATGTTTCTATACTTTTTGTAATCGGCAATCAAACCAACCTGGTGCAGTTTAACAACGTCAACAAAGTGGTCAACATCAATTCCCGTCAGGGACAGAAAGATCTGGTCACTCCTGCTTACAACAATAATTTCGACCGCTTCATTACCGAAACAGAAGACCAATCGGTGATCAACACCTATCCGCCGCTCACCGTGCCTTATGGCGATTATACGCTCAAAGAAAATGCCGATATACTGATGCATCAGAAGATCGGGAATACGATCAGCTCGCGTCCCTTGATCATCGCTTCTGCCGACCGGAAGCAAGCGGTAATTACCGGAGAAGGTCTGTGGGAATGGCGCCAATACGAATACCTGGAAACAAAAGACAATAAAGTGTTCGACAAGTTCATTGGCAACCTTATTCAATATTTGTCGGCCAAAGAAGACAAACGAAAATTCCGCGTGTATCCTGTCTCTTCTGAATTCCTGATCACCGACCCGATCTATTTTGAAACAGAGATCTACAACGACCTTTTTGAGAAAGTATACGGACAAAAAATTGATCTGAAGATCACCGATGAATCGGGAAAAACTACTTCTTACTCTTATGCGAATGGAGAAAGTAATTCCCGATTCGAAGTAAAAGGCCTTTCGCAAGGCGTGTACAAATACACTGCTTCTAGCGAATTGGGAGGAAAGACAGAAAGATCAGAAGGCCGTTTCACTATCCGCGAGCTCATGCTGGAAGCGCTGAACACCACAGCTGATCATGAATTGCTGCGACGGCTTTCTTCTAAGAACAAAGGAATATTTGTAAAAGAAAATAATATCGCTCCGCTTGCAGAAGCTATTATAAACAGCAAGCCAAAAAGTATTTTGCATACAAACGAAGAATTGGTAGAATTGGTAAGCATTCCCTGGTTATTTTTCCTCTTCCTGGCGCTGGCGTCTGTGGAGTGGTTTATGCGGAAGTATCGTGGAGGGTATTAATAGTAGGTCAGCAAGAGTATTGAGTAAGAATTCTGTATACTGTTGCTCTTGCTGACCTGCTGCTTATAACAAATCAAAAAGATCCGTCACCCCCAGTTGTTTCTCTTTTGTAAATCCTTCGCCATACTTCACTCCAATGGCGTGGCCAAATTCAAGGGCCCGGGCTTCTACGTATTTTAAAAATTCCGGAGTGGAGATATAGGTGACAGGTTCTTTACTTTCAGGATCGAAGAACTGAGTTTTATAAGCTTTGATCGATTCTATTTTTTTCTCCCAGTAAGGTGTGATATCAAAAACAAAATCAGGTGTGAGCATTCGGTCTTGGATATAATGATAAACATTCTTCGGCCGCCAGGCTGGCTGGCCGGTCTCTATTTTTCTCAAACCCGCCAGGAAACAAGCCCTGGTAGCTACTGCGCCGCCCATGGTATGATCGGGATGACGATCGTATACAGCATTTGCCAGCACAATTTCCGGTTGGTATTTGCGGATCACTTTGATGATCTCCATCAAACTTTTTTCATCGTTCTGAAAAAAGCCATCCGGCAAACAGAGATTGTCGCGTGTCTCAACGCCCAATACCTGTGCGCCTATTGCGGCTTCTTGTGCACGGATCTCAGGGGTGCCTCGTGTGCCCAACTCTCCTCTTGTAAGATCTACGATCCCTACTTTTTTCCCCATCTCCACGTGTGCCCGGATAGTGCCTGAGCATCCGAGCTCTGCATCATCCGGATGGGCCGCTAATACTAAAATATCGAGCTTCATCTTATTTCTTTTTCTGACTCATTTTAAAATTAGTACAAATTGGGTAATTTTCAGACATGAAGAAATATTTATTTATTCCTCTCCTACCCTTTTTATTATTTGCTTGTCAGGCAACGAAGATAGAAGAAAAAATTCCTTCCGATGTTTTGCCGGAAGATAAAATGGTACAAGTGATGATCGATGTTCAGTTGTTGGAAAGCAGCTTCACACAAAAACATCTTCCGCACGACAGCGCCGTGTTTTTATATTCCCTTTACGAAAAAGATCTTTTCAAAAAACATCAAATTACCGACAGTACCTATTGGAAAAGCTTCAAATACTATAGTGCCCGTCCTATCATAATGGATAAGATCTACGAAAGGGTCGTGGACAGCCTGAGCTTAAGGGAAGAGCAGAAGAGACTGTAAAAATTATGAATGTTGAATTATGAGTTATGAAAGGAAAGTATCAACTCAACATTCATAACTCATAATTCAAAACTTATTCAATAATCTCGAACTCCACTCTTCTATTTAATTTTCTTGTACTTTCTTTGGAGTTGTCGGCAATTGGAAGTGTACCGCCGTAGCCGATGGTTTCGATCCGTTCTTCTGCTACGCCTTTACTCATGAGATAAGCTTTTACATTGATCACGCGCTGTTGAGAAAGTTTTAGGTTTAGCTCAGGGCTTCCTATATTATCCGTATGTCCTTCTACCCGGATGCGAATGTTTTCTTCTTTCAGCAACCAATCCGCCAGCCGGTCAAGTTCAGCTTTTCCTGATTCAGTAATTTCTGCATTCGATTGGTCGAACGAAAGATTGTGTAGCTGAAATTTTGACCCTTTAGTGCTCAGCAGAGAATCCTGTGCTACATCGTGCGAGCGATACTTAAGCGTGTAGATGCCGGGGGATAATTCATCTCCTTTTTGAATATCAGCAAAACTGATCACGCTTCTGCTTGGCTTATAATTTTTTGCCATCATCTCCCGGTACTCTGCCGACATGATTGTGCGGAGCTCAGGAGGGACATAGCCTTCCGGCATGGTCTGTACAAAAGAAAATTCTATATCATCAATGGCAAGATCATTTCCGTTAACAGAAGAATTTGGATTTTCAATACTGATCGTAACAGGGCCATTGTGTGTACCTGAGTACCAGGTGGCTGTAGCGTTGATCCAGCGATAAAGGTGATAAAAATCGCGGTCGATCTCTCCTGTTTGTTTTCCTTCTACTATAAACCGAATCCCGGGATCGTTTCCTTTTACGTCTCCGTCTTCAAAAGCAAACCCGGTTTTCACTGGTTGGTCTTTGTATAAATTGCAATAGTGAACAGAAAATCTATACACCGAATTTGGCACTACTCTTACTTCGGTACGCCATACTTTTTTGCCATATTCTCCATCTGAATTCAGCACAAGATAATAACCATTGCCAAGCGTATGGTCGCCTCCGATGGGTTGGCGAAAATCGGTGTTGAGTGCAGGCGCAAAATCTGTGATGGAATATTCTCCTGGTTGATTGCTTCTGAAATTATATTGGTAATCGCTTGTAAAACCAATATTCCCATCTTCAAAATCACCGTTCCGCACAAGATTCAAACTGGGATCCTGCGCCTTTGTTAGGTATGCGCAGAAAAACAAAAGAAAAAGAAAAGCATAAAGATGCTTCATGAAATCATCTGGTATTTTATTTCGGTAAATTTAACCATTATTCTATCCATCTTTAGTAACGCAAGAACAATCTACTTTCTTTTCCAATCTTAATAATTTTAAGGAGATTCAAAATTTAGCGTTGAAGTAGAGCATTGAAAATTTCACAATCGGCTGATCTTTAAATTAATATTTTTTATTTACTAATTTATTTAGTTTAATATCAAATTAATTAGTATCTTAAATCAGTCAAGTCTCTTCCATAGAAACTCTTCTGTTGAAAAATTCCGAATCCTATGAATCAAAATACAATCAAGGCCAATACTGAATTGAACGTCATGTTTGTCGACATGAACAGTTTTTTTGCAAGCTGCGAGCAGCAGGTCAACTATTGGCTACGAGGCAGGCCTGTAGCGGTCTGCGTATATACAGGGAAATTCGGATGTGTGATCGCTCCTTCCATCGAAGCAAAACGCAGAGGTGTCAAAACAGGTATGCGACTGGACGAAGCCATTCAGCTTTGTCCCGAGCTTGTACCGCTCGAAACGCATCCTGACCGGTACCGCGATTTTCATAAAAAGATCATTGCTATTCTACGAAAATATTCGGACGATGTGATCCCCAAAAGTATCGACGAAGCGGTAATCAACTTTCGCGATTACAAACTTGTACATAAGGATCTCACTACGGTAGCTAAAAAGATCAAACAAGATATTACCAAAGAAGCCGGTGACTGGCTGAAATGTTCCATCGGCATAGCGCCCAATGCTTTCCTTGCCAAGCTTGCTTCCGACATTCAGAAACCCGATGGTCTTATGATCATTTCTCCTGAAAACATCGACAGCATACTCCAGAAGCTACGATTGACAAGTCTTCCAGGGATTGGCAAAGGAATGGCGCAACGTCTTGAACGCGCCGGCATTCTTACGCCGCTTGACATTCGCTACGCTACGCCAGAAAAACTACGTGCTGCCTGCGAAAGCGTGGTAGGACTACATTGGCATTATCGTCTCAATTTTTCCGAAGTAGATCTTGCCGACAGCAACTATAAAAGCATGCAAGCCATGCGACAAATTTCCAAAGAGCAACGCAAATCGATGGAGACGATTCATGATCTGCTGCTCTCGCTCTGTATGAAGCTCGAAAGCAGGATGACGAAACAAGGAGTACATGCGAAACATATTTTTATATACACTTCTTATCTGAACGGCAATCGCTGGAACGAAAAGGTAACGCTCAACGAACCTTTGCAGGATGGCATCCAGCTACTCAACATCGTGCGTCATAAAATGGAGAAATATCAGAAAATTCATAACTGCGAACCTGTCATCAATCCCAATATCACCGCGCTGGGCGTGGGTACCAGCGATTTTATTCCTGATGAAGCAGTGCAGTACAGTCTTTTTGATAATGGTATGAAAAAAGATACGCTTCGCAAAACCATGTATTTATTAAAAGAAAAATACGGCAAAGACAGCATCATGAAAGCTGCGCAGGTAGAAGATAGTCCCGTGCTGAAAGACGCTATAGGCTTTGGTTCGGTGAAGGATTTATATGAGGGGGAATGAACTAGAATGTTCGTATATTTGTAAAAATTATGAGTTATGAATTATGAATGTTGAATTGATTAATATTCATAACTCATAATTCAACATTCATAACTAAAGATGGATTTCGGCCGACTGCCCAATATTGACCATGTAGAATTTACGCTTCCCAAAGAGCATGCGGGAAATGTAAATATTCTTCCGGGTTTTCCTTCGGAAGAGTCTGCTGTCCACGTGGGTTGCCCGATCTGGGCGGAGAAAGGTTGGGTAGGAAAGATTTATCCCAAAGGCGCGAAAGAAAAAGATTACCTGAAATACTATGCAGAAAAATTTTCTACTATCGAGCTAAACGCTACGCACTACCAGGTACCTAGCGAAGATACCGTACTCCGCTGGCGCGAGTCGGTGCCGGACCATTTTCGTTTTTGTCCAAAAATTCCTCAAACAATCAGTCATGCAAAAGACCTTGTAAAAATGTCGGACAGCATGATGCATTTTATTGAAGCAGTTCGCCCGCTCGGCAACAAGCTAGGAACAAGCTTCCTGCAGCTTCCTCCTTATTTTGGTCCGGATAAGATCAAACAATTGATCTATTTTCTCAATGGCATTCCCGATAATTTTCCGCTTGCCATTGAATTTCGCCACGAGGCATGGTTTACCGATCGCCTTAAGTTTGACAAAATTTTCAATTACCTCGAAGACCGCCTGATGAGTACCGTGATCACCGACGTAGCAGGCCGGCGTGATGTACTGCACATGCGCTTATCCAATCGCACGGCATTTATTCGTTTTGTGGCCAATGATCTTCATCCTACTGATTTTCTAAGGATAGACGAGTGGACAGTGCTTTTGAAAAAATGGATGGAAGAAGGATTGAAAGAAATTTATTTTTTCATACATACCCCTGATAAAAGTCTGTGCCCGGAACTGGCTAATCGTTTTTTAGAAAAAATGAAAATCCCTCAAGTACCACTGCCGCCTACGGATCAGTATAAGCAAGGAAGTTTGTTTGACTAGAATCGTAAAGTCATTCCCTGAAAATACTCCATACTGTTGCTGTTGCTCTTGCTGACAGAATGCTGGACAACAAGAGCAACAGTATGGAGTAATATTGATTTACACCTTCGCTTCCAAACCATACCCACATGCACCGCCCGGAGGGCTCTGTGATAAAAGGCACAAGCCTAGAGGCTTGCGCCAGCACTCAGTTATCTGAACCTTGATTCTCAGGATTAGAAGATTTGCTTGATTAGTTCGAGCTGTAAAATCAATCCTGATTCATATTTTCATTCTCCTGACTTACCCGTTCAGGATATTTCTCCAACAGCAAGATACGTTTAGAAGCCAAAGATGAGGCGGATTGCAGTGTATAGCCGATCGCAACAAAACCTGTTTGTACAATCTTGAACTTCGAAATTTTTTCTGCGTTGTCAAACTGTTTTTCCGCAGACGATCTCAACCATTGAAAATATTCCTTTCCTGCAGGAGAGGTCTTCCATGCACCTATCGTAACAAGCGCTTTTTCATAGTGCGAAGCATCGCCGATCTTTTTTGTTTTAAAATTATACACCGTATAAAATGCTTCCCGCAAAGCAAGGTCCTTCTGCGGATCGCCCAAAAGGGGCGCTACATCCAGGATGCCTTTAAAAGAACTACCTGAAGGACTCTTCACGGCAAGCTCTTTTTTATCTGTAGTCTTAAATGAAAATCCTTTCCAGGAATGATTGAAAATATAATTGAAGTCGGAAGGCTTTCCGATTTCTGCCGGAATTTCCCAGGCTAGTTCTTTGAGCAATACTAATTCGGGAAACTGTGTTTCGTTGGCTTGTATCGTGAAACGATAGGCTATATTTTCTTTCTCAGAAAACTCCCAGTTCTTTTTATCAGAAGCATAAACATAAAGTTTTTCATCGCTTTCCTTCACAGTTGAAAGTATTTCCAGGATCAAAGGTTTGGAAATCGTGAGTGTTTCTTTAAATGATTCGTCCAGAGCTGTAAGTTCAAAAATTTTATTCGTTTCAAACGAAGGAGCTTTCAATCCGGCTTCAGTAGCGGAAGACAGCTCGCGGTATCTCAGCACTACTAATTTTTCGGCAGGATAGGTCTTATTGTTTTTAGAAAACGCCTGTGCCGGGATCAGCAAACGGTTGCCGGAACTGGTATACAAGACCGCGCCAGCAGAGGCCGGAAAGGTAAATGTTTCGTAAACGACCTGTGGTGTATTTTGTATCGCCGGCTTTGAGACCTCTGAAGTTCCTTTCTGTGTCAGGTTCTGGGAAGAAGTAGTAGTCGATTGTTCTACAGGATTGATCAGTTCTGTATCGGCTTTGATCACTGCAATGCTGTCTTTTTCTGTTTCGGCCAGGGCCGGGTCTTCGGCGGAATCCAGCATGATCATCAGCAATACCACTCCAACCAGGATCATCATCCCCATCAGTCCCCAATTTTTATACAGCGGCCTGGTCGCGTCTTTATAGCGATAAAGCTTCTGCTGATCAGTCAGGAGTTTCCCAAAATCCTTGTGCCGGTTGATCTGTTCGTCGGTCAGCTTTTTAGGATTTCGTTTTATTTTATAGTTTTCCATTTTTTATACTCCGTAGAATTTCTTCAAATCCTTATGTGTTTTTTTATTTTATCCAAGATCCTATAAGTACGCACTTTGGCGTTGTTTTCAGTAATGTTCATGATATCTCCGATCTCTTTAAAGGAACGGTCTTCGAAGAATCTTAGTTCAATATACTGCACGTCTTCCAGCGCCAGCTGCTGGATTCCGATTAAGAGCAGTGCTATTTTTTCTTCCTGTTCGCCTTCTCCTATTTCCTCTGCAAGCCTGTCAAGACTTTCATCTTCGATGCTCAGGGAGCGCCTGTTCTTATGTTTTCGGAAAAACATATTGATCTCATTGACGGCGATCCGGAAAAGCCAGGCGGAAAAAGGGAGGCCCTTATGTTCGTAACGGGGCAAGTAAGTGAGTGCTTTCAAAAAAACCTGAGAAGTGAGGTCCGCGGTTAGATCTTCGTCGTCGGTTCTCCGGTATACGAAGAAGAAAACAGGTTTGTAATAGCTGTCATACAGAGGTCCAAAGCAGGTGGGATCTGCCTTTGCTTTCTGTATCAGCAGTATTTCTGATTCTATGTCTTCTTTCGTTTTATGTAAAGTACTCAAGCGAAACAGGATTTATAGCATAATGCCCCAGGTTGTGAAAGGATACAGAAAGAGCACTGAAGATAAGTTTTTTTTACGAAAATTATCCAAATTCTCTATTTATCAGCAAGTAAGAAAAAATAAATATTGGAGTATTTTTATACACTTATTGAAAATTTCCCTATCTTGGCAGCTAAATTTTGCGGTAACAAACACAGTATTACACTAAATGGAAATTTTGCAACAGATTTTTGGGCAGGATCTTAAAGCAGCCTCTCTTATTATTCTTAACCTTATCTTAATCGAAAGCCTTCTCTCTGTAGACAATGCCGCTGTTCTTGCCACTATGGTAATGGACTTACCGAAAGAGAAAAGAGATAAAGCCCTGAAATACGGAATTATCGGCGCCTATCTATTCAGAGGGATCTGCCTCATATTTGCTTCTCTTCTTATAAAAGTGCTTTGGCTGAAAGCGGTAGGCGGTTTATATCTGATCTATCTTACATTTAATTATTTCAGAACCAAGCAAACTGATACCAAAGAAGACGATACGCTAAATAAGCAAGAAAATAAATTTTACAAAATGACGCTTGGCGCACTCGGCCCTTTCTGGTCTACCGTAGCGCTGGTAGAAGTGATGGACCTTGCGTTCTCTATCGACAACGTATTTGCTGCCGTTGCCTTTACCGACAATCTCTGGCTGATCATGATCGGTGTTTTCATCGGGATCCTCGCCATGCGATTTGTAGCACAGAGTTTTGTACACCTGATCGAAAAATTTCCTTTCCTGGAAGGTACTGCATTTATCGTGATTGGTTTGCTGGGTGTAAAACTGGTAATGTCTTTTGTATGCGATGAATTCTTTAAAGTTTCTTCTGCCACATGTGCTAATTGTGAGCAATGCAATTGCTACCCCAACAGCATGTTCTGCTCCCTTTTCAACGGAGAAAAAGCAGATCTTGTAATTTCACTTCTTACAGTAGGTATCTTTGTATTACCAATCATTACTTCCTTGCTTTTCAATTTTCCGAAAAGACACAAAGATTCGGAATTAACTAAATAAGTAATTTTAAAAGCCTTCTAAAAAGTCCCGTTCTTCGATGGGACTTTTTTTTTGTATCTTTTTTCCAGGCGCTTCATTATGGTTGTAAACTTAAACAAGTACAATCATGAAAAGATCTGTTGTGTTATTCGTCTTTACTCTTGCTTTCTCTGGTATTGTCTCTGCGCAGGAAGAGTCTTCCAAAAATTCTGTGAACGCTGTACATGTTTCCGATATCATGTATAAAAAAACAATCATCCGTGCCTTAGATCTGCGGGAAAAACAAAATCTTCCACTCTTCTCGCGCAACCGCGAACTACCCGCGCTCTTGCTGGACGCAGTAGCCGAAGGGACGATCAAACCTTATGAAAATGATTCACTCAGCAACTTGCTCACCATTGACGAATTTTCCAAACAACTTCTTTTCTCTTCAGCCTCCGCTGTCATCGATACAACCGAAATGATCTTAGAGCACGGAGACGATTGGGAAAATATAGTAGCCAATCAGCTCAACGAAAAATATCTTCCACGTGATCTCTATCAATTGGAATTGAAAGAAGAAGTGCTGTTTGATAAACAACATTCGCGCATGCGCTATAATATTCAGGTACTTACCCTCTATATTCCAGCCGATCATCCGATGAATGAAAAAGGAATTCAAACTCCTCTGGCTTCTTTTTCTTATAAGGAATTAGTAGAAAATCTTTTTGAAAACAATCCTAAAGCTATTTGGTACAACACTCAAAACGAACGCGAACATAAAAACCTCGCCGATGCTTTTGACCTGCGATTGTTTAGCTCCTATATTATAAAAGTGTCCAACCCCAACGACTCCTACCTGGCCGACCTGTACAACGATCAGCAAAAAGGCATCATGGTCTCTAGCTGGGCCACAGAGGAGTTGATGGAGTATGAGCATAATTTGTGGGAGTATTGATTAATTTTGAATTTTGAATTGGTATAAAATTCGTGTTTGCTGGCGGGACAGCAGCAAACACGAAAAAATTCTCTTTCTTTTCCTATTCGCAAAACCACCTATCAGTCTTTGGCATTATGTTTGGATACTGCTATCTTGTACGATAAACTTATCCTTATATGAAACCATCACTACCATTCCGCTTCGTTATGTGTATGCTTGTACTCGCCAGTTTTACTGTACAAGCACAGGTACAATTTTCCTACATGGGACAATACAATAACATGGGAGTTCCCGACAACCTGGAAGACAGCAGCGATGCGATCGGGCAACTGTTCCTAAACGATATCAATGCGGCGCTTCCCGATATGAAGCCTGTTCCTAGTTTCCATCCCGAATACATTGCGCAAAACAATGAAACCGATGTAGTGCTCAAAGCACACGCCGACATCTGGATCACTTTTGTGAGCGAGGGAGGCGACTATACCAATGCATTGGGCTATTATACGTATAATGCTTCTAATCCTCCGAAGTCTGCTTCTGAGATCAAAACAAGATGGATCATTTTTCCAAACGTTTCGCTGGTAGGAAGCGGCGGCGGACTGAAGAGTGGTAATAAAATCTACCTCGGTTCTTTCGAAGCCGGCACTGCACTTGGCTGGTTTGTGGTAGCCGACGCTTTCAAAAATGGCAAAGTAACGCAAGGTAAATACATCGTCTATTCTGAGCCTGCATTGAACCCTGAAAAAGATCCTAAGTTAAAAGCACATACCGTATTGCTGAAAGATGCACAAAGAGGAAAACTTGTGCTGAGCTTTGAAGACATGCTGAGAGACCAGGGAAGCGACCAGGATTTTAACGATCTCACGTTCTACATCACTGCCAATCCATACTCCGCAATCAATACCGACGCCTTAGTATCAATCGATGGATCTGTTCCAACTACAACGCCTACTACTACAACTACAGTGCCTGCCACTACACCAACAACCACGACCACTACTACCCCGACGACCACCGCTACAACACCTACTACTACCACTACAGATGGTACAACAACTCCATCAGGCAATACAAATAGCAGTGCTGGCAATACAACCAACAATAGCACCAGCAACAACACTACCAATAATACCACCAATAACAATCCGAACATCAACATTAATAATAATGTAAACAACAATACCAACAGCGGCGGTAGTAATGTGACTACTACCACCAATAACGTGAACACTGGTAGCAGCACAAATTCCAATAATAGTACCACGAACAACACGACCAATACCAATTCCAATTCCAACAATACCACCACCGTCATCAACAATACGACTGTGATCAATAAAACAGGAGGCGGAAACGGCTATCATGGCGGCGGTTACAATAACAATAACACCAATAATAACACCAATACTAATGTCAACAACAACCATAACGGCAACTATGGTGGTGGAAATAATAACGGCTATAACAATGGTAGTTATAACAATGGAAACGGAAATAAAAATAATAATAACAATGGTGGGAATGGAAACGGAAATGGAAACTACAACAATAGCAATTCTGTGAATTCTTCTGTAACCGTCTGTAACCGCGATGGCTTCCAGCTTTCCAACTTCAACACACTTCTTGCCACCATCAAAGCGCAAACTGTAGAAAGCAACAAGTCAATGGTGATCAAACAGGCTGTACAAAATAAACGCCTGACGGTTTCGCAGGTGAAAGAGATCATCAAGCAGATCGTAGTAGAACAATACAAATTGGATATGGCTGAATATTTATTTGATTTCACTTGTGATAAAAGTAATTACTACGAGCTTAATGCACTGTTGCTCCCTTCCAGAGCGCGGGAGCTGGATGAATACCTGCAAGGTAAGGATCGCAGCGATGACAACGTGACCAGCGTAAATACAAGCGTGAATAATAGTAATACAGGCTCTACTCAAAATTCCACTTACGTAGAAAACAACACCTACAATTCTACTTCTAACGGAAATATTCTTTGCAACAATGGAAGAATGCCTGACGATGAATTGGACGATCTTAAATCGAGCATCAATTCCAAACCGTTCTCCGATTCTAAAATATCGATCCTGAAAGAAGCAATGCCTTCACGCTGTATCAATAGCATACAGGTAAAAGATATCATGAGCTTATTCTCTTTCGAATCCGACAAACTGACTGTAGCCAAATACCTGTACCGCTATACTTCCGACAAGGCAAATTATTATAAAGTGAACGATGCATTCTCCTTCTCCAGCAGTATTGACGAGCTGAAGGGGTATATTAAGAATGCTAAGTAATTGTCTGAACCTTGATTTACAGGATTAGAAGATTTACGTGATTTTGATTTACCTGAAACTAAAAAAGGGTTGTTCCTTAGAAGGACAATCCTTTTTTAGTTTTTATCAAGTTCATCCTTAAATCCCGTAAATCAAGGTTCAGACAAAAAAACTTTCAATAATTTTTGAAAATTCAAAAACTTTATATACATTCATATCATGAAATACACAGAAGCCAAACAGCAATTCTTGCAAACCTGGGGTAAACTAGGTTCTGAATGGGGCATCAACCGCACGATGGCCCAGGTACATGCGCTTCTGCTGATTTCCCCGGAACCGCTCAGCGCCGACGAGATCATGGAAGAACTGAATATCTCCCGTGGAAATGTCAACATGAATGTCCGCGAACTAATAGACTGGGATCTGGTAAGCAAAATATTGGTCCCCGGCGAACGCAAGGAATTCTTTGCTGCGGAGAAAGATATCTGGGAAATAGCCAAACGCGTAGCCAAAGAACGCAAACGCCGCGAGATAGAGCCGGTGCTGAAGGTGTTGGATCAACTTTCTAAAGTGGAAGGCGATAAAAAGGATAAGAAGGTAAAAGAATTTACCGAACGTATTGCCGAACTTAATGACTTCGTAGCCAAAATGGACAAATCCGTAGACACGATGTTGAAAGCCGATGAGAACTGGTTCTTCGGTAGTATTATTAAAATGATTCGCTAAAAAAATTTATTAAAATATTTCAATAAATATTGAAAGTTCTGAATTATAAATAACATAACACATACAACTATGGACAGACAAAACATGAGAAAGATTGATTTTATATTTCATATAGGAATGATTGTCATACTTGCACTCCTCCTCGCTTGTAGTTATTCTGCTTGGCGAGGACTGATATTGGTTGTCCAACTTTTCGTCGGGCTCTTCCAACTCTTCAGTACTACTTGCCGCACGCTTGAGTACCGGAGTTTTGATAATGCCATTCAAAAACTTATCAGAATTTATTGGATCAGTGTAGCGTTCTATGCGCTTGGATGGATACCGGTGTTGTACCTGCATAATTTTGATCTGGGTTTCGCTTACCTCTTTTCTGCCTGGATCATCGCTTTCTATTATTGCTATATCACGTATCGTATGGCTTACTCAAATACTTTATATCCTGAAAATAAAAATTAGTAATCATTAATAGTCACCGCTAAATTTTACTACTATGAACAACGCAAGAAAAATAGACTTTGGATTCCACGTCTTCCTGGGAATTTTGCTGATGCTCCTCCTCTTTTTTATGGGAGAAGATTGCTTAGGTTTTATACTCTTTACTCAATTCTTTGTAGGAATTTACCAGGTATTCAGCGCGATCGGACGAACTGTAAAATATCACAGCTTTGATCCTCATATTCAAAAAATACTGATTGGTTATTGGATTGCAGTAGCAGCCTATGGTGCAGGCTGGTTAGTGATCATATTGGGAAAATTAGACGAGGATTACATCATGCCATATCTATTGTATGCCTGGATCATTGCCGCTTATTATTGCTACATGACTTATTTAATAGCTTTTCCAAAATACATTAAATCTCATTTAGATATTTAACCTTCTTATTGATCACTCTTATGAAAACGCTTGAAAATAATATTCTTCTCTACGACCAAGATTGTCCGATGTGCAAAGTTTATTCCGGAGCTTTCATACAATCGGGTATGCTCGACGCACAAGGACGCATGCCTTATCACCAAATGACCGAAAGCGTACGCACAATGGTAGACGTAGCCCGGAGCAGAAACGAGATCGCCTTGATCGACACTGCACAACAGAAAGTGATCTACGGTTTAGATAGCTTGCTTACTATTCTTGGACATAATTTTCCTATTGTAAAAACGCTGTTTCGTTTTTCGCCTTTGTATTGGACAATGAAAAAAATATACGCACTAATCTCCTACAACCGAAAAGTGATCGCACCTTCGCGAGAGCTCAATCCTTACGGGGCTTGCACACCGGATTACAATGTTAAATACAGATGGATATTTATTTTCATCAGTTCACTATTCGTAGGGTTTATCCTGAATTTATATTTTGCACGTATTCCTTTCCTTGCAAAACATTCGCAAGGATTTGCCACCGAATGGCTCATCGCTGCCGGACAATTGGTAATACAAGGAGCACTTGTTTACATTTATCGTAAAGACCGTGTACTTGACTATCTCGGACATAATATGGTGATCTCGCTGATTGGCGCGCTGCTACTGCTGCCTGCGATTTGGTTCTCAAACATGCTGTTGAATATTTCCACCACATTCTACACCTTGTATTTTGCTATCCCTGTGGCAGTAATGCTTTGGCAACATATTCGCAGAGTGAAGATCCTGGAGCTGCCCGCTGTTCTTACTGTGAACTGGGTTTTATATCGTGTGGGTATAGCTATTATGTTTTTATTAATTGACTAAAGATTTAAAGTCTTTAAAACTTTTAAACAGTTCTAACTATGTACAATAAAATAATCCTAGCCGGAGGTACCGGTTTTATTGGAGATTTTCTCCAGGAATATTTTCGCGACAAAGCTAAAGAGATCGTCGTACTCACACGATCACAAGCACGACGCGAAGGAAACATCACTTACCACACCTGGGATGGAAAAACCCTGGGCACCTGGAAAGATCAGTTGGAAGGTGCAGAAATGCTGATCAACCTTTCAGGTAAAAGTGTGAACTGCCGTTACACCGAAGAAAACAAACAAGCTATCTTCGATTCACGTACACAGTCGACACATGTATTAGGAGAAGCAGTAAAACAGTTAAAACACCCACCAGTGGTGTGGTTCAACGCCGCTTCCGCTACAATATACCGGCATGCAGAAGACAGACCGAACGACGAATTTAACGGCGAATACCACAACGACTTTTCCGTACAAGTATGTAAGCGTTGGGAAGAATCCTTTGAAGCGATCAAACTGTCTGCTACAAGAAAAATAATTTTGCGTATTGCAATTGTATTAGGGAAAAAAGACGGTGTGGTAAAACGTTTTAAAACCCTTACCCAATTTGGCCTTGGGGGAAAGCAAGGTTCAGGGGAACAATATTTCAGCTGGATCCACGAACAGGATCTTGCGGGAATCATGGAATTTCTCTACCAGCATTCCGAACTGGAAGGAATCTTCAATTGTTCTTCTCCCAATCCGGTAAAAAACAAAACGATGATGAGTATTTATCGGAAAATTTTAAAACCAATCTTAGCAATACATTCGCCTGCCTGGCTTTTGAAACTAGGCGCGGGAATGATCGGAACAGAAACAGAGCTTTTATTAAAAAGCCGCTGGGTGTTGCCAAAAAGATTGCAGGAAGCAGGATACGAGTTTAAATATTTAAAATTAGAAGATGCTTTGGAAGATATTTTACTATAACCGTCATTGCGAGGAGTATGGCGTTATAGCGCCATGCGACGAAGCAATCCGTTAGCTACGCAGCCTTGTTAACTTGAAACACATTGTAAAAAATAAACGGGCTCGGGCTTCGAAGCTAACAGATTGCTTCGTCAACGTTGCTTCGCAACATTTCCTCGCAATGACAGTAACTTCCATAATTTAAAATCATACTATCCAATGCCAACATTATACCTAACCACCACCATCAAAGCTCCCATCGAACGTGTGTTCGATCTTGCAAGAAGTCTTGACCTCCACAAGATCAGCACAGGCAAGAGCCGCGAAGAAGCTATTGCCGGCAGAACAAGCGGCCTGATCAAAGCAGGCGAAGAAGTAACCTGGCGTGCTACACACCTGGGCATCCGGCAGACACTTACTTCGTTGATCACAAGAATGGAACGTCCGTTTATGTTTCAAGATCAAATGACAAAAGGAGCTTTTAAATCTTTATTGCACGATCATCTCTTTGAACAAAAAGGAGAATATACGATCATGAAAGACATTTTTCATTTTGAATCACCGGGGGGATGGCTGGGGGAAATTTTTAATTCACTTTTTTTAACAAAATACCTTCACAGTGTTTTGGAAGAACGGAACCGCGTCATTAAGGAGTTTGCGGAAAGTGAGCGGTATAAAGAAATAATTTAATTTTAAGTTATGAATGTTGAATTATGAGTTTATTTAAAAATTATTAATTCATAACTCATAATTCAACATTCATAACTCTCTATTTTTTCACTAACTTTGCCCTCATGTTGCATCCCAAAAACATAGAACAAAAACTTGGCTTCGATCAGATCAGGGCTTATCTGAAGGAGGAATGTCTCTCTCCGCTTGGACAGGCTTATGTAGACCGGATTCGTTTTTCCGTAGACTTTGAACTGGTGACTAAAATGGTGCAGCAAACGGAAGAGTTTAGAAAACTGTTAAATCAGAATTTAAATTTCCCTTCCGATAATTATATTGATGTTACTTCTTTCTTTGAAAAAATAAGACCTGAAGGTTCCTTTCTCGAAGCCGATGAATTCAGACAATTAAAACTTTCCATTCGCACAATTCATTCTTGCCTGGAATTTTTAGATAAATACGAAACTGATTTTCCAAATCTTTTCAACCTGCGCAAAGAAGTATCGCTCGATAAGAGTCTCTATGCGCAGATCGACCAGGTGATCGGCGAAGATGGGAATGTGCGAGACAATGCCTCCCCTGCTCTTCTCAAGATCAGGAAAGATCTCAATTCTGAACATCAAACCTTACGAAGAGAAACCGACCGCATTCTGAAAGCTGTAAAGAAAGAAGGTTACGCAGAAGATGACATCACTCCTACGATCCGTAACGGAAGAATGGTCATTCCTGTAAAGGCAGAATACAAACGGAAAGTAAAGGGATTCATCCACGACGAATCTGCTACCGGACAAACCTCCTTTATTGAACCCGCAGAAATTTTCGAGATCAACAACGAGATCCGCGAGCTGGAACTACAGGAGAAACGCGAACTCATTCGCATTCTCACCGAGCTTACTTCTTTTCTTCGTCCGAATATTGTACCGTTGAAAAAAGCTTACACTTTCCTCGGACTCGTAGACTTCATCCGCGCCAAAGCCCGCCTGGCCATTGAGATGGAAGCGGGACTTACGCCGGTAGAAAACAAAACTTTCCTCGACTGGCAACTGGCAAGGCATCCGCTGCTTTCCATGAGTTTTAAGAAGTCGGGGAAAAAAGTAGTACCGCTGAATCTTAAACTCGACGCGCATCAACGTATCCTGATCATTTCCGGTCCGAACGCAGGAGGCAAATCAGTTTGCCTGAAAACTGTAGGACTGATCCAGTACATGTTTCAATGCGGCCTATTGGTACCAGTGAGCGAAGGCTCTACGCTTGGTTTCTTCCAGGATATTTTTCTTGATATTGGCGATGAGCAATCGTTGGAAAATGATCTCAGTACCTATAGCGCACATTTGAGCAACATGAAAGAATTTGTGAAGATGGCAGGAAAAAGATCGATGGTACTGATCGATGAATTTGGTACAGGTACCGAACCTCAATTTGGCGCAGCGATTGCAGAGTCTGTGCTGGAAGAGCTCAATGCTTTGAAAATTTTCGGTGTGATCACCACACACTACAGCAATTTAAAAGCCTATGCCGACAAAACTCCCGGACTTGTGAACGGCGCCATGGCATACAACCTCGACAAGCTGGAGCCTCTGTATATCTTGGAAATTGGGAAGCCTGGCAGCTCTTATGCTTTTGAAATTGCCAGAAAAATAGGATTACCGGAAAAGATCATCAATGCATCTAAATTGAAAGTAGGAACTTCGCAAGTTGATTTCGACAAGCTGCTCCGCGATCTTGAAAATGAAAAAAATAAATACCGACAACTGAGTCAGAATATTTCCGGAAAGGAAAAAAAACTGGATACTACCTTGCAGGAATATTCTAAACTGAAAGAAGAACTTGATACCAATAAGCGGGTTTTGTTGCGTGAAGCAAAAGAACAAGCCAAAAATATTCTTTCCGAGGCCAATCGAAAAATAGAAACCACCATCCGGGAGATCAAGGAAAACAAGGCCGACAAAGAATTGACCAAGTTGATCCGTTCGGAGTTTGAAGAATACAAGGAAAATTTATTGAAGGAAGAACCTGTTAAAAATATTCCTGTTCAGAAAGAAGAAAAAACCGAAGTCATTGATAAAATTATTCGCGAAGGCGACTATGTAAAAGTCAAAGAGAGCGGAGCAGTAGGAGAAGTGTTGACACTAAAAGAAAAAGAAGCCGAGATCATGATCGGATCGCTTCGCTCTACTGTAAAACTTAACCGTTTGGTGAAGATCAGCCGGAGAGAATTTAGGAATACCGTTGGTGAAGATTTTTTATCTACTTCGGAAAGTAAACCTTTTAATTATTTATCGAAATCAGAAGACTTCTCTCCTACCCTTGACCTGCGCGGCAAACGCGGCGAAGAGGCGCTGATCGAAGTAACTCAATTTATTGACGATGCACTTATTTTAAATGTGAACGATCTGAAGATCGTGCATGGCAAAGGAGATGGTATCCTTCGTACACTTATCCGCGACCATCTTAGGCATTATAAGCAAATTGCTTCACTTAGCGATGAACATGCTGATCGGGGCGGAGCAGGTGTAACACTGGTGAAATTGAGGTGATCCTATTTTTAATTATGAATTATGAGTTTTGAATTTTGAATGAAGATTTTTTAATTCATTACTCATAATTCAACATTCACCATTTCGCGGTATCAGAGCGTTACAAGCAATTCAAAAAATCCATTTCCCAGCTAAAAAAACGCACTTTACCTAGTCATCTATTCCGTTCTAAAACATTATTCAAACGATGTTTTAAAAATATTTTTTGTCGTTTTTTTTGGCTGCTTCCTGTTACCAATCAAAAAATTCAACCTTATATAGATAAATCATAATTATTCTCATAACCCTTGAGAATACTGATTATTGAGCTTACTCACTTAATAATATCTATGAAAAAATTATACTATATAGCGGTCTGTTTCACATTATTTACTTGTACTTCCTGGGCGCAATTACCTGCAGGAGGACAGTGGGGATGCCCTTCCATTCCTGTATCAGGCGAATTTGATACTACTTGTTTTAAGCCTAGCGGCCAGATCCTTCTCGGACAAGGATACTTTGATCATTATGGTTCATCCGATCCTGTTTACCTGGTAGTGCCGGACAACAGACCTTCCTTCGCCCTTTCTATGGCCGTAGCATGGAGCTATTACAGAAATGTATTAGGGAATAACGGTATGAGTATAAATGAATGGTTTGCCACCATGGGCCAGGAAAATGGGTTTGCAAGCTATAACGGTGTCGTGCTGCCCGGTGCAGTGTATGATCAATCTTCCGGCAGCAATGTGGCGCTTCCTTGTATCTATCCACGCGGATGCAACAGCAATACCTGCGCTGGCGCCGGGTATTGCTGGCATGTCTCACAAAACGGAACAGACGGCCCCTACCACAATACGCTTACGGGTTATCAAACTATTTCTCCTTATGTACCACAGCGCTATCCAGGCCCGGCCAGTACGTACCATACGATTTTTAATTCCAATATGGAAATGGCAAGCATGAACAAAACTTACTACGATCTTTCCATCTACAGAAGAGCACAATATATGAACGGCATTGACATTGCCTCCGTCGAAGCATCTTCTCCCGATCCATATGGCGTGGAAGCGGCGCAGGCTTATGCTTATAACCAAGGGCCTAATGCTTCCAGTGCGATCTCTGCTCCCTCCTACACATTACCAGCAGGAATTGGCAGCAATAATAACTGGGCGACCAATTATTATAGTGGTGGCGTATCTTGCTATGCCCAACGCGTAGCGGCCATGACCGCGGTACTGGACAACAACGAAGCTTATGCTCAATCGCACTATCCATCAGGTTGCGGAGGAAATGTGAATAACTGGAACTTCTATTCTTTCTATGATTCACAAATTTCCTGGGATACAGTACTTGCTTCGATCAACCGCTTGCTGATCATGTACCCGGAGATCAACGGTTCGTCTACTGCGAAAGCGAATTTTATTTCGGCAGTGCAAACTGCTTTCAACCGCGTGGACTCTGATGGCAATGGATCGATTTCTTTCCGCTACGAAATGGGCTCTGTGATTGACGCTATCGTACTGAACTTGCCAAAAGACGATCCTGCTTTCAACGGACAGTTTGCCATCAACGGCACTGGCTGCAAGCTCGATTGTCAGGCGCCTTACACGGTGATCCGTACTTCCGGGCCCAAAACCATTTGCGTCGGGCAAAGCGTGATCCTCACAGCCGATGTGGAATCGGCTACTACTTCCACTACCTATCAATGGCAGAAAAATGGAAGTAATATTACCGGCGCTACTTCCAAAACGTATACCGTTACCCCGAGCGTCCCTGGCACCGATAACTATAGCGTCATTGTTTGCTGGAGTACTGTAAAACTTTCTTCCGGAGCCGCTACTACTTGCTGCGCCCAACCTGAGTGCAGCGTGACGATCGTAACGCAAGCCAGCTGCAGCAGCTGTTCTATGGGATTATCGCTTACCCCTACTGCCAATAGCTGCACAGGTATGGCGAATGGCTCGATCAAAGCCGATGTGTCCATTGCTTCCGGCCCTTATACTTATATTCTCACAGGACCCGCGCCAACTAATACAGTGACGACGGTCAACTCTTCCGCTACCTCCAATATTTTTACAGGACTACGCGATGGAAAATATACCGTTGAAGTACGGCAACAATCCACGCCAAGCTGCCGTGCGGTGCAGGATGTAACGATCGTTCCTACTACCATTATCAAAGAATCCCTTACCGCCACGCAAATAGCTGCTTCCTGCAATACGCAATTGAATGCGGTGTTGACAAATCAAAAACCAAACAGCTGTACGGTGAAAGTAGATTACGGTGCGATGGGAATTTACAACTGGGATGTATCTTTCTTCATGGACCTGCGCGTGAACGGCGCTTCTTCAATGACACTTTACGAAGGCTTTCCCGGAGCCGGCAGCAAAGCCTGGCCTTGGAACTACCCTGCCTGCACCTGGCCTTCCGGTTGTCCTGCGGCTCCTGCTACCGCTACCATCAGCGTGAATGATGGCGATACGCTTTCAGTTTACGGAAGTACGATTGTACCGCAGGGAACACCTGTACCAGGTTATTACGACGGAGGAGTTGTGCTTTCCGGAACGCCGAGCGCAGTTACTTTTACTGATGTAAGCAGTAGCGCTAACAGCTCATCTGTAAATTTTAAATACCAGGGTCCAGCACCTACCAACAGCAGTCGCCAGGTGGGCAATACGTATGTGGTGGCATGCCCGGTGGTAAGCCCACCGGCATACACGTATAGCTGGTCACCTACTACAGGACTTACCAATCCAAACATCAGTAACCCAGTGGCTGCTATTAATACGGCCACTACGTATACCGTTACCGCTACACACCCCTCTAATGCGAGTTGTAAGCTCACTGCCACGATCAACGTAGCGGCCAACTGTACTTCTCTTCCGGTAGATTTGATCGACTTCACGGTAAAAGCCGTAAACTCCACTGCGCAACTCAACTGGATCACTACAAATGAAAGTAATTGCGCCACCTACACCATTGAGCGAAGCGAAGACGGAATTCATTTTGAAACGATCGCTACTATTCCTTGTCACAATATTTCTTCCATCAATGAATACATCTATACAGACGCTCGTCCTCCGCATGGAATTTCTTATTACCGGATAAAAGAAGGTGATTATAATAACCAGTTTCTTTATTCCGAAATCCTCGATGTTAATTTTGATCCTTTGCAAGTGTCGGTACAGCCAAATCCTTTTGGCAACGAAACCAAAATAACAATTGAAGGAACCGGCCAGAAAATAGTAACGCTCTCTGTAACGGATGTAACAGGAAAAATTTTGATGCAGCAAACACTTTCTTCAGAAAAAATACTGACGCTTGGAAGTGAGTATTCGAGCGGGGTATACGTGCTTCAGATTATGTTTGATGATGTTGTAAAAACGTACAAACTTATAAAACAATAATTTTTATCATCACTCTTCCTTTTGCTGGCGTCCGCGCCAGCAAAAACTTTCCTTATAAAGGCATCAAAAACCTATAAGCGTTCAATCAAAATCAGGATTTTTATCTATTTTTAACACAAGCAATAAATAATCCTGTGGACATTAAAAATATTTCCCGTATACGCCTTGCCAGTCAGCAATTAGAAAGCACGAAACTAAAAACGCCAAAAGAATTGGTAGGATGGATGGGCGCAATGCAAGCTCAGGATTACGCGATGTCGAAATGGGCTATCGGAACTCGTCTTCCCGGAACTACTGAAGACAAAGTAGAAACCTCGCTAGACAAAGGTGATATTCTTCGTACCCATATTTTGCGTCCTACCTGGCATCTTGTTTCGGCCAAAAATATATACTGGATGTTGGAACTAACGGCTCCGCAAGTAAAAGCGCTCGCCAAGGCAAGACATAAAGAACTGGAACTAAACGAAATTGTTTTTTCAAAAAGTCATACGATTATTGAAAAAGCCCTGCGAGACAAAAACCATCTGACCCGTGAAGAGCTTGCTGCCGTTCTTGAAAGAGCAAAGATCAATGCCAGCAACGAACGAGGCACGCACCTGATGCTGCAAGCAGAGCTGGATGGACTTGTGTGCAGCGGCAGCACGAAGAATAACAAACAAACTTATGCGCTTCTTTCTGAAAGAGCTACCAAACCAAAATCAATTACAAGAGAAGAAGCGGCGGCAAAACTTGCACGCATTTATTTTACCAGTCATTGTCCGGCTACGATACAAGATTTTATCTGGTGGTCAGGCCTGCCTGTGCGCGAGGCCAAAACCGCATTGGAAGCGATACGTAGAGAGTTTATAGAAGAAAAAATAGACGGAGAAAGTTATTGGCTGAGCAATTCTTTTACATTGCCTAAACAAAATCTTTTTTATCTCTTGCCTGCCTTTGATGAATTCATCATCAGCTATAAAAACCGTACAGCTGTCCTTTCTACAGAGTACCAGAAAAAAGCATTTACATTGAATGGAATTTTTAAACCTACTATCGTGCTGAATGGGCAAGGGATAGGAACCTGGAAGAGAACTATAAAAAAAGATACGGTACTGATGGAAACTGATTTTTTCTTTCCTCCTACGAAAGCCGTATTACCTTTATTAGCAAAGGCGACTGAGGATTATGGTATTTTTTTAAATAAAAAAACGATCTTAAAAACAATCTAAATTCAACAGTGTTTAGAATTGGCAGATTAAATTATTTTTGTAAATTGTTTTATCAACTTTAAAATAATTTTTATGAAAACGATCCAGACACTTTTGCAAGAATTGCTCAGCCTTACTACACAGATTGAAACCAATTATCCTGAGCTTTACCAAACGTTGGATGAAACACCTATTTTTCTTGGCAAGAATACAAGTGGTGATATGACTACAAAAGAGTTGGAAAGTTATTTGAATACATTAAAAACTGAGTTGAAAAATTATATTGTCAACCATCCTAAAAATCATTATAAATAAATGATCAACCTTTTTGCGGCGCAGTAATATGGCTGATAGATCTTTTCACCAGTTCGCAAAAAGCTTCGTTAGCGGTACGCTCCAGCGTGCGTTGCTTGTTTCCTGTCAGAAGCACAATTCCTTCCTCTCTATCTACTCTAAAGATCGTCAAGAGATCGTTGTCGTTTTTGAATAACAGTTCATCTTCAGTGCTCACTTCCACACGGTATTTTCCGATAAGTACTTTTCCGATCTTTGAGTTGGCTTGTTTCCAGCGTGTATATTCCATTGCTTTGTCGAAATTCTGGGGAGCGAAGCAGCTAGGGATCTTGCCCTCATGCTTGTAAAAATAACGCATGAGAAAATAAATTTTTAAGACAATCACTAAACTTATGATGTAAAAAATCATGGCAGTATTGTTTTTAGATCCAATGTAAAAACATACGGCTTTCGGCCTACCTAATCTTTGGCATAATTCATATAGTAAATTATACCATTCTCTTCATACTAAAAACAACTCCACTGAGAAGATTGTTCACCAAAATTCAAATAGTTGATCATAGAAGATTAGCGGTCAAAATTTTCCTGTTTATTATGTATTAGAATAGTTCTAAATAAATAATGCGCTGTGGTTACTTTTTATCAGGTCTCCTTGTAGAATGCTAAAATACCAAACGTCATGAAAACATTTCTGTTAGTACTATTTCTTTGTCTGTCTTTATTTTCCTTCAAAACTCCTCCTATAAAAGCACCATTTATGATGGTGTTTATCGATCATACCAATACGTCTCCGGGGGAATCAAATGGTGCGATACAGGTTTCTGTTTCCGGGGGTGACGCGCCGTATCAGCTATTGCTGGTAAGCGTTCCGCTGGCGGATACCAAGATCTTTTCAACAGGTGAGAAATTTGAAACCACGGGGCTGAAAGCGGGTAAATACCAGTTGCACATCCGCGATCAAAAAAATCTTACCTATTCGAACGAAGTGATCATTGAATAAATTTCACTCTTACATCTACAGCTATGAATACAAAATTATTACTGCTGCTTTTTTTCTTGCTTTTTATAAGCATGCAAATAAAAGCCCAAACGGCTTCCTGCGATGGATCAGGAATGATCTCCATTGCGGCGGCGACAGTAAGCAAACCTACCTGCGAAGGCCGGAGCGATGGAAGCATTAGTCTTGCAGTATCCGGCCCTGCCGGCGCTTCATATACTTATACATTGACAGGTGCTGCTTCCAATCCTCCTCCTCCGGCGGTGACCAGTAGCAACAGCTATAATTTTTCAAACCTGGAAGCAATTGGTTTTTATGTGCTCGAAGTACGCACACCCGTTGATCCATCTGATCCGAATACAAATTATTATTCCTGCGTACAGATCCTCAACATGGCGCCCGTACCAGCCATGCAAGTAAGCGTCAGCAGCAATCCTCCTGCCTGTGCTTCCGGAAGTGATGCTACTGCGGACCTCACGATTACCAATGGGACCGCACCGTACCAGGTTTCCTGGTCGGACGGAGGAAGTGGAATGAGTCATACAGGACTTTCGCAGGGAAACTACACGGCAAGCGTGACTGATGCGCATGGATGCACTGGTTCTGCCAGCGTTACCATCACCGATCCGCCTCCTATTTCGGTGACGGCTACAACTACCGGAGTTACCTGCAACGGGGACCAGGATGGATCGGTTTCCTTTTCTGCTTCCAATGGTACGGAACCTTATACCTACAGCTCTTCCACAGGTGGCGCAGGCAACAGCGTGTCGGATCTTAGTCCGGGTACTTACTCGGTTACTGTTACAGATGCAAATTCCTGTACCATCACTTCTTCTTATACGATCACCGAACCTCCGGTCCTATCTGCCAGCACCGATCCTATTCCACCGCTTAAATGCAACGGCGATCAAAATGCCAACGTAACGATCACCGGCACTGGTGGTACTGCTCCTTATAGCTACACGATGGATGCCACGGGGGATCAGCAGTCGGGCGCTTCGGTTTCTTTTGGAGGCAACGGAGCCGGCGACGGATCGATCACTGTCACGGATGCTAATGGCTGTAAAGCTTCTGTGTCCTTCAGTGTCAGTGGACCTCCGCCTGTAGATTTTGAATTATCGATGAAGAAAGATAATTGTTCGGAAGGATCCGGTTACATCAAATCGCTATCGCCCGCGAGCGGCGGCAACGGCGGGCCGTATACCTATGAGTACAGCGCCAACGGAAGTGCTTTTCAATCGTTCACTCCTCCCCAGGATTTTGCTGCTAGTGATGGAATAACGACGGCGGGAGAAAATGTATCAGTAAATATAACCGACAAGGATGGTTGTGTTTCTACGTTTGGAAGTACGATCGAAAATCTTCCGCGCGCGGTGCCTTATATTCGTATTGAACGTAACCCTTGCCTGGGGAAGCATGCGGGTGCAGTGTTTGTAGATTCGGTGAAGAAGAATGCTTCTGTTCCTGCATATACTTTTTATTTCGCTCCTGACGATGGCAAGGGGAATTTTGTGAGCCAGGCTGGAAGCGGGCTTCATGGCGAGTCGGCCCTTTTTGAGAATCTATCTACCGGTGGTTATCTCATGCAGATCGAAGACGGAAAACCCTGTGGACCATATGCAGTGTCCGAATTTTATCTGTGGAACGGCAACGGCTATGAACTTGTATCCGCCGGCTCACTTTATGCACTCGACGATGGAACGGGCGTAGACAGTGTGTCTTCTTCCTCCTCTACTTCCGGCCCTTATGCTGTGATGCATGTGATTAATCCGGATAGTTTTGCAGTGAGTGTAGTATCCAATTCCAGTGATCTGCATGGCGCTACCGGGACAATCTGGGTGTATGACCTGCGCGGCGGCACGCCAAAAATACTGGACGGAAAATCATCTTACCAACTAGCGATCGACAATCCGGATCACTTGCACTATTATATTCCCAAAGACACCGTTATCGACGATTCTATTCATAACTATGTAGCGTTTGGTCATTATCCTCCGGGCATGCATAGGCTTTATATCCGCGATGCATTAGGGTGTATGGATACTGTGATGGTAATGATCACGGGAAGTTTTTTTATCCCCAACCTGATCACTCCAAACGGTGATGGAAGTAACGATGTATTTGAAGTAGTATCTATCCCGAGATATTCTGTCCTGCGCATCTTCAATCGCTGGGGTGATCGTGTGTACTATAACACGGATTACAACAATAGCTTTTCAGGAGAATCGCTTTCGGATGGAGTATATTATTACGAATTGGAATTACGCTCGGGACAGCGGTTCAAGGGTTGGGTGGAAGTGTTGAGATAATTATGAATTATGAATGTTGAATTATAAAATAATTCAACACCCAACATTAGCACTGTACTTTTTCCTCCAGGATCTTGCTAAAAAGACCTACAGAAAAAGGTTTTTGCATATAGCCAATTACATTAGGGTAGATCTGCGCTTTTTCCTGGTCTGGAAGGGCGAAAGAGGAAGTATGGATGATGATCTGAATATTTTTTGCGAAATCGTTTTCGCTCAGTTTATCAAGAAATTCGAAGCCTGTCAATTCTGGCATTCTGATATCGAGTAAAATGATGTCGGGAAGAGTATTGCCTGTTTCGTGATCTTTTTTGAGAGTATCCAGGGCCTTCACCGGGTTAGTAAAAACAGTGATCTGGTATTCTTTGTTATGACGGAGAAGTAACCTTTCGGTTACCATATTGACCATCATATCATCGTCCACTAATACTATTTTTTGTATTTGCCGCATAGACTATACTCTAATTTATACAGGTAAATATAAGTATAAATACCTCGCGTATTGTACGTTTACAGATTAGAATGGTTCGGTTTCCCGAAGATTCAGTATAAATACTGATTTTTTTAATCAGCAGTAATGCGTAATGATAAATAGTTATGAATGTTGAATTATGAGTTATGAATTAAAGTAAAAATTCAACATTCATAATTCAACATTCATAACTTCTATAGTCTCTCAATCACCAGCGAAGAAGCGCCACCTCCGCCGTTGCAGATACCAGTTACACCTATCTTGGCATTGTTTTTTTGCAATACATGAAGTAGTGTAGTCACAATTCTTGCACCGGAGCAACCGATCGGGTGGCCCAATGAAACCGCACCTCCCCAGACATTTACCTTGGAAGGGTCAAGTGATAATTTTTGATTGTTGGCAATTGATACTACAGAAAAAGCTTCGTTGATCTCATAGAAATCTACTTTATCTGCCGCAAGACCTGCATTTTTAATAGCTTTTGGGATCGCCAGTGAAGGTGAAGTAGTAAACCATTTTGGTTCCTGTGCTGCTTCTGCGAAAGCAAGAATTTTGGCCAGCGGTTTTACGCCAAGTTGCTCTGCTTTTTCCTTGCTCATCAATACCAGCGCTGCTGCGCCGTCGTTCAGTGTAGAGGCGTTTGCCGCAGTGACGGTGCCCTCTTTTTCAAATACAGGTTTCAGCGAAGGAATTTTTTCAAAATTGACCTTGGTATATTCTTCGTCTTTATTTACCCAAATACTTTCTTTTCCTTTCTGAGCAATTTCTACCGGAATGATCTCATCGGAAAATGATTCCTGTTCCCATGCTGCTGCCGAGCGTTTGTACGACTCGATCGCGTAAGCATCCTGCATCTCGCGGGTGATCTTCATTTCGCGGGCAGTATTCTCCGCTGCATTGCCCATATGGTAATCGTTGTACACATCCCACAGACCATCTTTGATAACACCATCGATCACTGTACCATGGCCGAGTTTGTAGCCGTTTCTTGCTTTGTCTAAATAGTAAGGAACGTTCGACATACTTTCCATTCCTCCTGCTACGATTACGTCTGCATGCCCCAGCATAATACTTTGTGCTGCGTAGATGATCGCTTTGGAACCGGAAGCACAAACTTTGTTGACCGTCGTGCATTCTACATCGTATCCTAGTCCGGCGAAGATCGCTGCCTGGCGTGCCGGAGCCTGGCCTACGTTGGCCGACAGCACATTGCCCATGATCACTTCCTGCACCTCTTTCGGATCTATATTTGCTTTGGCAAGAGCGCCTTTAATAGCAGCAGCACCCAATTGGGGAGCGCTAAGCGATGATAAGCTTCCTCCGAAACTTCCTATAGGAGTACGGACAGCAGAAACAATGTAAACTTCTTTCATAAAATTTTTTGGAATAAACTGTTTTAGCTTCCCAATCTGCGGAAAGACAACAAAATTAATTTCAGATCTATATACGGATTATAATCACGTGCATATAAAAAATTTTTTCTGGCTACGCGGGAAATATCTTTGAGCTCTTTTTCCAACACAGGCGTGATAATTCCTTTTTTGATCGGCGGCAATTTGATCTGCAAATTCTGATTGAATCCAACCCAACTATAATGACCGAGCAGCACTTCAAAAATATTTTTTACAAACCCTTTGGGATTTGCCATGAGCCACATCAATATAGGAGAAACAGGCAAAAGCATTAATCCTACCATCACATCTACGATCCGTTTGCTGCGGATATTCTCTTCTTTGATAATGTTCAATTGAATATTCAAAGTATAAAAATCCCCTTTGGTATTTTTAGAACTGCTGCCAATAATATATTCGCTTCCTTCGGCTACTATTTTGTATTCTACATTTCTGTTGAAAGTACGAGTCATACATTCGATGATGTAATTGGCCGGAATATCTTTTGAACAAAAAACCATTTCATCAATCTTATGGATCATGATCGCTTCGTTCAGATGCTGTGTATCGCCCAGATAAAATTCATGACGGTTAATTTCCGGTTCAGGATTGATGTAACCGGCGACTTCAAGATGATAATAATTTTCTTTCAATAATTTGATGATCCTTGTGCTCTCTTCTGCTTTGCCTATTACCAATATTTTTTTCACCGTATCGCCCAGGCTAATGGTTTTGTAACGAATGAAATTAAAGATCGAACGAATACCAAGCATAGAAATAATGCTGTATACCGAGCCAAGCAGGATCATCGCTTTAGAGTAACGATAATCGTCTACAAAGTTTGAAAGCAAAGAGATCAGAATTGTACCCACGAGGATGCCGCGGATGATGCGGTGTGGTTTTATTTTTTTACTATATCCTGAATTAAAATAAACAGACACGAGCCAGATGATGATGTACGTAGGCACTACCCAGGCCATGTATTCCGGTGGAAATTTTCCTGGCTCTTTTTTGTAGGTGTTTTCCCAAAACGTTTTCAGGAAAAACATTCCCGTATAAATGACTGTAGCGTCGATCGCAGGCAGCGCAGCCATTTTGAGGAATCGCATGCTAAGCGCCATGGTCGCGCGGATGTAGATGGCGATGTTGATGAGGAAAGAAAAGATGCCGGCATTTTTTTGCGAAAAATGTTTCTGGGCAAAAATGATCATCGCTTTGTAAAAAATAAACACGTAGTTGATGCTCGTCTTCTTCGTGCTTTCTCCTTTGTAATGAATGATCCTTGTTTCCGGAAAATAATAATTCTGATATCCTGCTTTGATCATGCGATACGAAAGATCGATGTCTTCTCCGTACATGAAGAATGTCTCATCGAGCAAACCGGTTTTGTCGAGCGCTGTTTTGCGCATAAACATATAGGCGCCCGAAAGTACAGTTACGGGATTGGTTTTATCTTTGTCGAGGTACCCTAAATGATAGCCTCCGAATTTTTTTGACTTTGGAAAAATAGTAGCCAGTCCGAATATTTTATAGAACGCTACCCATGGAGTAGGCAATCCTCTTTTCGATTCAGGTAGGAATTTCCCTGCACCATCCAGCATCTTCACACCCAAACCACCCGCTTCGGGATGATGGTCCATAAAATCGATGCATTTGTGAAAGGTATCTTCTTCTACGATTGTGTCAGGATTGAGCAAAAGAACATACTTTCCGGTGGAAAGCCGCATGGCTTGGTTGTTGGCTTTGGAAAAACCCAGGTTTTCTTTGTTTTCAATGAGGGTTACAAAATCAAACTTTTCGCGGACCATTTTTCCTGATCCGTCTACCGAGTTGTTGTCCACTACAAATACTTCCGCTTCAATTCCTTCAATTGCTTTCCGGACTGAAACAAGCGCCTGTTCTAAAAAATGACAGACATTGTAATTGACTATAATGACGGATAATTTTTTCAATAGAAAATACTAAAAAACCTACTTCTTATTATACGACAAATATAATTAATTATTGTAAAGTTGATACTATTTATTGATACGAGGAAGGGAATAAAACGTTTTAAAAAGAATTAGTGGAATTATGGATTACTCCATACTGTTGCTCTTGCTGTCCTGCATTCTGTCAGCAAGAGCAACAGCAACAGTATGGAGATATTTTCCGGAAATGTTAAATTATTTAGCCATCATAAGCCGTCCTGGTCACAATACTTCTGCCAAGCGTTACTTCGTCTGCATACTCCAGCTCGCCGCCCAGTGGGATGCCACGGGCGATCGTAGTTATTTTTACCGGAAATTCTTTTAGTTTTTTTGTAATGAAAAAAGCCGTGGTATCTCCTTCCATCGTGGGGCTAAGCGCGAAGATCAATTCTTTAATTTCCCCTGCTGCTACGCGGCTGACCAGTGAATCTATTTTAAGGTCGGAAGGGCCTACTCTTTCCATTGGAGAGATCACTCCGCCGAGTACGTGGTAATGGCCGTAAAACTGGTTGGTATTTTCAATCGCGATCACATCGCGGATGTCTTCCACCACACAGAGCAGCGAAGGTTCGCGGCGCTGGCTGCTGCAAATGCCGCAAAGCTCCGTATCGGAAATATTGTGGCATTTGTTACAATAGGTGATTTTTTCTCTCGCGTTGGTGAGGGCTTCGGATAACTTTAAGGTAGTGGAATTTTCTTCTTTAAGAAGATGCAGGACTAACCTGAGTGCTGTTTTTTTACCTATCCCCGGAAGCTTTGATACTTCATTTACGGCTTCTTCTATGAGTTTGGAAGGGAAGATCATGCGGATATTTTGGTATTAAAAAGAAGGCAAAGCAATGACGTCAAATGCAGGAAAAACATTTAACGATGACAGAAATATAGATTAAATGATCTCCGCCGAAATTCCATGGTCACAAACACTCTGGCGCAGCGGCTTCAGCTCTTCGAAAGAACCTCTTTTTACAGAACATTTTCCTTTGTAATGAATAATCAAAGTACATTGTTCTGCCTGCTCAGGACTGTGTCCACAGACTTTGATAAGCGTATTGATCACATGCTCGAACGTATTCACATCGTCGTTGAAAACGACCAGGTCAAGCATTTCGGTGGCTTGTGCTTCTTCCAGAAGCGCCAATTCTTCTTGCTCAAATGGATTCACGTGGTTCATGGTCTGCATATTCTATGGATTCCCGTTTATTTGTGGGGTATAACAAATTTAATAAAAAAAACTCAAAAAAGGTTCGGCTTGTAAGGGTAAATATACGTTAGAGGCGCACAAATACTGAAACTAGCCTAATAACGACATTTTTGTATATTGCACCTATAATAAGAACCCAATAATATATGTCCCAATCCCTGATTATCAGCATTCTTATCATCTATTTCGGCATCCTGATGCTTATTGCCTACCTCACCTCCAGGAATGCCAGTTCAGATGCTTTTTTCAGTGCCAACAAACAATCGCCCTGGTATCTTGTGGCTTTTGGCATGATCGGGACTTCCATTTCCGGGCTCACGTTTATTTCCGTACCGGGCAATGTGGGCAAGATCGGTTTTGCTTATTATCAAGTGATCTTAGGTTATCTCGTGGGCTACTGGATCATCGGCACGGTGCTGATGCCGCTGTATTACCGGCTCAATCTTGTTTCCATTTACACCTATCTCGAACAACGTTTCGGTTACTGGTCCTATAAGACCGGCGCGTTTCTTTTTCTTCTTTCCAGAACCTTAGGTTCCTCGCTTCGCCTGTTCCTGGCGGCCGGTGTGCTGCACCTCTTTCTTTTCAAAGGTTGGGGAATGCCTTTTTGGGTGACCGTTTCGGTAACGATCTTACTCATCTGGATCTACACTTTCCGCGGAGGCGTAAAAACCATTATCTGGACGGACTCTTTTCAAACTATCTTCTTAGTTTCTTCCGTCATCATTTCCGTAATACTAATCTCTCACCGGCTGGATCTGTCTTTCTCGCAAATGATCTCCAAAGTATATGAAAGCGATCTTTCCCATATGTTTTATTTTGATGATTATAAAAGCAAATTATTTTTTCCTAAATACTTCTTCGGCGGCGCGGCGATTGCCATTGCAATGACAGGACTTGACCAGGATTTAATGCAGAAAAATCTGACTTGCAAAAATATTGGCGAAGCGCAAAAAAACATGTTCTGGTTCACCATCATACAGGCCATTGTAACCCTGCTATTCCTGGTGCTTGGCGCGCTGCTGTATATGTATTCTGAAAAAGAAAATATTCCAATCCCCGCTTCGTCCGACGATCTGTTTCCTACGTTGGCGCTAAAAGAATTCGGTATTGTAGCGGGTGTATTCTTTTTACTTGGTATCATTGCTTCATCTTACGCCAGCGCCGATTCGGCCCTGGCTGCTCTTACTACTTCTTTCTGCATCGACTTCCTGAATTTTAAGAATAAGCCGGAAGAGGTAAAACAGAAACAAAAATTTTATGTACACATCGCTATGTCGTTGATCTTTTTGGTGATCATCATCATTGCACATGAACTGAATCAACGCTCTTTGATTGATACCGTGCTGAACATCGCGGGCTATACCTACGGCCCACTGGTAGGACTTTACGCTTTCGGACTTTATACAAAGAAAAAACTCAACGACCGCCTGGTGCCGCTGGTTTGCATTATTTCGCCAATCTTAACATACATAGTGGGCAGCAATTCTCAGAATTGGTTTAACGGATACCAGTTTAGTTTTGAAATTATTTTGCTCAATGCATCTATCAGTTTTATTGGGCTGTGGATTATTAGTCTGAACCCTGATTCGCAGGAGTAGAAGATTTACTTGATTTTGATTTACATGATTCAGTGTCTATATGCGAGTTGTCATTCAGAAGGAATCCGCGGCTGGCTCCGCACAAGTTTCCTTCTGAATGACAACTCGCATTGAATAAAGTAAATATTCTACTCCTGCGAATTAAGGTCAGACTGGTGAATAAATAGACACCACCTCGCTGAACTAAAACAACCATCTTCTGTTATAAATCAAACCTTATTACAACATGAATAGCAAACAAATTTTGAAAGATATTTTTTTTACTTCGCTTGGTGTTTTCTCCGCGGCCATTGGACTTAAAAGTTTTTTGTTACCTAACAATTTCATAGACGGCGGCGCTGTCGGGATCTCGTTGCTCGTAGCCAAAACTACGGACTTTGCTCTTCCGCTTGTACTCATTGTGATCAACTTTCCATTTATTATTCTCGGATATAATTCTATCGGAAAAGTTTTTGCCTTCAAAACTGCCATGGGGATTATTCTGCTTTCCGCAGTGGTGGCTTTCGTTCCATTTCCGGAGATCACGCACGATAAATTATTAGTAGCCATTTTCGGAGGATTTTTTCTTGGGGGAGGAATTGGTTTTGCAGTAAGAGGCGGTGGCGTGCTGGACGGCACAGAAGTACTGGCGATCAATATGAGTAAACGATTTGGCGTTACTACCATGGGTGATATTATTATCATTATCAATGTTATTATTTTTCTCGCTGCCGCTATCATCCTCTCTATCGAAACAGCCATGTACTCCATGCTCACATACATAGCCGCTTCCAAAGCGATCGACTTTATTGTAGAAGGTATTGAAGAATATACTGGTGTTACCATCATTTCCACACACTCTGAAGAAATGCGTCAAATGGTCATTGAAAAAATGGGGCGGGGAGTAACATTGTACAAAGGTGAAAAAGGATACGGCAAACGAGGCGTCAATGAAAACAACATCGACATCGTCTACACCGTTCTCACCCGCCTGGAGATCGGTAAGCTCAACGGTGAGATCGAAAAAATAGATAAGGATGCTTTTGTGATCATGAATAGTATTAAGGATACTAAGGGCGGAATGATCAAGCGCAGGCCATTGGTACATTAGTACAATTCCCTACTCACACTCACACTCCAGACTGTCCTGCTGTTGGTCAGTCTGGAGTGTGAGTGTGAGTAGGGAGTGTTTTAGCCAGTGACTACAGGAGTTCTTTTTTAGGCAGCCACAACTTGTTGGCAAAATCCACCACCTGGTCATTTTTAACTTTTACACCTTCCTGCTCCAACAGTTTCTTCATTTGAGAAGGCGGTTTAAAATGATGTTTCCCGGTGAGTAATCCTTTTGCATTTACTACACGGTGTGCGGGAACATTTTTTTCACTGTGCGCAGCATTCAGCGCCCAGCCTACCATACGCGCGGAGGAACGCAATCCAAGATATTCACCGATCGCTCCGTAAGTGGTTACTCTACCTTTTGGTACAAGTTTTACTACTTCAAATACATCCTGGAAAAAATTGGTGTAATCTTTTTTCATAGAATCGGGTTTAAAGCCAAAGTTAAAAGTTTTGGAATTACCCTCTTAACTATTAAATATTTATTTGAGATACCAGATGCCGGATGCCTGATACCGGATAAATGCGAGAGTATTTTAATGACATTGTCTTTTAGCTTATTTGTAAAACAGAGTTGTTTTTATCTAAACTATCTGGTATCCGGCATCTGGTATCTTGCATCTATTATTAATCTTAATACTTAAAAGGGGAATTCTAAAAGTTTAATGTTTAAAGTAAGACAAGTTGTTGGAGAAAAGCCCCAACAACGGCTGCAATTCAAGTTTACAATTACATAATCCCTCTTTATCTCAAATTCACTTGATATCTGGTCGTTATTCCCTACTTTTAGTAGAAACCAAACTTACTTAAATCTATGATCGAGACACTTTACAATATGCTGGGCAATGCACCTGTAGTAGGACAGCCCATTACACTGGCTTATCTTGGAAGCCGTGTCAAAAAATCCGTTACTACCACCAAAGACAAAAAACTTGATCCTAAAACTGCAGAGATGGCCGGAGATCAACTCGACTCTTACCTGCAAGACCAAGCCAACGATATCTTTGATTCGGAAGTTCAACCTTATATTTCAAAAACTAATCTTCCTCAGGAAATAGTTACCCCTTTGAAAGAAAAAGCGATCGAAGAATTGACTAGCGTATTAAAAGAAAAAGCAGTAACAAAAATGACAACTACTGCTTAATTTACTTTAGTAATGAAATAAAAAAGTCCCACTCTATAGCGGGACTTTTTTATTTTTTTAAAGATAAAATCAGTTCTTAGCAGGACGCTGCATGAAGATCATGATTCCTGCGCCATAGCTACCATCACCTCTATAAGGCACATGAGTAGGAGTTCCCATCAATTCCCATCCATCTCTTTCCTGGTCGTGGATCAGGTTGATCAATGGATTAAAACCTTTTAGACTGCGGTATTCTGAAAGCAAATTTATTTTTCTAAAATCTTTTCCATCTATAGAAATATGCACTTCTGTGAAATCACCACTTTCCGTATAGATAGTCAGGTATTCGGATTTTCCTGCTTTTGTATCATTTTTAAAAGCGGTGAATGCCACCACAGTTAACAATAATAGAGCAGCTACCAGGATTGTTTTGTTAATTTTCATGTTATAAAGTTTAGGTTCAATTTTCTAAAATTATTCTAACGAAGATTAAGAAAAGAGGTTTTACATGGCCGAAAAAAAATTAAGGCGTATGAATCCTCTCTGTATTAGTCTTCCATACTTATAAGGTTTAAAAACCTTATAAGTATGGTAAACAAAAAGCTGAAGATTATTTCAACCCTGTCATTACAAAATGTCCGTCAGGATTTAACTCATACACTGTAGCAGTATCCGAGTCAGACTCACGGTCTACAGTGGCAACGCTGAACGATGGCTTAACCTGCAAGGAAGCGGTAGTATATTGAATCCCCGCGCTGGTTCCTCCATTTGGATTTTCTACCGCTACCACATAAGCACCTGCGTATTCCGGCCTGCAATCGATGATCGCCCCGTTGCTATTGTCAATAGTTAGAAGATGATACATCGCGCTGGAACCCTTGGCATTCCAGTCGGAGGTCATACAACTGACCAAGGTAAATTTTTCATAGGATATTTTCCATCCAAAATAAACAGAATCGGCGCAGGAAATTGAATCCGGGAGCATCGCCTGGGCGCAGGGAACTGGTTTCACAGAGGATTGATATTTTCCCAGCACAGCATCGTCGCTGAGATAATCTTCGTTGTAATTAATAGTTGCCATTTGTTCGGGAAGCGCTGCGATGATTGTTTTGAAAGGAGAATTATTCGCAGTGTCCTTGGCATTTTTAGTAGTAGAATCCACCACGGCAGCGGTAGAATCAGAAGCATTTTTTTCAGAAGAATTCCCTCCACAGGAAGTCAGTAGCAATAAAAAAGAACAAACGAAGACAAATTGTTTTAGCATAAGATGTAGGTTTATGTTTTAAGTAAGTTACTATTTTATTGCCAGATCTGAATTCTATCAATTCTATAATCCTGAAAATTCTGGTCAAAACTTAACATCCTATTTTTTTGTCCTTACAAAATTTTTGTCAGATATTCGCGCACTATTCCTGTATGATACCACTATCATTCAGGAACAATACCACAAAGTCCACCAAATGAATAAGATTTTCTGTTTCGTTGCAATCCTGGCGATTGCTTCTCCCTCTGCCTTTGGCCAACACCCGGGCGCTCAGCGCGATTATATTCACAACCATATGCTCTGGACAAACACCCAGCTTATGGGGAAAATAAAAGGGAAATTCAACTATAGTCTCGACATAGAAATGCGTAGACAAGCCGATCCTAGATCCGCTTACGAGCGCGGCGACAAAGTAGGAAACGATCATTTCAATATTATCAAAAATCCTTACCAGGATGCGTTACGGCCTTTTATCCATTATCAACCCAACGATAAAGTACGTTTTTCCTGGTCACCAATCACCTGGTTTGGCACATGGTCTTTTCCGATAAACGGAAAAACCACCTATCAACCTGAATTCCGCACCAGCCCACAGATCACGTTCTTCAGCAACCTTGGTAGGATTCAATTGGTACACCGTTACCGCTATGAGTTTCGTTTTTATGGTGTAAAAAAATTAGACACACATCCCGGCGATCCCACCGGACCGGCCGATAGCTATGACTTTCCCGGCACAGGCCGTATGGGAAGATTTCGCTATATGTTACGTGTATTTGTGCCCTTCAACAAGACCAAGATAGAAACAGGTGCCTGGTATTTGATGACTTCAAGTGAACTATTCATCAGCACAGGAAAAAATGTTCCAAGCAATAAAATTTTAGATCAAAACCGTTTTTATTTTATGATTGGATATAAATTTTGTCCAGAATTCCGGTTAGAACTTGGCTATCTCAATCAAACTGCTTTCCGCATGAATAATAAGGCAAAGAACAATGTAGATTTTAACAACAACATCGCAGTCAATATTATTTTTGATGACTTTAATAGTTTGTTTAAGAAGAAGAAAACAGAATAATAAATAAGTTATGAATGTTGAATTATGAGTTATTAATTAAAAAACATTCATAACTCATAATTCAACATTCATAACTTTTACCCCTTCACAATCTTCTCCAACTCCGCCGGCGAATAGTTTACAGACTTCAGCGTTTTATTATCTTCTTTTCTATACACTAAAAATTTGCCATCGCTTTCTACAAAATACGCGTTCGTATTGTCTTTATTTTTATAGAAATCTATTGTCTTTTCTGCTTCTTCAGCAGTAGCGCAGGCTTTGCTCATATTGGAGCGGTGCACTTCTGAAAAAAGCGCGCCGAATTTTTCGGCCAATCCAAATTCTAAGATCGCGCCGGATAATACATACTGAAGATCGCTCAAAGCATCGGCGATCTCTACGATGTTATTATCCTGGATAGCTTGTTCCAATTCTTTCAGCTCTTCTGCTATCAGCGATACTCTTAGCTTACAGCGTTCCTCCGAAGGAATGGTAGGCGCAGGAAGAATAGGATGTTTGAACGTACGGTGAAATTCCGCTACGCTGTTTAAGGAGTTGGCTTCTTTCATTTTTAAACTATGAATTATGAGTTATTAATTTATGACTATCTCTTCAAGGTTTTAAAACCCTTGAAGGTGTATATTATTCAAATACAATAGGGAAATCATGCCCGCGTGAGAACGTATATGGATACTGGATCTTTCCGCTATACTGGCGGTTTAATTCTGGCACCTGATCGTCGAGATAAGATTTTAATTCGTAGATCGTGATCTTCCCATCGTCTGGTGCTCCGTCGGCGGCTCCGGACATGGCTTTCAGCAATACATAGGTAAAGAGTCCATGTCCTAGCTGCGCGATTTCTTTGGCGTTTTGTTCGCTGCCCGCAGAGGCAAGCACGTGAATACCTGCGCTACGTGAAAGTTGTGCGATCGCCTTCTCTTCCATCGATCCACGCATCGCCAGCAATTCTACGGATCCACCGGATTGGCAGGCATCCATGATAATGATCTGTTTCAGGGCTTTGATATGTTTCAATTTATCCTGCATCTCTGCGTCGCTGATCGCGTTCTTTTCAAGATTTAGCGGATCGTACAAACGTGTGCATTCATGTGTGATAAAATAAAATTTATCCTCTGTCATACTTCCATGTCCGGCGTAGTAAAATAAAAAGACATCTTGCGGAGCGATCTTTTTGGAAAGCGCTTCCAGCGTGTCCAGTACGGCCTGACGTGTAGCTTTCTCGTCGTAAAGGGTATGTATTTCTGTTTTTTGGAAAAGATTCCCCGTTCCTTTGCGGATCGAATCTACAAAGGCTTCGGCATCGTCGCGCGCAAAGTTTAGGCTCATGGATGGATTTTTATATTTATCAATCCCGATCGCAAATACATGACAAATGCTAGCGTTGACAGCGTTCTCAGAAAACATTTTCGCTTCAACAGGAATGGATTCTACACGGCCCTTGCTGAAACCGCTTGCGGAAAAAGTATTCGTTCCTGCTACCAATGAATACGTTTTAGTAAAAGTGGTAAAATTTCCTTTCCCTGCAGGAAGCGTCAATTCTTCCGTAGAGACAGGAAGTAGCTTACCGTTGTGCATCAAACGCACTTCACTTACACCTCCACCTATATCGGTGACTTTCATATGCACTTCTACTTCCGTATTTCCCTCTATAGGTACCAACGCGATCTTCAGCTCCGGTGGTGGTGCCTGGTTGAGCTTGTCTTCTATCTTTTGCCTGCCTTCGGAAGCGCCTCGGCTTTTATACATTTCAGGAATAATATCCGGACGATAATATTCTTCGAAAAATTGTTCCGGTTGATAAACTTCCAGGCCTTTCACAAAATGCACCGCCGAACGCGCGCCAGCTGTGGCATTGAAGTAACCGTCTTTCGTACGCGCCATCCAATCTCTTTCTCCAAGATGCATATGTTCGTAAAACTCCACACCTTTGTCGAGATTCCAACATTTGATCACACCGTCTACACTGTATGAAACAAGCATCTTTCCATCCTGGCTAATGCGGATGCAACTGATCTCTGCCTGGTGTCCTTCCAGTGTTTTCAATAGTTTACCGGAAGCTACATCGAAAATACGAATTACGCGATCGTCGCCTCCAGTAATCACACGTTTACCATCGGGTGTATAGATCGCAGAGTGGACGGCCGTTTTGGAGACTTTGAATTTTTGCACCATCATACCTGTAGAAATATCCCAGATCCGTGCCGTGCCGTCCCAGGAGGCAGAAAGCATTTTATATTTTTCGGGCCCAAAGTCTATGGAAGAGATCACATCGGTATGGCCGATGAACGTGCGCACGATCTCTTTGCTATCGGGCTCACGAAGTTCCAACATTTTATTTAGCCTGCCTGTAACGAGATACAATCCATCAGGACTGAATGCAACGGTATAGGCGGAATATTCGCGGAAGTCGGTGTAGGAAGTTTTTTCTCCTGTTTCAAGATTCCACACGATCATACTCGCATCCCAGGAAACGGTAACAATAGAGTTTCCGTCTGGCGAAATCTTCACGTCGAATAATGGCTCTTTATGTCCTTTGTAGGAACGGATCTTTTTCCCAGATTCTGTTTCCCACAAGATCGCTTCTCCGTTGCCGTCTCCGGTGAGCAAGTATTTTCCATCTTTACTAAGGTCAAAACAAATGACCGCTTTGCTATGCCCACGGTAAGCGCGCTCTGGCTTGCCTGTAGCGGTGCTCCATTTTACCGCACTGGTACCCGTTTTTCCTGTAATAAAAAACCGATCGTCTTTGGTGATGAGTAAAAGATTTTTCAACCTCAAATATTTTGCAATATAGGATTCGTAATAATTGTCGGGATTATAGTCTAATCCTCCTTTATCCTGTTGATTTAAAATACCTGAAAAACTAGTTTGTTCTTTTCCGTTCGCTGCATTGTAAGCGATCGCTTTATTGCTTCCAAAGGCTGCTATCACAAGCGATGCGTCGTTGTTGTAGATCGCCTCGTTCAGTTCACCGGAAGAATCTACGCTAATGGAAGAAAGGATCTTTGCAGAAAGCATTTCGTATTGAATTAGTTTTTTATCACCTGCTACTACTATTTTTTTGCTGTCTTTACTCATTTCAATTCCAGCAATCTCATCCAGCTCTTCTCCATATTGTGTTATCAGTTTTCCGCTTTGCAAATCGTATTGCTCTGCTTTTGCATTGTGTGAAAGCTTGAGCAAATATTTACTGTCTGCACTAAACGATACCAATGTACCACAGCCGCCGCACCAGCCCTCGGAAGGTTTGAAGGTATAAGTCAGTTTCCAATCCGGTAAATGATAAACGTTCACTGTTTTATTATCTTCCCCGATCGCCAGCCATTTGCCGTCCGGGCTATATTCTACGCTTACGCCATAGCCTGATCCCTGATCGGCGTTCACAGCAATATTTTTAACAAATTTTCCGGAAGGTATTTCATACACGGAAGCAGAATCGCTATAGCCCGCTCCTATCAGGTATTTGCTGTCGGGAGAGAAAGCAATGTCGGTCATGTATTTTTCTGCTACGGGTGAGACAAAAATTTGTTTTCCATTGAGTACGTTCCACACGCGAAATGTATTATCTGCACTGCTGGTAGCGAGGTATTTTCCATTGGGACTAAACTGTACACCGTTCACCGTATGTTCGTGGCCGTTGTAAGTACGCATTTCCATTCCGGTTTGCAAATCCCAAAGCTTCGCCGTGCGGTCGCGACTACCCGTTACCAGGAATCGGCCATCAGGACTGATCGCTACTGCTTTCACAGAAGCAGAGTGACCTTTCTGCACGATCGTTTCCAGTTTATTTTCCTGGGCATGAAGCAAGCAAGCATAGAAAAGCGGAAGTAAGCAAAGAAATTTTTGCAGGAAGATCTTTTTCATAATTGAAAGATAAAAAATAAAAACCAGTTTTTAGCGAATGTACTTCGGGAAACTGCAAGTATTCCGGATGGCTTATAAATTAATAGATATACGTTTCTGTATTCCTTGTTTGCTGGCTTCCCGCCAACAATACTACACAGCAGCAAAATAGAATTGAATATAAGAATAGAAAAAATCGTGTAATGCTTTTTCCAAAAAAGGATTTGATCTTTGAAACGAGAATAAAATAGTACTACAATGGAAAAGAAAAGCACACATAAATCAGGCGAGACGCCGAAATATAAAACTGGAGCATTGAAAACAGGCAGCGGCAAAACCGTAACAAGTCGTAAACAAGCCATGGCTATTGGGCTAAACGAGGCCCGGAAAGCCGGAGCGAATATTCCTAAAAAGAAAAGTTCAGCGAAATAATTATTGCCATGCAAAAAGTAAGTCCTAAAAAACAAATCTTTAAAAAGCAGCCGCAAAAGCCACCCGGCATGGAATACAAGATGGACCCCATGCCGGAGTTTGACAGCAAACAACCTTCCGGCGATCGGTTGTTGAACAAAAAATGTCTCATCACAGGTGGCGACAGCGGTATAGGGCGTGCGGTGGCAGTGGCGTTTGCAAAACAGGGAGCCGATGTAGCAATCGTTTATTTAAAAGAAGAACAAAAAGATGCCGAGATCACTGCAGAGTATATCGAGCAAAAATATAACAAGAGTTGCCTATTGTTTCCTTCTGACATTTCAACCGAAAATAACTGCAAAAAAACCGCCGAGAAAATTATCAAAAAATTCGGCCGTATTGACGTGCTGGTAAACAATGCCGGTGTACAGTTTCCACAAAAGGATATCAGGGATATCAGTTCCGAGCAATTGCTCAAAACTTTTTCCGTTAATATTTTCGCCATGTTCTGGCTTACACAGGCTTGCCTTCCACATATGAAAAACGGCAGCAGCATCATTAACACTACTTCTGTAACCGCTTACCGCGGCAGTGAGAATTTGCTGGACTATAGCGCTACCAAAGGCGCAATTGCTTCTTTCACAAGAAGTCTTTCGGCAAGCCTTATAGATTATGGCATCCGGGTGAATGCGGTAGCACCCGGTCCTGTGTGGACACCACTAATTGTTTCCACTTTTGATTCTAAAAAAGTGCAGTCTTTCGGTACTGATCAACCCATGAAGCGCCCGGGTCAACCCTATGAGATCGCCACGGCATATGTATTCCTTGCAAGCGATGAAGCTTCTTATATCTCAGGCCAGATCATTCATGTGAATGGCGGGGAAGTGATTAACGGGTGATCAGGATTAGAAAATTAACAAAACAATTGAACATAATTTATCATTCAGTAATCACTTACTAGAAATTAATTGGACATTAATTTTTATCTGGTATCGGGTATCTGGCATCTTAAACTTTAAAGCTTTAACTTTAAACGTTCAAAACAAAATCACCAATGCCCGAACCCCTGCCGATACAGGAAATTATCCCGGAACTAAAACAAAAGTTAACCACACATCAGACCATTATCCTGCAAGCTCCGCCAGGTGCGGGAAAGAGTACGGTACTTCCCTTGGAGTTGCTTAGCGAACCATGGCTATCGGGTAAAAAGATCTTAATGCTCGAACCGCGAAGACTCGCTGCCAGAGCCGTAGCCAGCCGCATGGCCTCGCTTCTCGATGAATCAGTAGGCGAAACCGTAGGGTATCGTGTACGCTTCGAAAATAAGATCAGCAAACAAACAAGACTGGAAGTTGTAACGGAAGGGATCCTCACAAGGATGCTGCAACAGGATAATTCGCTCGAAGGAACAGGCCTGGTCATCTTCGATGAATTTCATGAGCGAAGCTTGCACGCTGACCTTGCCCTGGCGCTCTGCCGCGAGATCCAGCAAGTGCTGCGGGAAGATCTTAAGATCATCATTATGTCGGCCACGCTTGATGGCGCACAGCTTTCTTCTCTCCTGGGCAACGCGCCCATTGTGACCAGTAAAGGAAGGCAATACCCCATTCGTTACGAATATGTACCCGAAGAAAATAACACTCCTCTCCCACTTCAGATGGCTCGCGCCATTCGGAAGGCTTTGGCAAAAGAAGAAGGCGATATTCTCGCTTTTCTTCCCGGCGCAGGCGAGATCACACGCACGCAGGAGTTGTTGGAGAAAGAAACTGAAAACATCAGCATTCATCCGCTCTACGGCGATCTTCCGGCACAAAAGCAACAAGAAGCTATTTTGCCTCATCCCTTTGGTACAAGAAAGGTAGTACTGGCCACATCAATTGCGGAAACCAGTCTCACCATTGAAGGAATAAAAATAGTAGTAGACTCGGGCACTGCGCGTGTGCCGAAGTTTGACCTCCGCAGCGGCCTTACAAGACTGGAAACCATTCGCGTAACCAAAGACGCTGCCGACCAGCGTGCAGGAAGGGCCGGACGTCTGGGTCCGGGCGTATGTTACCGACTTTGGAGTGAAGGTTCGCATCAGCATCTTGTAGCGCAACGTACTCCCGAAATTCTCGAAGCCGACCTAGCCCCTACCTTGCTTGAGCTCGCCAACTGGGGTGTGCATGATCTTCGCTCACTTACCTGGCTTACACCACCTGCTACAGGCAGTATCAACCAGGCGAAAGATATCTTACTTTTGCTGGAAGCGTTGGAACAGGAAAAGATCACCGAACGCGGGAAAGCGATGCTTCGTCTTCCTACACACCCACGCATTGCCCATTTGTTGCTGGAGGCAGAAGAGCATAACCTGCTGGCGCTGGCTACCGATGTGGCCGCTGTGCTGGAAGAACGCGATCCGCTGCCTAAAGAAGCCGGAGCAAATATTGCCACGCGCATAGAAGTCTTACGCAAATGGCGAAACAAAGAATACGTCAATGTCGACCGCGGTGTACTGGAGCGACTCGAACGATTAGCGCAAGCCTGGAGAAGAACGTTCAAAATAGAAACAGACAATACTCCTCCTCATTACGAACAGATAGGAAAACTCCTCGCCGCTGCTTATCCGGAGCGTATCGCCAAACAAAAGGAAAACGATGCGCTACGCTACCGCCTTGCTAATGGACGTGTAGTAAAACTTCCCGATCATGATCCTTTGCAGCACGAGACCTGGCTTTCCGTAGCGCACCTGGATGCAGGCAATAACGAAGGAAAGATCTACCTTGCAGCGCCGCTGAATCCGAAAGATGTTTTACATCTTGCTTACAAAAAAGAAGTGGTCAGCTGGGATGCGCAAAAAGGAATTCTGATCGCACGTACGGAAAAGAGAATTGGGGAGATCATTGTGGAAAGTACCCCGCTGGAAAAAATTCCGGAGGAAGAACGTACACGCATTCTCTGTGATGTTGTACGCAAGGAAGGATTATCGTTATTTAAATGGACGGAAGAATTGCTGCAATGGCAAGCACGAATCCTCACCTTGAAAGCCTGGAGGCCAGAAGACGAATGGCCGGAAGTAGCGCCCAACTATTTAACTGCGCATCCTGAAGAATGGCTGGCTCCTTATCTCAATACGGTACGCAAGCGAGACGATTTCGCAAAATTGGATCTATCATCGATTCTCCGCAACAATATTTCCTGGGAACTTTCTCAACGGATTGAAACACTTGCGCCAGAAAAAATAAAAGTACCTAGCGGTTTTGATATAAAGCTCCTCTACTTTGCCGATGCCAATACCCCTGTGCTGGCAGTACGTTTGCAGGAAATGTTCGGATTGCTGGAAACTCCTGCGATCAATGAAAATCGAAATACGGTAATGCTTCACTTACTTTCACCAGGATACAAACCCGTGCAAGTGACACAGGATCTAAAAAGTTTTTGGAAAAATACATATCCCGAAGTAAGAAAAGAGCTGCGCATGCGCTACCCAAAACATCACTGGCCAGAAGACCCATGGACAGCGGAAGCGGTGAGAGGCGTGAAAAGAAAGTTTTGAGTGTGAACTCTATTATTGAGACCATAGCAGCAGGGCAGAATGCGCCGACGAAGTAGATATAGGATAATTTTAGAGCATGTGAATGATGTAACGAATAACTTTAATAGCACAATATATTAAAGCGAAAAAAAGAGGAACTTGCAGGGAAACCAGAAACTATTTACAAAATAATAATAACGGGTTAGACAGCTTAATCATCTACCAGAATAAGCTTGGAATATAATATACGACAATTCCTTGCGAAGCAAAATTAGTACCTTTCAAGATCTTGAATTTTAAAACTGTTGTTGGAATATTATACCAATTAAAAAAACAGAAATTATTTTTTTGATTTTTTGAAATACATCAAGCACAGAAATTAATCATGAAGAATTTTGAGATTGTAATAATTTTATTTACAGTTTTAATTGCCCTTTTGGCAATTATCGATAGAATGAAATTGCCTAATGCGGTTATCCTGGTAATCGCTGGATTTGGTATTGGATTTATCCCTTCACTACAATCCCTTACGCTTAACCCTGATGTCGTATTCCTTATCTTTTTACCTCCTATTTTATATGATGCCGCTTCACATGCGTCGTGGCATGATTTTAAATCGGAGATCAAGCCTATTTCAACATTGGCGATCGCATTGGTTTTTTCTACTACTTTGGCGGTTGCAATTGCCTGTTATTTTTTCATTCCTGGTTTTTCCTGGCCACTAGCTTTCATACTAGGAGCGATCGTTTCACCTCCCGATGCAGCGGCCGCTATCAGCATTACTAAAAGACTGGGCTTAAATAAAAGGATCATCACTATTCTGGAAGGTGAAAGTCTTGTGAACGATGCCGCAGCGCTTATAACCTATCGCTCTGCCATCGTAGCGTTTGCTACGGGCTCTTTTATTTTATGGGAAGCCAGTTTGTATTTTTTTATTTCCGGGATCGGAGGAGTTCTTTCCGGGCTTGTAATAGGTTTTATACTAATCAATATTCATAAACATATACTGAATAATTCTATCATTAGTACTTCACTAACATTTTTGACACCATTCATTTCCTATCTGATTGCTGAAAGATTACATACTTCAGGTGTGTTGGCAGTAGTAAGCACAGGACTTATCATCTCCTGGCGCGCTTCTGAAATTTTTTCTTATCAGACCAGAATAAGAAACCGTGCGGTATGGGATACTGTTATTTTTTTACTCAATGGATTTATCTTTATTCTCATCGGTCTGCAGTTTCCACTCATCCTTGCGGATCTCTCTGAATATAGTATAGGCGAATTGATCCTGTATGGACTTTTAGTCACCGGAGTTATTTTTGTCGTCCGGTTGATATGGGTTCTTGGCGCTGTCTCTGCGCCATTCGTAAAGGATGCATCCATCTCTGACAATAATGTTAACTGGAAGAATATTCTGATCATTGCCTGGACAGGCACAAGAGGAGTCGTATCGCTTGCTACAGCACTCGCTTTGCCTTTATCTCTCATTGATGGACGCGCGTTTCCGTTGCGATCGCTAATATTGTTTCTGGCTATGATCGTAATTTTTTCTACGCTCGTTATTCAGGGACTGACACTTCCTTTGCTATTAAAAATATTGGGAATAAAGCCTCTCCTTGGCTATCCGGAAGAGGAACGTAATCTGCGGTTATTAGTAGCAAATAAAGTACTCTCTTTTATTGAACATGATTTTCCCGACGACATCAATACCCCGTTAAAAACACAGGTGAAAAATCGCTACGTACAAATAATAGAAGAGTTATCAGATGGCACAGTAAAAAATGAGCCTGAACTACCAGGTAAAAACAGAACCTCCGAGGTCACTTACCTTTCAGAACAAGCAAAGATTAATGCATTTCAACGACAGTTACTTACCCATTTTCACAAAGAGGGAACTTTTAATGAATACACGCTTCGCCGCCTGGAAGATGAATTGGATCAGCAGGATCTGGAATTGAATCGCTTATCTAAAAAAGACAAGAAGAAACCTGAATAAGATCAATTACAAAATATTTTTTTAAACTATATCTTAAAAACTATTCTGGCCGAACAAACATTGTTTATGGGGAAATCAAATGCTTGTCTTGTCTTATAACCTCTGGCCTCCACAAAGTCTACCAACTCTTCGTTAAATTTTATAATGTCTAACTCTTCTAATTCTGTTTGAGTTATAAGATTATATTTTTCTAAAAAAAATATCTCTTTGTCATTTTCAGGTATCACCCTTACGTCAATTATAAATTTTTTTCTTGCTTCTAAAAGTTCATATTTCATAATTGTAATAATTCTATTTTGTTAGTCAGTTATACGTTGTGCATTTATTATATGGCGTTTTTACAATACCGGAATGTAAATATCAAATGCTGCTCCTTTACCCAATATTCCTGTAGCAGTAATGATCCCGTTATGATTTTCTACAATTCTTTTACAAATGGCGAGTCCCATACCTGTACCATTATATTCTTCTTGGCTATGAAGACGCTGAAAAACTTCAAAAATACGTTCGTTGTATTGAGGTTCAAAACCTATACCATTATCATGGTAAGAAATATGACAATAGTTTACAGTAGGAGACAATTTTTTATTTCCTGCCTTACTGCCTGTGATCATTTTACTTTTAATTATAATCACAGGAGTTACTTTGGTTTTGGAGAATTTAAGGGAGTTGCTGATAAGATTTTTTATAAGTTGACGAAATTGAAAGGGGATAATATGTGCCTCGCAAAGTATAGTACTTTTTATAACTGCTTTTTTAGTATTAATAATTTCTTCGAAATCTTTAGTCACTTCATTAAGAATGACCGTAAGATCCGTTTTTTCAAATTTCCGGTCTATGTTTTTCGTACCGGAATATATTAATAGATCTTCTATAAGGGCTTGCATCCTGTTGGCTGTTTGATAGGTTTTTTGTAAATATTTTTTCCCATCGTTAGACAAATTTTGATTCTCTTCCTCCAGCAGGCAGCTTACAAAATTCTGGATCTTGCGCAGTGGTTCCTGTAAGTCATGGCTGGATATATAAGTGAAGGAAGTCAGATCTTTATTGGCATTTTCGAGTTCAATGTTCTTTTCATTGAATTGTTTTGTCTGAAGCATAACCGCTTTTTCCAGTTCAATTTTATTTGCTTCATGAATACGAATATCTTTCTTTAAAAGCTTTTTCTCCTGTATGTAATAATGCATCCGTTCTGTAATGTCTTCAATTGCCAGCAGGATGAGTTTTTCACGATGGGTTTTTTGAATGATGCGGCTAGCATTCAATAACATTATTTTTTCTCCTATTCCTGGAAACATATGAGTAACCTCAAAATTTTCAAAAGACGAATTTTTGGAAAAAATATTTTCAAGCATCTCGCGCAACTTTGGAATATTCCATTGCTTGTTTCCCAGTTCAAAAAAAAGACTTCCTTCGGTTTCTTTCTTGGTTACCAGAAATTTTTTATAAAAGGAATTGTTGGCAGATTTTACATGTAAATTTTTATCCAGTATGATCATTGGCTCGTGGATGGTTTCAATGATCGTTTGCGAATAGTCATAAGACTCCGCGAGTAGTTCATTGTGCATCTTAAGCTCATGATTGGTAGAAATAAGTTCTTCGTTAGTAGCTTCGATCTCTTCCTTCGATGTTTCCAATTCTTCGTTCAGCGTCTGGAATTCTTCATTTGTAGAAACAATTTCTTCGTTGGCAGCCTGTAGTTCTTCGTAGGCTCTTTCCTGTAGCTCAATGACGGAAAATATTTCAGTGCGTGCATTTTTCAATCCTTCCGTTAGCTTTTTAATTTTCCTGTCTTTTTGCGTGTTGTTTTTATGACTGCCGTTTTCTGTTTGCATTTCTTCCTGTTCCTGGATAGCGAAAACGATCAGCAGTAATGGTTCTTCCCATTCAATATTAAGTGGATTTACTTCCAGGGATATTTTCCGGTATTTTGCATCAATCTTTATTTCAATATCTGCCTTTCTAACGGGTTGTTTTGTTTTAATAGCTGTATAAATTGCATTGCGAAGCTCAAGCGAACATTCCGGACGGGTCATTTTTAAAATATTCAGACTGGCTTTTCCTGAAGAATGTGTCAGGTACAAAGATGTGGAGCCTCTGAACTGTATAATATCCAGATCCCTATTGATAATTGCACAAGCAGGCATATAATGCAGGAGCAAAAACGAATCAATGATATTATCAAATTTTACAGTATCGGGAAGGGTATTTTTTTTGAAATAAGGAACAAGCTTTTTTTCGGGAATATCTGTTCTTGGAAAATGTGGAATTAGGTTTGGTACTTTCCTGACCCCTGTATTTTTTTTTCTTGAGTAGATCTTATATTTGTTATTTACCTCTGTAAAAAAGGGAGAGGCCGTCCCTGTGTTTTCCGATTTCCCAAGCATTATGAACTTTCCTTCATTGAGCGCAAAATGCAAGATGGCAAGCACCTTTTTCTGGGCTGCTATATCGAAATAAATAAGAAGATTGCGGCAACTAATAAAATCCATTCGAAAAAAAGGTGGATCGCGTAAAATATTATGGGGGGCAAAAATGCACATTTCACGAAGGGATTTCACAATATGATAGTGATCGCCTGTTTTAGTAAAAAAACGTTTTATCCGTTTTGACGACAATGGCATCATATCACTTTGTGAATATTTACCGATACGTGCATCACGGATTGCCAGTTCGCTCAGGTCCGTAGCAAAGATCTGAACGGGAATTTTATGGGATTGGGAGTCTTGTAGCTCGGCAATAAGCATCGCGATCGAATATGCTTCTTCTCCGGTAGAGCAAGCCGGCACCCATATCCGGAGCGTCTCATGAGATGTTTTGCTTTTAAGCAGCTTTGGCAGAAGAGAAGTTTTTAAGTACTGAAAAGTTTCCGTATCTCTGAAAAAGCTTGTTATATTTATAAGCAGATCTTTATAAAGATTATCAATCTCGTCGTTTTTTTGGAGTAGTAATTTTGTATACTCTTTGATTGTCTTTGCTCCTGATTTAAACATCTTATGATGTAATCGTCTTTTGATAGAAGCGATTTTGTAATGACTAAAATCTACTCCTGTCTGTTTATGCAAAAGCTCAAAAATAGTTTTCAGCTCAGGGTTCGTGTCTTCAATAAAACCCGCCTGTTTTTTTCTTTTAGCATTCGATCGTAGAAAACCGTGTTTGCTAAAGCTTGCCAGACGCCGGGCTATTTCCTTAGGAGATAAAATAAAATCAACTACTCCGGAGGCCACAGCTGATCTGGGCATGCTGCCTGCCTGTGCAGACTCATCCTGTGCGAACGTCAACCCACCGGCTTCTTTAATAGCCTTTAGCCCGATCGTGCCGTCGTGCGCATTTCCTGAAAGGATCACTCCTATTACATTTTCTTTATGTGTTTCCGCAAGCGAACAAAAAAGCACATCGATAGAGATCGCTGCACTGCCGGTGGTGAGAGGAACTAGTTTTATATGCCCATCCGTAACTTTAATTCCTCTGTTGTGCGGAATTATATATACGTTGTCAGGTTTCATAAGCTCCATGTTTTTTATTTCCTGCACATGCATTTTAGTTTTGGCAGATAAAAGAGAAGGCAGGGAGCTTTTATGATCTCGACTAAGATGTTGCACATAAATAAAAGCCATTCCTGTATCGACAGGTAAGTTTTGAAGCAATTGGGAAACTGCTTCAAGCCCGCCCACAGAAGCCCCGATCGCCACGATCGTAAAAACCGGAATATGGTTTTCTTTTTTCCCGGCCAGGACCTGCTTCCTGTTTTTAGTAGTTGCTTTCATAGATCATCTAGTTTAAAGTTCCCTCAATAGGGTTAAGCATGAATTGCGCTCTCAATGGCCGGATCAATTTCTTTTCGGTTATTAAGGTTATCACATGATAAAGTATTTTTTTAAGATCAGGGAGATTGGTCTTACGGATATAAAAATGCGCGCCGTTTTCATAAAGCACATCTGCTACATCATCATGCAAATAAGTGGAATACATGATCACAGGGAGGTTCTTGAGGTCGGGATTTGCTTTTATTTCAGAAAGACATTCCGAACCATTTTTTCTTGGCATGTTGTGATCAAGAAAAAGTATATCAGGAAGCTTTGTCGGATTTTTTTTAAGATAAGACAGGAGCCTTTCTCCATCTTCAATCGTCATAAGTTGAATATAGAAAGGCAACGTTTTTAATGCTTTATTGAAAAAAAAACGATCATCGACGTCATCGTCCGCAAGAAGGATATTTATCGGAATTGAAGAAGAAGGATTAATTTCATAATGTTTCATAGATCAAAAAATAAAAAGGTTAACACGCCCAATATACACTATATTCGACTCCCTTATAGAAATTACTTTTTTGAAATATCCTTAAACGCTTAAAACCTTGTCTGGAGCATCTGAGAGGTCTATTTATTTTTCTTCCGTTTGAAGAAAATTTTTTAAGTTGTTTTAAAATAACATACGGGAATATTCAATGAAATTATTTTCGCGCAAAACCGGTACTTTAGTATAGAATGATGTAACGAATAATTCTGATCGTATAACATTTTATAACTGAAAATAAACAAGATTGCGAAAGGCAGCGCAGGTGCTATGCTTTTAACAGACATTGCAAATAATACTAAATATCAATTATATGGAACAGGATTATTTGGGAATAAAAAAAGTACTCAAGGTAAATGGTAAAGAAATATCCTTGTACAGTTTAAGATTGCTTCAGGAAAAAGGATACAAGATCGCTCAGCTGCCATTTTGTATTCGTGTATTACTGGAAAATGTTTTACGTAATTATGATGGGTACGTTATTACAAAAGAACATGTAGAAACTATTCTAAACTGGCAACCGAAGCCTTCTGAAAAAGAAATTCCATTTATGCCTGCGCGTGTGCTCATGCAGGATTTTACAGGCGTGCCCGCGATCGTTGACATAGCTTCCTTACGTGAAGAAATGGTACGCAAGGGAAAAGATCCTTCACGCATCAATCCGCTTATCCCTGTTGATCTTATTATTGATCACTCTGTGCAGGTAGATTATTTTGCAAACAAAGAAGCTTATTCGCTCAACGTAGAAAAAGAGTATGAGCGTAACAACGAGCGCTACCGGTTTTTAAAATGGGCACAAACGGCCTTTGCCAATTTCTCGGTAGTACCTCCTGGAATGGGAATATGTCACCAGGTCAATCTTGAATATTTATCGAAATGTGTAGTAGAAAGAAATGGAATAGCCTTTCCTGATTCGTTGGTGGGTACGGATTCGCATACGCCTATGGTGAATGGGTTAGGCATTGTAGCCTACGGAGTAGGCGGTATTGAAGCGGAAGCAGCCATGCTTGGGCAGCCGCAGTTCTTTGCTGTACCTGAAGTCGTAGGATTAAAGCTGACCGGAAAATTACCCGCCGGTACTACCGCTACAGACCTGGTGTTGACCATTACCGAGCTGCTTCGCAAAACCAGGGTGGTCGGTAAATTTGTAGAAGTGTTTGGAGAAGGCCTGGCCTCCTTATCTGTTCCCGACCGCGCCACGATAGGAAACATGTCGCCCGAATTTGGATGTACAATCACCTATTTTCCTATAGACGATAAAACACTTCAATATCTTAATCAGACAAACCGCCCGGAAGAAGTTGTAAAACTGACAGAACAATATGCGAAGGAAAATTTATTGTGGAGAGAAAAAGAGGAACTGATCACTTACAGTGAACTGGTAGAGCTTGATCTTAACACTGTGGTCGCCACGATCTCCGGGCCTAGCAGACCTCAGGATAAAATTTTATTGCAGGATGCAAAGGAAACCGTTACAACCTTTTTGGAAAAAAAATATTTTCGAAAATATATCCAGCATGCCGACCGGCAGGTGAATCGCTGGGCAAATGAAGGTGGCAATATTGAACCTGCAAAAATCCCTCAAACAGAAAATACGGATCTACGCTCCGTAGAAGTAATGTACCAGAATGAAAAATTTCATTTAAGCGATGGCGCTGTAGTCATTGCAGCGATCACCAGCTGCACCAATACCTCGAACCCGGATGTGATGATAGGCGCTGGGCTGATAGCCCAAAAAGCATTGAAAAAAGGACTGAAAGTAAAACCATGGGTCAAAACAAGCCTTGCTCCTGGTTCAAAAGTAGTAACGGATTATTTGCAGGAATCAGGATTACTAGGCAGTCTGGAGGAAATGAAATTTAACCTGGTCGGTTATGGATGCACTTCCTGTATCGGCAACTCGGGGCCTTTACCAGACGCAGTTGCAGAAGCGGTGTCGAAACATGATCTAATCGTCGCAGCGGTATTATCCGGCAACCGGAATTTTGAAGCGCGTATTCATCCACAGGTAAAAATGAATTTTCTCATGTCGCCCTTACTGGTAGTAGCATATGCAATTGCCGGAAGGATGGATATTGATCTGAATAAAGAGGCTCTTGGAACCGATGAAAATAATAATCCTGTTTACCTTAAAGAGATCTGGCCTTCCAAGGAAGAGATCGAAGAGGTAGTAGCGCATGTAGTGAAGAAAGAATATTACAAAAAAAATTATGGAGAAATATTCGAAGGCAATGATCAATGGAAAAAACTTGAAGCCCCGTTGGATAAGGCATATAAATGGGATGCGAAGTCAACTTATGTAAAAGAAGTACCTTTCTTTGTAAATCTTCCGCAACAGCCTGTACCTATTCAACCGCTGGCAAATGCCCGGGTACTGCTGCTGTTGGGCGATTCCATCACTACGGATCATATTTCGCCGGCGGGTTCGTTTACGAAGGAATCTCCGGCCGGAAAATATTTGCTTGAACGGAATGTTCCTCCGGAAGAATTTAATTCCTACGGCTCCCGCAGGGGAAACGATGAAGTAATGGTAAGAGGTACCTTTGCCAATGTGCGGATTAAAAATAAACTGGCTTCGAAAGAAGGAGGTTTTACTACGCATTTCCCTACTAAAAAAGAAATGTCTGTTTACGAAGCGGCTATGCTTTATAAAGATTCTCACACGCCACTTCTGATCCTGGCAGGAAAAGAATATGGTAGTGGCTCATCCCGCGACTGGGCAGCGAAAGGAACATTTTTGCTGGGGATCCGCGCTGTAATAGCTGAAAGCTACGAACGCATTCACCGAAGTAATTTGGTAGGCACAGGCGTTTTACCGCTTCAGTTTTTACCAGGTCAAAATAGTGAAACATTAGGGTTGGAGGGTACTGAAATATTTACGATCAATGAACTAAATGATCTTATAGAACCCTCTCAGCAGCTGGCCGTAGTCGCAGCGCATCCAAGCGGAACAATCAAAAAATTCAATGTAATAAGCAGGCTAGATAGCAAGATAGAAATTGATTACTATCGCAACGGAGGCATCTTGCAATATATGTTGCGTCAGTTTTTCGCTAAACAAAATTGAAGCTAGCCTTTTGAATTTTAAAAAACCGGAATCAGTTTTTGATCCTTGAAATAATTTTGAGATCACCCTGCGAAGATATGCTCGCCTGAAACTCCTTCGGCGACATACCCGTGTTCTTTTTAAACATCCTGATAAAATAAGAATGATCGTCGTACCCCAATTCATCTGCTACCTGCGATACTGTTATATCCTGCTGGATCAACAAACGTTTGGATTCGATCAGGATCCTTTCCGTGATCAACTCTCCTGTAGATCTATTAAGTATTTCGCTACACAGGCGGCTCAGGTGCCTGGTTGTCATGTGCATCATGTCTGAATAATCGGCTGGAAATTTTTTCTCTTTAAAATATTCGTCGATCAGTTTTTGTAATTGTTTAACTTTCAGATAAGCCGAAGAATTTTGCCCCTTCGCTTCGGATTTATTCTGGTAGACCCTTGCCAGCTCAATATAGACAAGGTCTACAAGTGTTTCTAATTTGGTCTCTCTTAATAGTTCTTTTTGTTTATACTCTAAAAATATTTCACCGAAAAGCGGTTCTATTTTTTTCAGCTGCGCAGCGTTCAGATTGATCAAAGGATAATTTTGCCGGAGGTAGAAAAACGGATACGAGTCGATCTTTTTTTTCAGGAAAATATTATCATAAAATTCTTTAGTATGAAAAAACACAAACCCTTGCACATCTTTGGAAAGATTCCAGCAATGCACCTGGCCTGGACTCAGTAGAAATACACTTCCAGGTTTAATTGGATACGTGTTAAAATCAATTTGATGTTCGCCATTTCCTTTACTGAAAAGAACGGAAATATAAGTACTATGCTTATGCGGCGCATTTACAAACTGGTGACTCGCCAGGTGCGCGCGCAATTCGTTCGCATAAAAATATGTCTCATGATTTTCATGCGAAAACTCTTCGATGCCGTAGATGGGGACTTTGCTCATAATGTTTTGTCTGAACTGTGATTACGCTGATAGAGTGATGAACATGATATGATAGAAATATAGTTTTTTGTCATGTGCAGAATCTGCACCTGATTCCTTCTGAACAATTCTTGTTTTCCAGATAATAAAATCATGAAAATAAGAATCAAGTAAATCTTCTAATCCAGAGAATCAAGGTTCAGACAAATTAATACTTTTGTCCGAAAAGTCCTATACGATGACTTTAAAAACCTTCTTTCTGAAAAAGCCGGGAGCTATCTTTACAATGTAAAATAAATCTTCTACGACTATGATACTCGCTCATATTGCACGAAACGAATGCCCCAGGTGTCACCAGGGAAAAGCATTCCCAAATTCCAACTTGTTTAGTTTCCGTGCGGAAGTAATGAATAAAGAATGTCCGGTTTGTCATCTCAACTTTACCAAAGAGCCTGGGTTTTACTGGGGTTCTATGTATGTAAGTTATGGATTGGCAATACTGGAAATTTTCTTCACCTACGTCGCTTGTCTGCTCGCAGGTTTCGCAGCATTTGATTTTATCAATCTCTGGATCATCGTAGGCGTGATCCTGGTGCTGTCGCCCTTTAACTTCCGGTTTTCCAGGCTTATCTGGCTTTATATCTTTCCGAATAGCTAATGAGTAATGAGTCATGAGTTTTTAGTCTTGAGTATATTCTGCGCTATGAAGTTCTGCACAAACGTAATAGCGACAGAAGACTCAAGACTAAAAACCCAAGACTCAGTACTTTTTTTTATCTTTGCCTTATGGCAATTTCTTTATACAATCCTTTCAAACCTCTGGATCTTAATCCTGAACTTTGTTTTCTCACCGGGCAGCCCATCCATTCTGAAAAGGAACAGCTTTCTGTTTTCCCCGAATGGATCCTCGACCGTTATTCGTTGAGAGAAAAAACTTTTACCATGCTCGGCGATGGAAATATTGTGAAGTATAAAGACCTAAGGATCCCTTGTGCTGCGCGGGTGATCGAGCAATACATCAATCCATTGGAAAAAGAAATAGAACAAGCCTTCTCCATAGGCTACGAAGCAGTAAAAGAACTTCCAAAGCATAAATTATTTCTCTGGATGGGAAAACTTGTGTATGGTGTTCTTTACCACGACCTTCGCATTGCGCTGAATACGCAAAGCATACGCGGCGAGCGTTTTTCTCTTTCCCCTTATCTTGAAAATCGTTTTCGAAATCTCCATCTGATGCTTCAATCGTTGACGACACCCATGGAGTTTAAAAAAGCGCCCCGGAGCATTGAAGTGGTGCGTGTGAAATATTCCAAAGATGTTTTTAATTACAAAGACGAGACAAACAATCTGAATTTTTCCTTAGGCATGCACGACTTCGGTATTGTAGCTTGTCTGCAGGACAATGGAGAGAACAGTATTTTTCATCAGGAGCTACTGAAAAAGATTGGCGAAAAAATATTGCACCCTATCCAGTTTGAAGAACTTTGCGGAAGATTTATTTATTCCAATTATTTACTGAAATGGTATCCTGAATTTGTAGTGCATGTAAACGAAGAAAAAGTTTTTGTAGAAGCTGTTCCATTCAGCGGATTGAACAAACAAAATTTGTATGACCCTTGGGAAGATGAAATGTTTGGACAAGTATTGGCCAACTATTGGAAACCATGGGGCATTCCGATGAGTGAGATCGTAGTATTTCCTAACGCGCCGATTAGTTTTTTGTTGAATGACTACAGCGATGCATTAATCGAACCAGAATCGATTTCTCTGCCGTTCTGATCCCAGGACGCCTCACCGGTGATCGTTGCGTAGATGCGAGCGATAGCCATCCTGTTAGTTCTGCAATTCTAAAATCCTGATCAAAAAAAAGGCGCGATCCTGGATCGCGCCCCAATATGAGTAGACAGTTCCGGAAACCTCTTACCTCCCTGCCAATCCTCATAATGTTCAAAAAATATTCTTCCTCCGCTCATTGCCCGTGATTAACAAATCGCGGAATCCGAATTAAAAATGATCGTAAAAATCGCCAAAATCACTTTTTCTTCTATAGTCTTTTCTGCTCTTAATGCGCCATATTGTACACTGCTTTTTTTAGCAAAAAACAACTATGCGCCAGCGCGTATTTATCTTTAAAAATAAAATCGTCTATTCCTTTTTCAAATATTTTATTGATGATCTCTGTATCGTTCGTTCTTGAGATGACAAAAATTTTACATTTTTTACAAACCTGTTTGATCTTTGTAAGAATATCTAATGCGGTAATATTCTTCACCAGAAAATAATCCAGAAAAACTACGTCCGCATCTTCTTTCAGATTTTTTATAAAGTCTGGCAGAGATGTAAAAGAATTTATTTCAAAAGTAAAATTTGTATCAAGAGAAAGTGATTCTGTATACAACTGTAATTTTTTCGTCAGTAGAGAATTATACATTTCATTGTCTTCCATCACCAGTATTTTCACAAGTTTTCTATCATTCATAACACTTCATTTTGTTTCGCAGAAGCAAACAAATTTCTTTTCTCTCCTGTTGATAGTACAACTTTTTTGATTTGTTTGTATTTGCGTAAATAAATATCGTACCATTTTTTTGACCCGTCCGCAGTAGGTTGTAACAAACTGAAAAGCATACAGATATAACTTAACCCCAAAAGGTGTATTTTATTTTTTTTCTCATTTTGAGAATACTGAGATCAAAATGAGAAAACGATTTTTCGGCTCCCAAAAGACAAAAAAAATACTGCTAAAAATCGCTTGTCTTCTCTTTTTCATTGCATATATTTAATAAGATGTAAGTAAAATACCGACTTCAATTATTAAAATTTAGTCAAAGTTAAGATCAATTTATACGAATGATTTTTGCTTTATTTTATAACTAAAACATTCACTGCGAAAAAATTGGAGCACACTTAGATCATCCTGAAAGCAGTTACTAATTTGTATAAAAAAAACATTTCTACTTCTTATATAAATTATAATTAACAAAGAAAAATAATTTCAAATTATCCTTGTGCAATATCTAAACAGAACCTCAAAATGTCGTTAACTGCAGTGAGAAAAAAGCCTAGAGAACTGAATGGACTCGAAGCGCTTGACAAGAAAGAGTTGGTTAAGGTCCTTACCGAAGTAAAGAACGGAAACTTCGCCGTACGCATGCCGATTGATAAAGTGGGAATAGACGGAAAGATCTGCGACACACTAAACGAGATCATCGACCTGAATCAAAAAATGATGCTGGAATTTACCAAAGCCGGGAAGATCATCGGAGAGCAGGGTAAACTTACCGAACGTATCTCTCTTCCGAAAGGAAAAGGCTCCTGGCAAAGCGGTGTCGAGTCGTTGAACTCGCTTATCTCAAACCTCGTAAACCCTACTATCGAGATCGCAAACGTGATCAGCTCGGTGGCGAAAGGAAATCTTTCCACCGAAATGTCATTGAAGATCGGCGGGCATACTCTGAAAGGAGAATTCCTCCGCATCAGTAAAGACGTAAACTACATGGTGAAGCAGCTGAACCTCTTCTCGCAAGAGGTAACGCGTGTGGCGAGGGAAGTAGGTTCGGAGGGTAAACTCGGTGGACAAGCAAGAGTAAAAGGGGTAGCAGGGGTATGGAAAGATTTGACCGACTCCGTAAACCAGATGGCCTCGAACCTTACCGGTCAGGTGCGTAACATTGCAGAAGTAACAACCGCGGTGGCGAAAGGTGACCTTTCTCGCAAAATCACGGTGGACGTAAAAGGCGAGATCCTCGAATTGAAAGATACCATCAACACCATGGTGGACCAGTTGAACTCATTCTCCTCCGAGGTAACACGTGTGGCCCTTGAAGTAGGTACAGAAGGAAAGCTCGGCGGACAAGCACAAGTAAAAGGGGTAGCCGGTACATGGAAAGATTTGACTGACTCCGTAAACCAAATGGCTTCTAACCTTACCGGCCAGGTGCGTAACATCGCTGAGGTGACTACCGCTGTGGCGAAAGGTGACCTTTCCCGCAAAATCACGGTGGACGTAAAAGGTGAGATCCTCGAATTAAAAGATACCATCAACACCATGGTGGACCAGTTGAACTCATTCTCCTCCGAGGTAACGCGTGTGGCAAGAGAAGTAGGTTCGGAAGGAAAACTTGGCGGACAGGCGAAAGTAAAAGGGGTAGCAGGTGTATGGAAAGATTTGACTGACTCCGTAAACCAAATGGCTTCTAACCTCACCGCACAAGTGCGGAACATCGCTGAGGTAACAACTGCGGTGGCGAATGGAAACCTCTCTAAAAAAATTACAGTAAACGTAGAAGGCGAGATCCTCGAATTGAAAAACACTATCAACACGATGGTGGATCAGCTCAACTCCTTCGGCTCTGAAGTAACACGTGTGGCGCGGGAAGTAGGTTCAGAAGGTAAACTCGGCGGACAAGCGCAAGTAAAAGGGGTAGCAGGTACCTGGAAAGATTTGACTGACTCTGTGAACCTGATGGCTTCCAACCTTACTGCGCAAGTACGGAACATTGCAGAAGTAACAACCGCCGTAGCAAACGGTGACTTATCTAAAAAAATTACAGTGGATGTAGAAGGTGAGATCCTTGAATTGAAAAAAACCTTCAACACCATGGTGGACCAGTTGAACTCATTCGCCTCTGAAGTAACCCGTGTGGCGCTCGAAGTGGGTACAGAAGGTAAACTCGGCGGACAAGCAAAAGTAAAAGGGGTAGGTGGTACATGGAAAGATTTGACAGACTCCGTAAACCAGATGGCTTCCAACCTTACCTCTCAGGTACGGAACATCGCCGAAGTAACAACCGCGGTGGCAAAAGGTGACCTCTCCAGAAAGATCACAGTAGACGTAAAAGGAGAAATCCTCGAATTGAAAAATACCATCAATACCATGGTGGATCAGCTCAACTCCTTCGGCTCCGAAGTAACGCGTGTGGCGCGGGAAGTAGGTTCGGAAGGAAAACTCGGCGGACAAGCAACAGTGCAAGGTGTCGGTGGTGTGTGGAAAGACTTGACTGACTCGGTAAACCAGATGGCCTCGAACCTCACCGCGCAAGTACGGAACATCGCCGAAGTAACAACCGCAGTGGCAAATGGTGACTTGTCTAAAAAGATCACCGTGGATGTGGAAGGTGAAATCCTTGAATTGAAAAAAACCATCAACACCATGGTGGTGCAGCTAAACTCCTTCGCCTCCGAAGTAACCCGTGTGGCGCTCGAAGTAGGTACAGAAGGTAAACTCGGCGGGCAAGCGAAAGTAACCGGTGTGGGTGGTACATGGAAAGATTTGACAGACTCCGTAAACCAGATGGCCTCCAACCTGACATCGCAAGTGCGGAACATCGCTGAGGTAACAACTGCAGTGGCGAAAGGTAATCTTTCCAGAAAAATTACAGTAGACGTAAAAGGCGAGATCCTCGAATTAAAAAATACCATCAACACCATGGTGGACCAGTTGAACTCTTTCGGCTCCGAAGTAACGCGCGTAGCGCGGGAAGTAGGTTCGGAAGGAAAACTCGGCGGACAAGCAACGGTGGAAGGTGTAGACGGTGTATGGAAAGATCTTACAGACTCCGTGAACCAAATGGCCGGTAACCTCACCGCACAAGTACGAAACATCGCCGACGTGGCGATCGCGGTGGCGAACGGCGATATGTCGAAAAAAATTACAGTGGACGTAAGAGGTGAAATTCTCCAACTGAAAGAAACCATCAACACGATGGTGGACCAGTTGAGAGCATTTGCTTCTGAAGTAACCCGTGTAGCTACCGAAGTAGGTACAGAAGGTAAACTCGGTGGACAAGCATTTGTGCCTGGTGTAGCCGGTACATGGAAAGATTTGACAGACTCGGTAAACCAGATGTCATCCAACCTGACCTCCCAAGTACGTAACATCGCTGAAGTAACGAAAGCGGTAGCGAGCGGTGACCTTTCCAAATCAATCATGGTGGACGTGAAAGGCGAGATCCTCGATCTGAAAAATACCATCAACACCATGGTGGACCAATTGAAATCATTTGCATCCGAAGTAACACGCGTGGCGCGTGAGGTAGGTACAGAAGGTAAACTCGGTGGACAAGCGCACGTACCTGGTGTAGCCGGTACATGGAAAGACTTGACCGACTCGGTAAACTTCATGGCATCCAACCTTACCGGACAAGTAAGAGGTATCGCGAAAGTGGTAACCGCTGTGGCGAAAGGTAATCTAAATCAAAAACTGACCATCAACGCTTCCGGTGAAGTATCGCAACTGACCGATACGATCAACGAAATGATCGATACGCTGGCGATCTTTGCAGAGCAGGTAACTACTGTGGCACGTGAAGTGGGTGTGGATGGAAAACTCGGTGGACAAGCTCACGTACCTGGTGCTTCCGGTACATGGAAGAACCTGACAGAAAACGTAAACCAACTTGCAGAGAATTTAACTACACAAGTACGTGCGATCTCTGAAGTGGCCTCCGCGGTAACGAAAGGTGACTTGACCCGTACCATCAACGTAGAAGCAAAAGGTGAAGTGGAAGCATTGAAAGATACGATCAACCAAATGATCGCCAACCTGAAAGCTACTACATTCATCAACCAGGAACAAGACTGGCTGAAATCAAACCTTGCAAAATTCACCAAGATGCTGCAAGGTCAGAAAGACCTTAATACTGTAACACGCAGAATTCTCTCCGAGCTTGCAGAAGTAGTATCCGCACAGCACGGAAGATTCTACATCCTGACGCAAGACGAAACAGGCATGCAGGATGTGAAGCTGAAACTCTATGCAGCATACGCCTATAAGAAAGACCTCAACGATTCACAGGAATTAGCGATCGGCGAAGGACTTGTAGGACAATGTGCGTTGGAGAAAGAAAGAATTCTCATCACCAATGCGCCTGCCAATTATATCAAGATCAATTCAGGATTGGGTGAATCCAAACCGAAGAACCTGATCGTACTGCCGGTGCTCTTTGAGAACCAGATCAAGGCGGTAATTGAATTGGCATCATTTGAATCCTTCAACAAAACACACCTCGACTTCCTGGAACAACTCACCGAAAGTATTGGTATCGTGTTGAACACCATCGAGACCAACACCAGAACGGAAGAACTCCTTGCACAATCCCAGTCGCTGGCCGACGAGCTCAGAAGAACCAACGAAGAGCTTCAAGACAAGGCCGTACTGCTGGCGAAGCAGAAGGAAGAAGTGGAAGAGAAAAACAAAGAGATCGAGGAAGCAAGAAAGTCGCTCGAAGAAAAAGCAGAACAGCTTACACTGACCTCGAAATACAAATCAGAGTTCCTGGCAAACATGTCGCACGAGTTGAGAACTCCGCTGAACTCACTCTTGATCCTCGCGCAACAGCTGTACGAAAACCCAGAAGGAAACCTTACCGAAAAACAAGTCAGCTTCGCGAAAACCATTCACTCTTGTGGTGATGACTTGATCCAGCTGATCAACGACATCCTCGACCTTTCGAAGATCGAATCCGGATTTATCTCGGTCAACATTATCAAAGTCCGTTTCAAAGAGATCAGCGCTTTCGCGGAAAACACTTTCCGTCCGATCTCAGAAGCGAAGCAGCTTAAGTTCAACATCGACATGGACACCGAACTTCCGGACCTAATCGAGACCGACTTGCAGCGTTTGAACCAGATCCTGAAAAACCTTTTATCAAACGCCTTCAAGTTTACCGAAAAAGGAGAAGTGAAACTTCAAATATCCAAAGCAAACAAAACCTGGAAAATGAGAAACCCTCAGCTCGACAAAGCCGATACGGTGATCTCCTTTGCAATCTCCGATACCGGTATCGGTATTCCGAAAGACAAGCAGAACATCATTTTCGAAGCGTTCCAGCAAGCGGAAGGTTCGACCAGTAGAAAATATGGCGGAACAGGTCTCGGTCTGTCCATCAGCCGTGGTCTGGCGGAACTCCTCCAAGGTACGATCGAACTCGACAGCGAGCTGAACCACGGAAGTACGTTCACCTTGTACCTGCCATTGAAAGTAGCCGATCGCAACAAGAACATCACGATCGAGCTGGATCCTACGCATACATTGGAGAACGGACATTTGGAGCCAGTAGCGCTACTCGAGAACTATTCTACGATCGGTGGTCTGAATGAATATTATAAGAACATCGGTATCTCCAACACCGATCTCGACCTTGTGAACGAGATCATCAACGATACCGGCGACGACCGGTCAAATATCCAAGGCCAGGACAACGTGCTCCTCATCGTAGAAGACGATCCGATCTTTGCAAAGATCATGATCGACAAGGCACACGAATCAGGTATCAAAGCCGTGGTAGCTACCAACTACGGAGAAGTATTCTACTTTGCCAATACCTACAACCCTATTGCGGTAACGCTTGATATCAAACTTCCGGACGCAAGCGGCTGGAGAGTATTGGATCTGTTTAAGAACGATGTCAACCTCCGCCATATCCCAATGCACCTGATCTCCGGAGAGGAGAACCGTACACTGGCCCACAAACGTGGCGCGAGAAGCTTCCTGCAGAAACCTATCAAGAGCGAAGACATGGAAGCCTTGTACAAGGACATCAAAGAATTTGGTAACAGAAAAACACGCGAATTGCTTTTAGTAGAAGACAACGAGATCGATTCTTCGCGCATAGCACAACTGTTTGCCGAAGATAAAAACATCCACGTAACAATTGCTTCTAACGGTAAGGAAGCGATTGAGATGGCTAAAAAAGAAACCTTTGATTGTATCGTTCTGGATTATACATTGCCTGATATTTCGGCACATGATCTGATGAACGAATTCAACTCGACCCAGCAGTTGCAACTGATCCCGATGATCATTCACTCTGCGAAGGATTTCAATCCGAAGGAAATTGCCGATCTAAAGAAAACAGCGCATAGTATCGTGCTGAAAGATCCGAAATCGTTTGATGTGCTTTATGAAGAAGTGGTGAAACATATTCATATCCCGCACAGCGAGCTGCCGGAGCAGAAACGCAAGATCATCGAGAATATTCTTATCAAAGACGATATTCTCAAAGAGAAAAACATCCTCATTGTCGACGACGACGTGCGGAACCTGTTTGCGCTTACCACCGCGTTTGAGCGTTATAATATCAACGCCATTACCGCAGAAAGCGGACGTGAAGCGATCAATATTCTCAATGATCCTTCTAAAGAGATCGATCTTGTATTGATGGACATCATGATGCCAGAAATGGACGGATATGAAACTACACAAAAGATTAGAAGAGAGAACAAGAACAATACGCTCCCGATCATTGCCGTGACAGCAAAGGCGATGAAAGGTGACCGTCAGAAATGTATCGAAGCAGGCGCTTCCGACTATATTACCAAACCAGTAAAAGTAGATCAGCTGTTATCGCTGATGAGAGTTTGGCTGCATAAGTAAAAGATTATTTTGGTGCCACGGCTTAAAGTGGTGGCACCAATAAATTTGAAATTCAAGATCGCCACGTAGCGGTCTTACAACAATTATGATGGAAGATTCATCCTCTGAGATTAAAATTTTATTAGTAGACGACCGGGAAGATAACCTTGTGTCCATGCAAGCTGTGCTGGAGAAAGACGGATATTCTTTTCGCAAAGCAAACTCAGGTCAGCAGGCTTTGAAAATTCTTCTCCATGAGATTGATTTCACCCTCATCCTGATGGATGTGCTGATGCCCAATCTGAATGGATTTGAAACGGCCTCACTCATCTACGAACGCGAAAGGCTGAGACATATTCCGATCATCTTCATTACTGCTAACAACAACGACAACAATGCCTTCAAAGGATACGAAGCCGGAGCAGTCGATTATATTTATAAGCCGATCAATCCCGACCTCCTGAGAGCAAAGGTGGCGGTGTTTGCAGATCTGTATAAGAAAAATCATCAGCTCATGATCCAGGAGCGAAAACTGATACAGATCAACAACGAGCTGGAAGACCGGGTGAAAAAAAGAACCCAGGAATTAGAATTCAAAAACAAGGAACTTGAAATAAAGAACAAGGAGCTTGTAAAAGTAAACAATGACCTGGATAACTTTATCTACACTGCTTCCCACGATCTGAAAGCACCGATCGCAAACATAGAGGGACTGCTGACCGCGCTGTTTACAGAGTTTAATCTGAACGATGAAAATTATCTTAAAATAAAAGAGATGACCGTTCATTCGATCAATAAATTTAAAAACACCTTGCTGGACCTTACCAAAATAAGTAATGTTCAGAAAGAGCATCTGGACGATGTAGAAACCATAAAACTCCGTGAATTGCTTGATGATGTACAGGTCAACATCAAAGACAGCATCGCGAAGACCAAGGCAAACTTGCTTATTGATCTGAAAGTACCGGAGATTAAGTTTTCCAAAAAGAACATGCGAAGTATCTTGTACAACTTAGTCTCCAATGCCGTTAAATACAGCTCACCTGACAGGCTTCCGGTGATCCATATTACAACCGAGCAGCTCAACGATGAGGTTATACTTACTGTATCCGACAACGGACTTGGTATGAATCCTGCGTACAAGCACAAATTATTCGGCATGTTCAAACGCTTGCACGATCACGTGGAAGGCTCTGGAATTGGGCTATACATCGTGAAAAGAATTATCGAAAATAATGGAGGGAGAATTGAAGTAGAAACCGAACTGGATGTTGGTACTACGTTCAAAGTTCATTTTGTTAATAATCCTATTACTCAGTTAAATTAATCAAACGAAAAATATGAAAAAGAAATTCAATTGCACACTGCTGGTAGACGATGATATCGTGAGCAATTTTCTAAGCGAAAAAGTTATCCAAGGCTCCGATATTACAAACGAGCTAAAGATAGCGCAGAATGGGCATGTGGCATTTAAATACCTGGAAAAATGTTCGGCCGTGGAGAATCCTTGTCCCGAGCTGATCTTCCTGGATGTAAACATGCCGGTAATGGACGCGTTTGATTTTCTTTACTTGTACAGACAGCTGCATAAAAAAGACAAAGGCGCGATCGTGATCCTAACCTCTTCAGACAATCCCAGCGATATTGAGCACCTTTCTCAATTCGAGATCCTGGACTACATTAACAAACCATTGACCAAAGAAAAAATGGATGGATTGATGAGGAAAATGGAAGAACAGAACATACTTGGATAACTGTTATACTTACGAATTCTAGGTAGATAAGGACTTTGGAGAAATCTAGAGTCCTTTTTATTTTCCTCTCTATTCGTTCTCAGTGTATATTTATTCTCGTCATTGCGATGAGCCTTTGCCGAAGGCATTGGCGAAGAAGCAATCTGTCAATAACGAAGAGGGCTATTCGACTATTAAATCAAAATCAAAAAATTAGGTTTTAAAGTAAGGCAATGATATACTCATTACCTCTCAAAGGCAAACAATTTTACGCTTTCATTTTTCTTTCCCATAATCATATCGCATACAATCTCTGCGGCAATCATGCTAAAGGTAATACCATTCCCGCCGAAGCCCAGGGCGTAAAAAGTATTGGGCGTCTTCGAATATTTCCCAATATAAGGCAAAGAATCTTTGGT